>VOFG01003759.1_pt1 | contig 37891 bp, 67 predicted proteins | sample 5384171 | NCBI WGS metagenome assembly VOFG01 (sample SAMN12384726, study PRJNA508395) | human gut metagenome | isolation source: healthy gut F | host: Homo sapiens
TTATGCAGATTTGCACATTTTTCAAAGAACGTGTGCCTATCATTCAAAGGATAGATTGGGCTGAAAAAATCAGTTGCCTCTTTAAAGGAAACTTCCGTTCTATCCGTTGAACTACAAGGGCCTTTGTTTGGCTTGCAAAACAATCGAAAAAAACGCTTTATTCAAATAATATCGTCATTGTCTTTATTCATAGTCAGAAAATTTTTATAGCACATTACGTCATTTCTCCTAAAAAGTTTTCTCTACTCAAACACCATCGCCATGCCTCAAAAATTCAATTTATTACTAAAAAAAGCTCGAAAACATACAAAATGAAAGTACCTGCCAATCGATTTTTAATAAAAAACTGATATGAAAAATTTTATTTCAAAAAACTTTATTATTAACTTCGCAACACAAATACTTAACAGCGTATATTCACTTTAAATAAGAATAAACATGGTTAGCGACTACAAAGAAATTCATATCAGACAGCGCCAAAGGGATGAAGCGCTCTGCTATCAGAGAGTTGTTGAAATTAACTCAAAGCCGGTATTTTTCTTTCGCCGAGGGTCTTCTGCTAAAGAATCTTTCCCATTAGAACAATTACAAAAATTTGCGCGGAGTAATTGCCACGGATGGTGCTGCTGCTTGCCAGTACCAGTTCAACCGAGGAGTTCCTGAATTATTGGAAATCCTTGCTCAACGCTACCGGGATCAAGGCTTGAGCTATGTTACGAAAGAAAATATCACGATCATCACCTCTTCTCAACAAGGTTTTGGATACTGTGGTAAGATTTTCTTGAACCGTGGAGACAAATATATTTTGCGAATTACCTTCTTATCTTGGGCCCTTGGTGCATTCAATTCTTACGGTGGTCCAGGCGTTGGTGTTCCTCCAGGACGAACAAGGTATGAGTGCCGTGGAACTGGAAAAAACTTTGGCCGAAATGAAGGCTAAAAGGTGAAAAAACCAATTCACATCTACTTGATTCCAGACTTCCAGAATCCTGCAGGTATGACCATGCCAGAAGCTAAAGAATCGAAATTTCTGAATATTGCTGCCAAAAAAACACGAGAGATCATGATTATTGAGGATAGTCCTACCGTGAACTATGTTTTTCCGGGAAAACCGCAACGTATGTTAGTGTGTACGATTTGGATAATAATAATAGAGAGGCAACGTGACTGCCAAAGTTAGAAACTTTCTCCAAGATATTCATGCTGGATTCCGTATGGGTTGGGTTCTTGCTCATCCGATGGTGATCGACAGCTTCGTGAAAGCAAAACAAAGTACAGACCTTTGTACCTCTGCGTTCTTACAGAAAGTCACGGTTAAATTGTTGAAAAACTATTTCGATGCCAGAAGAAAATCGTTGATATGTGTATCGTAACCAACTGAAACTTATATTGAGCCCTTTCGAAGCTATACGGGAAGGGTATTACTTTGGACTCGCCAGAGGTGGTTTGTTCTTATTTCTTAACACTACCAGGAAGGATATAGTGCAGAGGAATTATTCCAAATCGCTATCGAAAAGAACTTGGCGTGGCATTCGTACTCGGAACCGTGATTTCTTCGTTAACGAGTGGGAAATTAAAAAGCCACCATGCGTAATCAATTTCTCTTACATGGGCAGAAGGAAAATGAAGACATCAGAAGGCGTTAAAGAAGATAGCCGACTTCAATCAAAAGGGAACTAATACACTAAAGAAAAAATAATCTAGAATGTAGATTTAAAATTTAGGTTTGGAGTGGAGTATATATGAATAAAAATTCATATATTTCACTCTAAATTTTAGACTAAGTTCAAATGAAAGTAGTTATTCAACGAGTTACGTGCCAGTGTTACCATCGAGCAACAATTGTTTTCTTCAATAAGTAAAGGGATGCTCGTATTAGTAAATCAAGCCGATGACACGGATGAAGACATCAACTGGCGCCTCCAAAATTGTTAATCTCCGTATATTCGATGACGAGAATGGAGTTATGAACAAATCAATCTTGGAATCAGGTGGTGAAATTCTCGCTGTCAGTCAATTTACCCTCATGGCTCCGAACCAAAAGGCAACCGTCCCTCATATATATTGCCCCTCCGCCATCTCTATCCCGCTATATGAAAAATTTGTCGCAACCTAAGCCAAGAACTTCTACAAAGGTTCAAACCGGACAATTCGGGGCTGACATGAAAGTCGAATTAATCAATGATGGCCCCGTAACGATCATTGTCGACTCAAGAATCGACAATGATCGTTAAACTAAAAACTTAAAATTAAAAAGATAAAAGTTACATGAATTCTATTCTACAGGATAAAAGTTATACTTTTGCCATACAAATCGTAAAAACTTGCACAATCTCTTCAAAAAGAACAAAAGAATTCGTTATCAGTAATCAAGTTCTGAGAAGTGGAACTTCAATAGGTGCATTAATCCGTGAGGCGGAATTTGCACAAAGTCACGCAGATTATATCAACAAGTTTTACATTAGCCTTAAAGAGGCAAATGAAACAAGTTATTGGCCTAATCTCAAAAAGACACGGGATATATTGATAAAAATAATTTAACTAATTTAGAAAAGGAGAATAAAGAATTAATAGCAATGCTCGTCGCTACAGTAAAAACTCTCAAATCAAAAGAATAACTTTTATCTTTTTAGTTTTAACTTTTAACTTGGTAACAATGGATATCGCAGAATTACAAACCGCAGTAGATGCATGGATCAAGACCCACGGGGTAAGATATTTTAACGAATTGACAAACATGACCATTCTGGTAGAAGAGGTCGGAGAACTAGCCCGGGTGACGGCTCGAAAATATGGCGAACAGTCGTACAAGGAAGGAGAGAAGGATAATTTGGCAGAAGAGTTGAGTGATGTTCTTTTGGTATTAGTATGTTTGGCAAACCAAACAGGAGTTGATTTTGAACAGGCAGTAAACAATAATTTTGCCAAAAAAACGGCAGAGATGCTAATCGCCATAAAAAAAAATCCGAAACTCTTAAAAGATTAAGCACTTTATCCTACTTTTGCCAACAAATGCGCAAATAAAAAAATATCGCGTGGATTAAGATTGCAGGGATTCTTCTTCGTAACCGGGTGGCCTTTATTATTGGGGTCTTGCTTATTACCGTTTTCATGGGATTTCAAATCTCTAAAGTGGAAATGTCATACGAATATTCGAACCTGTTACCAGCCACGGATAGCGCATACCTTGACTACCTCGATTTTCACGAGAAATTCGGGCAGGAAGGAAACGTGATGGTCTTTGCCATACAGGACAAAGACTTTTACCAGCTCGACAAAATGAATGACTGGATCAGCATATGTGCGATAGCCTGAAAAGCTCTTCATGGCATCGTGGCTCTCGTGGATATTACCCCATTCATTCAATCTTCACAAGGACACGCTGAATAAAAATTTGACATCCAACCCATCTTTCCCAATCATATCAGGATCAACGGAACTGGATAGCTTGGTGAACATCATTGAGAATCTTCCATTCTACGACGGAACGCTGTTCAACAAAAGAAAGACATCTATGGAATGATGGTTTCCGTCTCAGCTGATGTGATGAACTCTCCTGCACGGGTGGGATTAAAAGATATTTTAGAGATTGCCGAACATTTCTCGGAAAACATAACCTCCAGATGCTATTCGGGACTTCCCTACATCCGAGGTGGTCAACGCGGAAAACATCAAGGGAGAGATGTACATGTTCATCATCCTGTCGTTATTGATCACGACATTCATCCTCTACCTGTTTTCCGTTCCTTCCGGGCATCATTGGTTTTTGTTTATTGATTGTGCTGATTTGTGTCAGTTGGACGGTCGGTGTTATGGCCATGCTAGGCATCAAAAATCACGCTACTCACCGCCATGTTACCACCTCTGTTGATCGTGATATGTATTCGAACTTGGTATTCATGATCAACCTCACGCGGAATACGATCGTCACGGGAATAAAATCAAGGCCTTGCAACGCATGATTCAAAAGATCGGAAACGCCTCATTCCTAAGCAACTTGACCACGGCTGCCGGTTTTGCAACTTTTCATCGTGACCTCTAGCCAAATCCTCGTGGAATTTGGAATAACCCGCCTCCCATCGGTATCGTTCGTGTATCTCGTATGTTTGGTCATGATTCCTTGCGGATTCAGTTTCATGCCGGAGCCGGATAGTAAACAAAATCAAACACTTGCACAACAAAACGCGGTAACCGGAACCCTGGAACGTGTCACTCAACTTATCTTAAATCGTCGGAATGTCGTGTACGGGTTGCCATTTCCGTTGTCATCCTTGGAATTATCGGACTTTACTCTCATGAAATCACGGGTTATATGGTGGACGATTTGAAAGAAACAGAACCCGATTCGACAAAGACTTAAGTTTCTTTGAGGAAAAAATTTTGACGGATTAATGCCCCTAGAAGTAACTGTTGACTTCAGGAAAACCCAAGCAAGTACTGAACTTACCTAACCTCAAAAACTAGATAAACTCTCCGAGGAATTATCAAAGACGAAATATTTCCAAACCCATTTCCCTCATTGAAGTCATCAAATTTGCCAATCAGGCGTTCTATAACGGAAACCCTCTTATTACAAGCTCCCGACAAATATGACCAAAAATTTCATCTTGAAATATGCCTCCCAATCCACAGGAGAAATTGGCGGACAAAGCAAACTCTTTCGTTGACTCCACCTTCCAACAGGTGCGCCTCAGTTTCGGGTAAAGACATCGGGACCAAAAAAATGCAGGAAAAAGAAGACAAGCTATACAATATCGTTGAACAATACTTCCCGAATGACCGCTACACGGTGAAAGTTACCGGTTCAAGTATTATTTTCTTTAAAGGAACTCAATATCTTGTATTTAATCTCTTTACCTCACTCGCATTAGCTATTGTTCTCATTGCTTTCTTTATGGCTTGGATGTTCAAGAGTAAGCGCATGGTACTAGTTGCCTTGATCCCCAATATCATTCCACAGATCATCACGGCTGCCATCATGGGATACTTCGGCATCCCGATCAAAGCATCCACGATTCTAGTATTCAGCATCGCTTTCGGAATTTCCGTTGATGGAACGATCCATTATCTCGCTAAATACCGTCCAAAATTACAAGGAACAAACTGGGTATACGATCTTCCGCTGTACTGGCCCTACAAGAAACAGGACAAAGTATGATTTACAATGCTATCATCCTGTTCTTCAGTTCGGCATCTTTGCTCTTTCCGATTTCGGTGGTACGGTTGCATTGGGTATTTTGGTCTCCATCACGTTATTGGCAGCCATGCTATCTAACCTGATACTTCTACCCGTCATTATTACTAACGCCACTTATCCGATTTAACTGGCCCACCCGGCTATCGGCCTTCACGCAATTCCGAAATTATTCGAGAACGTGATCACCGGCCCGATCCCTTTTTTCAATATAATATTCGACAAAGTTAAGACCGTATTTATCGCATGATCCAGCATCGTCATAGGTTATTAAAAGGCGATTGCATCGTGCGTCCTTATCCACCAGACAATAAATCTGTTGAGACCGCTCTTCTGTGTAGGTATTCACCATCAAATGATTATATTTCGCCGTGGCCTTCCAGTTTACAGTGCGGGGATCATCGCCCGTCACGTAAGGCTTAATCTGTTCGAAGGCCATGTTTCCCCTGAGAGCCGGGAGTACGGATGCCTCCATTCTCCGGATGGTAATTCCTGCAAGCCATCAACTCGTAACGGTGCATCATCATAAACGAGGGATAAACAGCCACATCCTGATCCGCACGAAAAGAATAACGCCTTTCGACCAACCCAAAACGCACGGACACGAATACCAGAATCTTCCCGAAATTATAAGAACCTCGTTTTGTAGGACGTAACGTGTAATGGATCTCCGCTGTTCTCGGCATTCACCTTCAACCGGAACAAGACATTCCGGTTCTGGAATTCCACCGATCTCGTCAATCACGCAAGACAAGTACTCACCGGATAACGATTTCTTAGTACTAGGCAAACCGGATTTTCTTTTTCTCCCCGTTAGACAATTTATCCGCCACCACCCGTAAGGCATCAATCCCATCCACTCGCTTGTACAATTCGAATAACTCCACGAATAACAGCAACAGTGTTGTCAGCAAAAGTCCCCGCAACCCAGATAAAAAGTAACGGGAAAACGTAAAGCCATCACGAAAGCGAATATTCCCAACATCAATATCAGGAAAAACGGCGGATAAATATGTATCTTTAAGTATTCGCACTATCTTGAACTTCTATTTTAGACACTATCTGCTGCACTACCTGATCAACGGTCACGCCTTCCAACTCCTTTTCGGAAGAGCTGCACCCGGTGCCGGGCCACCGGATTTACCAAATACAAAACATCATCCGGGACAACAAAATCCCGTCCTTGAATAGCCGCAAATGCCTTGGCCCGTTCATTAAAGCGATCGACGCACGGGGAGACGCTCCCAAGTAAAGCCAACCGCTTTTACGAGTAGCATCAACGATATTCACAATAAAAGATTTTATTTTCGGATCTACACGCACTTGAGCAACCTGTGTCCTCAACTTCTTCAACGCTTCCACACTCAACACAGGTTCCAGTTCCTGCCAGTGGGCGATAGCCCCGTGATCATGCAACTCAAGCACCTTGATCTCTTCCGCCACGGAAGGATAAGTCACGTTAATCTTAAACAGAAACGATCCAACTGAGCCTCGGGCAAACGATAAGTACCTTCATGTTCTATCGGGTTCTGTCCCCACCACCACGAAAGGATAATCCATCCGGTATTCCACCCCGTCATTCGTAATTTGCCTTTCCTCCATCACTTCAAATAAAGCGCTTGTGTCTTTGCCGGCCCGGTTGATCTCGTCCACCAACACGATATTCGAGAAAATAGGCCCCTTTCCGGTATTCAAAACGTCCTGCTGCCGGAAGAAAAACAGAGGTTCCCAGAATATCACTCGGCATCAAGTCCGGCGTAAACTGAATCCGGTTAAAAAGTAACATCCAGCATCTGGGCCATAACCTTTGCCATCAACGTCTTGGCAATTCCCGGAACTCCCTCGATTAAAATATGCCCGTCAGCCAGCATTGCCGTCAATAACAGATCGGCCACTTCCCGTTGTCCGACAATCACCTTACCCATCCGTTCCCGTATCTGGGTGATCTTCTCGTTTAAATCCGTGAAATCTATTCTGGACTCAAAATTTATCTGATCTTCCATAATCTACCTATCTTTTTAGTTTTAAACAGTTCTATATATCTCACCAGCTCTCGCAACTGGTCCTCATCCACATGCTCCGCCTTCCGAATCGAATAATCAGAAAAATCAAACCTTCCACGCTAACCCGTGCAACTCCCGATCGTTCCGACAACAAATCTATAAAAGAAGTATCCAGTTCTTCCGTGCGCAATTTATAATAATAACGTACCTCTTCCAGAAAACTATTGATCCGTTTATTCGCGATAGCAACATGATCCCGCTGCTTGTAATACAGAGAACTCACAACCGATACGAATTCCAATGTCCGGTTTTCCAAAGGACGAATCTCCGGTATCGGACGCTGTTCCCGTTTCGTCCGGAACAAAACGTATAGTATCGCCCCCAATATCAACAAAAATATACGCCCACTTCAACGCAGGATACCTGAATATCACCCGGAAAAAAGAGTTTGTTGCCCCTCTGTCCTGGGATTTTAGGTATTCATCCATACAACGTTGCATCAGGGGGAAGAAACGAGAGAGCTCTTTCTGTAATAATCCCCATTCACCGAATCCAACAAGAAGAAATTCGTGAATGCCATCGGGTTCGAATGTAGGTAGATAACCCCCTCCCCGTAATTCATCCGGATAAAATTGGGATTCTTTGATCGTGTCGACATATCCAAAAAACCTCCCCGTCAAAAAGATTCCTTCAATTCAAAATAACGGTGAGTTGACCTGAAGGGATAACCTTTATTCAAAGCCCCAATAATCCTTCCCTGTTCTGAATCCTTTTCATTCCTGAAACACCCACGTAAGAATACAATGTATCGGGAATAAATTCTGCCGACACAAAAAAGCGCACCTCCGTCTTCCACCTCTTCCAACACGGCCTCCAGAATCTCCCGGGAACAATTTAAAAAAGGGACTCACGAAAAATAGGTCTTCAAGAAAGGGTTCTATCCCATACGCAATTGTTCCCTGCACAGACATCCGCAAAAAAGACACCTCCCTTCCCGGAAATAAATACAAAGCATCTTTAATAATATATGTCCCATAAAGGACTCTTCTTGCTGATAGAAAAATTAGGACTCAATCTATCGGTTGAGGCTTATTGGCCTCATATCCCGTATAAACAGCCATAACGGCAATCACGAAAAGAATAATCAATACATTTTTGGCGCCGTTTCATCCTTCCACCTCCTTCCTAAATTCCGTGAAATATCGTTTGATATTCTGATAAGCAGTTTCATCCACGGGAAACTCACCATAACAAACACAATCAAATATACGGCTTATCTCCTCGAAATGACGACTCCACATTTCATTCTTTATCTCGTAAATATAATGCTGATTCGTTTTGGAAACATCCCAACGAATCACCTCTTCTTTATCAACTTGTTTGCAACAGGGCTGAATAATTCACCCGTATTGCCAGCACATAATCATTCTCCTGCTCCGCTTTCGCCAGTAATCACTGAAAAATCGCTTCCTGTTCCCCGGTATACTCCACGGAATCCTCTGGGGAAAAATCGGTCTTCCGCCTGCGGAAAAAAATTATCTATTCTCACGAGCAGGTAAACGATACCCAGGCAAAAAAGACCTAACACAATTTTAAAATAATGTCATCGTCTGCGTGGCCCTCGAAACCTTGATCCGGAACAAACGCTCCAGAATCCAACGTTTATCAGTCCCAAATACTAGGCGAATCTTCAATATTCGTCGTGTAATCAAAAGCCGCATCTTTCTGTATTTCTCAGAAATCGGCTTTCAGACCCTCGCAAAACGTAAGAAGAATCCGGAAAAGGCAGACTCGCTCCTTCTTCCGCCCATGTCACGTTCCCGACACAAACAAACACGAATAGAATAATATATTTAATTAGCCTCTTCATCCGCCTTTTCTCGGTTGAACCCCCAACTGGTCAATCTGGCTTAATAAAGTCGTGTGTTCCATCTCTTCCGAGCAGGAAAAGAAAAAAGCATCCCCGACCCCGACAAACAAAACCGTATTATAACGTATATTGTCCCCAGATAAGAAAGTAGCAACGAAATAATCTCGTAAATATTAGGAATCGCCCCCGTGAGAAGCCGACGACATCATCACGAACATATAGGGAATATACCAAACAGATAAGCCACAACACCAACCAACAAGTATCACAAGAATAAACCCGAGAAGTCTTCCGCAATTCCTTACCATAGCCATTGATTCCCGGATAATCTTTCCGAGTCCGTTATCTCTTAATATCAACAAATATGATCGAAAGTAAGCAAGAATTCAATATATATTCCGGGAATAAACAAGAACAAAAACCGATAAAAACAACCAAACCGAAAACAGACCACACAAGATATACCCCGAATTTCCTCAACATAACTCTAAAAACCTCAATAATCGTGATCCGTTCCTCAATCCCGCCTGATAATGATCCCAGTAAACCCGCAAAATAAGATAGCAAACAACTGTACCCCAGCATCATCAGCACCCCCAAACAGCGACGTGAACAGGGGTTCGTAACATCGTGTCTCAAAATTATTCACGTCGTAATAAGCCTCCGGGTGCAAAGACATATCAAAACCCCCATCAACAGATCCTTCATGAAAAAAGCATCAGCAAAATCATGGAAACTTAATCACGGCAAGCCCCGGATAAAAGGAACAAACTCTTGTTTCATGAAATTAATCGTCACGGTAATCAAATCCGAAAAAGAACGCTGCACGCTCAAATTAATCTTTCATTGGTCTCTGTTTTATGTAAATAATAAGGATAAACAACAAAATACTGATAGCACTCAGCGAAAGGATGATTGCCGCAGCCCCTACCACAGGGTACGCATCGGCGTAACGGGTGATGAAACTTTCAATCCACCCAGCGATAATAAAAAACGGAATCAGCCCGGTAACAATCTTTATGCCCCGCAAGGCCCCATTCCGAAACGAGTACGAGCGCTTGTACGTCCCCAGGAACAGGAAACTATTTCCCATCACCAGCCCCGCTCCCCGGCTATAATAATAGACGTTATCTCGAAAGTCCATGCGCCCACACGGACATCACCGAATGCAACAAAGCCCGTGCTGGAAAAAGAAGTATTGGAAAGCCCCCCAGCATAACCCCGTTCGAGAAAAGAATCCATAAGTTCCGCGGGAAAAAGATACCGAAAACAAACGCCACAGCCACTTTAATATTGTTCGCGGTAATCATAAAAAACATCATCCTCGTTCGAGGACGAATAAATCCCATCGGGTCCGTTCTCGATGTTTTCCAACGTTTTGTCCACGTAAGCCGTCACCCAGAATCAAGCGCAAAGTATCGTCTTTCGCCGTGGAGAAAACCCCGATCAATGCCGCAAACAGAAGAAAAAAGAAAAAGCAAACAACAACGTCCGCCTCTCTCGATAGAGCAACAGCGGAAACTCCCGCACCAAAAGGAAAAATCCCTTTTTCCCCGATCTTTTCTGTAAATAGCTGATCTGGTAAACGAAATCAGTTGATTCAGATACTTCACCCATCACTGCCCGGGTAAAACGTTTTGGCATAGGAGATCATCGGAAGAATCACGTAATTAGAGGCAAGTATCTGTATCCAAATGGTTTACATTTTTTCCATTTTCCCCATTTCTCCTTGTTCTGACTTACAAATCTAGCCTCTTTCATTCTAAATACCACACTTTTTCCTGTGATAAAAATAATGCATTTATTCAAAAAATGTATGTTTGTGGAAATATTTATACTTATCATGAACATTTCTATCAGTACAGCTCACAACGTTGACATTGATTATATTCCGCGGGCGTTCTAGACCACATCCTAACAACCTTGATTGATGGTGCCTTTCAGTTTGGACTACTCATGTTGGGTCTCTCATGTTTATCGACGCTTTTCAGTATGGTAGGCTCCCCGGCAGTTTTCGTCATTCTTGCGGTGATCATCGCTTCTACCATCTATTCTGCGAGGCAGTCTTTAACGGCCGTAGCAGCAGCAAACTCACCATGCGTATCCAAGTCGTAAACTAAACGGCAAACTTTCCCTTTGGGACTGGCAATAACTCCGTTGGGTCTTCCGCTTAATAGACATTTCATCTCAAGCAGATTGCCGTCGCCGTCATCTCGATCATCGCTTCCAAACGAATGCAAAGACTCGGAGACATGGCGGCAGGAACCACTGTCATAAAACTCGAAAAAGCAGTCACATTAAAACAAATCAGTGATTCGAGACCCCAGGAAGAATATCAAAGTCGTCTTTCAACAAGCCGCTCTTTTGTCCGATAAAGACATCAAGATCATCAGGATGTGCTACGGGAGTATACAAAAACAACACTTACGCCTTGCTGGCCCCCCACGAAAAAAAGATTAAAAGAAGTAACGGGTGAGACATCCATGATTCCACTGGAATTTGTGGAAACCATCTTAAGATCACTCTCACTTGGCAAATAATTAGCTGAAAGTTTTCACTTTCAGCCATTAGTCACCGTTTTCATCTCTTTCAGAACATCTTCCAGTAATTGGGATGTCCCGATTCTGAAATAAGCAGGTGTAAGCCATTGCTCGCCTAAAATATGTTTCACGATCGTCAAATAACGAATTGCGTTCTGAATCTTGGTAATACCACTGGCCACCTTTAATTCCGACCATCCTCCCCGGTCTGTGCATGGAACTGACGCAAGGCCTCACAAATCACGTAAAACCGTCTCCGGCGTAGCATTTACCGGAACCTTCGGTAGACGTTTTAATAAAATCAGCACCGCGTAAGCCCCAATCAATGAAGCATTGAATACGCTCTCGATAGTCTTCAGCTCACCCGTTTCCAAGATCACCTTCAAAATAACCCGGCACAAGCCTGCGCCGAATAGCAACCAACTCCTTATACACCTTCTCTAATTACGTTCTAAGACATCCCCACGGAAATCACACGTCCACCTCATCCGCTCCCGCCGCAATAGCAGCCTTACATTCAGCCAACTTCACGTCCAAAAAACGTCTGCGCAGCCGGAAACAACTCCCACGACCGTCGTTTTAATCTGTGTCCCGACCAGATTTTCCTTCACAAAGAAGTAAACCGGGAAAACACACATACTGATGCCACATCCGGCAACGTGTTTTTCTTCAATTTCTTCAATAATTCAGAAACGAAAGTCACGATTGATTTCTCCGTATCCGTCACCTTCAGCGAAGTATAATCCATACATGAAACACACAATTCAAAATTTTCATTGCAATAAGCCGGGCAATTTCCTTCTCTATCACCCCATCAGCTCAAATTCGATCCGATCCTCTAAATTTGAATACCCGTAAATTGCCAATGCATCAATATATTTTCCATATACATTATTTTATTAATCGGCTATCCCTACCCATCTCCATATTCAATACGAAAAAAAAATACACGACAGGTTATTCTTCTACACTCACTAAATTTCTTCATTCCCCTTTTTAGCCTAGGCAAAATTACACAATGTTTGCGAAGTTTTAAAGCAAATCTCGATCAAAATATTTATTTTTGGGAGGCGAAAACACGTAATTAAAATTTAATAACAGACAATAAATACAACATAATGGCAACAAAGTCAGAAGAACAGACACCGCTTATGCAACAATATTATTCGGCAAAAGCTAAATACCCCGATGCGATTTTTTATTATATCGAATGGGTGACTTTACGAAACCTTCGGCGAAGATGCCATTCTAACATCCAAAATACTAGGCATCACGCTTACCAAGCGCTCCCACGGCTCTCCCGGAGACGTGGAACTTGCCGGTTTCCTTATCATGCCATCGACACGTACCTACCCAAACTGGTACGAGCCGGCCAACGGGTAGCCATTTGTGAACAACTGGAAGACCCGAAAAACCAAGAAACTGGTAAAAAGGGGTTATCGAACTCGTCACCCCCCGGTGTTTCCTATAACGAAAACACCATCGACAACAAAAACAACGTCTTTCTGGCTGCCGTGTATTTCACGAAAACCAAAGCCGGGTTGTCCCTGTTGGACCTTTCCACGGGAGAATTCCTGGCAACAGAGGGAACACCGCTACCATGGACAAAAATATTAAACAGTTTCCAACCCAAAGAAGTACTTTTACCCTAAAGGCTCGGAAGCCCGATTTAACGAACTCTTCGGGACAAAAAACAATACTTACCCAATCGAAGAATGGTTCTTCGAGACAGAATCCGCGGCAGATCGTCTCAAAAACATTTCGAAGTATCATCATTAAAAGGATTCGGGATTGATAAAATGGACTGCGGCATTTCCGCCGCGGGAGCCGTTTTGTATTACCTCGACATGACAAAACATGAACTCGTGGGACACATAACCTCGATCTCCCGTATCGACGAATCGACCTGTGTCCTACTGGATCGCTTCACGCTACGTAACCTCGAAATTTTAGACACCCTTCACGAGGGAGGACGCCCCTAGCTGACATTATTGATCGTACCATTACCCCAATGGGAGCACGTACCTTGCGCCGCTGGCTGTGGTATGCCATTGAAGAAACCGGCAGACATAAACGAACGCTTGGACATCGTGGAATGTTTCGTGCATCACGAAACGGAACGTTTGGAACTGGAACAAATTCTCCGCACCATTGAGATCTGGAACGCCTTGCCTCCAAGATCGCCGTCGGCCGTATCTCTCCGAGAGAAATGGTTCAACTAAAAATTGCGTTACAAGCCATTAAGCCATTGAAAGAACAATGTTTATCTACCGGCAATGAAGTTCTTGCCAAATGGACGCAACAATTGGATGACTGCGAAGTATTAAGCCAAAGAATAGACCACGAGATCAGGGAAGATGCCCCCTCGATGCTCAACAAAGGGAATGTCATCGCCCCGGAGTCAACACCGAACTGGATGAATTACGGGAAATCTCTTCTCACGGGAAGGAATTGCTATTAAAGATGCAACAACGTGAAATAGAGAATACAGGAATACCTACATTGAAGATTAGCTTTAATAATGTTTTCGGCTATTACATCGAGGTGACCAAAACTCACGTGAACAAGGTTCCCGACACCTGGATTCGTAAACAAACCCTTGTCAATGCGGAACGTTACATTACTCCCGAACTAAAAGAATACGAAGAAAAAATTCTCGGAGCCGAAGACCGGATTCAAGAATTGGAAAGCGATATATACAATACCTTGCTGGCAGCGGCAGCCTCTTATATCAAACCGATACAGTTGGATGCCCGTATCATCTCCCACATTGACGCACTAATCTCGTTTGCCAACATTGCTGTCACGAACAATTACCATCGACCGGAGATCAACGAATCCTTCGTAATCGACATAAAAGGAGGACGCCACCCAGTCATTGAACGCCAGTTACCTCCGGGAGAAAACTACATCGACAATGATCTCTACCTCGATAACGACAAGCAACAAATCATCATTATCACGGGACCCAACATGGCGGGTAAATCAGCGCTTTTACGTCAAACTGCACTTATCGTGATCATGGCACAAGCCGGATGTTTGTTCCTGCCGTGTCGGCAAAAATCGGGTATGTCGACAAGATTTTCACTCGTGTTGGGGCATCCGACAACATCTCTTTGGGAGAATCCACCTTCATGGTTGAGATGAACGAGGCGGCCAACATCCTGAACAACATTTCCGATCGAAGTCTTGTATTATTCGACGAACTTGGACGAGGCACCTCCACGTACGACGGTATTTCCATCGCTTGGGCCATTGTCGAGTTTTTTACACGAGAACCCGAAAAGCAGGGCAAAACCCTTTTCGCCACCCACTACCACGAACTAAACGAAATGGAACACACCTACTCGAAAATCAAGAATTTCAACGTGTCGGTAAAAGAGGTGAATAACAAAAGTCGTGTTCCTTCGCAAACTGGTAAAGGAGGTTCCAACCACTCGTTTGGTATACAGGTCGGTAAAATGGCAGGCTTGCCACAATCCGTCATCAAACGTTCGTCCGAGATACTGAAACAACTCGAAAACGACCGTAATTCAAGTGGAGCGATACAAAAGAACGTTGCTAAAATAGGAAACGAAAGAGAAGGCATTCAACTTAGCTTCTTCCAACTGGAAGACCCGTGTTATTACAGATTCGAGATGAAATAGCCGGACTGGACATCAACAGCCTGACCCCGCTTGAAGCATTGAATAAATTGAATGAAATAAAAAAAGATAACGGGAATTTAATCTATAAATTCCGTTACAAACAACTATTTACCTTCTAATCTCCTCAATCACAACATCTTCTACTGGCCTATCGAAAGAATTTGTTTTCACGGCGGCAATCTTATCCAGTACATCCAATCCTTCAATCACTTCCCATACACCGTGTACTGTCCATTCAAATGGGGCGTTCCGCCAACCGTAGTATAAGCCTGTTTTTGCGCCTCTGTTAACACTAACTCTTCATTCACGAACAAACTATCACATTCGGGTCAATTTCTCCGACAATTCATCAAAGCCTCCGAATCATTCGCCTCCTGTAAACGGGCAAATTCATCCTTATATTGATTCTTCAATCGCCCATACAACGCCATCTTACGCCTTTCATTGATACTCTTTACCGTATTCTCTAACTGTTCCGGAGAATACACGTTTCCTTGAACGATATAGAACTGCGCCCCACTAGACTTACGCTCCGGATTGGTGTCATCTCCTTCCCGTGCGGCAGCAAGCACACCTTTCTTGTGAAAATACTCCGGTACGAACTCCGCATCGATCCGATAATCCACATCCCCTCACCCAACAGCACATCCGGTCCCGCATTCTTTGATGTTGGATCTCCCCCTGTATCATAAAATGATTAATCACCCGGTGAAACAACAAACCGTCATAAAATTTCTCTCATCCACCAACTTCAAAAAATTATCCCGATGCTTGGGTGTTTTATCATACAAACGAATCTTTTTATATCCCCGTACTCCGTGGTAATTTTCACGATAGGTTCCGTTTCATTTTACACGAAGCGGCAAGCACCAAAATCAATAATACTCCGACAAATTTATTCATAATAACTCTTTTTCTGGTTACAATTCGACACTTTCACCACAAAAATAGAAGAAAATACTTTACTAACAATAAATTTGTTTGTATCTTGGCATGATTAACCAAAACGTTGTCAAACATGAAAACGATTCTACTATTTACACTCGTCATCCTAGCGGTTGCAATCTCCGGATGTCAAGACAAAAAGAAGGTAAGAAACACCAATACGCAAAAAGAAACGGTTAAAGTAGAAACCAAGGCTGTCCTTATAAAAGACACCACTCAAGTAATGGAAACAAAAACGGCAACGGAGACCACCGTGGTAAAAGAAGCTCCGGAATATCTCCTTGTTGGTGGCTGTTTCCGCATCAAAGACAATGCAGACCGGATGTACGACAAACTACACAAAGAAGGTTATACAAACGCCATCATCATGCCCTATAGCAGAGATCTTTACCTCGTCGCTTACGAAGGATACAAAACCGAAAAAGAAGCTATTACCGCCGTAAGAAAAATTCACAAAATCCCCGGTAAAGAAGAGACGTGGATCTATCAAATAAAATAAACACAAGTAACATGAAACTCGTATTGTTCTTATCATTCGTCCTGATGTTGCCATTTGTCAGCTGCCAACGGGATAAAATGAATTCCAAGAACCTAACTACTGTCAACGTGAAAAGAAGCCTTCCGGCCTCTCTTCCGGGAAACCATGCTCCCCTCGACACCATTAGGCAAAATCCCTCGCAAGATGCCAATAACACAACGATTGCATCAAACGTAAAGACCTCCCCTTCCCGACAACAAACAGGCAAAACCAAAGGAACGGAACAAAACATCAAAAAACAAATACAAGAAGTTATCATATCATCGTGGCTAGCCATCCCCGGGCAAATCTAGCAGAAAAAGACGTGATACAACTAAACGCCAAAGGTTTCCCGGAGGCACAGATCATTACCAAAGATCAACGTTATCGTGTCAGTATCGCAAACTACACGGATAAACAGGAAGCCACGAAACAAAGAGATCTACTCGCCACCCAACTGGGACAAAGCGATATATGGATCATGCTTTATTAATACATGATAGCCACCACGGCAGCAGCACCATAAATATACCCGACATATACTTGGGCAGGAGTATGTTGTTTTAGATACAAGCGGGTGGAGGCCACGAGACCGGAAACCAGAATCAACAAAGGCAACAAGTTAATCACATCCCCCAAATACTTCATTCCCAGAATAAAAACGAAGCCACACAAAGCCCCGATAGCCGTCATGTGCATACTGATCTTCCAGCGAATCGTCACGATCATAAAGCCGGAGAGCATGATCACCATAATTAGGTAAAACTGCCTCACGATATTAGAATACGGCAAATTACGGGAAAAAATAAAACACGATAAAGCCCCCACGATCGTCACCAACACCGGGAACACCCGATCTTGCTTCTGTACCAAACGGTAACCCTCAATCAACCCCCAACCACTTCAACAACGGCAAGCAAAGCAATGGAATCAACGTCACCCCCAGCAAGGTCAACAAATAAGACATATTCTGCGTGTATGCCGGAATATAAGTAAAAACGGTTCCCGTATTAAATGTGATAAACAACACGTACAAAGGCAACAACAAAGGATGAAACAGTATGGATACTGCAAAAGCAAGTACTTTCATATTTTAAATTATGGCTTTTAAACTTCCCTACGAAGTCGGGCCACCGGAATATCCAGCAACTGACGATACTTTGCAATCGTCCGGCGGGCAATCTGGTAACCTTTTATTCATTAATTCCACCAACTCATCATCCGTGTAAGGTTTGCGTTTATCCTCGCCGTCCACGATTTCCTTCAACACATTCTTCAACTCGCCCGTGCTAACTTCCTCTCCACTACTTGTCGGCATACTTCCCGAAAAAATTGTTTTAAAAGTAGATACCGAACCAAGTCTGTATATACTTAGAATTAGAAACCCTCGAAATAGTAGAAACATCCAATCCCGTAATATCAGCAATATCCCGAAGAATCATCGGTTTCAACTTGCTCTCGTCCCCCCGTCAGGAAAAATGGTTTCTGGAACTGCACGATAGCCGTCATTGTCAACATCAGCGTGTTATTTCGCTGTTGCACGGCATCAATAAACGAACGGGCAGAACTCAGCTTGTACTTCACGAAAGACACCACATCTTTCTTCTCGCGAGAATTCGAATTCTTTGGTAATCCTCCAACATATTGACGTATGATTTGTTCAACCTCAACTCGGGAATATCCCCGTGTTCAAGCTCAACTGCAACTCCCCGTCTACAATATCCAAGTTAAAATCAGGAATAATCTTCTCGGCTCCCGGAACCGAAGAATCGGAAATTTGTCCGCCCGGCTTGGGATTCAATTTCAACATTTCGTCCACTGCCCTTTCAACTCCTCATCCGAAATCCTCATCCGTTTGGAAATCTTCTCGTAATGTTTCTTCGAGAATTCCTCGAAATAACTCTCCAATATGATCCGGGCATTTATCAAAGCCGGCGTGAAACCTCCGCCAAACGTCGTTTCACCTGCAACAAAAGACACTCCCTCAAATCTTGCCCCCACTCCTGCCGGATCAAACCGTTGCACGACACGCAACAAGGATTCAATCTTCTCCTCATCCACCTCGATCCCAGCCCCCAAAAGCGAGATCATCCACGATATTCTCCACGTCCCGGCGCAAATAACCATCATCATCTATATTACCAATGATGTACTCGCAGATCTTACGATCCATCTCTCCCAAGTGCTGCGTCCCCAACTGTTCCACCAGATTCTCCCGGAAAGAAATCCCCCGAAAGCACGAACTCCCGTGCATCATCATCCTTCGAGGCATTCGATGCTGTCAACTTATAGTCCGGAATATCATCCTCATCACTGATATAATCATCTAAAGAAAACTCATCCTCCGAAGACTCGTAATTATCTTCCTCCTGCGAATTCTCATCATAATCCACCTCATCCCCGTCCTCCTTGATATCAACTTCCGGCTCCTGGCCTCTCCTCTCCCTCTTCCAAAAGCGGGTTTGACTCCAGTTCCTCCTTAATCCTCTGTTCAAGTTGATAGGTAGGAAGCTCAAGCAGCTTGATCAGCTGTATCTGCAACGGATTGATTTTCAATCCTAATTTCTGTTGTAAAAATTTTGCTTGAGCATCCTTCTATTTATTTCAAATTATTCTTAAAACTCGGCATTCTTCGGTGTCCGCGGAACAGGATCACGTCTCGTATATTCCCCATTCCGGTCACGAACAACAACAAACGTTCAAACCCAAGTCCGAATCCGCTATGCTCCGCAGAACCGAACCTTCTCGTGTCCAGATACCAAGACATCGCGGAAACCGGAATCCCAACTTCTTGCATACGAGTCACCAGCTTGTTGTAGTCTTCCTCACGCTGTGATCCCCCGATAATCTCTCCGATTTGCGGGAAAAGCACGTCCATCGCGGCAACCGTCTTTCCGTCCGGGTTCTGTTTCATGTAGAAAAGCCTTGATTTCCTTCGGGTAACCCGTCAAAATCACCGGTTTCTTGAAATGTTTCTCTACCAAGTAACGCTCGTGTTCACTCTGTAAATCCACACCCCAACCTGTCACCGGATACTGAACTTACCGTTCTTATTTTTGCTTGCTGTTTTCAATATATCAATAGCCTCCGTGTAAGTAACCCGTTCAAAAATCATGATTCAACACGAATTGTAACTTTTCGATCAACTCCATGGAACGTTCCTCGGCTTTCTTGTCCTTCTCCTCCTCCTGCAAGCGCTTGCTCAAGAACAACAAATCATCCATACAATTGTCCAAAGCATAACGGATCAGGTATTTCAGAAAATCTTCCGCCAAGTCCATATTATCGTCCAGATCGTAAAAAGCCGCCTCCGGTTCGATCATCCAGAATTCCGACAAATGCCGGGTCGTATTTGAATTTTCAGCCCGGAAGGTTGGCCTGAACGTGTAAATCTTACCCAGCGACATGGCACCCAGCTCACCTTCCAACTGACCGCTCACCGTCAAGTTGGTTGATTTTCCGAAAAAGTCCTGTCAATGAAATCAACACTTCCGTCCTCCAACAAGGGTGGATTCTTCGGGTCGCGTCGTCACCGGAACATCTCCCTGCCCCTCGCAATCCGAGGCCGTGATCAACAGGGTATGCAAATAATAGAAACCATGATCGTTAAAATATTGATGAATGGCAAAAGCCATCGCGTGACGAATACGGAAAAACAGCCCCGAAAAAATATTCGTGCGGAATCTCAAATGAGCCACCTCACGCAAAAATTCCAAGCTATGTTCTTCGGTTGAATCGGGAACTTTTCCGATCAGCCTCTCCCATCACGATCACCTCGTTCGCTTGAATCTCGCGAGCCTGTCCGCTTCCCGGCACTCTCCACGAGCAATCCTTTCACGTGAATAGCCGCCCCGGTCGTTACTTTCTTCATCACCTCCTCGGCCACCTTCTCCATATCAACCACCACCTGTATATTATTAATCGTAGAGCCGTCATTCAACGCGATAAAATTCACCTGTTTATTACCGCGTTTGGTTCTTACCCAACCTTTAACCTCAACCTCTTTACCGCAATCTTCTGACTGCAACAGTTCTTTGACTGACATTCTACTCGTTTTCATCTGAAAAACATTTAAATATTAAACTTACAACCGCAAAAATAGTATTTTTTCATGTAAAAAACTAGACCACGAATAAATCACTCAAAATCGCGTCTGAAATTACCCACCCGGTCTCACTGATTTTCCACCTTCCACCTTCCTCCACCAAATCCCCGGAACGCTCGTATTTCCGGACTTGTTCCTGCACCTGTTCCCAAAACATGGCGTAATCTCCCTCCAATTTTGTTTTCCATCCCCACATTGTCCGCAAGCTCGTCATCACGTATTCATTATACAAATCAACAGGTTTTAATTCCTCTTTCTCAAATAAAAGCGCTCCTTCATTTAAATGATCTATATAAGTTTTTCAAATTCGCCGTGTTCCATTGTCTGGAATGCAGGTCATAAGAATGAGCCGAAGGGCCGAAACCGATGTATGGCTTTTGTTGCCAGTAAGATGTATTGTGCCGGGAGTACTTCCCGTTCCGGGCAAAATTGGAAATTTCATAATGTTCAAAGTCCAACTCTTTCAATCGTTCACACACCCGCTGATAACGCCCGGCCATCACCTCCTCATCCTCCAACCGGAACTCGCCTCTTTCACCATGTGTTCAAACACCGTATTTGAATCAATACTTAACATGTACACGGACAAATGAGCTATTGGTAAACTACTTGCCTTCTCCACATCTCCCAACACCCCTCATCCGTCTGCCCTGGCAAAACCAATAATCAGATCCATGCTTTTATTATCAAATCCCATGCCAGCAGCAAAAGCGCGATTCCATCCATCGCCTGACGGGCCGAATGCGTCCGATTGATTCGTTTCAATTGTTCATCCGAAAAAGATTGCACCCCGATACTTAACCGGTTAAACCCCAAATCCTTTATTCCTTGCAATTTTCCGGCACCGATCTTCGGGATTCAACTCGATGGTTCGCTCCATCGGGGACGAACGAATAATTTCTCCTCCAATTTCCGAATAATTCGTTTCAGTTCCCCACGCTCCAAGTAAGAAGGAGTACCTCCCCCGAAATACAAAGTATTCATTTTCTGCTGTGTAAATACCCCCCTTAAAACGAATCTCCCGTTCGATAGCCCCCAGATATGCCTCCTTCAAGGTCAATGAAGCCACCGAATAAAACCCGCAATAAAAACATTTACTCCGGCTTAAAAAAAGGTACATGCACGTATATTCCCATGATCAAATTTTAATAGATACCCTGCAAAATAACAACAATTATTCACATGAACCATAAGGCTTAAAGGGATTTGTTTACTACATTGTAAAATTTCGAACTCACAACGCGTGTATATGGGTAAATTGGTTGCAATCTTATTTATATTCATCTCCATATCACTTGACGCCCAAACGGTCATCGGGGAAAGTTATAGCCCACTCCGGCGAACCGGTTAACAAGGGTACACATCTACTGCATCGAAAGCGAAAAAAGGCACCACGACAGACTCTTTCTAGGTTCTTCGATTAGAATGTCCCATCCCTTGCACGTTGGAATTTTCACACGTCAACTATAAAAAAAAGAAACTTACAAACTCAACAAAAGCGACGCACCCTTCGTCATTACTTTGCGTAACAAACAGAACAACCTGAAAGAAGTCGTCGTCACGGCCCTTCCGGCCAGCGGGCGAATCCTCTCCTCCATCAAGGGGATCGAACGGATTCCGGCCATTCTCGGCGAACAGGATGTACTGAAATACCTCGCCACCATACCCGGCATCGTGACGACAAACGCACTCAATTCCGGCATCTACGTCCGAGGCGGAAACAGCAACGAAAAACGGATTTTCTCATCAACAATATGCCCATCGCCTACCGGACCACCTCACGGGAATCCTGTCCACGTTCGACCCCTACATACTGAACAACTCCACCCTTTTCAAAAGCGGTTTCCCCGCCCGGTACAACAGTTTTTATCCTCCCTACATCAATATGCGCCCCGAACCGGGAAACAAGCACGAACACGAGGGAGAGCTGACTCTCGGACTTGTCTCTTCCGCCCTGAAAGCCAAAGGCCCGATCATCAAAAATCATACGTCCTTTGCCGCCTCCGCCCGGACCTCTTATTTACAACATATCTCCCGGTTATACAACCGGTCCATGGACGACAAGACGAATCCTAACTATATGCCGGAGTACTCCTTCAGTGATATTACCGCAACCATTGATTCACGTCTTTCCGACAAATGGAGAATGACCGCCTTCGGACTGTTCTCCTCGATCACATGAAAATGAAGATCAGCGAACACGTGCAATACATTTTCGACTGGCACACCTTTTCCGGCAACGTGAATGTCTCTACACGCCCAATGCCAACGAGCAATGGGATTTCCAATTCGGTGGGAAAAAACACATACAGCGAGGGTGACGCCTTCGGCAGTGTTCCCATGGGAGGCGGGAATCGTAACTACGCCCTTCTCGGACAAGCGACCTATTCCCGTAGACTTTCGGATAAGTTGAACCTGAACAGCGGGGCAAAATTTGAATACTCCCGGTTCGAAACAGCCAACAAAAGCGACGACAGCCAAAATCTTCTGATCAAAAGCTCGGACAAAGACTTCAATCTATATGAATTATACCTAGATATAAACTACCAATTGAATCAAAACTTCTCCTTAAACGTGGGAGGAAATTATCAATTTTACGCGGAGAAACCCGGGAACATACCTTTCTCGCCCCGGGCAAAAATCAGTTACTCGGTCAACAAATTCACCATCTGGGCCGATTACGCCAAGACAGTTCAATATTTAAGTCTCTACCCCCTATTTCACGGTTAAAACCCCCTGATCGACATTTGGTATCCCTTGGCAAAAGGAACCCAACCCGCCACCTGTCACCAGTATTCCATCGGGATTAATCAAGAGATCGGACAATTATTATCCTTTACGCGGCATTTTTACAAGGATATGCGTAACGTGAAAGATTTCGCCTCGGACATTCAAACCGAATATTCCGCCCTAAGCAATCGCCAAATTCAAGGAAAAGGCCATGCCAAAGGTCTCGAATTTGACCTCACGCTCAACCATCACGCCCTATACATGCGGGCCAACTACACGCTCTCCGAATCCAAGCGCAAATTCGCGGAAATCAATAACGGGAAAGCTTTTAATCCCCCGTACGACGTGAAACACAACGTCATGATCAACTTCTCCTATCAGATTTCGCCCCGGCTCCTGTTGAACACCCTTTGGACCTTCTCGTCCGGGGGTTTACAACGACCTTTCCTCAAGGGAATGGTCATCGCCCAGAACATCACGGAATTCAACGATGACAGACCTATTCTTATCCCCGTGTACACGGATCGCTATAACTACAAATTACCCAACAACCACCGGCTGGATGCCAGCCTCGACTATAAATTCGGCGGCAAGAACCTCTTGTTCAAACTCAGCGTCGGAGCCTACAACGTATATAACCAATCGAACCCTTCGTTCGTTTATTTAAGCAGAAAGCACGGACAACCTGACCAAGATTATCCCGAAATCAAGGTCATGCTCCCCTTTATCCCGTATGTTTCACTTCGAATAAACTGGTAATCACATGAAAAATAGAATTTTTTTTTTAACCTTCCTCATTTTCCTCTGCCCCTCTCCTGCATGCCGGAAGAGGAACTTCCCATGAAAGACATGGGTGAGATCTCCGGTTATTTCATTGAATGCTACTGCAAAACCGGGTGAATTTTACACGTTGAACGCGGCCAAAGTCTCCCGATCCACGAGATCATCGACCTAAGCGACCCGGTCAATCTGGATGTTTCCATAAAGGCTGACTCCATCATCAAACTTATCCCCACGTTCAGCCCCTCATTCCTCGGAAATTTCAGGCACGACACCAAGTTCAATCAATTCGGGATCGACTCTGCTTTACCTGAGCATCTACACGCCTGAAAAAGAACACATCACGGCCAAAACCGCCATACCGGACCCCATCGCCATCTCTTCCTATTCCGTTTCCAAGGTGACAATCCGTCACGATCAGCTTCCCAACCTCATCCAATCCCATGCAGAATTACTATATATAGCGTGCAGGCAAGAAAAGAAGGAGCCGGGGACGACAACCTGTTGAAAAAAAAAAGAAACCAGTTATCTTGACTTATCCCACCATACCGGGGGTGTCACGATTGAACGCACCATCAAATGCCAAGAAATCGCAGAAGCAGAAGCCGTCGTCATTCTTCTTTTTACGTATCACCGAAGAGTGTTACAACTATCAAGTTTTCTCTCTACGAGGCCAACAGCGCCAACCAAGGCAGCATCACCTCTCCCGTCCCGCTTATCGGGGGAACATACAGGGTGCGCTAGGGATATTCACCTGTTACACGGAAGATTACAAATTCGTTTCCCGCGAAAAAATTTTCAATAACATATCCCATCTCACAAGATTCTTTAAACCCGATAAATCCGGATGTGAAGCCGATTTAAGTAATCATTTGATTATCAAACCATGATCACTACAGACAAAATGCGGAAAAAATTATTTAAAGTGTATTTTTAAAATCCTTATAAAACGCTATTCTTAGTATAGCGCTTTAATAGAGCTTTAATAGCGTTCTAATAGCGCTTTTACACGAAAGTGATCCGGAATAGATCAGCTAGAATTAATTGATTATCCGACTATTACCTTAGCTCGTCGGCATAAACAGGGTACGTCCTCCATACGAACGAAAAAATACCCCCCCGACCATTTACCCCCAAATAAATAATTCCGAAGTCAATCAAAATGCTCTGAACAAATCTTTTCGCAGAATGTTTTGAATTCACGTATTAATGTGTAATTTTGCCCCTCATTTTGGAGTGGAGTACTTTTAAATTGTAAGGGATACCTTTAGCCATTTCTTTTACAATGCACCTGTTTCCGTTGAAAATTATATCAGTTTGCCCGATAAACCTCGTTTTTTTCAACTCGGATAGAATGCCCGAGTCCCCGCGAAGAAATACAAACAGAAGTTTAATTTTAATTAAAAAAAAAGTGGATCAAGTAAGTTACAAAAACAACTTATGTCAACAAAGCCACTGCACAGAAAGAGTGGGTTATTGTTGACGCAGAGAATCAGGTTTTGGGACGTCTTGCTTCTAAAGTTGCGAAACTGTTAAGAGGCAAATACAAACCCAGTTACACTCCGTTTTGTGGATTGTGGAGACAACGTAATCATTATCAACGTAGAAAAAGTTAGTCTTCACAGGTAACAAATTAACAGACAAACAGTATCGTAGACACACCCAGTACCCCGGTGGTCAACGGATTTCTACCCCGGCAGAAGAAATGAAAAGATTCCGGAAAGAATTCTGGAACATGCTGTTAGAGGTATGCTTCCTAAAAATCGCCTTGGAAGAGCTGTATTCAAGAACATGCACCTGTTCGCAGGACCGAACACAAACACGAATCACAACAGCCTAAAGTAATTGATATAAACGCACTTAAATAACAAGGTATGGAAGTAGTAAATGCAGTAGGTAGAAGAAAAACAGCGGTAGCCCGCGTTTATCTTAACGAAGGAAAAGGCAATATTACGATCAACAAGAAAAGCCTAGAAGAATATTTCACATTGCCTACCCTCCAATATATTGTAAAACAACCGCTTGAACTATTAGGGTGTTGGGGACAATATGACATCAAGGTAAACCTTGTAGGTGGAGGTTTCAACGGACAAGCTGAAGCTTTACGTTTGGGAATTGCCAGAGCATTGGTGAAAGTAAACGCAGAGGATAAATCAAAACTAAGAGCAGCAGGATTCATGACCAGAGATCTCGCGTGAAGTGGAACGTAAGAAACCGGGACGTCCTGGCGCTCGTAAGAGATTCCAATTCTCTAAACGTTAATAGAGTTTAGTATCTAAATTGGCGGGACTTCTGTGGAGAACTACCCGACAATTGATTAAATTTAAGAAAGTAAACTTTTAAAGGAGACACAAAATGTCAAATACAAATTTCGACGAATTATTAAATGCAGGTTGTCACTTTGGACACCTTACCCGTAAATGGAATCCTAAAATGGCTCCTTATATTTTCATGGAGCGTAATGATATCCACATTATTGACCTGAACAAAACAGCCATCATGTTGGACAAGGCAAGTGCAGCTTTGAAACAGATCGCTAAATCAGGTAGAAGAATTCTGTTTGTTGCAACAAAAAAACAGGCTAAGGACATTGTTGCTGAAAAAATTTCTAATATCAACATGCCGTTCGTGACTGAAAGATGGCCGGGTGGTATGTTGACCAACTTCCCGACTATCCGTAAAGCCGTGAAGAAAATGACCACCATCGACAAGATGGAAAAAGACGGTACTTTCGCTCACCTTTCAAAGCGGGAAAAACTTCAAATCTCTCGTCAAAGAGCAAAATTGGAAAAGAACTTGGGTAGCATCGCTGACCTGACTCGTCTTCCGGCAGCTCTTTTCGTGGTTGACGTGATGAAGGAGTACATCGCTGTAAAAGAAGCTAACGCGCTAGGAATTCCAGTATTCGCTATCGTGGACACGAACTCAAACCCGGAAGGAATTGACTTCGTAATCCCGGCTAACGACGACGCATCAACTTCTATTTCTTTAATTATCGACAAGGTAGCCGGAGCCATCAAAGAGGGGCTGACGGAAAGAAAAGCCGAAAGAGAGAAAGAAGGAGACAAGAAAGGTGCCGAGAAAGCTGAGGCTCAGGATGAAGTAGCTGAAGTAAGCGAAACCGCTTCTGAAGAATAGATTAATTTTAGATTTTTAAATTTTAGATTTTAAATTTTAAATTGAATTCCAATTTAGATTTTATAATCTGAAATCTTCAACGAACAATTTGAAATTTAAAGAATATGGAAATAAAAGCAGCAGACGTGATGAAGTTGCGTAAAGCAACAAACGCCGGAATGATGGACTGCAAACATGCATTACAAGAAGCTGAGGGAGATTTCGACAAAGCCGTTGAGATCATCCGCAAGAAAGGTCTTGTTGTTGCAAGCAAACGTGCAGACAGAGAAGCAAAAAGAAGGATGCGTTTTGGCCAAAACCGATGGAAAGAATGCAGTTATGGTTTCCTAAACTGCGAAACTGACTTCGTGGCTAAAAACGAGGGGATTCATTGCTTTCACGACCAAAATTCTTGACGCCGCTTTAGCTAATATGCCTGCAACTACCGAAGATTTGTTGGCTATCCAACTGGACGGTAGAAGTATCGCTGACCAGATTTCAGAACAAACCGGTGTCATCGGTGAGAAACTGGAATTAAGCTACTACGGCTCTGTAAAAGCAGAAGATTGCGTGATCTACATTCACCCGGGAAACATGTTGGCAACCGTTGTTGGTTTCAACAAAGCAGCTGACACCCAAGTGAAGAAAAATATCGCCATGCAAGTGGCAGCCATGGCTCCTGTTGCCGTGGATAAAGACGGTATTCCTCAAAACGTTATCGATCACGAATTCGAGATCGGTCGCGAAAAAGCTCGTGAAGAAGGTAAACCGGAAAACATGCTGGATAAAATTGCTCAAGGTCGCTTGAACAAATTCTTCCAAGAGTCTACCTTGTTAAACCAAGTTTCGAGCAAGACGGTAAAATGTCTGTAAAAGAGTACTTGAAAAGCGTAGATAAAGATTTAACTGTTACCGCTTTCTTACGTTTCACGTTGAACGCCTAATACAGGAAACAAATCTTTGAAATATAGAAACAGGCTTAGTAATAGGCCTGTTTTTTATCCACTCACACCCACTATATGCAGCAAGAATACACCTACATTCTTTTTAGACCTCGACGGTACGGTCACCGATTCCATGGAAGGAATCACCAAATCAATCCGGTACGCCTTGAAACACTTTGGAATAGAAGTGAATGATTTGAACGAACTACGTAAATTCGTGGGTCCCCTGTTGAAAGAATCCTTGATGGAATTCTGCCATTTCAGCGGATCAGGCCGAGGAAGGTATCCGGAAATACCGGGAAAGATTCGCCGACACGGGCATATACGAAAACGCCGTTTATCCCGGCATGGAACGCCTTCTGCAAGAATTAAACGAGGCCGGAAAACAAGTAATGCTCGCTACCGGAAAACCGGCTTATTACGCCGAAAAGATACTGGATCATTTCCACTTGAGCGATTACTTCAAATTCGTCGGGGAAGCGGGCTTGACGGCTCGTTGTCTCACAAAGACGAGGTGATCCGTCACGTGCTGGAAAATAATGACATCCGGGACTTGAGCAAGGTGGTCATGGTGGGGGATCGGAAACACGACATCATCGGGGCCCGGAAGACCGGAATTGACTGTATCGGGGTTTTATACGGTTACGGGATCGGGAAGAATTAACCCAAGCCGGAGCCAAACGGATTGTCGCATCGGTAAAGGAATTAAAACAGGCGTTATTACCCAAAAACCACCTACATAATCAGTAAACAGTCTTGTACAGATCGAGTTATTGTACTATATTTGTTTACTCGATTAATAATTTTTATTGATGAATACATTTAAGCCGGAAATACAAGAATTATTAAAAGCCGTTGAAAAGAAGTACTCTCAAAATTTAAGGACAACCACTGATTTTGATGTATTTTCTCTTCACTTAAAGCTTCAACTCGATGTATCCATATCCACTTCGACCCTAAAGCGGTTGTGGGGTTATGTCAAAGACAAGCACAAACCGAGGAATCAGACACTTGATTCTCTCGCACAATACATCTGGCTTTTTTCAACTTCAACGAGTTCTGCGCTACCTGAAAGACAACAGTTTGTGCAATTCATCCTTCTTTGTCTGAAACAGATTCAAACCAGAAATCTCTCGGCAGAGAAGAAATTGAAATCGGATGGTCGCCCAATCGCTACCTTCACCTGCAATACCAAGGGGGATTCATGGTTTGAAGTGGTAGAGGCCCAACACTCCAAGCTCGTGCAAGGAGATCGTTTCGAGGCAGTCAGCTTTTTTTTGATGGGACAACCGTTATCCCTCGGCTATGTTTTAAGAGACAACCAGAAAACGCCGCCATTTATCGCGGGCGTAACGGGGGATTGACTTTAATTAATCGCATCCATGCCAAATAAGGATTCATTGTCATCGGGATTCGTGGGAGAAGATATTCCCAGTCAGGAGAGTATGTTCAGCAATATTTCCGAATTCTATCGTTCGAATCGGGTTATAGTTGCCTGCATCTGTGTCGACGGTACGGAAAATTACATATCCTCAAAAGCCTACAACCCCCATTTAAACAAGAAGAGTTCTACAAACAGTTATTACATAAGGAATTCAATATCGGCTACCAGTTGGACCACCCGAATATTCGCCAGACGATCGACTGGGAACAACAGGACGAGTTGGGGCTGTGTATCGTGATGGAATACATTGACGGATTTCCCTGAAAGAGTTTATGATTCAAGGGAAATTAACGCAGCCTCTCGCGTATAAGTTTATCCGGGAACTTTGTGAAGCGTTGCACTATATTCATAGCAAGCAACTTGTTCATAAAGACTTAAAGCCGGAGAATATCATCATTACCCACAACGGGAATAACGTCAAATTAATCGACTTCGGCCTCTCGGATCGAGATGATTATGACACGCTGAAAATTCCTGCCGGAACAAAAAATATCTCGCCCCGGAGCAATTACTTCCTCACGCATCGCTTGATTGCCGCACGGATATTTACTCGCTGGGAGTTATCATCCAAGACATCACAAGCGTGATAAAGGATCGAAGATTGGTTCGAATCGCGCAGAAATGTACACAGAAAAATCCTGACAAGAGATTTCATTCCGCCCAAGAGGTACTGGAAGCGCTCAACGTTAGAAAACATAGCAAGAGCATTCTTTATATTTCTGCGGTCGCGCTACTCTCGTTCCTGACAACCTTTTACTTGAAGAACTTGTCGTCCCAACCGGATAAAAGTAGCATAAACCGGGTGTACAGCAATTCGGTGATCGCACCGACCTGCCAAAAGTTCCTTTTACAGAAAAAGAATAACTTGAATCGGCACGTGATTGCTTACAAGAAGAACGAACGATCCCTTGTGCAAGATAGCACAAACACGCAAAAAGGCGCTCAAGCAAATCATAAAAACAGAATTTGCGGATGCCACACAGCAAGAGTCCCGCTTGTTTAAACGCCAGATGAACGAACTAGAATCTGAAATCGGACAAATCTTTGAAGCCATCCGAAAAGAGGTCCAATAAAGCCATCACTGTTCATTAATCCGCAGGAAGTTTCCCCATCCTTTCGCCTGCCGGTAAATCGGTTTACGCCCAGAAGGCACGTAAAGAGCGCACTCATTGAAAATATCCCCAGCTCCCGTAAACGTATACGGGTAACAAACAGGAGGATAAGTTGCCATCAGGTAAAGTTCCTGCAAATTACAACCATCAAGACAATAGTCAAACAATGCCGAAATCTCTTTTCCCAACACCAATACCTGCAATTCGGTACACTCTTTGAAGGCCGCCTCCCGGAATAGTATTGACCCCATCGGAAATAATGATCTTTTTAATTTCGCTCCCCGGAACACCTGTTCGCCCAACTCCTCCACCGAGGCGGGAACAATAATGGAATCCAACAAACAATTCTGAAAGCCGCCACCCCGATCTTTCGAACGGAAGAGGGGAATGTGAATTCCTCGGCCGTTTTTCCTTCCGGGTAATGGATCAAGATACGCGTCTTTATTGTATAACACGCCATCAATACTTGAAAAAACTGTATTCAAAGGAGAAACGGACAATTCCTGCAAAGCACTGCAACCACTTGAAGTTTTGTAAACGACTAGACTATCGGGTATTGTCATGGAGATCAAAACCGGAACATCCTTTGAATGCATCTTTCTCGATTACTTTCAAGCTGTGCGGCAAGACGATTCGCTGCAATTTACTGCAATGAAGAAACATCCCGTAGTCCAACGTGTCCCGACGAGTATATCGGGACCCGTAATAGCTACTTCCACCCTCCACGATCTTTGTCTCGAGAGATCCATCTCCACTAATTGGCCCGGAGTTTCATGCCCCTCAATGTCCCATCCCAGCATTTCACGCAACAAACGAATATCCGTTCCGTTCAAGAAACCGGAAAGCGTTAACCGGGTTAGATTGTACTTTTGATTCCCCATGATTTCCGGCAACATACCGGGAACGGAATTGTAAACGGCCTCGCTAGTCGTAAAATTCCACGGGCGTAGAGTAAGTTTCCCCGATCGAATTCACGGCGTATGCACTCACGATATAAGTGGTACCCATCTCCAATCCTTGCAGTTTTCCCGTGAAAACACCCTCATCACCCAATGGTACCTCGACCAATTTCCCGGTTTCCGTACCCTTCTCCCGATATGTAAACGCCAGAGTTGTCAAGGCTTCCCCACCATCATCCACCAAGATACATTGGAATGCCGCGCTAAAAGGCCCCTTGTATATCATAACCAGATCGCCCAGAACGGGTAACGTGTTGGGTAAGGTCTGGAAATGTCCAATGTCACTTCGCACGACGCTATGACCATTTGATATTTCCAAGCAATAATAATACGATGTCCCAGCTTGTAAACCCGTGAGGCAAGTCTCCACGTTTCCCTCTACCCCTTCAGCCTCCTGTTGAAGCGCTTCCGCCATATCCTCGGATGTCCCGTACAGGAATTTACACGAGGTAACCGTTCCCTCTCCCCCGCAATTCAATCTCCGCGGAGATTCTCGCCGTGTTACGAGTAATCTCAGTCACCTCATTCAACGAGATATGGGGAGCCAGCACAGAAGGTTCCTCTTCCTTTTTACAAGCAAGTAATAGTAAACAGCACGCGATGATCCATTTGTACATATCCCTAAAAATTTATTCCGACTCCAACCGTGGGTTCCCAGTACTCCCCCTTTATCGTGATCACTCCAAGCGTGAAGGCCATTTTGCGAACCTTGACAAGCAAGCCAAGTTCGCGGCAATTCCCTTGTAGGAATAATCTTTATTTCTCAGTTTCAACCCCTCGATGGTTTCCCACACCACTTGCCGTTTCCCGTAACCCAACCCCTCGTATATATAGCATAACGAGCGCGATCGAATGAATTCCCCCGGCCAGAAATGCGTACCGAGAATACTTCTCGGAACCCGTGTAATAAGGCGTGTCCCCGGTAGAAGGTATGCTCCCGTCCTTCCGACATTCCCCATCCACGGACAAAGACTTGAGATCAGCCTGCCCATGCACGTATAACCCATGTTTTTCATGCACGCCAACATGACCCCGAAAGCGGGACGTTCGTGATCCCATCCGATAGTCAATAAACTTGTAAAAGCAGGCCTTTGGGATTTCAATTTACCCCGTTGGCATGGCTTGTAAACTCTCATCCAGCGTGGTATTGGGTAACGGGCGGTGAACTTTCCGTACTCTCGGGTATTCTTCCTCGACCTTCAAAAGCGGTTCTTCTATCACCAACTCGTAGGTTAATCTCGATTCAAGGGTAACGGGAAATTTATAGTCCCGCAAAACACCCCATCGAGGATGCTTTATCGTTATTTTCCGGGTTCCATTCGGCACGTACAACCAGATTTCACCCACTTCATTCTTACGCTGCACGATTCCCAAAGGAGTAGAAAAGGCGAAATCACGATTCCCGACCACTTTGATTAACGCACACGCCTCGTCATTCAAGTCTCTCACGGGATTCACCCAAGCCGTTATATCGTTGGGCAACAAGCGAAACGAGGCGACCTTAAACTCTTGAGCCCATCCCGGCACAAGTAGCCATAAGAGTATGATCGTGCATAAGATTTTTTCAACATGCAAAATTAAAACTTCCCAAGTGAATAATATCCCGTTCTGGCAATAACGTCTGGTCATCTATTCTCCGGGGCTGCCACGTACGCACGTGAATTTTAGGTGCCGTCTCGTCAGAAAAAATCCCATAACAGGAATAAATACCCCTCGTCCAGGTACAAGTCCGAAGAGTAAGCCTGACGAACGGAGACGCCATAAATTCCCGGTCGGGTGGGATGCCTCCGGATCAGAAAATCAGAATAACGAACCTCTATTTTCTTATTTGCCTTGAATATCCGACGCAAACGATCCAGATATTGTTGTTTTGTTTTTATATTGTACCGGATCTGATCGGCTGGAAGATAGTGGCCTTCCTGTGGCAATTGTTTCACCACGGTACCAACAATGATTAACGCTTTCTCGCTAAAAAGTTGCTCCAAGAAATCAATATCTTTCGTCTCGTACGACATCCGAAATGCTCCATGTAGTTTAAGATCACTCTCCGATTTTCCGAATCCGTCTCCGAGAATCCGTTTTTCAGGACCTTTTTGCGCCTCTTGATGAAAAAACGGGCTGGCAGTATCTATTGCCTGAATTCTTTCTTTTCGTGGCAAAGAAAGTTTCTTCGCTGGCAGTATCGTGTTTTCCGGTTCCGGCACCTCGACCGTCTCCGGGAGCGGGTAACGGTAAAAAGACCTGTACAATGGGAGAAGTCGTTTCCAAAAATTGCCAGTCCAGTTCAAAAGGATATACCGTGCTGACGGTCTTTCCAGTTTCGTCAATCAAGAGATCCACGCTGTCTTGATGAACAAAAACACAGTTTGCGTGACTCCACGAATATATTTTATCATAGATAAAGGTGTCACACGGTTCCTTTAAAATCAAAGCAGGGCCCATTTCCTTTACTCTTTAATGCCAGTCGTTCCGGATTTATAAATTCTCCATCATCATAGTCGGCAGGAACGATCATTTTCCCGGCCTTATCAACCACCCCGATTCCATTTCGAGTTAAACAGAATGCCACATCGTGACGGAATTCGGTCATTTCCTGTATCTCGGCGGGAAGATACAACACGGTTTTCCCTTTTTTATCCAAACAAGCACAATAGTGTTGCCGCAAATCTTTGTACACGAGTAAACCACAAGAAAACACCCCTGTAAGCGACAATTCGTTAACATCACGGGAAAAACGTTCTGTCCCTCCTTGTCAATAACCTCGTAAGCGATTCGCCCCTCCCTGTCTGCCATCCCGACCAAGGCCATCCCCTCGGAAAAATCACAAGCAAAAATCATACTCAGGGGCAATAACCCATTCACCACGGGTATTCACGTAGCCATATTTTTTTGATTTCCAGTATAAGCCAGAGCAAGGCCATCTCTAAAATTATGCATCACCCGAACGGTACTCCCCGGTAGGAATCTATTACCGCGATGTTCTCACTCAATTTATTGATTAAAAATGAAAAGGCCCTCCCTTTTCTTTCTTGGGCAATGGTTACGTCCTCTATAAAGTTTCCCACTTGGATAAAACGCCGGGAACTTGTTGTCATCGGAACTTTGAAATATCACACAACCGGAACATTTCATTCCCACAGGGAAGAACGCACACTTGATTTACAACTGTGGAAGGCTTATCAGAAAATAAAGAATCTATCAGCACGTTCCCATCGGGCGTAATGATCCCGAAAGAAGAGTCTCCCATGAAGAATTTTCACGGGAAAACCATTTATTTCCACCCGCTTTTTTCACAGGAGACACACGTATATTAGTGCAAATAGAAAAATAATATTTCTCATAAACACACGTTCCTATTTTTTGAAATATCCTCCCGTTTTACGTGAACCTCTATATTCAATTAATCCATTCTTTTCAATGATCTCAAATAACGCACGATCGTTGCTCTTCCTTTTTGAAGGAATAACATAATTTCTCCTCCTTGCCCCCCGGATTCTTTTCTAAAAAAGCAAGAATCAAAGCTGCCGTCTCATTTATTCCCTCATCAACGTTTATATGATCATTTATATGATCATTTGCACCCTTATCAACATTTATATGATCATTTATATGATCATTTGCACCTCATCAACGTTTATATGATCATTTATATGATCATTTGCACCCTCATCAACGTTTATATGATCATTTATCCCTCACTGCCATTTGTAGGATCATCTATCTTATCATCATAAACCCGACCGATAACAGAAGTAAATTGCATCCTTTCGGGATCATTCATAAATTTCAAATCCGGTTCTTCTTTTAACGCTCGAATAATCCCCGAACCAAGTCCGCGATAAGGCATGATTTTAGCACAGAAACTAGCGATGAACGGATTACGCACAAACGGCAGTTCCCAATTTAATACTTTCTACCGTTAATCCATCCGGAAGACAACCCGGACTGATTATTTCAACACGATTATCAAATATGAGTAACCGCACCGGGCGTTTCTGGTATAATCACGATGCACAAGAGCATTCTGAAGTAATTCCTCTAACGCAATCTCCGAAATCTCAAGTTGCCCGATTGAATTAAATCCTTGTCCGGCTTGAACACTATGAAGATTTGCTTTCAAGAAAGACATCCCTTTTCAAATAGTTCAGGCAAGGTCCCGGTTATATCCTTACTATCTCTATAATTAACTCCTGCAATATTGTTACCAAAAAAGAAACCGCTTTTATCATAAAAAGTCGGACGAAATTGTTGAGGATTTTTTACCAAAACAATAATCCGGCTAAAGTTATCTTATCTCCTCTCAGAATATTTAGATTCTGCAAAAGCTCCGTATAAGGAACACCAAAAAGACTCTTTCTCCCGTCCATATTCTTTACGGATAAACTCATCCAATATACTCCCGTTTACATCTTTTTTCGGAAGTGAAAGGAATCGGTTGCTCGTCAGCATAAAGCATCCCGGAGCATTGAAACAATCGAATGATTTCACTATTCTCCATGACCTTACGCTTATCAGCCCCTGTTTCGTCCAAATTACCCCATGCAAATCCTTGTAAGGCTTATTATCTCCCTCTGCAATACGAACAACAAGAACGGAATACCCGTCAATAATGACCGTTTCCGTTTGTATGTAAATAACCGGACGCAACAGATTAGTAGCAATATTTGCCAACATCGAATTAATTTGCTGAATTTCCGGGTAAGGCAAACCGGTGATTTCACCCGTCTTGTCTTTTATTCCAAATAAAATCATTCCCCACAACCATTGGACATAGCGACCATTTCAGCGGCAATACTGTCTAGATTAGAAAATGTTCTTTAAATTGGACCGTACTCGTTTCCCCCACATGCTACTATCTGTTGTAATTCCTTGCTATCCATCTCTTTTGCCAGTTAATTATCTTACAAAAAGTAAGAAAAATAGCCAATCTAATCCTCCCAATCCTCGATTTCTCCACCTATTTCGATTTTCACCTGTTCCGGATTCTTCGAGATCGTGACGGATAACGTATGCTGGATACCGGGCTTAAAGACAAACTTGCTTTCTACCATGTAGGACACTCCTTTCATCACCACTTCAACCAAAGGAACTTGATTAGTTAATCGTTGGGGTACCACAATGGCCGTATATTGTGTCTTGTCAACTGTTTTCGCCTTAATCGTCTGTGCAGTTCCGTAAGTGTTCCGGGTAACAATTCCCACGCTCAAGTCGATCGTGGCAGAAGGTACCGTGTTATGGATGTATACCTCGGCATCTTCCGGAATATCACCATCATAGTCTTTCCCCTTGATCAGACGCACAACCATTTTACTCATCCGGTGCTTGAATGACAAGGAGACCGGAGAATTGCTTGCCGTGACGTTCTGACCCATGGCCCAAAAGAAAATCACTCGCCTCGTAGCCATCCGCCGGAATCGGTTGAAGTAACCGACTGGTCCAATGCCACGGAAAAGGGCAGATCGTCCACGCCCGAAAGAGAGGGGATATACGGGTAATAAGCGAAAACATCAAACGAACCTCATCCCAATATAACTTTCTGGCGGGATTCCATTTTGTCCCGTCAAGGTCAGTAGTTCATTATTCAGAAAATTTCCGGCAACCTCTAAAGGAATCCCGTGTCCGGTCATGTATACTCCAATCTGATCCTGTTTTTCAAAGCACTCGTCGTGGCCCTTGCCAACGCCGGATGTTTAATCAAACGTGATCAAACATTTCATCCGATTCTTGCACTTTGATCGGTCTCACACCCACATGGAATCAGTAGAATGTATAAAAAGAATTACACAACAAGTTATTTTCTTATTTCATATCTTCTCGAATTTAGTCAAACCATCATTTCAAAATTGAAGGACGTCCCTTGTGAATCACGGGTGAATATTGATTTCCACGAGCTTTCGTACCAAAGTCTATGTCCCGAGTGGAACGTGATAAATTATCGAACCCCGCTTATCATTCTTCCGAACTCATCGAAAGGTACGTTTCTC
>VOFG01000105.1_pt1 | contig 37855 bp, 70 predicted proteins | sample 5384171 | NCBI WGS metagenome assembly VOFG01 (sample SAMN12384726, study PRJNA508395) | human gut metagenome | isolation source: healthy gut F | host: Homo sapiens
CTCATCTATCATTTTCTTGATAAATGTAGTCTTTCCAGCTCCAAGGAAACCTGAAATAATGTCCCGCCCGACCCTGAAAATACAGCAAGCCCCTTGTCCTTCTCGTGAACCTTAAGCCTCCCAGTGCAGGCCATAGATGGGGAAGATGGCGGCGGGCCTTGGCAGATTATGTTTATGGCAGCAGTCCTTATAATCAGAAATGCGTAGGCTGTCGTCATCAGGCCTCCAGCGGAGAACCCGAACATACCAAAGCCGTCCATCGTATAGCCGTACTCTGCCTGATGCCCTATCAGATACCTTACCGCCGGCAGCACATCCTTGGATGCCTCCTCGCCCTTGGCCTGCGGTTCGGTTTCATGCGCCCACATTCACACGGTAGACCAGCACAAACACACTGTATCCTCCTGTGCAGCTCCATGGCTGCCGGGATGCTCTCCAAATAAGAGGCTACGCCGTCAAACCCGCCGCCCGCAATCAGCACAGCCACGGGCTTCCCTGGCTCCCCTTGGAACAGGATCCCTGTACCTTTCCCTTGTCGGGATCACGCCTTACCTCATCCTCCGCATAAAGCCCGCTGATGAAATGCACCTTTTTCAGCCCTTTCTGCTCCACGACATAGTTGAAACCATCCACGATGCTCTGCGCCTGTGCGGGCTGCCCGATAAGATTGCACAAACCATGGACGCTCATGCCTGACATGGCATATATTTCCTTTGGCGACCCGGTTCATAAAAGCTCCGGCCTGCCCTCCCATACGGGATGCAGCAGGAAGAACGCAATCTTGTCATTGATCGTAGCCCCTGCGGAACCCTCCCGCGTCATTGTAAAACTCCGATTCCTTTACCTTCGGCATATGCTTGACGCCTAAGATTGCCGGCCAGAACAGCCCTTTGTACTTACCCATGTTTTTTCCTCCTTATCTATTTCAGAACGGTCTCGGAAACTCCATAAAACCCGAATCTCCGCTCTTTTTGTACTTGTTACTTTTTTCGTTTCCTCCCATTTTCAGAGAGGGATTTTAAATTTTTTCAGCAAATTTCCAAAAAACTATTGTCATTTCTCGTGAATTGTGAGTTTCTTTATCCTGTTTTTTCTGCTCATTTCTATGGGACTTACTCCACCCCTCTTACTCTTTGGGTTTCAGGAAATAAAGCCTAAAATTACGGAGGTTCTTGTAAACCGCCTGCTTAACGGAAAAATTATTCATTTTAATTTCGAGGCTACCCTTCAACATCTCTTTTTATTCCGTTGCTGTTCTTCCCTCCGTTCAATGCGGTCTGATTTCTTCTGAAAACCTTACGGTTTCCGGCGACGGTACCGCTGTCCATACTCATGCCACCCTGAGGGGACACTGTTTAAATCCTGACCCCTGATAAACCATACAACCCGGATGTTCCTCGCCATTTTTTCAGCCCCTGATGCCTCATGGGGATGGGACAGCGATATGGAAAAATACTATTACGGATATACCCTCTTTCGCCTGTCCTGCCATAACCATTCACTACACGTTGATATTCCACTCCTTTTGCGGTTTACCAGTGCCAAAAGACATGATTCTGTCAGTTTTCTGGTAAATTTTCCATGAATTTGAAAAACACATGCCCGACCTGCACATATCAAATATGTGCCTTGATCTGCCATGGATAACTATCCAACATATAACCTGTTAAAAGATCGGCATATTCATGCTTTTATTGACCTTAACGCTAAGTGTGGTCGCCCGAAATCTATTCCGGATAACATTCATATTGATAAGGACGGAACTCCTATCTGCCAACAGGGAGAACGCATGGCTCCCAATGGCTATGACAAAGCCTGTGGTTGTCTTTTATGGCGATGTCCTTATGGTAAAAACCACTGTTCTAAATGTGAGCACCATAGTTGGGGGCTTTTTTGACCCCAACATCTTTTAAAAGGTCAAATGTTTTATAATTTTATAAAACACTTGACCTCTCAAAAGTTCACTCTTCCTGTTCTTGAAAAAATTATTTCCGATGTGCCTCCCAGAATTCCACTGCCTCTTCAAGCCAATGAGGTACTATGGTATTGGAACCAATACCAAATCCATGTCCGAGATTATCGTAAATCCGTACAGACACATTGTCCTCACCCAACACGGATTTCAATTGCGGAAGTCTCTTCTCTACATTTCCGAATCCGTATTCGTCCTCGCGCCCTGCGATGGAAAATACCGCCAGTCCCTTATCCTGCTCAAGCGCTTTCACATTCCAGTCCAGACCATACATCGGGAAAATCACTTTTGGTCTCGGCAGTTTTACTTTGTGACAGCAGTCCTCGTAATTTGCGAAGGAATATGCCGTAGTCATCATGCCGCCTGCCGAGAAACCGAATATCGCATAGTCATCCATATCCACAGACAGTTCCTGCTCATGCTCCTTTAGATAACGGATTACCTGCACCAACTCCTGACCGATGCCTGCCCCTGTTTTCCCTGTTCCGTTTCTCCCAGCCTGTTTGCCAATCGGGTAACTGATTACCAATACGGAGTACCCCAACTTGTGTAATTTCATTGCCACGGATATCCTCGCAATCCGTCACATTACTGATAAATCCACCTCCGGGAACGACCACTGCCAACGGTTTTCCTTGCTTTCCTTTGTAAAAACATTCCGGTCAAATGAGACTGATATGGATTCTGTTCTATCATTTCCTTCGGGTTAATATCGGAAATCAACTGCGCCTCTCCACTTTCCACAAGCCGGGTCAGGTAATGAAAAGCCTCCAGTGCATTTTCCATCTGATCACTTCTGCCCTGCGCTTTTAGAAAATCTGCATATTTTGCCGGGGCAATCGCTTTTAACACGTTATCCTCAACATTAAAAAAACATATGCTTATAGCCGCCAAACACCGGATGCTGCATAAAAATGCCATTTTATCATCTTTTTCCGCTTTCCGGAATGTTCCGTCTGCCTGATAATAATCTTCCTTTTTTATATTCGGAAAACCGCCGATGCCAAACAGTGCCGGCAGAAACATCGCATTTTTCTTATAAACATACCCCACGAAGCCGACTGCCAAAATGAGCAGCACGAGTATTATCATTGCCAGAATTTTCATATGTTCTTTCACTCCTTATCTCTTGTCAGTTCCATCGCATTCTCCTTCAATATGTTACTTATTGCTGCGCGCTGCGATTGCCGTGTTCATTTCCTCTACTGCTTTTTTATCCAACGTATACTGTGTACCAAAAGAATCGCCCTGCGGAAGTCAGGATAATCGGAAGTATCAGTACGCAGAGGATAATTCCTGTATTGATACTCTCCGGCTGGACAACCGAGCCGGTAACAAAACCTGTAGCTGCCAATACATACCCCGGAATCGCTCCTCCGATTCCCTGCGCCACTTTTGTAATAAAAGATGTAAACGATGCGATTGCCGCTTCTGCACGTTTTTCCGGTTTTTATACTGCACGTAAGTAGTATTATCTGCCTGTATACTGGTTGTCAGCGGTACTATACATCCGCCTGCCACACCTCCTGCCACTGTACTAATATAGATCAAAAGCATAGATCTCACATCAATCAAACGCAGTGCGGAAAACAGGATGGATACGACGATTGCCATTACAAAAATCTGTTTCTTTCCAAACCGGTTTGCCAGAATTGGTCCAAGGAAAATTCCCACCAGAGCAGTTATCATTGAAACAAGTGACACCCCTGACATAAGCGTCATATCACCCAATATATATGTGTAAAAATAAGCGCCGGCTCCTCCTGCTATATTACTGCCCACCCCGACTACCAGTGCCACTAAAAACAGTGCCCAGACAGGTTTATACCGCATAAACTGTAACAATTCCCTGAATGTATAACTTTCTTCTTTTTTTTCCTTCAAAAGCCTACTCTTTCCTTTACACAAAGAGCCCCTGCAATAGATAAAACCAACACCATGGCCATGGAACCGAAAATTAACACGTAATAGTTCTGTAACGTTCCTTCCGCCACAATAATCGGTGCTGCCACAGCCAGTACCGCGCCACCTATCATTGTTCCCAACGCGTTGAAAAGTGACAAACTGTTTCTCCTTGTCATCCGCGCTCATGACCGGGAGCAGACTGTTTTGGAGATATCCATAATATCAAACGTCCAGCCCAGCAGCAGATACGTCACATACACAATCACATATTTTCCGACCTGAATCCAGACTGCGCCAAACCACAGTAAAATATAATTTATAACACAGATGATTGTTCCCAGAATAATCATAGGGCGAAATTTTCCCATTTTTGTGACCGGAAATTTGTCCAGCAAATATCCCATAATCGGGTCGCTGATTCCATCCACCACCTTGATATTAAAAACAGGGTCGCCAGTGCTGCCGGTTCCAGACCAACCACAGTCGTATAGTAAATCATAAAGAATCCTGACAATAATCCCATCAGTGGAATATTTCCCGCACATACCATGAATAAGCCCATTTTTTCCACGATACTAACCTTTTGTTTTTTACTCTTCTCACTCATTTGTTCTCTCCTCGTTAATATTGTGATAATGCTGTATTCAACATCTCTGTCTGCCCTTCATCCATCGGTCCGGAAAACATCTCCGCCACCTGCCGAAACGACAATCCATAGACCGCATCCGGTATCATATCCACCTCGGTCATCGTCGACAAAAATGCCCGTATCTGCGGATGGTTCAGCAAATCTTCCAGGCTTTGACTCCACGCTGTATATTTTCTTTAACTTCTCAGTTGCCTCATATACGACTTCATAGTTTCCTGCAGTGATATAACAAATACCGTTCACCACTGTTGCGAATAGTGGATTTGTCTTATCTTCAAACAGAATCTCCGGAGCATGCGGCAATCGCACCTCGCCTTCTCCACCAAACGGAATCGTAATTTTGATTCTAATCCTGTTATCCTCCATAATTTCCCAGCCGCACTCATACCGTCCGCTTGCCGAGTCATACACGGTCTTTACCTGTCTCAGGTCATAATGGACATTCGGACAAATTGCAACCCTTCTGCCTCCCGGAGATTCTTCCAAAAGATGGATTCCTCCCACATGGCGGAACATCCATTCCAGAATCGCCCCCGTAAGAATAATGGTTGAGACTGTTCATTCCGGTACTGGATATCTTACCGTCTTCATCCAGTGAATTCCATCGTTCCCAGACTGTGGTGGCTCCCAGTTTCACTTCGTGCAGCCACCCCGGATACTCCTCGTTCAAAAGCAGGCGGTAGGCGGTATCCGTCATTCCGTTATCGGTCAACACATTGCACAAAAAGAGAGGTTCCCACAAATCCGGTATTCAATTTGTTTCTGCTCGCGGAAAAGTTTCTTTAACATCTCTCTGGTCGGCTCTTCGTCCTCTGACAAATGATATTTCAAAGCCAGCAGAAGTCCCGTCTGTGTCTTTACCGCGCATCTTCCGGTCGGGGGTAAAATATTCTTCTTTACCACACGCCATTGTTTTTCGGCGATTTCCCGATATTGTTTTTCCTCTTCCTTTCGCCCGAGAACCGCCGCTGCCTTCGCTGTAAGCTCCGCGCTTGCCGCATAATAAATATCCGCAATATAGCCTTCATCGGTCGCTCCATACATTTCCCCGCCGCGGCTCCCACCCGGTCAAGCGCCAGCCAGTCTCCGTAATGGAAGGAATGTCTCCATCCGTGGTGCTCTCCGTCCACCTTACGGATATAGTCCACCCAAGCCTTCATACTGTCAAACTGCTGTTCCAATATGGCAGCATCCCCGCTGAACAGATAGACATTCCACGGAACGATACAGGCCGCATCGCCCCATGCACAGGAACATTTCGACGGACCGAAGGTCGGCACCACCTCCGGAACCATCCCTCCGGCAATCCGCCTGTTCCTTATACAAATCGTACAGATATTTTCTGTAAAATGCATAGGTATCCGCCAGATAACATGCCGTACCCGAAAACACCTGTGTGTCGCCTGTCCATCCCATGCGCTCATCTCTCTGCGGACAGTCTGTCGGCACATCTAAGAAGTTATCCTTCATGCCCCATTCCACATTGAAATCAACTGATTTACCAGTTCATTTCCTGTCTGTATACTGCCGGTACCTTCGTAATCACTGTAGAGTGTCATTCCCGTAAAATCTTCACAGGAGAGATTGGTTACCCCGCTTTGATTTTTACATACCGGTATCCGTAAAATGTAAAATGTGGGATAATGTCTTTTTCTTTCTCCGTCAGAGATATACACATATTCTGATAAAGCGGTTCTTAAGTTTTCGTTATAAAAGCATCCGTCCCAGGGATTTCGCCTGTCTGGATTCTGATCTCCTTACCTTTCGGCTCATGGACATGTAGTTTGAAAATCCCGGTAATCTCCTGTCCCAAGTCAAACACCCACTCATCCTTCAGGGGTGTGGATCAGTTCCTTCGGTGTGAACTGCTCATGCGCTGTCACCGGCAGGGACAGCCGCTCCGTCAGATGACCCTTCGGTGCATCTGCAAAGCTGCGCGCTGACAGGTGCGACAGGTTCCAGCGTATCATCCGTTTCTCCCCGTCATATATATTGGAAAAAAACAGATTGCTCCTTGTCACTTCCCATGTGTCATCCGTGCCGATTATCTCTTGTGTGCCATCCTCATATTCCAGATGCACCTCTGCCAGCAGTTTCCACTCGTCGCCGTAAAATCCTTTCTGTTCTGTCTGATTGAACCCGAACCTCCCTTTGTACCACCCATTCCCCAAAAGAACGGACAACACACCTTCGCGCTGCATCTGCGCGGTCACATCATACGTCTGATACTGTAACCACTGATTGTAGTTATTGCAGTACGGGGTCAGATACTCCTCACCGATTTTTGCGGATTGAGGAATGTCTGTTTGGTCTTTGTCTCCATCCGTAAAATATGCCTCATAAAGACCCAATCCACAGATATAAAGACGGGCTTTTTTCACCTTCTTCCGGAGAGCGATCTGCTTTGAAAAAAATCGGATGGCGCGCCTCCTGCTGTCGCAGGTAATCCATTTCCCCGCCCATGGCTCGTCCCTCTTTGCCGTCTCAAAGAACTGTACTTCGGACTCCAGCACTTCGTCTGCGTCCGTAGTAACGATTACCTTCCAGTAATATCTGGTACAAGGCTCCAGATTCATCTCCGCTTTTACAGCCAGACTGTCGAGTTTTGCCTCCCCGGTGTCCCAAAGAACATCCGCGAAGGTTTCATCCTTTGCCACAAGGATTCTGGCACATCTCTGGTTCTTCCCCCTGCAGTCTCTGACCTTCCACGAAAAAAAACCACCGGATTCAGTAAAAATCCCACCGGATTCGTGATATGATTTGTTTTTGCTGCGTAAATCTGATTCATATTGCCGTTTTCCAGTTCCTCCTTCCTTTTTTCATTGTGTCCACTGTAATTTGAGTATAATGGATTTCCCAAATAAAATCATTTACGGTATTTAATCATTTTACCTACCAAACTTAAGATTTATATTGATACATCCGCAAATGTTTTCTATAATGATAAAAAAGTGCCAAAGAGCATACCTTTGCATTTGCATGAAAGCCATGACTTTGAAACCTGAAAAACATGCGAAGGTAGCCGATGAAGGCGGATTTTTAAATATTTTTAAAAATATGGGAGGATATACCAATGTTGACGGATTCCGGACTGGATACTTATCTGCGAAAACACACTGCACAGGAAGAACAGAATCTCTTGGGAGCCTACCAATGATTATCCCGGTATCGAGACAATCACTACGGCGTCGGGGGAACTCTGCTACTGTTTCACGCCTACCCCGCTCAGTATGCAGATGGCGCTCTCGGAGAACAAGGTTCTGGCCAATTACCAAAATTTTGCAGTCATCAAGCAGGACCGCTTTGAGACGGTTCCCCTGCATATTCACGAATGGCTGAGTTTTGCTATGTCTATTCTGGTAATGTACATTTACGCTCAATGACGTATCCCTCACTTTATCTGCCGGAGAGATTCTTTAATCAGCCCGAATACGCCTCACCGCACGACAAAATGTAATGAAGAAGATATTATGATTAATTTTTTGATTACCAAAAAATATTTAAACAACTTCTTTGAGAAATTCGCAAAAAGAATTTTATCACGCAATTTCTCATTGAGGCGCTCAACAGCCAGTCCCGACGGGATAACTATATCCTGTTTTCTGCCCAAAAAGAAACCGGCTGACATTATTTGCCAACCAGTTTCTGTGTGAATTCTACTGCCCTCCGTTACGTCCGTCGCCATCCTTGACGCACAGATGACTTTATTGATTTGCGAGTTAATCAATTACTTCCAGCACAACATGGCGCTGGCAAGCCTCTCTTCCTCCAACCATATTTACTCCATCCTGCGTTATATAGAAACCAACTACGCAGACTGTACGCTGGAATCGACCGCGGCTTTCTTCCATATGCATCCGAACTATCTCTCTTCGTATATCAAAAAGCATACAAACTATACATATAAACAACTCATCCAGAACCAGCGGTTATCACAGGCCGCCATGCTGCTGCGTACCACCACGCTGCCGACCTGCGACATCAGCATTGCCGTGGGATATGAGAATACTGGGTTCTTCTTCAAAAAATTTGAAGAAAAATACGGATGCACGCCAAAGGAATACCGCTGCCAGCAAACCATGTGATTCGCCATTGTCCGGATTATAACTTATTGATGTCGCTCTGTGTCACCATCACAATCTCATTTTCACAAAGCAATTCCGCGATTTTCGCTCTTTCCATCTCATCGGATTTCAGCCGCAGCACCATAAGCGCCTTGTTTCCGATAATGTAATTGAGTGAATACATGTACTCAATCGAAATATTATTTTCTTCGATAACCGCAAGCGCTTTGTCAAGACCTGCCGGCTGGTTCGGCACCGCAATACAGATGACATGATTCGTTTTGCCATTAACAGTGCCTGACACCACTGTGGTCAACTTAATCCAAAGTTTTGATTTTAAAGGGCACTGAAAAGTCTGATTCTAAAAAAGAATTATCTGTACCCTAAATATTCCAAGAGGCCTTCACACCCCCGCCTTTCACAATATCGCGATATGTTGCTTCGAAGTCTCCCGTATACCAGGGGTCGCCACATCATCTGTTTCCTGCAAGCACTGATTTTTCTTATAATCTGCAAAAGAAAGCATCTTGTAGATCTTTTTGATCAGGGTCTGTTCCTCCGGCGATCCGCGTCATATTGCGGATATTGGCAGAATCCATCCCGATCAGATAATCATAGTAGTCATAATCGCCTCTGGTCATTTGTCTGGCACGATGTGGTATGAGTGGAATACCCATCTGTGCCAGTTTATTTTGCGTACCGTAATGCGGTGGATTGCCGATCTCCTCGCGGCTTGTCGCCGCAGAATCAATTTCAAATTGTGACGTGAGCCCACGTGTGGCGACCATGTGAGTCAATACGCTTTCTGCCATGGTGGAGCGGCAGATGTTGCCGTGGCAGATGAAAAGTATTTTTATCATATATCTAAAACCTCTCTAAACGCTTGATTTTACTGTATTTTCAGCACTTACAACAATTCTGTAATATTTCTGTGATAGTGTGTTTGTTCACATTTTTAGCATAATTTGGAATAACTTTGCATAATTTTTTCCTTCATTTGGGCTAAATTCTGGGCTAAATTCATATCTTTTAGCCCACGACCTTTTTCATCTCTTCTAAGGCATCCTCAAACTGTAAATGAGTATATGTATTAAGAGTAACTCCTATATCTGAATGTCCCATAATATATTGTAATGTTTTTGGGTTCATACCAGACTTTGCCATATTAGAGCAGAAGGTGTGTCTGCAAACATGAGGTGTTATACAAGGCATTTGCACTGTTTATAAATACTGTTGTACTTCTCACGGATATGTTGAAAATATTTCTCCCAATGCAATGCCACCATAGGCATATCATTCTTATCTAAGAATAAAAAGCCACTATAACCATCTATCATAGGTTCAATCTTTGGTTGTTTTCTATTCTGAATGATTCTACGAAAACAATCCGCAACATCTTTCTGCATTGGAACATATCTTTCACCTTTTTCTGTTTTAGGTGTTAGTATCACATATTCCATATTGCGTGTCCTCTGTAATTGGTGGTCTACTTTGATTCTTTCTTTGTCAAATTCAATATCATTGATGGTCAATCCGACAAATTCAGAAACACGCAATCCAGTATGAAACAAGATGTAAATTCCATCATAGTATTTACAGAAATGTTCATCCTCTTTAATAAATCTCAAAATTCTCTCTGCTGTTTTCTTGTTATTGCCTCTCTTGTCACACTGTCATTCACGACTACTGTTGCCAGCTCGAAACTCAAACGGATTCTTATTTATCAAATCATCATCAACTGCCATTTGAAAAAGTTCTGGTCTTACAACACCTCTAATAGAGTGAATACTGCTGTAACCTCTGCCATCATCTTGTAATTTAATCAGCCATGTTTTAGCATCTGACAATTTAATTGTATTAATTCGTTTTGCTCCAAATTCTTCTTTCTTAATCACATTGATTACAAAGTTATAATTCGCCTGAGTGTTATGTTTTACACCTCGTTTTTGACTAATATACCTCTGTACCAATTCTAATACCGTCATATCTCCACCATTAGTAGAAACTGCATCACATAATGCTTTCTCAATAACCTTCTTTTTTCTCTAAGAGAAATATCCTTTCGTTTCCCCTTTGGGTATGGATCAGATTCAGTCAACCTCCAACTATATACCGACTTTCTCTTTCCAAACGCATCATTATATTTGTAACGATATCTTCCATCTTTATCCTGGCTCTCCCCAGTCGCTAACCTACGACCTTTACTGTCTTTTCTAATTTCCGACAATCTGTATCTCTCCTTTCATAAAAGAGCCTCGGTATGATACCTCATAATATATCATAACCATAACTCAAATTCTATTAAAAACCTATATAATCAGCACTAAATACTGTTAATTTTTCATCTACAAACTTTTCAAACAACTGTCGTTTTATGCGTGGTCTTGTCCCATTCCACAAAATAAAGTTGTCATTTTCGTGTTCATCTACAATCTTTCTGATCTTCTTATCACTAAATCCAAAATACTCTGCTGCTTCTTGAACAGACAATGTGTATTTCTGCCAAATTGGTATTACACAATTTGTATTTTTTTCTTTTTTTCTGTCATATCTATAGCACTCACACCCTTTATATAAACAAAGGCAGAAGCCATCATTACCTCTGCCATAATCAAATCATTTATTCATTAGCATTCTTTTGACAAACTATCGGCAAGCAGATACACAAGACCTCCTGCTACTGCCATGCCTAAACATTTAACCATTTCTTTCTGATATATTGGTAATGACTTTTCTACAAGTCCTATGTCGATACCACAAATATTTTTTAAAGGTATTTTTTATACTACAGTTGTATTTAAGTGCATACATCATACATGCTATAAAACTTTTTCAAATGGAATATCAAACTGTTTCATAAGTTTATCCAAGCAATTCCATGTTTTTTCCACTTTGGATCTATCATATCCCATACCTGTAAACATATGGATATATGTATTCTTCCTTGTTTCTTCATCTGAAATATCATTGTTTATATCTGTATCTGCCAAAATTCCTTACACATAAACTCAATATCATTGAATTTAATTATCTCACATGAATAACTCTATACCGATTTAGAAGTATCAAGACAAATAACTGTTACTGGTTCTGATTCTTCGTCCTCAGTGAAATCTCCAACACTAATAATCGTTCCTATATATTCTTTATCAGCAGTTCGACATATTACCTTGTCTCCTTCATGGAATCTATCTGTAATACCATCTTTTGTATATTCAATATAGTGTTTTGCTTTAATATTATCCATATTTTACGCCTCATCTTCCTTCTGTCCGCAGAATGCTTTTAATAATCTCTTGTCATAGAAATGTCTGTGAACTTTCTTACAAATTCCCACAATAACACCTACGACCATATCAAGTACATTGATTGCAATAAACGTTGCCACTGAACCAATAACAAGCATCACAATAGCCTTGATAAAATTAAAGGTTCTGTCCACATACTGTAATTACAAATTGTAAGCACTACTGCTACAAATTTACTTATTTTCCAATAATTTTTTATTATCTTTTCAACTTTTTTATCCATAAAAATCCTCCATATAAAAAGAGGGCAGTACAAACACCACCCTCTTGTCAATAAATTATTTTCTTCGGTTTGAATACTGAATAGAATCAGCATATAATCCGTCCAAGAACTTAGTAAGATTTTCGTATCCACCCTCATTTGTTACATTTGGTAATGTAACTGTAATGTGTTGTGTAATATTTACATCTTGCTTCATTGTCTTGATTGAATTGCCTAATTGCGTACTGTAATTAGGTTTAGGAATACTATAGTCGGTTTGCAGATTTGTTAATGTTTCCATTAACTGTGGCATAGCATCCGTCCATTTTTCCCATTGTCTATTCTGGTTTTGAGTAAGAACACGTTCTCCCTCTCTAGCATAAATAAGTGCGTTTTCACCGCCAAGTTTGATTAATAGTGGATGAGTCGGAAATATTACGTTTAATTAAACCACCATGCTCGAAAGTAGGAGCAGGCAGACCGCCAATATTATTGGTAATCCAATCTTTTTGTGCTTCTTGTTTGCAGGTCTATTTAACCATTTCCACATAGCATCAAACGTTTTTCTATCCCACATACCAGAAGAATATCCGCGTAATCAATACGTCTGTCATTAGAAAGCATTGCTTGCAGATATTTAATAGCATTGGTTGTTTTGGTATCTTTTACACCAGTTATGTCAACGTTACCACCAAGTGTTTCTTTACACATACGTTGGAATCTTACGATGGCTGGGTTACTTTTTGTACCACCAGAATTTCCACCACCAATGCTACCGCCACCTGTATATCCACCAGATGAACCACCACTATAACCACCAGAACCAGATCCGCCAGAAGTAGAGCCACTAGGAGAGTTCAATTCAGCAGCGGCGGCTTGACGAGCAAGCTTCAGCCATATCATTTTGGATTTGAATATATTGTTTCTTAAAATTATTCAGTACGTCCAAACGACCATCTAAAATATCCTTTTCCCCAATTTGCTCCTAATAGTTGTGCAGCATACTGTCTGTCTCTTTGTTCTTCTAATGCGGTTGAAATGTTTGACCATTCTTCTTTGAGCTTACTATAATATTCCTTTTTCTCTTCATAACTATTAATCAATTCTTCATTGCTGTTAATCTGAGATTGTACATAAATATACTTATCTCTAAATGCAGAAACATCATTTATGTTGTTAGAAAGAATACGTTTCTCATACTCGCTACCAAAGTACAAAAGTTGCATTTTGACGATTGACACTCTTTTCATAAGCGTCTGCAACTTCGCTCCATTTTTCCTTCATCTCGTTTAATTTCTCGATAGAAGAATCAATAGCATCTTTTTCCTTTTGTAGCTTTGTCTATAAGTTCTTCGGTTTTAATATCCTGATATTCTTTATTTGCATCAGCAATAATTTTGTCTATCGGTATCATAAATCCAACCACGACCTTCAACATACAACCTCTTTGTATTCTGATTTTGAGCCTTACGAAGATTATATAATGCTTGTTCTTTACGTTTCTGTAAATCTAACGCGTCATTTTCATCGTTTAGGCCTTATCAATAGAATCTTGAATTGCGTCTTGTTGGTCTTGTAACCGTTTGATTTCCGTATCATAAACATCATTGATAGCAGATAAAATACTGTCATATTTATCCTTCTCCTTGTTTAGAGAACCATTTTTCTTGTTGAGCGCATCAATAGATTCTTCAATTTTCTTAATTTCGTCATCGTAACGTTTGGTTATTGCAGATAATGCCCTATCATAGATATCTTTCTGTTTCTGCAACATTTTCTCAATAGAAGAGAAGTATTTAGAAGCGGAAATCTTTCCTTGCTTGTACAAGTCATCAAGATATCCTTTTACAGAATTACAATAAGTTTGATAATTTATTTTACCTGCGTCAAGTGACTTTTCCATGTAAGTCATGAACTTGTCAACTAGATCTTCGATTTCTTTTTCTGTGTCCTTGGCAGTCTTTTCAGCGTCTTTTGCGCTATCCTTTGCTGTATTGTTAATCTTAGTAGGAGATGTATATTTTACAGATGGTGCATAAGATACATTTGAAGTAATCTTTGCAATGTCGGCTTTCATCTGTGTAAGTTCTTTGTCGGCTTCTAATGCACTAAGATATGCCCATTTTTTCTGCCGATTTCTTTGCTTTAGAACTATTTGCGTTTTCTGCTTTTTTAGTAAACTTCTCGATATTTTGCTTATGCTCATAGTATGTATCCCATGCGCTAGAAGCAACGCCTAACACAGATACAATTGCCTTTAATTGCTCACAGTCTGCTTCGGATGAGAATTGAAGCCCAGCGGCAGATTGCTTTTGAAGATAATATGCTAAGATTTGATTTTTGGTCTTATCTGCCATATCGCCTTCATTGAGTAATGCATACATATCAGAAATAGTTGCTTCTTCTAAGTTTTCAGTAGAATAAGTTGTTTCACCAACTGCTACAGCTAACTCTCTATATGCATTTCTGGCTGCAATAACATGATTTACAATTTCCTGTGCATTAGAAACACCCATAGTTGAAAGCATATTGATAGCAGCAGAAGTGCTTGCAACACTACCATCAAGAGATTTTAATGCATCGCTGTTATAGATATATGCAGTTGCTAACTGATTAAATGCATCTTGACATTTTTGAATATCATTAGGACTATTAGAAATTGTCTGTATGAAGTTCTCATATTCTTCCGTATATTTACCAAAATTTGTTTGGAAATCGGTATTACCAATAATAGATGAGAAATCGAATGTACCTGCATTCTCTACATCATCATAGATTGATTTTAATTGGTCGAAACCTGTTTTGAGAGATTGGACTTTGGATAGTTGAGCAGATAATGATTTTATTATATTATTCTTATTTACTGCATTATCTACACTATCAATTGCTTCACTATAATACTCTTTAAACTCTGGAACTGTGGCTAAATAATTACTAATTGCATTTGTAATTTCTTTTTCATCTCCAACAAACTGTTTACTTGCTATTGCTGTATCAATCAGTTCCTTCTTAAAATTATCAAATTCTACTTCTGTCTTTGGCAACTCTCTTCCTTGCAATGATGTCAACATTGTTTGCTGTGCAAGGTTATTATTCAAATTATTGATAGATGAATTGTATGTATCTACAGATTCCTTCATTTCATTATATCTACCGTAGATAGCATTAAATAATGAATTATCTGACAATTCTTCGCTTGTGAATGAATCTCTCAATACATTTATAGCCGCTTCTAATCTTTTGCAGTTCTCGATTGCACCATCAACTGTATCATCACCAATCAAGACTAATTGACCGCCATCTGTACCATATGAACTACTATCCATCAAACCTGCTTTTTCAAGTTCTTTAAATGCCTTTACTGCCTCTTTACCCGATGCACTAATAACGTTGTTAGTACCAAAAAGTTAGATTTTGCAACATCCATCAACTCTTCTTTTTGCAGTGTTTACACCAGCAATCAAATCTACCTGTTGCTCTTTTAATGAATCAATACTAAACTTTGTTTAATTGCGTTTGATAATGAGCCATACTTTGCAATTAATTCATCAATATTTTTTCCTTCAAGTCCAAGTTTTTTAAGTAAGTCGGATTGTGTGCTCATCAAATCTGCTTTAGCACTTGCATCCGTTTTAACAGCCTCCGATAATTGAATATATTTATTCGTCAATTCAGAAATTTCTTTACTTAACTCATTCGCAGAATTTGCTGTTTCTTTTGTTTTCTGCCGTGTTTCCTCAACTTCTTGATTATGTTTAGATACTACGGAGGTTACTGCACTAACTCCAAGGCTAATACCCATCAATACAATTCCTACTGGGTTGTTAAGAAACACACTCTTCATAGTTGCTCCAAGTCCAGTCATTGCTGCCTTTAGTGAAAACGTACTCGCTGTACTTGTTGTGTTGGCTGCGGTCTGTGCATTGGTTGCTTGCGTCAAATTCATTTCAGCAAGTTTCTGTTTTGCCATTTCACTTGTCATACCCTGCATTTGTAAAATTCTAATGCGGTCAGCCTGAGTGAGTGTTTTTGTTGCTAGTACATTACGCAATTGTTCCGTCGTTAATGAGCTTTTGTCTGATTTGCGATGTTTTGCAACATTTGTATTTTAGAAGATAAATTGCCATTCGGAATATTACTTGCCATCTGTAAGGCTTTTCCATACTGCTCTACTTGTTTTGTGGCTGTAAATATTCCAACTCCACCAGCAGTGATAACCTTGCCAATATTAATAGCAATTATGCCCCTTAACGTTCCTTCGACAATTCCCCACTTATTAGCAAAGTCTAATACTGCCGAACCTAAATTTGCAATATCACGTACTGTATTACCATTGATAATACCTTGATATGTTTCTGTAAGAGTGTTTGAAAACTTCTGACACGCTGCATCCGCACCTGTCATCCATGTCTGATATTCTTCTGTAGCACTTCCTGCACTATTGATAGCATCTTCATAGGCTGATGCACTCTCTTTCATACCTGATAAGATAGCGGCACCTGCTGCACTTCTCGATTTACCGAACATTGTTTCAAGCACATTTGCACGTGAGGTATCATCTAACTTATCTATAACTTGTGAAATCTCATATAACTGGTCATAGTACGATTTGAATGTATGGTCATCAACCATAATATCCACACCTGTTAATGCCATGAGTTTTTCACGTAGTTTACTTGTGGCTGTCGCTAAATCATCAACCTCTTCGCCCATTTCCTGTAATTCTTCGATAGCGTCTGTGTCACCTGTCGAAAAGCTCGCATTCTTAATGAACCGATCTTGGCTGTGTTACCGAGGTACGATGGATCGTTATAATATTTATTAGCAGTCGCATACATTGTAGCAGCCTGTTCAATAGTCATGTGTGCTTCTGTCAATGTACCAGCACTTAATCTGATACTTTCGGCTAACCCTTCCGCATCAATACTGTACTTATTTGACATATTATTGATGAGGTCTGTATAGGCTTCAAGTTTCTTATCCATCTGGGCATCTGTATACCCACCAATTTCATCAAATGAAGCAATGGAAGTCTTAATTGAACCAATTGCTGTATCAATATCTACATCTCCAACGTTTGATAAAATGTTCGCCCACTTCGCCCCAAGTTCTGCATCTTGTAAACCCCAACCAAGTTTTTTAAACTCTGTTACAGCATCAATTAATGATCCAACTTTTACATTGAGTTCCTGTGCTTTTCTCAAGGATTTATCAAAATACTTGTATAACGCATTTCTATCAGAAATTTCATCTGTTACTTTCTGAAGATTTACAAGACTATCGTCTAATGTTTTTGCTTCTGTAGATGCATTTCTGACTTGATTTGAAATCGCATAAATCATACTTGCACCACTGAAGAACTTTGCATAACTCTTAATAGACTCTTTGAATTTACTTCCCCAAGTCATTCCTGCGTTGTTTGTTGCCACAAAAGCTCTGTCTTAAATGCCGACAACTCACCTCTAAGGTTACTTAATTCACCTGTACTTTTGGCAACATTTGCAGAACTAAGTAACTGATTATACTTAGCAGTCATTTCATGATTATTGAAAAGTTTGTTATTATTTCTTCCCAAAATCTTAATCTGATTCACTAACTGTTGCTTACTTGTGTCAAAATTTATATGAACCTTATTACTGTTTGCAACCCTCTGTACATTGTTAATTGCCTGTTTGGTTGCTGTCTGTACACCTTTTGTATTTACATTCGGTGTGATGTTGAATGTAAGATTATTTAATCCCTTCAACTGTGCTTTGATTGCTTTCCTTGTTTTTGGCATATTAAGGTTGCCAATCAGGCGACATATGATAAATCTCCAAGACTTCTTATATCTGCTTTAATCTGTTGTTTACTTTTCGTCTTATGTAAAGACGCAATTATTTTTTATTATAAATTCATTCAATTTTACTTCCTTTCCCAAGAATATTTCTCGTATTTAATACATTAGCAATTATTTGTGAGATTTTGGATTGAACAATCCGAATAGATTTTTAATTATGAATTTGTAAGATAATTTTCCAACTTTGAGAATAAAATTTTGGATAAAGATCAATTTTTCCAAGTTTAAATCTTGAAAGTACGTCTTTGTCAATACCTGTTATATTTGCAATATAAACTTGCTTTTTCTCTTTGTGTCCGTTCTTTTAACAAATCACGTAATTCTTCTTGTGTCATAATAACCTCCTTTTCTATTTTTGTAGAAAAAAAGACCAGTGTAATTAATTTACACTGGATACTTTAAACGAATTCGATATATTGTGAGTTAAGAGGACTAAATCGGATGATATCTGGACAGACCTAGTTTGAAGTCAGTCTGTCCTTTCAATCATTTGTCATTGTTTTGAATACACTCGCTACTCTACTGATACACTGCTGTTTGAGGACAATATATCAGCAAAATATAATAAAAATCACTACTTGCTGAAGGTAGTAATCATTATTATCGTAGCACGAACCTAAAGTTCATGCCATCTAGTATGATATTCAAATTTATAATAATTATCTCATAGAGATATTATTATCAAGTGTGTGGGGAATCCCCCACTAATAGTGAAATATAAAAATCCTATAGAAGTGTCTGATAGGAAGTAAGAAGTTTCCCACACACTACTCAGCCTACGGTCTTTTCATGCGCAGTACTTTCTTCATAAGGAGATATAAAAAGTGCTTGTTTTCTTATGTTTTATGCAATTATCTACAAAAAATAATTGTATTTTTATCATTTTTTCACAAAACAATTCATAAATTTATCGCCATTATATCTATAAAGGAAGTTTAAAATCGTATTACATACATCTGAATTATCATTCCTAAAAGCATACTTAACCAATAACATAACAGTTTCTTGATCTAAATTATTATTAACAGAATTCAAAAAACGATTCATACAATCAATTTTCAATTCCATATAAATTTTATCGGAATATTGATTGCTGTGTTGTTCAATATATTTTATGGATTCATTATATTTTTCTGCCGATTGTATAAATTTATTCCATTTGTATTTATTACCTTTTCCTTTAATATCTCTATTTATAAATTGTGATATAGGAAGTCTTGTCATTCCCATTGCTCGTCCAACAACATTATTATCTATACTTCTTGCCATTATATCCATAGGACAATTCATTGACCGAATTTTATCTTCATCAAAAACTTTGTTGTTTCGACTTTTCTTTGTATTTGCAAAAAACTCTGGAATACTTTTGTTTTTCATACATGGTAGTTTTTGATTCTATTAATCTCATTTACAACATTTATATCGAATTCCTTTTTTGCGAGATCGATCGAAATTTGACCAATTACAGATAATATTACAAAACACTTTTTTAATTCTTCGCCATCTGCTCCTTCGTCCATGCCTTCGTCGTAATAGTAACTTAAAAATTTAACTGTGCTGTATCTGTAGATGTTCCGATAGATTGTTGTGCGGCTGCGATTTGATTATCTATTTGTGCAAAATCTTCTAATTTAAAATGGTATGAACTATTACCTTTTTCTGCCACATTATTAATGATTGTCGGATAATTTATATAGGCTTTTTTCTCGCAAAGGCTCCGCAAGGTCTGGTTGATTTGTTGTATAAACAAAATCGGTGTCTTCATCCATTCCGGAGGCTCTAAAGCTTTGTACATCCGTTCCAATCATATTTATTACAATTACATTTCGCCCTAAATTTGCAAAGTATTTGGAAAATTTGTCTGAATAGACATTGTGAAAATGTAGAATATTATTCGGAGAATTATGAGGACTCCTAAAAGCGGCTAATTTTTCCCCGTCTTTAAACCTAATTTGTATAACATTGGATTGCATCCTCTTCTATATCAAAAAATATTTTCCTCTATTGGATTTCCACCTACTGCTTTCAGAAGTAATGCAATAGGATTTCCCATAACTGTAAGGTTATCTCCATTCTGTAGCAATCTTCCCTGCTTAAAATATTCATTTTTAGTTTACTTATATCCTTAGTCTTTTTATCCCTAAAAAATGCTGTCCTTCTAAAATCAGAATTCCATTTGACTAATGACGACATTACTTCATTAATGTTAAAATTATTCTTCCTTTGATTAAGATATTGTAAATATGCGGTATCTGTTGTTTTCTTCAAGTCTTTAAGGTAGTTTACCGAACTTTCTGCAATATGAGAAAGTATTTCCTCATCTGTTGTCGGAAGTGAGTTGTTCATCTGATAAGCCATCAACTGCATATCACCCCATTTACTAGGATGTGCTGTCTTTACAATCTCAAACCAATAATCTTGCGATTTCATATAATTCTTGTAGAACTTAAAGGCTTCTTTAGGTGTACCACCCATCATATCAACAAACTTCAACCACTTTAGAGATTTGTCAGTGATTACTACATCAATGTTTGATAAACTAAGTTTTCTTCCAAATAAATCAATTTTTCTGTAGTAAAATTATCGTAATCTATATTGTTTTCTGCACAGTAATCTTTGAAAAAGTCTTGGATGTTTCCACGGAACAAACAACTCTTGAAGAAGTGCGACCGACAATATATAAAACCATTCATATTTTTAGGGAAAATTGATTCGTCAATTAAGCCCATGCCATCCCACATTATATTTTTTACTTGTTCATCTGAAACATACTGCGCTTCACACTCTTGTCTAATTTCCTCTCTCGTTGTTACTTCTGAATGACCATAGTTTCCATTCCATCTAATACCATTACCTTTGAATGCTTGTTTTGTTTTTTTCTATGTATTTGAGATTAGATTTTTTGATTTTTTCTTCATCGAACGTAAACCTTTTTTATTAATAAGTTCTTCAATATGTGAATCGTCAAAATGAATAAAAAACTCTTTTTCCTCATATGTATATGGCACAGATTTATTACTTACAATTACAGCCTTTTGTGGCTTGGAATAAACTTCCTCATCTGGAACAACAAGTATTCTATTCCAAGGGATCCTTATATAACCATTGGCAGATGCTGTTGTTAATGTAAGATATGCTGATAATTCGACTATCTTAAATATTTTATCTGGATTCTGTTTTGATTGCTCATCCATTATGTCGTATAAACCCATAGTCAAAAAATTTATAAACTTTATGATACAGATTATCTCTAATAAATACACATTCTCCATCTTTTGCTTTACCAGGAGAGCGCATAAGCATCTTATAATGTATTGGATGACATCTTTCACCTTCCTTTGCCTGTTTCCTCTTCTTTGTGTCCTTGACCTCAGAAGTAAATGTCACTCCATTCGTATAGTAATATGTTCTTAAATTGTCTTTCTTTATCTTTTTGGGGTTCTCCACCATTAATTTTATATTCAGCATCATAATCAAACTTTAATATAATAAAGTCCTTGCTAAATTTACCATCAATTCTTGTAATACTTTCATCCATAAATCTAAGAAATAAACTATCTGCAAGTACTGCTTTTCTAGTAGATACCCTATTCAATTCTACCCATTTATCTTTTATCTTGTGAGTTACAATCCCCTCATTTTTAACGCATCAATATACACTTGATTTGCTTGCATTGACTCTATGTACACTGGCTTTAATTCTTTTTTTGTATAGTTTATAGTCTTCTTTCCTATAATAACACACCTCTCTATTCTACTAAGTTATGTTTACAAACTGTTCTTTACTTATTATATTCTCCGCTAAGGAAGAAACTTTTTAATTATTCTATTGTTATCTGAACCATTATGGATAGTTGCGTGAATTACGCACGAAAAGCCATTACACAAGCATTGAAAACTTATGTAGCGACCTGTGAAAAGTAAAAATACCAACCATCGAATATTGACAGTTGGTATCTTCATTATTAATTTTACATTTCTTCCAAGGCTGTTTCTAATACTGCTATTACAAAAGAGCACCTAAAACTATCACCTGCAAATAATTTAATAATTTTACTTATTACATCAGCTTTCTCTATTCCAGTATCAGTATCAGAATATAGACATTTCAATTTGAATAAAATATATTTAATTTCTGTTCTTTCTGCCGTCTTAGCAATATTTACACACTCAGTAAAAATTTCTAAAGAAATATGCTCCTTATTCTTGTCATAAATTTCTGCTAATTGTTTATATAATTTGCTATCGTCTTTTAGTGCTGCCATAGTTTTTCCCTCCACTAAAATTTTATATTCTATATCGTCATATATTAAAATTAGTTTATACCAACCTTTAAAAAATTCAGCTATCCATCCGTCAATATTCAATTTTTCAATGTACATTTACCACCTAATATGAAAGTCTGATTTCATTGGCAATTTCGACCTCTGAAAATAACCTATTTACAAGGGGTTCAGCGATTGCAATTTTCAAAATTGAGCATTTTACTTCACAATCTGCATAAATGAGAGTCTTATTGCTCATTTTTGCGATTTCTCCACTCTGATTATCAATCAACAAACCATTTTCTCTATCCATTGTATATGTACCGATTCCATTGTCTTCACAGAATTTTTCAGCAATGCCAACACCAGTCTGCTGTTTGTACATCGCACTCATACAGGCTCATATAGAATACTGTAAACTCTCAAATCTCTGTTCTCATAATCCCATAACAAATCAAATACACCATCGACCAACTGCATTGTCAAGACCTTTTTCTCTCAATACATCCATCGTAAAAAAGTAATCCTTGCATTCCCATTTAGCACCATCATAGTCCTTATCTATCGGGAATATCTTAATCAAAGTTTTCAGCTTTTGATACGACCAATAATACCAAACAAAGCATCAATCAGATTAAAGGCTGTTTGCTTTACTTCAAACGGTGTCTGATATGTATTATCCACCCTATGAGTTACAGCCTCAATTTCAATCACAGAATTCATATACTTTACACCGCATAGAGCACGGCTTTTCATAAGTTCATCCTGTGACCAACCATCACTTTTTCTGTACTTTCCAAATATGCTTGTCACAGTATTGTAATACTGTCTGCACCATAGGTCATGTAATGCAAAAACAGCCTTGTAAATTCTGCTAATTCTGTTTCATTCTTATTGCCTGTAGTTACTGTAAATGTATTCATAAGCATAATTCCTCCATCGTATAACCAACTTTCAAAAATTCCAAACGTATCAGCCTGTCAATTTCTTCACATTTTGCCTCTGATATTACATCCATTAGAATATCTCCATCTTCCATCTCTGTAAGTTCAGCATTACCGATTATCATACCTTTTTCAAAAAACCAGTTTATCTATTTTGCTTTATTCAATTTTCGTTTCCTTTGTATCTTCAAATTTAATAACTGTTCCCCATATAATATATTCTCCTTCTGTTACTGTTTTCAGTTGTGGCAAATTTGCCTCAACCTAAATCAATAACAATTACGCCTTGTGTCCAAATGGACAAAACGAATATCAGTAACAAACCTAACTTTTCTCCAAATGGAGAAAACATCAATCAGTAACATTTTTGATTTATCCTATATGCTTTTTGTTTACAGGCATTTGAACAGTACAAAGCATCTTTCTTTTTTGCAATAAATGGCTTATTACAGATAACACATACTCGATTCTTTTCTAATTGTTTTCGTTCTCTTCGTTTCTGAATATAGTTATCATTCACACACCTATAACAGCAATATTTTTGTCTACGATTTTTTGAATAAAACTCTCTGCCACAATATGCACAATTCAATTTAAAGGCATATTGATAATGCCATTTTCCTTGTAGAAAATCCTCATATTCTTTCTTTAATCGTTCTTGTTTCTGTTCGTATGTTTCATATTTCATTTATATTATTGTTACTGATTTAAGTTGTGCTGATTTCAGCATAACCGATTTCAGTAACACTCCTTTCCTTTCCATTCCGTCCATTTGGACGCATATGAAACTTATTCAGTTATAATACTCCACTCCAATTGGAGTGTAACTATCTCATGCTATCTTTTTATTTCTAGCACCATACACAAGTGCATCCTCTTTTCCTTCTACACAATCAGCAGTTACAACAATTTTCTTTTTGCACTTACCATATCAGGAACATCAAACATAACCTTCTGCATAGCCGATTCAATGATACTTCTAAGACCTCTCGCACCTGTTTTCTTTTTAATAGCCAACTCCGCAATCTTTCTCAATGCTTCATCCTCAAACTCCAACTTCACACCATCCATAGATAGTAACTCCTGGTACTGCTTTGTGATAGCATTTTTAGGCTCTGTGAGAATATGTACCAAATCTTCCTCTGATAGCGGATTAAGTGTTGTAATAATAGGAAGTCTACCTATCAATTCTGGCATAAGTCCATATTTCACAAGATCGTGCTGCTCAACCTTTGACAAATCAGCAACTGATTCCTTTTTATCGGCAACATTAGCACCAAATCCGATGCTGTTATGTGTCTCTTCCTTGCAGATGATTTTATCAATTCCGTCAAAAAAGTTCCACCACAGATAAAAAGTATGTTAGATGTATCAATCTTTATTGTTTCAAATTTTGCGGATGTTTCCTACTTCCTGTCACTGGCACTTCTGAAATAGTACCTTCAATGATTTTAAGTAATGCTTGCTGTACTCCCTCACCAGAAACATCCCTTGTAATTGACATATTTTTCGCCTTTACGAGAAATCTTATCTATCTCGTCAATATAGATAATACCTCTCTGCGCCTTTTCAATATCGTTATCTGCATTCTGTAACAGAGTACGTAACATTGTTTCCACATCTTCACCTACATAGCCTGCTTCTGTCAGTGTTGTAGCATCTGCAATGGCAAATGGTACACCTAAGAATCTTGCAAGTGACTGCGCAAGATATGTCTTACCACTCCCGGTTGAACCAATCATAAGGATATTGGACTTCTGTATCTCAACATCTGATTTTTTATTTTGCTTTAATCTCTTATAGTGGTTATAGACTGCAACTGCAAGTGTTCTCTTTGCTTCATCCTGTCCGATAACATACTGATCAAATGTGCTTTTTATCTGTGAAGGTGTAGCCAACTGCATATTATTTGTAATAGATTCCTCTTCTTCATCATTAAGTAGGTCACTTGCAATGCTGATACAGCTATCACAGATATATCCATATTTACCTCTAATCAGCTTGTCTACTTCGTCTTTTTACTTCCACACATACAACAAAATTCGTTATGTTTATTTGCCATTATTAAAATCTCCTTTTTACACTTTTCCCTTCTATTTCTTTTTCTGTTCTTTTTGCGTTTACGCTCGTCACGTTCCCAATCTCTATTAGCATATTTTGCCATTTCTGGATTATCAAAATATAATTTACAGAACGTACAAAATGGTTTATGCTCTTTTTTTCTTTTGAATTAATTTTACTAATACAGAATTTGTATCTTTAAATATTTTCAAAATAATTACACTAACAATTCCTGAATAAGCGCACGTATAATATTTTTTCTCCAATAACAATTTTGTTTATTTCTACTGGAACTGGTTTTTTATATCCATTATTAAAATCTCCTTTAATCATAAAAAATCACTTCTATCGGATTACACTTTTCCATAAGTTCTTCCCATGTCATTTGCACGTACTCTTCTTTAACATTTCCATCCATATGAGAAAAAATGCAGCAGTTTTTGACATTTTCATCAATAATTTTTCCATTAATAAGAATGCTTAATTTCTGTGCTTTCTCCCATTTCATAGAACTTATCACTTCAAAACTATGTGTTGTAATCCATATACTAAATGGTATATTTGATTTTTCATTTACTTTATAACAATTTTTTCTCTGTAATCGTTTTACTACTCATAATATATAATTCTCCTTTTCTATCTGATTTTATTTGCAGACGTTCGCAAGAACGGATGCAAGGGCATGAGCTTCGTACGAAGCGATTGACCAACTGTCTGTGACACCAATATATTGGTGGGAACATCCACTCCCTGTTAGTCAACCATCTTACTTGCTTACGCAATCTAATCTGTCAGCCTTTTTTTCGTTGATGTGTCCTGCCACATTGCTACGCAATATGTCAGTCCAACCATCCGAAAATAATTTCATTTTATTACCTTTTTCCTTTTAACGATTACACCACTCAAACCCTTGATTTTACTAGGTTTCCCAAAAATTTTAGCACCAAAAAGTGCTAAATTCATTAAGCTGCTTTCTCATTTTCAAAAAATGACACCTTATCTTCGTAATATAGGGTTATGTTTATTGTTACGATTTTAAAGTGTCATTTTTTTCACTTTTGTAAAATCAAATATACTATCTAACTCATTATTACTTTCAAAGAAAATCTTCTGTCGAAAATACCATATTCTTGTGACCTATTTGTATAAGTTCATTTTTAATATGCTTTGTGCTCCCAAATAAGTTTCTTCATCTATATGCTCTGGCATAAATGGCTTTCTTGGTCTTGGAATTATTTTTCCATTCTCAGCCCATGTTCTTGATGCTATTTCATCTTTCCACTGTTGATAATCTGTCTGCCATTTCTGAAATGTGTTTTTAGCATTTTCATCTACCACTTCACATATTTTTTCATTCAACAATTCTTTTTTTGTAATTTTGCTTCAAGTTCTGGGTATACTTCACGAACTCCTTCAGGAGTATAGATAATTTTGATTTGCTTGTAACAGTGATTCCAACCATAGCATTCATATAGTAAATCATTTACTTTTTGATAATATTCTTGCTGTTGGAATTTCAAAAAGACCTGTACCATCTTTTCATATTTCATAACATTATGGAGTACATAATGCTCAACTTCCAATATCTGTTTTTTCTGATTGTCCGTAGCTTCAAAATATTCATCACAACGCTTTTGTGGATTCCACTTTACAATCATTGTCTGAATCTCATATGTTATGAGTTTTCTGCTCCTTAAACTATTCAATGCAGAAAATAAAATCTCTTCCAATTTCTTATTGCACCTTTGATAAAATGTTTTACTTCCCACGGAGTAACCTTGTAATCCAAATTGGTTAATTCCTTCTCAGACTTCTTTCCGTATTGCTCATTTACAATCCCCAACATTTCCCACCAGTTACGTTTTGTAAATGTCTTTGTAAACCCTTTGCTGTTTTGATAGGTATTGCAGCAGAATTACTTTATATATTTGACATAGATTGAATTATTTCCTAATTTTCTTTTATCCTCTTTGGTCAAAGGTGTATCATAAACATCCGTTATAATAAATTTTTGTCCTGACTTTTCCCATTCAAAATATCTTTTCCAATCTTCTAACTGTAATTTTAATTTTTCCACCCTTTTCTGGTTGCTCTAACATTTCGCACATTATCTTATAATTTTTAACAGTCATACCAATTTCAAGTTTTGATATATCAATACCATCAATAATCTGTGGTATAGATGGTGTATCTTCTAATCCTTTTTTGAAGTCTGTTTTTAATTCTTCTATTGAAGTAATCCAAACATTTTTTAATTGCTCATTATCTTTATATTGGCTCTGTCTATTCAAAATATCTGCAAGATTGATAGCAAGTATCTTGTCAAGCAATGGATCTAAATTACAAGTATATTGTTTCAATATATCCTCGTCTAAATCCATATCTTTATATTTTCCAGCATTTAAGATAATATCTCTTGCATATGATATTGCTCTATCCGAATCTAATTTTATTTCTTCCTGCGTTGGTAACTTCGTTATTTTTTTCTGCTTCATCTGGTATAACAGATATGTACTCTCTTCCATTTGAAACATAAAAGAATCTCTCCAATACCTTCGCTGTTTGATTTTTGTTACATGGATTCAGATAATCCATATAGTCTGTTGTTTTTTTGTACTAATAATTCATTCCTCCTGTTCTACTCAACTATGCTCTACCTTGTCAACCTTTATGTTGCGTCCACCGCAAGGACAATTCATGCCGCCTTTAACATAACCAGCATCGTCAATTCGATCTACATCATAAGCAAAACCTACTCCATTACAACTGTCACACATACACAATACGGCTTTGTCGGCATTTACAAGATGTGCCTTTTAAATCAACTATCTGCTTGAATTTTTCTTTGTGATTCTTAATACATTCATATCATTTACCTCCAAATATTATTAATGAAGGCACACCACCAATAATAGGTAATGTGCCTGTCTATCCGTCCAATATGTATAACCATTATCTTCAATGGTATTGTAATTCCGTTCAAATTATGTAATCAGTATCTTCACTGATATATGGAGAACTAAATTCCGTTCTCCTTGAAGAAGTCTTTCGACCAATGCTGTCTATGCAAATTTTAATAAAGGGGAAATGTAAATCCGTTCTGAATTGTAACTATTCGCTTCAACAGTCGGTTGCATCATCTCATAGCAACAATTATCTCTGTTACTTATATATTCTCCACTGTCATATCTGTTATGCTGATAATCTTTCATTGAGATCTTCATACAACAGTTTTGTGGCAGTTTCCATATCCACACCATCACTAAGTTGTAAAGTCACATCTATATCGTCAAAGCAGTAACAACTTGCTTTTTCCGATGGAAATGAGCAACTTATCTTCTGTAATTTTTTCATACGAAAATCAATCGTATCGGCAAATATGCCAGAATTTACATATAACTCCAAATCTTCCTTAAATTTTTCATCAGATATTTGTTCTTTTTATACCTTCATCATGATTCACTACTGCACTTGTAACTGATACCAAATTGTCTGTGATGGCTTTTTAATAATCTGTTCGCCGTTGTTCTTCTTCTACTTCTCATATATAGTATTCTCCCTTCTACTTCACATCCCAATAGATATTGCACTGACCCTCAACAACATCTTCTCCGTGTGATCCGTCTTTGTCTGAATGATTTTATACAGCGTGTACACTACTGTTTCTGAAAATAAATTTCCTTCCTTATCTTCATCTAACGGCTTATAACTCCATGTTCTAATGTCATATTCCTTACCATCAATCAAAAGGAAAATTCGCTTGTTAGGTTCAATATCTGTAATAACAACTTCGGAACAAACTATGTTTGCTTCATGGATAACACTTCTCACAAATCCTTCAATCCACTGGGTATATGCTTCATCCTTGACATTATTTGTTACTTTGTACTGTTTGTAGAATGAAAAACCGTATTTTCTTTCTTCCAATCAATAAAATCACACTTGATATGTTCATCATCTACTCTTTCAATCTCAATTCCCCCACTGGAAAAATATGAGTATTTTTATCTATGGCAGTAATCATTACACTGTCAAATTTTCCTTCTTCTGAAAAATAGTCCTCTACCATAGGAATAATGGTCTGTATAAATTCCTGTCTGTTCGGTGCTTTCATATATTCATCTAAATCGGCGATCTTGAAAATATTATCAAACAGAATGCTTCCATCGTGATCGCCTATATAATACAGTTCATCACTTGTAATTGTTTCTTCTCCATACTTCGCTTCTGCAATAAAATAAATCTTTCCCATATAAAAATTCCTCCGTTTAATATCCTTTTTGAATTGATTCACCATACATTTATTTGCTAACTTATCAATCAGACTATCAAAGCAGTTTTACAACAAATATCTAAATCAATGGTATTCCATCGTGCCGACTTCCATAGCCAATTTTGTATGAAGTCCAATATGTTCCTGTTCGTCTAAATCTGTAAATGGTTGTCCACACACATTACAGATTGTTTTTCCTTTTGCCATCGGTAATGTTTCCTTTCTTCTGTATAAGTCAGGAACGAGAAAATATCTCGTGGTTTCCTTTATCATTCAAACTGAATGACCTCTAATATATATTCGCTTTTTATTCCTGTACTAACTGTAAAATATATTCTTTAAATCCATTTACACCAATTTCGTTAAGCACCTTATAGAACAAATCAATGTTCCCATCTTCTGCTTGATTGATAATATCTACAAGAATATCTAAACCTGTATATCCTTCATATTCTTTTTCTATCAACTCTTTGTTAAGTGCTTCATATTGTTCTCCGTATTCATCTAAAAATCTGTCAAAAATAATGTCATATGTTTTCTTGGAAACGTGGCTTATAGTTAATCCACCCTAAAAACACATTCCGGATCATTACAATCAAAGTTTTCATCATATAAATCACTATTCGGATTGAATACCTTTTCTTTCAGATATTCTTCATTGTCGTTTATTCCATATTCCTTGATGGTTTTAAAAATAGTTTCTTTACACCATTCCCCATATTCAGGATATTTTACTTTTTTTGTGCGTATTCGTCACAAAACTTCTTATAATTATCTTCCATAAATTATTTACTCTCTTTGGTTTTCGTGGGTGGATTTCCACCACCCACTATAATATTGTTCTCTCTTTTACTTTGTAATTCTTCTTGCCTTTAATGCCTCTAATGCTGACAAACCTTTTTGTCTTTGGTGGAGTTGCAATTGGTTCTGCTTTCTGTTCAAAAATATCTAACGTTTTTTGCGGTTCGCACTTCCGTTAACGCTTTCATTGAGTTTTGAACATTCACTGCTTCTTTCTCAATAGATTCTGTCATTGTATCTACTCTACTGTATGGCATTATCAGACCACTAAGAATAATCACATTCTCTTCTGATTCTGACAAATAGCCGTGAAACTCGGTTGGTGCTGTTCCAACTTCCTTACGCAACTGAATAATATCTATCTTGCTATCCTTTGCGGAAACTGCTTCTGAAATACCCATGATAGTTACTGTCTTATCTTCTCTCTTAGCAAAGATATTGTTATTCTTATTCAGAATATCAATGATGTTTGCAGTAGTTCCCTTTGTCGCATTAGTCTTTGTAATGACAGAAAATGAAGGACATTTCAAACAGCTTCAATTTCTGCCAGATCCATATTTCCATCCTGCGATTTATTGTTAATGCAAAGAATACCTGTGAAAAGTGATGCAAACACCTTATTTACAGTAATCTTGTCACTTGCATTATTATCAAGAATAAAAATACTTCCCATGCCAGGCTTCAATTCTTCAATCTCATTAAATGTTAATCGTGCGTTATCTCTTACCTTTAATGGTTCTGTATCTGCTGGTAATACTGGAATCATCCCAACTGTATATCCCATTTCCTTTAAAATTCCACTAAGGATAGGTGCGATTGCAGATCCTGTACCACCACCACATGAAAACGCAATGAAAATAATAGAATCTTCGATAATGTAGGATTGTAATTCTTCCAGAATTTCATCAATACCATCTGCTAATGCTTCTGTACTCTTATTTCTGTCGCAAAATTTGCACCTTTTTGAATTGTTAATGTGAATCTTGTGGGATAGTGTTACGGATGATAAATCTTCTGTACTTGTATTAATTCCAATAAAGGAAAGATTTGATTTATCTCCATCGAGAAGGTTTACAGCCTTTTCAATTTCTGCAATAATCTGTGTTCCACATTGTCCACATCCAATGCCTGTGATTTTAAGTCCTGCGTTAATTTTTCTTATTCATAGTAATTATTCCTCCGTTTCTTCCTCTTCTACTTCTTTTAGCCACTTCATACCTTTAGTAGTTATGTAATATGTGTTTGCGCATCCTTTTGTAATGCCATCTTTTACATATCCATCTGCCATGAGTTGTTTAATGTTGTTGTGGATTGTTCTATCGCAATAACTTGTTCCCTCTTCTGCCAATCCATCTACAATCATTTTTTTCGTTGCTGAAATGATTTTGCTTTTTGCATCATTTCTATATAGCCAACTTAATATTAAATAACTTATTAACTTCACATTTTTTCATCTCCTATCTTTTATGATTTACAACACGTTTTTCCAAAATCGCTTATGTAATAAGTACTAGCCAATCCATCCACTAAACCACATTTTACATATCCCTCTTGCGTCATATCTAATAAATGGCGGTATGTTGTACTATATGATTTTCTTTTTCTGTAAATTCTAGTATCTGCGAAATATTCATAAACTTTTTAGTGGATTGTCTACATTTTGATTACAAAGCATAACAAGTATTTCATAATCAAATTTTGTCATTACTTTCTACACCTCCTTGTCTCTCGTCATTCATTGCTAAAAAATATATTGGCATTCCTGCCATCTATATACTTATTCGCCTTTTGAAAATTGTTTTTGCAAAATTTCCACATAACACATTTTTTTTCATAGAAATATTCTCTTGCAGATTTCCATATAATGAGAAAATTTTTTTATGAAATGTTTTGCAATCAACCCTTTCAACATAATATTCTCCACTTGTTTTTGTATTTTTGTGCAAATTAAAAAAGCACCATACAAAGACTTATATTTCAAAATCTTTATATAGTGCTCATATGTAATACCTATACTGATTATTTTTTTTCTATTTCATCAATTCAATCAATTCATCCTTTAACTTATGGTATTTTTCATTTCGTTTCATATCCTCAAACTCACCTTGTTCAACTCTTTTCATAACATCTTCCATCCATATCAATAATTTTGTCTCATACTCTTCTCTTTCAAATTTAAACAGCATCTTCAAAAATTCTTTCATATTGGCTCAATAATATCTGTGTTTGTGTTTTTCCAAAATAATCTATCAAAGGTTGTACATCATCTATAGTTATATTTTTGTAGTTATGGTATGTTCTTGTATTATGAAGTTTCTTTTCAAGTGGTCTTTCATATATTGTACCCTTACCTGATTCAAAATAAGCTCTGATTAGAGAAACTTTAACAAATCCGTTCATACTTTGATTTGTCTTTTCCAGATATTCTTTTAGCTGTGTGTATTCTTCCATTTCAGAAAGAGTGTACTTTACTGATACCATTTTGGTTTTTTCGATCATATCTCTTTTTGTGCAGCCTTCTGTGAATCTGATATTTTCTTCTCGTTCATATATAATAGCATTTATATGTAATACATATATTTGTATTTTCCATATTTTCAAATATATGTATTACATATACTCCTTTCAAAATTCTTACATTTCACACTTCTATGTAATACCTATTATAACAGATTGCAGAATTTCCACAAATACAATTCTTTCTACATAAACAGAAAAGCCATGACTTATTACAGCCATGACTTTTCAACAACAAAACAATTTCAATCTATAGGTAATCCTATGATCAAAAAATGTATATCAAGGGTTCATCACGCCCTTAATACCTAATGAGCATAACATACCTTGCCGATTTTTTCTATCTACTTTTTCCTTGAAAATCTGTATCGGCTTGATACATCATCAAATGTCTTTAGAAGGAATTTCATATCATCCTCTGATATATTATTCCCCATCTCTTTTACCAGTTTCTGTTTGATCTCCGCTTTAATTGCTAATGACTCAACATTTGTATCTATCATAATGTAACCTCTTTCTTCCATATTATATAGCATACAATTCTTTCACATTTGCAGCCTTTTTGTAATTGTTCGATTCTCGTAAGCACGATACAACCTAACTCATTAAAGAAATATTTCTTCGTTCTACCATAATCATGTAATGTATCTGTATCAATTTCTGTATGTAAACTAAAATCATCCGCATTGAATATGTATGTGCTTATGATAACCTTGTTGTTTTCTGTATTCATTTCCATACTCATAGATACTTCAAAATCTGACGGATATAATACTTGCTGTGTCTCTGTAAAATGTTCTGCCAGCATATTGTTTACTATTCTTTCCAACTTCTGCTTAACATCATAAGGAACAACAATATCTCTATCAATCAAAAATCCGACAATCGTATCATTTATATCTGTATAGTTTTTATCACTCTGTAAATGTAAATCCTCAAATCTGTACTTTAGTTGTGCCATAATCAATACCTTCCTCTCTTCATCTTATCCTCAATGATACTTTTACCTATAAGGAAAAACCAATATATTGCTAGTGGTATGAGAATCAAAAGGATTTTCATTGTTACATTTTCCACAATCATAGATGCGACCAAACCGTACGCCCACAAGACTGCTCCTATATAGAATCCGTATGTAAAAAATTTCAATTTTCTCTTCATTCTAATACCTCTCATTCTTCCTGATCTTCTCCAACTTTTCCTTCTTCTTATTTTTATATCTTACCCTTACTCTTGGCTTATATTTGTTACAGTGCTGGCAGTAATGAGCGTGATCCGCTTTTTCTACCTTTGGTACAAAGTCCTGCACAAATATAATATAAACATGGTGTCTGTCTATCTGTTGCCATTATTCGTGACCTCCTTGTTTAATTCTCTACATCGTGCTTCTGCTTCTTCCTGAGTGGCAAATAACTTCCGATCTGTAAAGTCATTTCCATTCTTAAAATCATACTTTACAACTGTTTTCAGTTCGTTATGGTATCCACCTGCATTGAGCAGATAGTTAAAAACTTTGATACTTGTTATTGTATCTTTACCGCCTAACTGATATATTTTTCTCTTTCCGTGTAATCTACCAGTGCCAAAACATTTGTCACATGAGAATCTATTACCATCTACAATAATATATCCTTCTCCATTACAAAGGCTGCACATGGTTCTTTTGACCTTGCTTTCTGGATGATATAGACCTCTTGACCGATGTTGAACTTTGTTTCTATATTTATTTGCATTGTGTTGCCCTCTCTTTCTTGTGTTGTTTTGTTGTAATGATACTTGTTACATTAAAAATTGCTTTCTATTGGCGATAAACCATTTTGGGGCTTAATTCCTTATTTATGCCCTATATAGTAGGCTTTTTCAATGTCGTAAGTTAATACACTTATTAGTGTACGCATTTTCAATATTACTCACTACATAGGAATGATTCTCGATATTTCACAATTCCTACTATATAGGTAGGTTATCGCACTTCCTAAACAAATAAGTATAGGAAAATCAAGCATTTCCGCATTTTGCGATATAGTGTACGATGCTATTTACAAACCTTATCAATCATATCTTGCAATCTTTCCTTTGCATTCTGCACATAATATAATTCTCCATCAATTCTTATTGCTTCATTATTTTTCTGTGCCATAACAACCTTCTGTTGGAAAATATTGATACCTACTGCCATTCCAGTACAAAAAGCCTGACTCTCTGTAGTTTCATTCATTATTTCCACCTCCAAGATAAATAGAATAATCCGCATAATATAATCATAGATAAAACAAATCTTATACACGTATACTTATTCGGTTCTTTTTGTTTCAATATTTTTTTCCTTTCGGTCTACTATATGCGTTATTTCTTCGTGCTTTATCATTCTCTTTCATTGTCTGCATTCCTATCGTTTTATTCCAGATTTCTTGAATTATAGGTACGTGTGATAGATTTCCATAACGTAAAATCCTCTTTGTATCTGCCACCTCATAAAATTTTCCACAGATAACAATTTTATATCCTTGTTTATATGCTACTTGCCTATTCATCTGTCTATGCCTCCCATCTTTGGTAAATTCTTCATATAATGTTTCTCTATATTTCTACATCCTTCTATTAAATTCACAGATCCTTTTCATAAATCTTAACCAAATTTTATAAAATGTTGACCTTTTCAAATTGAGGATTTCCATACACTTAATAGCAGTGATTTCCCCTAGTCTCCATTTTTCGTAGTACTCTTTCCAATCTTGCGGAAATTCCACACTTGGTCTGCCTGTTGGTCTACCTGTCTTTGTTGATGTTTTCTTTCCGTTGATAACTGGCATTGCGTTTATCCCTTGCTTTTGTCTACGTCTTGTGTTTTCAAGTTCCTTTTGTGCCACATAAGACAAAATCTGTAATACAAGGTCGGCAATAAATCTTTTGTCTAAGTTATCATCAGATTGCCTTGTATCAAGTAATGGCATATCCAACACAACAATATCTGCTCCAATAACATTTATAATATAATTCCATTGCTCCTTGATTTCCGTATAGTTTCTGCCTAGCCTATCAAGACTCACAATAACAAGCAAATCTCCACTTCTTAATAATGGTGCTGTTGTTTCCGTTCCAACCAATGCATTGTATTCCATTCGATTAAATGTCTTACCACTTGCCTTATCACACCTTATATTTCTTTCTGAAATACCAAAAAGTTTTAGTTGTTCAAGTTGTCTAGCAAGGTTCTGTTCTGTTGTAGATACTCTAGCATATCCCCATACTTCTTTATTCATTGTTGCCATCCTTTCTGTTTGTAAAAGACCTATTACTTTACGGATATATCTGTAAATTCAATTTATACCTTTACAAATATATTTTCCTATATGTATATAATTCTCCGTAAAGTGACACCTTTATAGACAGTTTCCATTTTCACTTGTAGCATTATATTTTTACCGCTATACTATATATGGAAGGAGTTGATTTACATTTATATTGAGATTCAGAAGCCGAACCGCTTCAAAAGATTTTTTACATAAGATCTCCAACAAATCAGAAGATATTTTATTTTCCATCATTCAGAAAATACCTGAGAAATTTATTCCAGCCTGCCTTATGAATTGATGGAACACTACACCAACAAACGCATCTCTGAACTAAAGCAACAAATTATCCGTAGTCGTTGGCATACAGTAGAATTACAAAAAGCAGTAGATACTATTCATAATAATTCATAATAAAAAGCACATTAAAATAGCACCTTCAGAAAGATATACCTCTTTCCGTTGGTGCTTTGTTTGTTATAATTCTAAGTATTCACTTGGTAAAATTGCCTTTATGTCTGATACAGAATAATCCGATACATTTCTTGTCACAATGTAATCTGCACCATAACTCTTTGCACATTCCATCTGTAAACAATCTTCAAAATCAGAAAATTCCTCATTTGCAAGACCAGATAACAATTTTGCTTTGTCTATGCCCTCTACATCAAAAATCGTGCATATATTTAATAATATTTCTCTTCGTTCTTTACAGTATAATCTTTCCTTAATATAAAGAACATATTAGAAATCGAATGAGCCTGCAATACAACCTTTTGTATTCCTTCGGTACATGACAAATTACTTTCTTTGCATCCTCAAAGAATGGTTCTCTTTCGAGAAGATAATCAAGTAATACATTGGTATCAATCAGAATTTTACCTACCATACTTATCTTCCTATAAGAAGTTTAATTCTGCATCATCATCGGTAACAGTTTCCTTTTTCGCAACTGTTCTAACCTTGCAAAACTTCTTTCCTTTCCTTTATCAGAATTATTGTATAATCCATTTACCCCTGCATGATCTGAATTACAAAGGATAACTTATCTTCTGGTATTTTTTCCAGTTCCATTATTGCACTCTGTCTTAATGCTGTCATAGGTCATACCTCCTTTAAATTTTCAGATGAAATCGTCGTTTCTTTATATGGTATTATTCGTCCTCATTTTTCTTATTTTGTTTATTCTGTTCTCTTTACTGTAACAATATCTATTCCCATATCCTTTTCAAGCAACGAGATTATTAATTGATTTACACTCATCCCTTTTGATTTTGCGTGTTTCTTTATTGGTTCAAGATATTCCTCTGGTACTCTCAGTTTAATATCTTTAATTTTCTTCATATATTCTTTTAAACTATCTTTTTGTTTATCGGTTGCAGAAGCCACACTGTAACCCTCCATTTCTATATACCTTTTCATAATAAGTATATAACACCTCCTTTATTTTTCAATAAAATACATGGGTACATAAAATCAGCACTCTTTTTTCGCTTATATCATCTTATTTAATATTTTATGCACAATCTTCCATAATAACCGCTTGCCTTCTTTCTTATCCATCTGATACAAAAATATTTTGTTATGCGTTCCATAAAATCATCTGGCAAAAATAGAACCTTTAATTTTATTACACGTATCACAAGTACATTGCAGATTTATCACATCGTCTTTTCCCATTCATAGCAAGCGGTACAACATGATCTAGTGTCATTTGTTTATATGTGATTTTTTCTTCCACATAAAACACATTTACCTTGTG
>VOFG01004193.1_pt1 | contig 37801 bp, 53 predicted proteins | sample 5384171 | NCBI WGS metagenome assembly VOFG01 (sample SAMN12384726, study PRJNA508395) | human gut metagenome | isolation source: healthy gut F | host: Homo sapiens
CAAGTTACGTACAAGGCGTTGCCATACTCTATGCAGAAAACACATGCAGCAGTGCATGGAAAGGTGGAAAGAATATGCAGACCGTCAAACATGCCCCACGACCGCATAGCCAGGCAGGCTCTGAAAGCTCTGGAAAAGGAGCTGGAAAAATGCAGGACTGTATTTGCTGGCATTGATTCCTTCGTATATCTGATTTTGTTCAAATACTGGCCTATGTATGGCGTGCAAATCGCATTTCGGGATTATCGGGCGTTGATGGGATTTGGGGAAGCCAATGGTGGGACTGAAGCTGAGATTTCTTACGCCGAAATTTCTCGACATTATGAAAAACACCATTATCATCAGCCTTTACGGGGTTCTGACTTTTCCTCTCCCCATTCTGTTGGCTGTTATGCTGAACTATCTGTCTTTTTCCGCGCTACCGGAAATGTATCCAGATGGTCAGCTATGCGCCTCACTTCATTTCTACGGTATCGTGGTCGCTATTCTGATGCAATTCTTGGATAAGAATAACGGCCTTTTGAATACCCTTCTGATCGAGGCCCTGGGCGGCAAAACGGGTCAACTTCATGGCAGCGAGAATACTTTTATCACATTTACCAGTGGTCCGGCGTATGGGCAGGGATTGGGCTTCTTTGCATTATTTATATCTCCGCCCTGTCGTCAGTACCGCCGGAGCTGCATGAGGCCGCCATTGTGGATGGTGCGAATCTCTGCCAACGTATCTGGCATATTGATATTCCTTCCATTTTGCCGACCATATGCATTCTGCTGATTACAATGCGGCATATTCTCAGCGTGGGGTATGAATTTACCTGATGCACCAAACACCTGAACGCTCAACCAGCGAGGTCATCAGCACCTATGTTTACAAGCAGGGTCTGTAATCTCTACGCCGCAGTATTCGTATTCGGATCTGCCATCGGTCTGTTCACTCCATAGTGAACCTGATGATGCTGATGCTTGTGAACAAACTCACCAATAAGCTGTCTGGCAGCGGCCTGTGGTAAAGGAGGTTTTTTCCATGAATGCATCCCGCACCCATATTCGGTACAGCCGGGGGCGATAGGGCAGTCCTCTGTATTAACTTTATTTTTCTCTGACCCTTTTTCTGATAGTAATTTATCCGTTGCTGTATGTGGTGGAAGTCGCTTCTGTAACGGGCGGTTCCGCGACGCCTCCTCTTTGGCTGGATTCCCGACCACATCACCTTTGCCAGCTATGAAGGCCAAGGCTACGGCGAACTCTGGATGGGATTTTGCCAATTCGTTCTTGTATATGATCCTTGGCAACGGTGATCGCCCTGTTTGTGACGGTCTGTTGCGCTATCCGCTTTCGGTGAAGGATTTCAAGGCAGCAGACTGTTGATGCCCATGTGTATGATTACTCATGTATTTCAGCGGCGGATTGGTCCCCACCTATCTGACCATGAAGGAATTGCATCTGATCAATACCGTTTGGGCCGTTACACTGCCGGGCGCTATGAGCATTTCCAATGTGATCGTCATGCGTACCTATTTCACGCAGCCAGATTCCCGGCGAACTGCGGGAATCGGCTGAGCTGACGGACTGCGGCAATATCCGCTATCTGGTATCTATCGTGCTGCCGCTATCCGGAGCCATTTCTGGCGGTCATCGTCATGTATTACGCCGTGTATCTGGAACGCCTATTTTGACGCCAATGATCACCTGAAGAAAAAGAAATCTTTATCCTCTGACATTGTTTATCCGTGAAATCCTGATTACCAACAACAGCACGGCCATGGATCAGATGACGGCTGATTCTTTCATGGGAGCGGAACTGGAGGCACGTCGCGATCTGATGAAGTATGCGGTGATTATCGTGTCCACTCTGCCTATGATGGTGATATATCCCTTCGTCCAGAAGTATTTCGTCAAGGGTGTGACTGATCGGCGCAATCAAAGGGTAAGTTCTTTTGATTCCAGATGGAGTTAGATATAATCAATTTAAGGAGGCTTTTCCATGAAAAACAACTGGAAGTCCCTGCTGGCCGGTGTCTGGCGCTGGTGAGCCCTGAGCTGCACGGCGGCTCTGGCGGCAGAGGATTACACTTCTCCCACTGGTGGATGAAAACTGACGTTGACTGCTTTTACGCCTTTACCTCACATGACCGATCCGTCTACGAATCGAATGAACCTCACCCTATGAAGAAACAATGTGCATATCGAGTGGACCTCAGAGCCAGGATTACGTTACCGATCTGAATCTGATGCTGGCTGGCGATGAGGATGCGATTGTGTGGCTGTCTCTGTCCACCGATCAGGTGAACCTGATGGTGGAAGCGGGACGGTTGATGCCGCTGAATGATCTGATCGAACAATATGCGCCCAATATCAGCAGAATTCTGAGGAACGGCCTGACCTGAAGGCAAAATCTGACCGCGATGGGCAATATCACGCTGTTCGAGACGGACGTGGGCGTACATATGCCCAATCGCCGCAAGATGTTTCCGTCAAGGCGGACTGGCTGGAGGCTCTGACCGCGCTGTAGCCGGTGAAAAGGCCCTGTCAAACCTGGAAAGAATTTGGAAGAAATGCTGGTCTTCTTCTTCCGGGATAACGACATGAACGGCAACGGCGAAAAGGACGAGATCCCGCTGATGGCCAGTACGAATACGGAAGACGATCCCATTTATTGCCTGATGAGCGCCTTCCAACAGATTTCCAACGACTTCTTCCATTTGGACGATAACGGCAGTAAGTGGTCTTTTGAGGCGACGGCCGACACCTGGCGCGAGGGTCTGCGCTGGATGAATCACCTGCTATGAGGAAGGGCTGTTCTACGCCGAGGAAACTATGTGCAGGATCGCGATCAGCTCCGCGCAGTGGTCAACTGTGGCGGATCCCACTCAGTATGTTGTCGGCGCTATCCCCACCTTCTGGGAAGGCCGTTTCGGTGGACCTTTCTTACTGGGCTACACGGACTTCATGCCGATTGAACCTGTTGCCGGTGAAGACGGTGCATGCCGGGCCACGATCACCAGCCCGAAAACTTCAAAGCTGTCTGCGCTATCTCTGCCAAGTGCCTGATCTCGGTGACGGCCATCAAGTGGCGACTCAGTGGATGAGTTGATGAGGGTTCCTTTGCTCATGCCTGGGGCATGGTGGAAGGCACCGACTATGAGTGGGTAGACGCACCTTCCATCTCCGGCGAAGCTAAATCCGTCAAGGCGCTGGCTGACCCTTTACAACGACAACTTCCGGTTCGGCGAAGAAGCAACGCCCAAGATGGACAGTCAGAAGATCCGCCATGCCGCCACCTTGGATGAAAGCACTTTCAATACCAATAATTCCTATGTGCTCTATCGTGCCGGCAAGATGTATGAGCCTTATTATGTGCCGTCCAACGCTCCTGCGGTGGTCTGGTGTTCGATACCGGACCTGATTGCCGAAATGAACGAATACCGCAGCGCGATCAACGACATGGTCCGCACCGCCTATACTGAATTCATTCCTGGGCCTGCGGGATCTGGACACCGAGTGGGATTCGTATCTGGCCGAACTGAATGACGCCGGCCTTGGAGCAGTATATCGAGGACATGAATCGGTATACGCCAAACTAAACTTCCCATTAACGGTATGGGGTGTCTCCTGCGGGGGATGCCTACGTTGTATCACCGCCCATCCCGGAACAAAGCTCGGAGAGGAACGCCAAGATGCAAAACGATCGTTTCGGCAAAAGGAAAACGCGCGGGAAGCCCGAAGGTTCTGGTTCATTTTGCCCCTGCCTTACCTGCTGATCCTGCTGATTCTGTGGTGGTCTGCATAGCGATCTTCCACGTCACGTATTCTTCCCCAGCTGGAAATGCGGATGGATTATTGCAGCAGCACGATCTCCACCCAGCCTGGAAAATGGTGAATCGCGCGCTGACAAATGTGGATGGGCTGTATATGCAGCTTGCCCTGATATAAACCCATTCAGGATGTGATGCTGGCTGCCGGAACGCAAAAAGAGTCTCTCTGAAGGAATTGCTGAAGCTGCAGGACAATGGACTGAACTATAGGACACCAGCAGTTTTGTCTGCGGTGGACCAGCGATCTATGAACGATGCCTGGCGGTTGAGCTTCGACGAATGGCAGGACACCATTCTGACCATGACGGTACGTGATCGCTTTTTATCCGGCTGAAGAAGCCCGCACCGGCTCGCCGGACGTCAAACAGTATCTTTCTATGTGCGGCCCTATCTTTGATTTGGAAAAAGGACGCTTCTTGACGCAATCCTGATGTATTTTGGATGAAAAAGAGCTTTTGTCCCTTATTCCGGTTGAAATGGAGCAGGACGGCAACATTCAGCTTCGTCAGCAACGATCAGCTTCTGACTGGAATCAACATTGATCAGGGATGCAGAAATTCCTTTTCCGCTGGAAAAAACACCCTACGTCCGTGCCCTTCTGAATGGCGTAAACTATTATCTTACCTATCAGGACTCTGCTTCCTATCCCCTGCGGCTCCTGATCGGCGTTTCGAAACCAGCTGCGGTACTTTTTGTTCGAGCGCCTGACCGGCGTCTATGCCATTATCGCATTGCTGATGCTGCTTGTGCTGCTTGTGAGCATGTATACCATCATGCACAATCGCGCTTCGCTGGATTGGGCATCGGCATGATGGTGACCGGGCGTGGCAACATTCAGGATGTTCACCAGTCTCTTCTCGGCAGTTCTATAGCGACAATGCGGAGCTGAGCCAGCAGCTGGACGCGCAGCAACTTCGGCTGAGGGATGCCCTGTACCGGCAGTTGATTTACGGTTTTGAGTGCAGATGAGAAAATGGAAAGGCAGGATGGAATTTGCCGGGATCCGTCTGGGAGAGGAAGATCCAGGCGCGGGCTGCTTATCTGCTGATCGACAAAAGCGGAAGACAATCTGTCCGCGGACGAGACCCGCCGCCGCATTACGGAAGAAGCGCTGAGCCTTAGAGATCAGCTGCGCATCCTCTTTGGAAGAAGGATGTTCCGTTGACGCTGCTCTGGTTCTGCGGTTCCGAGGAGGATGATTTTTCATTTTTAGAAACATTTTTGCGCAAATTCAGGAGGCCAACAGTTTTGAACTGCATTTTTAGCAATGGAAGCCGTTTTACGCAGCCTACTATGCACGTGATTCCTTCAGTGAAGCGCGTCGCTTCTGCGCACGGATACCCGGCGGGAAAGACAGCTTTCTGATCGTAGACGACGGCAGCCGGACACTGGACGCATTTGCTGGTCAACGAGAGGAAGAAAGAATGCAGGGGCGATCATGCGCGGCGTACCCGAGGAAATCAGCAATGTGTTGATGAAATCTATGAAAGAAACTTCCAAACAGCGCGTTCTTTTCCTTCAGATGTGCCGACTGTTTGTATGCCAGAATGATCTCCGCACTGGTCTGTCTGGACGCTCGCGTTCCGCTGACAGAGCGCGAACTGAGCGAGCTCCGGGGCGACCCTGAATCCGGCAGATTTTTTCGCGCTTACCGACAGCATATTGACGCCATGTGTGCCCCTGAAGTTCAGGCGGATAAATGTCAGGCTCACAAGAACAGGATGAGCAGATGCTGCATTTCATTCATGAAAAATTATACCGACAGTAATTGGGCCACAAACTGATGCTCGCCAGTACGGCCGTTCGGAATCCCTATGTATCCAGCCGCCTGAAGGGGATCCTGGGACAGTCTTTTCGACTTATCTGGAAAAACTGCGGGTGCAGGAGGCTAATCTCTGCTGGGAAACCGGCCATGACGATTTCCGAAATCAGCAGTCGCATCGGTTACAGCGCTTTTGGCCGCGCGTATAAGCGCGTCATGGGACTTACCCCCACGGATTATCTCAAGCAAAGCGATAAAAAACGGAGAACACTCATGAATTGGAATTTGAAAGAGGATGCTCTTTCCCGCACGCTGATCGCCGCCCATCGCGGCGTGGCCGGGGGAGATATTCCCGGTAAATACGCTGGAAGCCTTTGACACGGCTCTTTGTCAAGGAGCGGACATGATAAAGCTGGACGTTTCCCATGTACCTCCGATGGGGAGCTGTTTGTTTTCATCTGGGATGGAGCCGGTTTTCTGCACTCTGAATCGCCTTTTGAAAGACATGACGGCCGACGAAGCCCGGAAATTATATTATTTCAATGGCGACGGCGCGCAACGCAGAAAAAAGCTCAGCACCTTTGACGAAGCGCTGGAGCATCTGAAGGCGTTGCTATATCAACGTTGATAAATCTTTGGGAAAATGTGGAGGAATCACCGGCACGATTCGCCGTCACGGCATGGCAGATCAGATTTTGGTCAAACCGCACCCGATGAAGCCATTACCGACTGGCTGGAACAGAATGCCGGAGATCAATTATATGCTGATTCTTTCGGAGGAGGACCGGCACAGCGAAGGATGCTTCGCCGCCATTTGAATTCGTTGGAGTGGAGTCTCTTTTTGCACGGGAAAAAACTGTCCCATTGCGGGCGAAAAAATATGCCGAATGGATGCGCGCTCATGGCCTGCTTCGATGGGGGGAATGCCATCGTCTATTCCTATAAAGAAAGTATTGGCAGCCGGCCATGACGATAATAGATCTGCTCCGGGACATATGGATGAGGATGGGGCTGGCTGCTGGAGCATGGCTTTAATATCATCCAGACAGACTGGCCTATGATGCTGCGCAGCTATATGGAACGCCGCTCAAGGTAAAGAAAGGATATTTCAGATATGCTTTTATCCCAAAGAACCCTCGCTTTCTGCGGAGCTTTTTCCGCCATCCGACGGGCATACCGAGCCGCGCCCTTTCTGGGCATGGAACCAAGCTGGAAAAAGAGACGCTTTGATCGGCAGATGCCCGTCTTTCAGGAAATGGGTATGGGCGGTTTTCATATGCACGTCCGTACAGGGCTGGATACCCCCTACCTGAGCGATGAATTCATGGAGCGCATCCGACAGTGCGTGGATTGGGCCGCAGCGCGATATGCGCGCTTACCTGGTATGACGAAGACCGTTTGGCCATCAGGAGCAGCGGCGGGCATGGTCACGGAGGAAGAGCGCTTGGGCAATAATATTCGTTGTTCCCGGAGCTTTCCCAGCAGGGAAAACTGCTTGCGGTCTTTGACGCGGCTGATCGGAATGGATGCTTGGCGGAATATGCTGAGACGGGCAGAAAACGGAACCATGCCCTGACGCTGGTTTTCCGTTTATCGCTGCTATGAAGCCCCCGAGGCCGTTTCAATGGTCATAGCTGCGTAGATACGCTGAATCCGGAAGCTACCAGGCGTTTTCTTTTCGCTGACCCACGAGCGCTATGCGGCCGGTAGGCGAGGCCTTTCGGCAGCACGGTGCCCGCTTTTTTACCGATGAACCGCAGTTTTCCAGAAAGCAGCAGCTTCGATTTTGCCACGGAAAGCGGCGGTGAGGCTTTCGTGGGACGGAAAGTCTGCCCAAAACCTTTGCAGAGGTATACGGGGATGATCTGACGGCCCATTTACCAGAATTGATCTGGGAGCTGCCGGAAGGATGAGTTTCACAATTGCGCTATCAGTATCATGAACACGTAGCGGAACGTTTTCCGTTTCCTATGCGGATAAGTTAAGCGTGGTGCGCCGAACATGGCCTGCCGCTGACCGGACATATGATGAGGAACCGACGCTGGAAAGCCAGACCAGCTGTTTGGCGAGGCGATGCGATCTATCCGCAGTTTTATCATCCCCTGCCCGGGATCGATATGCCAGTAGCAGGCGGAATACACAACCGCAAAACAGTGCCAGTCTCGGCTCATCAGTATGGCCGTTATGGGCATGATGAGCGAACTGGTACGCGTTACGGGCTGAGCTTGATTTTCGTAAGCATAAAACTGTTGGGAGACTGGGCAGGCAGCCTTGGGCGCAACGCTTCGGGTGCCGCACGGAGCTGGATGTCCATGGAGGCGATGCAAGCGCGATTATCCAGCCTCGATTTTCTTTCAGTCGCCATGGTATCGGGGAATATCTCATGATTGAAGATCACTTGCCCGGGTCAATACGGCGCTGACGCGAGGCAAACCGCTGGGCATGTGGCAGTCATTCATCCTATTGAGAGCTACTGGCTCCATTGGGGCCCATGGACCAGACGGCTGCTGTTCGGGAACAAATGGAAGCGCATTTTCAACAGGTAACAGAATGGCTGTTATTCGGTGGATTGACTTCGATTTTTTTGTGTGAATTTTGTTGCCGGAGCTGTAGTCCTACGGGCGGCGCTCCTTGAAGGTGGGCGCAATGACCTACGACGCGGTAATTGTGCCGGGTTGCGAGACCATGCGCCCACAAACATTGAACGACTGAAGCCTTTCGGCAGGCAGGCGGGGGCTGATTTTTCTGGAAGCACCGACGTGGAAAATGGAGCTCTTCCCTGGCGCGGAAAAGCACTGTGGGAACGAAGCGCACATGTGGCCATGGAGCGAACGCGCTGCTGGATGCCCTGTCCCCACTCGCGTGAGGGGAACTTCGGGATGCGCCCAGCGGACAGATGACGAAGCATCTGCTCCATCAACTCCGGCAGGATGGGGACGGCCTGGTTTTTTATTGCAAATGGAAAAGAAACCCTATAACCTCGACATTTCGAGCAGAATGTCTTGCGTATTATCCTTGCGGGGAAAAATGGAAGCCCACGCTCTGGAATACACGCTCGATGGCTCGACAGTACCCGTCCCTCACCATACGGAAAAAGAAACAACCATTGTGGGAGGGGGTGAATCTTTTACGATCAGACAGTCTGCTGTTTCACCTGAAAACCTGTGGAAAGCGCGCATATGTTCCCGATGAGTGCGTCCGACCGGCCATAGCTGACGGTTCCGCCTTGGCAGCACTTCGGTTGGAGGGGAACCTAATGCTGTTGATGGATCAGGCAATGTATGCGCTGGACAACGAGCAGTGGCAGCCAATGGAAGAATTACTGCGAATCCGGCAAAAACTCCATCGACGCTGGGATGAAGACCAACGAATGGCAACCGTGGCGGCTTCCGGCGGAAAAAACCGGAACATACACTCCGGCTGCGTTTCCGCTTTCACCGCGCAATGGGCGGCTTCATGTCCGGATTGCCGGCTTGCCATGGAAAAAGGGGAAGTATCGCTTTTGGCTGGATGGACAACCTATTGTTCCTATTGAAAATGGATGGTAAGGTCGATCCTTGCATCAAAAACGAGCGAGCTTCCCCGCCCGAGCGCCGGAAGTCATACGCTGGAAGTGATAAGACCCTTACACGCGCGCACCTGTTTGAATGGGTTTATCTGTTGGGAAACTTCCGTGTGGAAGCTCTCCGGACGGTTGGCGATGCTTGAAACCTGTTCAGGAAGAAAAAGCCGGTTATGCCTCGGCTGACGGAGCAGGGAATTCCATTTTATGGCGGCAACGCATCCTACGTGCTTTGATATAGAGACGGGAGGCGCGCTGCGTCTTCGTGTTCTCAGTGGCGCGGCGCGTTGATTGCTGCAAGCATAGATGGGCATGGGATGTGGGACGAATCGCCTTCCGCCATACAGTATAGAAACCTCCCCGCTTCCCGCTGGCATACCGATCTGTTTGTTTGCCGTTCGGCACACGAGCAAATACGTTTCGGGCCCGCTGCATCTGGCGGATGAAAAAGAAACCTGATCGGCCCCGGCGCATGGTGCAGCGGCGGCGGCGATGGACCATGAATATCGCCTGAAGCCTTTTGGAATTCTGTCGTCATCCCAGGTGGAAGAAATAGAGGGAAGCGTTGGGGAAAAAGCTGTGCCAGAAACCAACACGGTTAGAAATGAACATTGGTTTCAAAAAGATAAAAAAAGAATAACTTGAGCAGCAAACGACCTCGGTTCGGAATTTTCGGACGGGGCCGTTCTATTTGAAAAGAAAACCATCAGTTAGCGTTGGTGGAATATATTGACCCGTTTACGGGTAGAGCCGGAAAAAGAAGGTAAACCGAAAAATAAGAACAACAACGATTTAAAAAGAGCCACCTGATGAGGGCGGTTAATGCCCGTGCCTCCCTGATACTCTTTTTGGAGAGCTAAAATCAGTTCGGGAGTGCTTTTCCCTTGGAAAATTCCGTGGCAACACGCATCCGGCTGGCCGGTTCGGAAACGGCGACCTGCAAAGCCTGAACCACTTCTTCCTCGGAAACAGAAGCAGCAAAAGAAAACGCGGAGGGCTGAACGCTCTCCGCGGCCGATTTGGGCGATTTAAGCCTGTTCTGTAGGGAAGAAGGATAACTGTACTGGAGGAGAAAACTGCCGGTGGTTCCTCCTCCATTAGATCATTCAGCTGTAAATCAGTTCGTTCAGAATCAATTCTTCGCCTGGCCTTGCAGTTGTTCATCAGCCCGACCCACTTTCATCATATCGTCGGATTTGAGCTGCTCCGTCACTCCGCACTGTTCCATCAGCTGCGGTGAGGCTGCTCCATACGGGCTGTTCGCCGTTTCCTCGACTTCAGCAGGTGCGGATACAGTTTTTCCGTCAGAAGCAGGGAATAAAAACGTCATGGGCCGGTGTTTTGCAGGTCTGCTGGCAGATTTTTCGATTTACCTCCAGTAAACCTTCAAAATCTGCCATTGCATCTGACGAAAAATTCATTCCGCGTGCGCGGAGAAACCTGGTATATATTTGATCGCCGCCTCGAGCAGAACACCCTTCGCGATCTGTGGCTGCGCGGCGCCGTGCCCGAAACGCGGGCCGACGCGCCGCTGCGCGACATCGTGTACGTCTGCGTCTGGAGCCTGCTGACGCTCACGCTCATCGCCATTGCCGGCGGCGTGCTGATCGCCCGACGCGCGCTGAAGCCCCTGCGCGCCATGGCGCTCACCGCGGCGCAGATCAGCGGCGGTGACGACCTGAAAAAGCGCATGCCCGACGGCGGCAGCGACGAGCTGGCGCAATTGGCCGGCGCGTTCAACGGCATGATGCAGCGGCTGGACGACGCCTTCGAGGCCGAGCGGCAATTCGCCTCGGACGCGTCGCACGAGCTGCGCACGCCCATGGCCGTCATCATGGCGCAGTGCGAGGACGCGCTTTCCGGCGAGAAAACCGGCGCGGACTACCGCGAGGCGCTCTCCGTCATCCATCGTCAGGGGCGGCGCATGAACCGCATGATCTCCGGCATGCTGGAGCTCGTGCGCATGGAGCGCAAGACCGACCGCTATGCTCGCGAGCCGTTCAATCTGAGCGCGCTGACCGAGTCCGTCTGCGAGGACATGGCGCTGATCTGCGAGAAGAACATCGCCCTCACTACAGACGTCGAGCCGGATATTTCCATCACCGGCGATCAGACGCTCATCACGCGACTGCTCGGCAACCTCATCGGAAACGCCTACCGCTACGGCCGGGAAAACGGCCATATCATCGTCACGCTGCACCGCACGGGCAGCGCGATAGAGCTGACTGTATCGGACGACGGCATCGGCATTGCGCCCGATCAGCAGACAAAAATTTTCCGGCGGCTCTATCAGGGCGCGTCCGAACGATCGGGCGACGGCGCGGGGCTGGGGCTGGCCATGGCGCGGCAGATCGCGCGTCTGCACGGCGGCGAGCTGACCGTCGTGAGCGAGGAGGGCAAGGGCAGCGCCTTCACCGCCCGCTTCCCCATGCAATGACATATAATATAGAAGAGAGCGGGATCTCCGGCGGGAGGTTCCGCTCTCTTTGCGCCGGGCAGGCAATCAGCGCCGCCTGCGGACAAAAACAGGAGCGCCGCAGGCTTGAGGGCACTTTTTCAGAGAACTGACGCGTCAGGCTGTTCTTTCGAAGGCGCACTGTTTGACGGCGCTTCAGCAAAACGGCAGGCTGCGCATTCGGAGGAATCGGCGCACGGCAAAAATTTTATAAAAATGAGCGCTTCTCATTTTCATCTCATCTGCGTCCTGTATCATAAGGCCATACCAAACAAGGAGGCGACTTCAATGAAAACGACACTCAAATCCACGCTGAAAGCCCTGCTGACTCTGACGTTCATACTGACGCTCCTGCTGAACGGAACGGCCTTCGCGCAGAGCGCCTTCGACCAGACCGCCGCTGAAAATCTGGCTCTGGAAGCCGCCGGCGCGACCCGCGAGCGCGCGCTGCTCTTCCCCACCGAGATTGAAACCGAGCACGGCCAGACGGCCTATGACGTCGAATTTCGGTGCGACGGCTTTGAATACGAATACTGGATCAGCACGACCGACGGCGCGATCATCAAGAGGGCCTGGGCGCTGACGAGCCAGAAGACGCTGGAAATGGCCGCCTATCAGGACGCGGCCGCCATCGTGATCGGCGAGCAGCAGGCGCTGGACAAGGCGCTCGCCGACGCGGGGCTGACTGAAGCGGACATCACGCTGCTGGAAATCAGCCTGACACCGACGATATGCTGTGGCTCTACGAAATTGAGTGTTTACACCGCGACGGCCGAATACGACTATGACGTGGACGCGGTTTCCGGCACTGTGTGCGGCGCGAGCATAGAATACTTCGCCGAAAACGAGACCGTGCGCCCCGGCCAGCAGCCCGCGAGCCCCGAAACCGTGGCCAGCGCTCAGGGAATCTCCCGCGAAAAAGGCGCGCTCCATCGCGCTGAGCGACGCTTCTCTCTCCGCCGCCGACGTGACGTTCACCAAGACCAAGCTCGACCGCGAGGACGGCATGCTGGTGTACGAAATCGAATTTGTCACCGCTGCCGCCGAGTATGAGTACGAAATCGACGCGGTCACCGGCGTCATCCGCGAAAGAAGCATTGAGACGCGCGCCACCGCTCAGCCCGCCGCTTCCAGCTATATCGGCGTGGATCAGGCCAAGAGCATCGCGCTGAAGCACGCGGGGCTCTCCGCCGCCGAGGTGTCCTTCACCAAGGCCAAGCTCGAGAAGGACGACGGCCTGCGCAAATACGAAATCGAATTCGTCAGCGGCAGCGCCGAGTATGAATACGAGATCGACGCGGCCACCGGAAGCGTCCTCGAATATGACGTGGAGCGCAGCGAGCCCGCCCCTCAAACGACAACCGCCAGCCTGATCGCGACGACGATCACGACGATAATCACGATGATGACCGCGATGACGACGACGATGACGACGACGATGACGACGACGATTAATCCCGCCTGACGCGCTCCCGAAAGCATAGATGCGCCGCCTGTCCCCGCTTACACGGGATGGGCGGCGCGTTTTTTTAATGAGGGAAACGTTCTCCCGTGTTGAATACACCCCCATTATTATGACCAAAGGCGGAGGCTTTACAGCTTTGACTGATGCTTACTAAGCGAACGATCTACTAACGAAAAACCTTATGATGAAGACGCTGAAAAAGTGGCTTAAATAAGCATTTTCAGCGTCTTCTTTTGATTAGAAGATGGATTTTTGGAGGAGGATTGCTAATAATTCTGCAAATTCCGTCCGCTTCCGTTGGAAAAACCATTATTTTCGGCTTTCCGCATATGCGGCGGACGGCGTGATGAAATCATATAAAGATGAAACAGGCTGAAAAGTGGCTTTACATAAAGGGTTTCGCTATGCCTGCCAGAGACCGGTCATCGCCCCGGAGATAGTATGTTTTATTGGATTTCTAACCATCAGCGATTACAGCCGTTCATGATCCCAGCGCGCCGGATACACAAATCACCTGAAAGGTACGACTGCACATCCAGCGTGTTTCCGTAAAACCCATTGTCCAGTAAGATCATTGCCTTTCAGTCGGATGCTCGCCGCGGGTGTGGAAACGCAGAGCTCTTGTTGGCATTGTAAACGATATGTATTGATTGAATCCGACTGCCTGGGCGGCATCCCGGCTTTTGTTCCCGTGCGGGATCAGTTGCCTGGCGCAGTTCACGCGCTTGGCGTTCAGATAATCCGTCAGTGTGATGCCCGTTATCTGCTTTAAACACACGCCTGAACTGGGATTCCGACATGAAGAAGTGGTTCGCGAGCGATTGATTGGTGTGCGGCAAATGAGATGTCCTGATTGATATAGGCAAAGACCCGCGATGCTCGCAGGGCCTGGGGTCAATCCGGATCGCCTCCGTATGCGCGATAACCTCCAGCAGTTGCAGCAGCGTTGCATAAATAAGGAGGCGCTTTGTGATAATCGTCCTTGTTTCCGGTCGATGTCTTGATGGCAAATTCCACATAATCCGTATTCATCGGGGAAAGCGGAGCACATTGCCTGCCCGGTTCACGATTGTCCAGCTTGTCAAGCAGCAGATATTTCGGATCAAACTGCTTAATGACCGACCGCATGAAGATAAACACGCCGTACTCTGAATCGTCGTGCAGCGACACAAAGCGCGTGAAGGCCTCGTTCGGTTTGGTGATCAGCATGTCCCCGGGGTTGATCAAATACCGGTTGCCCTCAACCAGGTGCTTCTTGTCTCCCCTGAAGTTGTACATCAGCGTACGCCTCCAGATTGTTGAACTTGGTAAACGCCTCACTGCTGTTCTTGCAAAATAAATGTTTATAGAATATCCAACGGTCTTGAAAGACAATTTCACTATACATATCGGTTGCTCCTTTTTCCTGCATCGGCATGCCTTACGGCATCCATCAGCGGGTACAGGCACTGCTCTTTTTTCTGTGCAAAATGACATTGCTTTAGCACATCAAGCCGTCCTTCGCTTTATCTTAGCATGGCTGGGGAAGCTTTTTCAACTGGTCAGTTAATGAAACACGTCAGAATTACAATTTGTTCAATGATATGCTCATGCTTGGCCATGATTCTGACATTTACATTCCTTCTTTGTACAATATGGGCAATTACCTTATATATTTGACAAGACGTTCCCTGGATTAATTGAGAGGAGTATTACATGAAAACCTGGAAGGATCGTATCAGATCGGACTATCATGAAATCCGCGGTGTGCATCACGGCCCCACGCCTGATAAAACGTTGAGCAACTTGACCGCGAGCTGACTTTATGCTGACCGCCTGAATATCAACTCTGTCCGGATGGGCATCTGGGAGGAGCAGGCATGCCGATCCTGAAGGTACCGAAAAGCGCGTTCTCGAGTACACACGGCTGTGCGCCAAGCATGGAATTACCGTGATGCCGATTCTGTCCAGCGGCAACGGCATCAAGAACTATGAAATGCTGACGGATGCTCAGTGGGAAGACAAGCGCCGCTATCTGACCGCCATTGTCAAGTTGCTGAAGCCCGAACCAAACCTGCTCATGTGGGGATGTCTACAACGAGCCGTTCTGCGAAACGATTATCTCCGCGGTGCGCCAAAGGATGAATACTGAACCGCGGTTCAAGAAGATTTGAGCATGACCTTCGCAAGCAGTTCGAAATGATGCGCGAGTGGACGACGATACGCCCATGACCGTGGGACATGAGCTGGCGGAGCACCTTGAATCCACGCTGGACCTAGTGGACGTCATTGCCTTCCACGATTATCTCAGAACGCGCAAGGCCGTAGGCGAGGTGTACGAGTACGCGAAGCAGTGCTCCATCCGAACCGGCGGCAAACCCGTCATCAACAACGAAATGGGCTGCATCGGCAGAGCAAACCCGTATGATGTCGAACTGCAGTACTGCGAACAGTATCATTTCGCTTCTATATTTTCTGCCTGATGATCGAGGGCTTCTGGGGACCGCTGCACGGCATCGTGTATCCCTGACGGCACAGTGAGAGACCCCAGCATCGTTGCCGCCATGTTCGGCTTCTACCGCAACAGGGGCAGGTCGCGCATCCTGCCTCAGGGCAACCGTGAAGAATATGCGACCGACGCCGTTGAACGTGTCAAAGAAGGCGCTGGCTGTCGATAAGCAGAGCCTGTTCACCAAGTTTGAGGCGCCGACCGAGGAAATTCTTGAGGCTGCCGAAAACTGCGTGAATATCCTGGAAAGCTGCGAGATCGTGCCGATGGACAATCCGCTCTCCGCGCAGCTGCAGGATCTGCGGGATGATCCTGATGTGGAAAGCCGCAGGGCTGAAATCAAGCGCTTTGTTTATGACGCAGCCAAGAAGCTGCAGGAATACTCATTGCCTGTTCTAAGAAACAGGCTCGGACAGTACCCTATAGCATGGCTATATCATATTGTTATGACGCAATGGATGGGGAGGCGAGACACAGGAAGGCATCATTTCTTCAGCAGAAGGGTTTCAACCCCGGGGAAGGATCCCGGACGACCAAAACAGGGAAAAGGAGCATCGTCATGAAAAAGGTATTGGCATTGGTTCTCTGCATTCTGATGGTTTCCACATCGATCACCTTCGTCAGCGCTTCGGCTGAACCGACCATGATTTCCGGCGGCCAGAAGATCGTCCTGAGCATCTATGGCGGCAGGATTGAGCAGCCCGGCGTTGAGCGCGTCTTCGGCAAGATCCACCAGTATTTCATGGAAAACACAATATTGATCTGGAAATCCTTCCTACTCGTTCTCCCAGTATCAGCAGGCTGAAATCGGCTCCGATGCTCTCCTCCGGCGAGCAGGTTGACATCTTCGTTTCGGGCCAGGTTGGCTTCTCCACCTGTGTTTCCAACGAGAGCTGCTACGATCTGTATGAAAACGACCTGATCCAGACCTACGGCAAAGGATATCTTGGATCTGGTTGATCCCGCCTTCTTGGCCGGCTGCACGGTGGATGGTTCCTTGTACGGCATCCCCCACCATGCGCGACCTGGCTGTCGGCATGTGGACGATCGTGTTTGACAAGTCCTACCTGGACGGCATCAACTACGATTTCTCCAAAATCGACCTGTCTGCCTGCAACAAGGCAACCTTTGAAGAGATGGACGAGCTGTTCGCCAAGTTGCACGAGGCTTATCCGGACATCAACGTCATCTATCCCTGGGGCTATCAGTACCTCAACCAGAAGTTCACCTATGACCCCATTTATATTGGCGGCGACAAACTTCGGCGTCCTGCTGGATCCCGTGAACAGCCTGGAGGTTTCCGACCTGTTTGAGAGCGACATGTTTGCGAGTATTGCGAGAAGATGCGCGAATGGTACCTGGCCGGCTACATTTCCGCGATGCCGCGACCGATACGACCGGCGGCGGCGACCAGATCAAGGGCGGCACCTGATGATGGCTGATACCACCGGCGGCAAGCCCGGCATCGTGAAGCAGAAGGAAGTTGAACGCGGCGGCATCCCTCCGTGGCCTTCCAGTTGGGCGATGACTTTGTACGTGCCGAGCAGGCCTCCACGGCTGCTTGGTCCATCAACTCTAGGACGGAGAATCCCTGAGGCCGCTATGGTTGTGCTGAACGACTTCTACACCAATCCCGTCGTCACCAATCTGCTGCTGTGTGGGGTGAGGAAGGCATTGACTATGTGTTCACCGAAGATGGCCACGTAACCTTCCCCGAGGGCGTGACGCTTGAGACAGCTGACTACTACCAGTTCACTCCTGCCTGGGCTCTTCCTGCGAATATACCACGTAACGTTTTCGAGGGCGATGACATTGACCTGTGGGCCAAGACCATTGAGTTCAACAACAACTCTCCCAAGTCCAAGGCCATCGGCTTCAGCTGGACGTTCCCCGTAGCAACGAGTATACCGCTCTGACCAATGTCTGGACCGAATATGCAAACGGTCTGCTGCTGGGCCAGATCGACCCCTGAAGTTGGCATTCCCGAGCTGCAGGCGCGCCTGAAGGCTGCCGGCCTTGAGAAGTACATCAACGCCAAGCGCGCGGCGCTGGAAGCCTGGGCTGCCGCTAATGGCATCCAATAATCCGGTTCACAACCAATAGGCAATGAGCTTTCATCTGGATGTGGGATGGCGTTCGCACCATCCCACATCCTAGATGAAAATGAAGGAGTGATTCATATTCTTCGTGCAAAATGAAAGAAAACGGAAGAAGCTGAAGCAGTATATTCCGTTTTATCTGGCAGCTCTGCCAGGCTTGATTTACATCTTCATCAATAACTATATGCCTCTCCCCGGTCTGGTTCTTTGCCTTCAAAAAAGTATTCCACCAAGCGCGCGGTATCTGGGGTTCCAAATGGGTCGGCCTTTCCAACTTTGAGTATCTGTTCACCACGCAGGATGCCTGGATCATCACACGCAACACGATCGGGTATAACCTGGCGTTCATTGTTTTGAATGTAATCTTTGGCGTAATGACCGCCATCGTGCTGTCTGAAATGACGTCAAAATGGAAAAAGTATATCAGTCCGTCATTCTGCTTCCGTATTTTCTGTCATCGGTTATTATCAGCTATCTTGTGTTTGCATTCCTCTCGGCGGAAAACGGCTTTGTCAACTCGTCGCTGCTGCCCCTGTTCAACATGGCGGATATTTCCTGGTACAGCGAACCCAAATACTGGCCGTTCATCCTGGTGTTCGTCCAGATCTGGCGCGGTATCGGCTATAACTGCATTGTCTATCTCGCAACAATTCTCGGCATCGACCGCGGTATTTACGAGGCTGCGTCCATTGACGGAGCCAGCAAGATCCAGCAGGTGTTCCAGATCACCCTGCCCCTGCTGAAGCCGACCATCATCATGATCACCCTGCTGGCTGTCGGCCGCATCTTCAACTCCGACTTCGGCCTGTTCTACCAGGTGCCGCAGCAAAGCGGCGCGCTGTTCTCCGTAACGCAGACGATCGACACCTATGTGTACCGGGGCCTGCTTTTGCGCAACACGATTACGCCCATGGCTCCGCTGCGGGCGTCTATCAGTCCATTGTAGGCTTCATCCTCGTTATGTCTGCTAATTTGTTGGTCAGGCGAATCGATAAAGACAGCGCATTGTTCTGATGCGTGAACAGGAGTAGACAAAATGAAAAACCGTGAAGAAGAAAAATTCCTGCAGGTCTTCAGCAATGTCTATATGATTATATTGACCATCCTGGCCGTTGCACCGATTCTGCTGGTGTTGATTTCGTCCTGACCGACAACACCGCCCTGATTCACGACGGCTACAGCTTCTTTCCGAAGAAGTGGAGCGTGCAGGCCTATAATTATATTTTCGTTGAGAACAAGCAGGTGGTTCGTGCCTATGGAATTTCCTTCCTGGTGACTGCTGTCGGAACCTCCATCTCGCTGGTCATCACAACGCTGTTGGCCTATTCCATTTCAAGAAGGGCCCCGGCCCGTGGAATCATGACATTCTTTGTGTTCTTCACCCTTTTGTTCAACGGCGGTCTGGTTCCCAGCTATATCAACTATGTGAATGTGCTTCACATCAAGGACACCTTCTGGGCGCTCATCGTTCCACTCCCTGATGCTCCAACGGCTCAATGTTTTGCTGATGAAATCGTATTTCGTCACAAACATACCGGAAGAACTTCTTGAGGCGGCGCGCATTGAAGGTGCGGGCGAAAGCATCACCTTCGTCAAAATTGTCCTTTCCGCTGGCAAAGCCGATCATCGCCACCATCGGACTGTTTATCGGCATTGCATACTGGAACGACTGGAACAACGGCTACATCTATCTGGCCAAGCGCACCGAACTGTACTCCATTCAGAACCTGCTGAACCGAATCGTGCAGAGCATTCAGTACCTGACCCAGAGCGGCGACGCGAACGCAGCCGCCCTGATGGCCAAGATGCCCACGGTGTCTGTCCCATGGCCATGGCCATTGCCGGCGTGCTGCCGATTCTGATCATCTATCCCTTTGTTCAGGATAACTTCGTCAAGGGTATTACGCTCGGCGGCGTGAAGGGCTAAGGCAATACCGCATCTGCCCTTGCATCTGACGAAAAATTCATTCGCCTCCGCACCAACTCATTTGTGCGGTATTGCCCTAAGCAACTCATTTCTTCAACTGAGGAGGTCAGGTATGAGCAAAAGGTTGATTACAGCGCAATTCGGGGCTTTAATTACACGCAGCCCGATTGCGGCATGGATCTGAAATTCTGAATAACTACAATCACGACATCGTGGATCGTGATATGGGCTATGCAGAACGGCTGCATCTGAACAGCGCCCGCATTTTCCTGATCTACGACTGCTACAAGCAGAACCCCAAGCAGTTCCTGGCCAATGTGAAGGATTTCGTGCGCACTGCGTGGAAGCACGGCATCTCCTAAACCCCATCATTTTCCTGGGCTTCCGGTTCGCGCCTGACGAGCCGCCCTTTGCAGGCATGATGTCCATGCCCGGGCTAAATCCCCTGTCCAAGGCCATCGAGGATCCGTCCTGCTGGTATCTGGGCGAACAGTATTTTGACGCGCTCTATGAAGCCATCGGCGATGAACCGGGCCTGCTGTTCTGGGATATTGCCAACGAGCCGGGGGCTACACCGACAATTTCGTTACCTGGTATGACGACGAACCGCTGTACCAGCAGGATTACCAGGAACGTCCCGACATGTGCTGCTGCGCGAGCGGCAAGGAAAAAGACCTGGGCGATCGTCCGGCATTTCTGCAAGTATGTCAAGGCCAAGGATCCCGAGCATGATATTGGTGTAGGCAACATCTACATCTATGAAACCGAGCACAGCGGAACCGCGGAGCTTGTGGACGTCATTGTATTCCACGATTACTTCTGCACGCGCCGCCGCATCCGAGAAATGCTCGACATGGCCGTCGCGCTGGGCAAGAAGTACAACAAGCCTGTCCTCAACAACGAAATGTGCTGCCTGTGCCGCGCAAACCCCTACGACATGTCCATTGAGCTGCATAACGAGTACAAGATCGGCTGGTATCTGTTTGAACTGATGATCGGCCAGGACATGTGGTCCCGCGTCCATGGCGTCGTTTATCCCGACGGCACCGTCCGCGATCCGTCGATTGTGGCCGCCATCTACGGCTTCTACCGCAACCGCGGCGAAACAGCCATCCGCTCCGATGTCAATCAGGAGGATTACGTGACGCGCGTGATGATTCTTGCCGATCGTACGCTGAAATCAATTAGGCAGAGCCAGTTCGGGATCATTCCAACGACAGGGAAGATTTGCTGGAAGTGTGCGAGATGCCGCCAATCTTCTGGAAGCGGGCGAGCTTGTACCCATGGCCTATCCTCCGACAGCCAAGATTGCAGCCTATCGCCGGCAGGAGCATGTGGACATTCAGGAAATTGCCGATTATCTGATGGAACTGCTTGACATTCCTGAAAAAACTGTCACATCGTTATGTGACGGAGCACTGCATGAAGGGAGTATACCATGAATCTGAAGCACAGACAGTTGATCCTAATGTGAATCGTTCCAGGATCATCCCCGGAAGCGCCGCTACAGTCGACCGGGTGCCCCACCAGCTGGTGCAGCCCAAGGCTGATCCGAGAACCCCTTATATCAACACGCATCTTGGCCTTTTTCACGGGTGTTGTGCAGGATGAAAACAACGCTGAGCGCCCTTATGCATTCTATATCCCCACCACCATGAAGACCTCCGGCAGCATGGTGCTGATCATGATTCCCGGCGGTGAGGATCCTGTGGCCTCTTCGAGAAGTGCGCCTGGAAGGAAAGCCTTGAACGGCATGCCGTCACCGGCTACTTTGTCGGCGCGCCGAAGGGCTGGGATCTGGAGAACCCCGGCATGGAGATCGACGTTCTGAAGGTTCTGGCTGAAATGAAATCCATGGAGTATTTCCCCGCAATGCCCGTCGGTGTATTGCCTTGGCTTTGGTGACGGCGCGAAAATTGCCGCCATCTTCTCCATGGAATACATTTCCTATCTTGCCGCTTGGGGCGCCTGGGGTGACACGTCCCTCGATCCCGCGCTGGTGGCGCAGATCGGGAACGGCCCTCGGACTGCGACGCAAGCTCGCGCAGGGCAGACATCGCGCTGCCCACCTTTGTGATCGGCAAGGACAGCAACATGGTTTCCAGCTTCTTCAAGGCTGCCTGCCGTGTCAACGAGGAAAAGAATATCTGTACAATGGCTTTGCCCTGGTGTTCCGCGAAGTGCCCAGGGCGGCGCCAGCTTCATCAACGATAAGTATGCAGTGAGGTCTGGCTGGGATGATGAAGGCGGACGCTGCCAACTTGGAAAGGATGTCGCGATTGAATGGTGGCGTTTGTTGCCAGCGCTGGGCCGGCGAAGGAAACCATTATCCGGCGCACCCGGCTTGCGAACGCGACCTGCACATGAAAAAGACCGAGATGATGATCAACGGTCTGGCGCTACTGGTACACCTTTGCGCCGAGCGCATACAAGCGCGGCCTGAAGTTAAAGTATCCGCTGGTGATTGCCATCCACGGCTTCTCCTGCTCCGGCGAGTTCTTCGCTCAGAACAGCGGCTGGCATCGCGCGTCGGGTGAGGAAAGAAGCGCTCGTTGTGTGTATCCCACGGCGTATCCCTACTATACAAAAACCCAATCCCGCCAGAAAATCGCCGATGAGCACCGGCATTGCCACCTCACTGGAATTCCGGCGGACTTTATGCGCTGGACACTGATAACGACGGCCCGGACGATGTGGACTTCATCCGCCAGATGCTTGCTGACGTGATGAGCAAATACCTGATTGACCCTGAACGGGTCTATGTGACCGGCCATTCCAACGGCTCCATGATGACGCAGCGCATCATGCGGATGATGCCCGAAAAATTTGCCGGCTTTTGCTCCGGTTGGCGCCATGGAATGCATCCTGCAGAGGACTGAAGCGCCCAAGGATGGGATCAAGCGCAATGTCTGGTATACCATGGGCGAATTTGACGGCTTGGGCTGCAGCCTTGAAGGCGACAACGCCAATACCAGAACGCTCGCCATGATCTGTGAAGCCAACGGTATGGACGCCACAAAGCAGAAGCACTATACCAACGGCATTTACATGAACACCATCATCCGCGACGAAAACGCTGTGCCCATGGTCCGTTTCACCGGCGTTTCAAACTGGCCGCACACCTATTCACCTGAACTTGCGTTCGCGATCTATGACGAATTTTCTCCCGGTTTGTTCGCCACAGTGACGGAACGCTGGAGTATCTCGCCTCGAATATCACAAAGCGACTGTTACAGCACGAACGCTGTAACAGTCCTTTTGTTGTATTTATACTAACTTCCGTCTAGTACTATGCTGCATTAAATATATAGTATCGAAGGGTCGGTTTCCGAAGGTTTCCAAAGGGCGATCGCAAAGCCCTTTTGGTCGTGCCCGCAGGCGCAAAACCTCTGCCTTCGGCAAAGCAATCGTTTTGGCGAGAACAGTATAAAACATGGATAATATCCATTGTCTGCCAGTAATGCTCTGGATGACGGTGGCAGGTAGATTTTGATTACGTCACACAAACGGTCAATCACATTTTCCATGTTTGAAGGCTTCGCTTATGAAGCTGCGCTTGCGGATTTCTTTCTAAATCTGTTCAATCGGATTCATCTCCGGGGTGTATGACGGGATGAAGGCAAAGGGGTCATCCGTTCTGGAATCACCAAAGGAAGCCGACTTGTGCCGCATCGCTCCATCGCACACCAACAGGATTCGATCTTCAGGATATGCCTTGGCCAGCTCATCCAGGAATACATTCATGCAGTCTGTATTGCAGTATGGGAAAACCAGGAAAAACCTTCTCCATTCTTCGGTTCCACCGCCCCATAAACATATCGATATTCACGAATGTGGTGACATGGCACGGACGGTCGCTCTGCTTTCTTGCACCAGCAGCGCTTCCGGTTTGTTAATGCGTCCAAATCCTGCTTCGTCCTGGAACATCAGCCGTGCATTCTGGCGAGGGTTTTGGGCAACGATTTTGTCGTATTGATCTTTCATTTTGGAGGAGTTTTGCTCCTCCCGGCTCGCCGACATAAGTTGAAACAGCCTGAGAAGTGGCTCCATATAAAGGAATCTCGATATACCGGCCATGATCAGTTATCGCCCCGGAGATAGTATGTTTTATTGGATTTCTAATCATCAGCGCGATTAGCAGCCGTGATTGCTGCAAAATTTGGCGGACGACGATGCAAAGAAAAGCGGACGGTCTCGCAAACCACAAGCAGACCCTCATAACTTTTCACAACCGCAAGAGCCTACAGTGGGCGAAGAAATCATCAAGAGTATGGACAGAATTACAGCATGGTATCGAGTTTAATAATACTGAACTTTTTCCGTAAATTGAGGGTATTCCAAAAACGTGATTTCGGTCAACTTGCTAATTTCCTGCTAATCGCACTAGGGTAAAAGAGGGGTTTTTGGAGAAAACGCGAACGTCCGGAAATCGTTAGAAACCCAGTAAAATCAAGCACTTGCGGCACATTGGCAGGCAGCGAAGACGAACGCTTTTTCGATCTCTAAGCGACAGGCCATGGGTTCGAATCCCGCCGGGATCACCATTTTGCCTACCAGATTCGACAGATTTGCCCTCAAAAAGGCAACTGTGAAGCTGGTAGGATTTTTTTTTTCAGGACGCTGCGGAACAGAAAAATCTGTTAACAGACGATTGCCCCCCTGTTAGCAGATTTCTAATTTTTTCAGCCCGATTTCTAATCGTCCTTCATTGATGGCCATGCTTCAGCGTCTAATTTTTTCGGACGATCGTGCTAATTTTGGCGGACGATGCGAATGGCATCTTTCCTGAATCTGAAAAAGCTTATACGACCTGGCGTTTTGAGAGCTCAGTAAACAAAGATCAGACGAATCTCCAGATGGTCTTGACTTCTGTGAAGATAATTATCTGCTAACTGCGGACAGAGGCTGTTTGCAAGATTAATGCAGTTTATTAGCTCTGCTATTCCTCTGTTGAAGGAAAGATGCCTACGCTGAAGGAGCTTTCTGCTGAATACGATGCCCTGAAGAAGGAGAAAGAAAACGATGATGCCGCCTTGGAAGAACTGAAACCTAAGCTTACAACACTGAATCACATCAAGTATAATTTTGATGTTCTGGAACGGGACTACCTGCCAGAAGAGAAAGATCTCCGACGGGAAGAGAACCCAGAACGATAACAGAGCCCCTGTGTCAGGCCTGCTTTTACGCAGGAAACTGGCTCAGGGCCTTTTTTTTTTGCATTTGGGGCGAAGCAAAGAGGTCAGATGACGCAGGAATACGACACAACCACAGAGCGCAAGCTCTGGTTTTCAGGGGCTTGGGGGCGGAGCCTACCAACAAGCATTGTGCAATTCGGGCCGGATTGCATTGCTTGTTACGCTTATCTCAAATTTGACATACTACTTGTTATGCCAAATCAAATATTATCTCAAATTCTCACCGGAAAGGCTTGCCCCACAAGCCTTTCGCGTTTTTTTGAGATAATATTTTGTACCCATCGCCATCATAAGAAAGCTCAAGTTCCTCACTCTCCTTACTTTTTGACATAATATTTGGGCGTTGCTGGAATTCAAGGGATATCGGATAATCTTCCTGGCAGGACAAGTCCTGACCAAGACAAGGAGGGTATCCCAATCCCTGCCCTTAGCCATCAAGGCTTTGCTCATGTTTTTTCAAACTGTGCCCATGCGGTTAGCCGATCCCTCCCAATTGGTTGAGGGATACTGCTGTACATCCTGCTTTGCATGGCTCCTGGCACCGGCTAAGCCGGTGGTCATGATTGATAGGCACATCGAACTGCCCGTACACCCAATAGTCAAATAGGTTGACGATCATCCCCTTGTGCAAGAGACCCTTCTTGTTAGATATAACAAGCCGGCTTCTCCGTTTCGTATACGAAGTCTTCAAACGCGGCGCTTCCGCCAGCGCCCTCTCTCGCAAAGCCGAACAGCGCGATGCGGTAGCCAGTGAAGTGTGTAAGCAGGTATGTCATCTGATGGCGGTATCCTGACCAAGCTCGCGCCATGCGCCGTTCTGCTGCAGATAGAACGTCGCTTTATCCTTCATACACTCAAAATCGAACCATACGCCCAGGCGCACGCGATCGCCCGACACAGGGATGCGCTCCACCTCGACCCCATCAGCGGGGCCGTTTTCGTTTCGCACGCGCAGCGTGACCAAAGAAGCTCGCCTGCCTTACGCACAATGCCCGCAAAGGCCCAGCGGTCCTGCAGGGCACAAAGACCGGCAATGTCGCCGTCGCGCAACTGCGAGCCATCCAGCGTAACGGCCGCAAAGCAGCCGGGATATAGCGTGCGCTGCGTGAGCGTGTTCGCGGCCTGCGTCAGGCTTTCGCAGGTCTTGCCAAAGCGGATGGTGGCGGCCGCTGCCGTAGCTAAGCAGGCTGCGGTCGGGGATGTGGTTCCACTCCCAGAAAGGCTTCATTTCGCCGCGGAAATCGTCGCTGCCGTAAAGCGGCGCGCACACCCATCCGGGCCTCTCACAGCGGTTTGTGACCATGGCCGGGACCTTGCCGTTTTCACCAATCACAGGCATGCCATCTTCCCACGTCATCGGGATGAGCACGGGCATGCGCCCAGCCGCGCCGCGGTCCTGAAACAGGTAGCAGAACCAGCGCCCGTCTGGCGTATCCACGACGCCACCCTGTGCCACGCCCCTGATCGAGGAAGCCCAAATCGTCCTCGAAACACCACGCCGCCGGTGAATTCTCCCACGAGCGTGGTGCTGGTGTAGCAGAGGATTCCACGCGCTCCAGCGGTCCTTGCGGGAATGGATGACGAACAGGTAGTAGCGTCCGTTGATTTTGTAAAAATGCGAACCTTCAAAACCTAAATAGTCGGACGTGCCGCTGTCGGCGATGATGCGGTCAAGGCCTCCGGGACGCGGACTGGTCAGGTCGTCATTGAGCTCCGTGATGCGGATTTGTGTGCCGCCGTACACAATATACGCACGCCCGTCATCATCAAAAAACAGCGAGCTGTCGTGGTAGAAGCCCTCGATCTCGTTCCGTTTTCCATGGGCCTTTCATATCGCTGGCGGAATACAGATACGTCTTGTGCGTATCATAGGCCACAAAGCTGATGTAGAATGTATCGCCGCGCCTGCGCAGGCTTGCGGCCCACATGCCCCTTGCCGTAGGCATTCGCGTTGCCTTCAAGCCGCTGGGCAGGCGTGTTCTCCAGCATATCGTACACATGGGTGTAAAATTCCCCAGTGGATCAGGTCGTGCGAGCGCAGGATGACGCATCCGGGCATGAAGTACATCGTGGTGCTCACCATGTAATAGGCGTCGCCCACGCGCAGGATATCCGGGTCGGGAAAATCCATAGGAATGATGGGGTTGGTGCCGCTTGTGAATGGCCTGTATGGCATGGCGATCTCCTCCTTATCAGGTGTCTCAAAGCTCGGCGAGCTTGCCGTCGCGGATATACACGGGAATGACGTCAATCGGCGCGTCCGCCTGCATCCACCGTCCGCCTTCGTAAATCTGATGATCCCACAGGCCGCGCCAGCGTCCCCTGGGCAGGTATACGCGGCGGCTGACGGCTCCGCGTTCGAGCACGGGGCACACCAGCACGTCGTCGCCCAGGAAGAACTCGTCGTCGATCTCCCACGCGGTTTCGTCATCCGGCTGGTTGTAGAACAGCGTGCGCATCACGGGATGGCCGTCCTCGTGGGCCTGACGCATGGCGTTGCGCAGGTAATCGCGCATGCGCTCGCGCAGGCCAATCATGCGGGTCATAATGGCACATGCCTCCTCGCCGTAGCTCCAAATCTCGTTCTCCCGCGCCGGAGGGCAGCGCGCCGCCGCCGTGATCGGACAGAGGCGCTTTGTGCGGCTCGCGGTCGCCGTGCAGGCGCATCACGGGGCAGAACGTGCCCAGCTGGAACCAGCGGATGAGCAGTTCGGCAAAACCGGGGCCGCGCGTGTCGCCGAAGTGGAAGCCGCCGATGTCCATCGTCCACCATGGGATGCCGGCCAGGCCCATATGGGAGGCCTGCGACAAGCTGGGTGCGCATGCAGTCGAATGTAGATTCAATATCGCCGCTCCACACGAGCGCGCCATAGCGCTGGCTGCCCGCCCACGCGCAGCGGATGAGGCTGACGGTCTCATCCTGGCCCCTGTTCTAAAAGCCGTCCCACGCCATGCGAGCATAGCAGAGGGGATAGAGGTTGCCCTTTTCCAGATCCGAACCGATGCTGTAACGAATGTTGCTATACGGATAACAGGGTGTATTCCGGCTCGGCCTCGTCCAGCCAGAACAGATCCACCCCATGACTGCGGTAATTTTTGGCAGAGCTTTATCCCACAGATAGCGCCGGGCATGGGGTTGGTCACGTCAAGATAGCAGGCGTTGCCCAAATGGCGCAGGCGGCTGCCGCGGTCCGGAACGCACGAGGTAGCCCTTTTCCAGCAGCTCGCAGTAATTCTCGCTGTCCTCCTGCACGGTGGGCCACACCGACACCATCAGCTTCATACCCATGGCGTGCAGCTCGTCGCACATGGCCTGCACGTCCGGCCAGTATTCTTCGTCAAAGCGCCAGTCGCCCTGGTGAGGCCAATGGAAGAAGTCCGCCACCATCACGCTGACAGGCACGCCCCGGCGGTGGTACTCCCTAGCCACGTCCAGCAGCTCCTCCTGGGTCTGGTAGCGCAGCTTGCTCTGCCAGAAGCCTAGGGCAAAATCCGGCATCATGGGCACGCGGCCCGTGGCGGCGGAATAGAGTTCCTCCATGCGGGCGGGGGTATCGCCGCAGCAGATCCAGTAATCCATCTGGGTGGTGGACTCGGCCTCCCATTCAGTTACGTTACTGGCGAATGTGACGCGGCCGATGGCGGGGTTATTCCACAGCATACCGTAGCCCCTGTTGGACACCACAAACGGTACGCTGGCCTGGGAGTTTCGGTGTGCCAGCCCAATGTGCAGCCCTTCAAATTGAGCTGCTTTTGCTGATATTGGCCCATGCCGTAGAGCTTTTCGCCGTCGTTGGCCCTCAAAAGCGCACGGTGAGGCGGCTGCAGCCCGTGCTGGTGTGCGGCGCGTACATGCGCGGGCGGATTTCCAGCGCGGAGCACAGGGGCCGGTCGGGCGTAGCGGTTGCGCTCATATTCGCGCAGGATGGGCTTCCGTCGCGCAGGAAGGTCATCACGCCAAAGCGATCGATGTCGCAGCGGATATGACCGTTTATGATGCTCGCGCCCTTCTCGTCAATGCTGATCTTGTACGGGCACAGACGCAGCAGGCAGCAGGGCGTGATCCTCGCCGTCTGTAAAAGAGGCGGCGCAGGTGGCGCGCACGCGCAGCGCGTCCAGACCCCACGGCTCAATCATCACCTGCTCGTTGTCAAAGCGGTAGAGGATGCGGTTTTCCATCTTCGTGAGCATGGTTTTCAATCCTTTCGTAGATGTTTGTCGGTTTGTCAGCCCTTGACCGCGCCCAGTAGTACGCCAGTCACGAAATAGCGCTGCAGGAAGGGATACACGCACATCATGGGTACCATGGCGATGAATACCTTGGCCGCGTTGAGCGATTTGTTACTCATCTGACTGTACAGCTTGAGCTGGTCCGGACTCATGTGGTCGATCTGGGTGGTGACGACCATCTGCTGGATATACGCCTGCAAGGGATAGCTGCTGTCACTGCTGAGAGCACCATGCCCTGGAAGAACTCGTTCCAGTAGCCGACGCCTGTGAACAGAATGATGGTGGTAGCACGGGCACCGAGCACGGCACCACGATGCTGAAAAGAATCCGCCACGGCCCTGCGCCGTCGACAACCGCAGCCTCTTCCAGCGAATCCGGCAGTGAGCGGAAGAAGTTGATGATCAGGATCAGATTGAACACGGGCAGGCCGCCGCACAGAATCAGGCCGATCATACTGTCTATCATACCATAATTCACCATGGTAATGTACCCCGGAATAGTGCCGCCGTTAAAAACCATGCAGAAAATGGCCGACCATTTGAATACGTTCACGCCGGAAAACTCCCTGCGCGTCTTGCTAAGCGGATAAAACAGCCATAACTGCGATGGTAGCCGTGTTTACTCGCGTTCTCATAGCCTAGCAGCGGATCGCCCTTGCACTTTTTTGCGCATCGCTTCACCAGCTTCAATTCAGCGGGCTGGCTGTTTGCTGGCGTGGAAAATGATGGGGCGTACGCGGCAGATCCTGCAGGCTTTCCACGGTCCCATCGTACCGCTTTTTTTCCACTTGTAAACCGTTTTTCGGCTCATGTGGTACCGGATCGCTGCGGCTGTGACTCCGTGTTTTGCTGCATGGTTCAAAACCCGTTGACGAAAGTACGCTTCCTGTGTTACCATTTCCATGGAGAACCCTCCTGTGCTTGATGGCTGTTTGCGCTTTATCTTACCACATCTGGGCTCTCTTTTGCTTTCGTGTTACCTATGTATTGTACCTTAACAGTCGGACTGTACGTGATGCTGTACACACTCTTGTCGGGTGTATGCTCGGCGGTGGGCTTGCAGCCGATGAGGATGGAATACAGACGCGGGAAATTGGGATCGGAGATGTTGAAATTCTCGATGTTGAGCTCGTTGCTGCCGGGCACATAGTCCCTTGATGCCGTTTGCCAGCGACAGGCAATCGTTGTAAAGCAGTTTCATCGCGCTGTCCGGCTTGTTGAAATCCTCGGCAGTCTTTTCGCCGTTGAGCACATCCATCAGCGTGATAGGTGACCTCGCACTCATCCAGCGCCGCCAGCGAGTTACGCAGCGGATACCAGTAGATCGGGGTATTCTTGGCCCATGCCGGTGGTCAGTACTTCATCAGAGATTGCCGATACACCATGTCTTGTGTTATACTCTTGCTCATGAGGGATATGATGTGTGCTAAGGGAGGTTAAGTGCTTTGAAAAATAAAGTTCTACTCTTTCTGTGTGTGTGCTCAATTTGATCTTGATTGATGTACAAAAGAATAAAGAACATCAAAAAAAATCCGATGTACCAGAATATGGTTAATTCCGATTTCGATTGCACTTAACAAACAAACAGTTCTGTTGAGTTTGCAAATTCGATATTGTCGAGATAGTATCTATTTGTTTGCTTCGATTTGACAAAAGAATATACTCATTCTCTTGAAGAATCAGCGGTGTTCCAGAATGGTAATATAACAGATTTGTTGCAGCAATACGTCGAGCCATCCACCCATTTTGATAAACGGTCTTGACGCAATGATTCAAGATAGTAAATCAACACATTGTCTTATATACAAGAAATATACGAGAGGGACAATGACTTTTCAAAATCGTTTTCGTTGCTCTTCCTTAATACGGAGAAGAATAAACTATATTGGTTTTATTTCACCACTTGATTTCGGTATTCGTTTTTTCCTGCTTTACTGGATTGGAAAAAGGGGGGATGTCTTCGCCCCTGCTTATGTCTATGACGGTCTGGGCCGTATCTCCCGTCGTACTGTCAAACAGGGCGGTACCGGTTTTGCCACGACTTACGGCTATCTGGCTGGCGGCCACGGCACGGCAGCACCACGCCTCTGGTGCAGAACATTACCCAGTCTGGTACCACGCTGACCTACGCCTATGACGATGCGGGCAACATCACCAACGTCAGCGATGGCGTCAAGACGATCAGCTATGCCACGATCTGCTGGGCCAGCTGATCCGAGCCAACGATCCCTATGACGCCACGGCAGGCAGCAGTGGCATAAAACTTGGCCAATGTATGCCTACGATTTGGGCGGCAACATTCTGAGCAAGACTGTTGCCTGGCAACAACACCATCGGATAATGGGTCGGTGCTGCGGTGTTCCAAACGGACAGCTTCACCTACGGCGATATCAATCAAGAACTACGTTGCCTGACAATGGCCTGCTGCACTGAAGATGGCTACCTCTACGATACCATTAGCAATCCTGTAAGTAAAACAAGAGCGGCGAAACGGGGAACTTATGCCTGAAGATGGCACTTCTTCTACGAAGGTGCACAAGAATAGCAAGTCACGGCGGTGGAAACGGTCAGCTTGCACCTATGCACACCTGTACAACCAATGGGTGCAGTAATATGTATGGACACCCGTCTCATAAAAATATGATATACTAAAGGCGGGGTGAAAAGAATGGATGAAATCAGAGCAAGGATATCTACCATAAAGCGATCCCAGGCATGCCAGCTATATAAAACATCAGTTGAGTGACATATTGCTCATTATTATGTGCGGCGTACTCAGCGGTTTGGATACCTTGGGAGACTTAGCTTTATATGCCAATGAAAAGCAGGATTTTTCAAAGCAGCCTTTGGCATTGCAGCGATTCCGTCGAAAGCGACCTTTGGCCGGATTCTGAGCATGCTGGATGGAAAGGCCGTCGGTGAGGCCATTTGGGATATTTTGCGCACTCGTTACACAAGCGGTAATATTATCGCTGTGGATGGCAAAGCCATATGCAGCACAGGAAATCAGGCAATCCGCATAGCGCACTTCAAATTCTCAGTGCATATTTGACGGAGAGCGGCGTCGTGCTTGCCCAAGAAACGATACATGAGAAAAGCAACGAAATACCAGCATTTCAACAAATGTTGACTTATCTGGATGTACAGGGTAAAACTGTCACAGCAGATGCCATGCACTGTCAGCGGCGTACTTCAGAGGCGATTGTGGCTCGCAAAGGAAATTATGTTTTTGGATTGAAGGAAAATCAACCGTCCCTGTTAGCTGATGTGCGGATGTATTTTGAAGATGCAGATGATGGTGACAGCTTTAATACCTTTCAAACAATTGAAAAGAATGCCGGTAGGATAGAAAAGAGAATTTGCCGAAAGCACGGGACATAGCTTGGTTAGCGGCACATAAAATGGCCTGGCCCTAAGAAGCGTGTTTGCAGTAGAACGCATAGTGGATGTTCGCGGAATGCTCAGCAAAGAGACTAGTTATTACATTTCAGTTCCGATGTCTCAGCCAGAGAACTGCTGGGAGCAGTCCGTGAACACTGGAAAATCGAATCCTGCATTGGCTTCTAGATGTTACCTTTTCAGAAGACGAATCACGTTTTCTCAGTGAAAATGCCCATACGACTATGAACGCCTTGCGCAAATTTGCGCTTACAGTCCATAAAAATTATCTTGCTGCTTCAGGTAAAAAGCGTTCGTTGAAAGCCAATATGCTCGCTGCTCTTATCCGCCCTGAAAATCTCCTTGACCTTTTCGCTTTTTTATGAGACGGGCGTGGGCGATGTCATCGCGCTGGTTGACGCAAACGGCAGCAAGGTGGTAGAATACAATTACGATGGCAGGAACCCCCTGAGCAAGACAGGCACCTTGGCAACCACATTGGGTACGCTGCAGCCGTTTAGGTATCGCGGGTATGCGTATGACGAAGAAACCTGCTGCTATTATCTGTATAATCGGTACTACTCTCTCAAATGGAGCCGATTTATTAACGCAGATGCGGCGAACTTGATCGTTGATACTAGCGATGAGGTTCTTGGTGCAAATCTGTTCTCGTAAAATCTGGGACAAAGCGAGCAATGCACACTTGGCAGCATGATATGATTGTCAATTACGCTAAGAGACACGAGGTTAGGCCTCCCATGAATCATAACTGGTATTAAGGAGAGAACAATGTGGCCGGAATAGTCTTTTCTACAGAATCATGGCATCCAGCAGCAGGTGTATTTCTGAATGTTTCGCATATTTTGATGCAAGGATGAAAGTCATTGATCTGTCTAAATACTGCGATGCTTTGGATACCATTGGTATTATTCCTTTTCTGGACCCAATAAGCATATGTCTGATTGGAAGAGCGAAAATATGTAAGTTGGTCAGGAGAGAGGCCGACATTCGCTTAAGAATCGATTTTGATACATTCGTTAAATCATCTCGAGAGACACAGAGATATTATTAAAGAAATCATTATCAAGTCGCTTGAGATCATTAAGCATAAGTGCGATGCAAAAGGAAACTGAGATTTGATCTTGACGATATGCTATACGATATGTTCCTGACGAATAATGAATAGTCCTGTACATCATTTCTATTGATGTATCCTAGGCGGAGCTTCTTTCGAAGCTCACGTCTTTTTATGCCCAAAAACAAGAAGGACGTGACAAAATGATGCTCGCATTTTCGGCACCGTCACTGGCGGTCGCCTCAATCTTTACGCGTTGCCTTGATTTTTTCGCTGCCTTCCTTGTAGGATCCTTGCGCTGGCGCATACAGACTCCAGTGCGACGTCATCGCGCTGGTTGACGCAAAACAACAGCAAAGGTAGTAGAATACAGTACGATGCTTGGGGCAAACCCACCAGCAAGTCTGGGGCCAATACGCTGGGTACCTTGAACCCCTTTAGTATCGCGGCTACATCTTTGATGAAGAAACCGGTCTGTACTATCTGCGCAGCGGAGGTACTACACCGAATCTGTGTCAGGTTCATCAATGCAGACGATGTGGAAGCTCTGGGTGCTGATGGCGACATCAAGCTACCAGTTCTTCAACTACTGTACGAATGATCCGGTCAACAATGAGGGATGAAGCCGGTTATTGGGTATGACGGAAAAGTGTTCAGCTTCATCATTGCGAGGGTATTCTCAACGATATTGATGACTATATTGAAATTTGTTTCGAAAGCGCATACAAGGTTCATCAAAGTATGGTTACAAGAATTTCATCAATATCAGGACGGTAATGGACGAATTTAATAATGGAGGAATAACTGATGCTAAATATTATCAAAGGCCTACCTTTCTCTTGAAATGTCGCTCAAGATTTTGCATCTGCAGTACAGACTAATGATGAGCTTGTTCAGTTTATCAATGGGAGAATTTCCACAAACACAAGATAAGAGTGCTGAATCATGGAACAATGCCTCTGAATGTTAATGCTTTTGAGCATGATAGATAATTTTGATCCGTCGCATTAACGTTGGTTATTATGCGATCAATAGAATTAGTCGTTGCTCTACTGCATATAACATGATGGTGCTCTTCCATGACGACATCTGATGTTGAAAGAGTACCTTTTATCGTGGAATTGCATCAGTTTGCGATCGATACAGTTCCTGACTACCTTTGATAGCGTTGATGTTGGTAGTTGGATTCAAGAGATTATCTTGTCAACAAACTCCATTCCTAAAGGAGGAAAACGGCAAAAGGCTGTTCGTTGCATTAAACTCGGCCTTTCATTTAGATGCGCTGCATAAAAAAAGCCTTCATGGATCCAAGATTCAGAATGGCCATTGGGTACTAGCAACACGCCAATGCTCTTTTTGGGGCAACGAAAAATTAAGGGTCAGTATGTAGAATATTATTTTGAAGATGTCATCAATGGAGAGAAACGTATAACTCAGTACTATTGATGTGGTCAAATCTCCTGACACATCTGCATTTCAGTGTTTCATTTTCCGTAAAAAGGCGGAGCTTCGAAAAGAAGCTCCGCCTTTTCGCCCAAAAACAAGAAAGAACGTGACAAAATGATCACTCGCATTTTCCGCACCATCCTGGCTGTCGCCCAATCTTTACGTTGCCCTAGATTTTCGCCGCCTTCCTCATAGGATCCTTGCGCTGGCGCACATACAGACCCAGTGACGTCATCGCGCTGGTTGAGCGACTCAAACGGCAGCAAGGTAGATAGAAAAAGTACGATGCTTGGGGCAAGCCCATTGTTAAAGCCAGTCTGGCTCTCAGCCAATACGCTGGGCATCTTGAACCCCTTTAGGTATCGCGGCTACATCTTTGATGAAAAACGGCCTGTACTATTTGCGTAGCAGGTACTACAACCCGAATCCTATGCCGTTTCATCAATGCTGAGACGATGTGGAAGCTCTGGAGTGCTGGGGACATCAACGGCTACCAGCTCTTCATCTACTGTATGAATGATCCGGTCAACAATAGGGATGAAGCCGGACTGGTCCCTGCCCAGCTTAAAGGTTGCCATCGGCGCGGCGCTGATTGTTGGCGCGCTGCCGTTGTTGCGACTTGGCGTTGCCTGTTTCGCTGCGGGCGCTGCTATTGGCGCTATTGGTGGTGCAATTACTGGTGCTGTTCAGAGCCGTATCGAAACCGGTGGTTGGGATGGTCAGCTGGTATGGGCTGAAGATCCTGGATACCGGTGAACGTGCCTTGAAAGCGTGTCGTCTGCCTTTTCCGCAACGAAAGTATGAGACTGTGGTACACACCTGCAGGTTAATGGAGAGACATTACCTGTACCGTCGTCATCACTTCTATGTGCAGAATAAAGGGCTGGGTTGCTCAAATGCTGCATATCAACGATAAACTGAAGCTCCAGAATAGCGAAGATACTTTTGTTGATGAAATTGGCTTGGAACAACTGGATGCCCCTGTGCAGGTTTTCAACTTTGAGTTGAAGACTTCATACTCATTTTGTTGGCAGCAATGGGTGTTCTTGTACATAATCTCACCCAGCACGAAACGTGTACGAAAAGCTTGGGCGAAAGAAAAACTGCTGTACAGAATGGTGCTTCAAAACATAACTGGACGCCAAAAAGACGTGCCGAGCTGATAAAACTGGACGCGTTCATTGGTTATCAGGGGCACCACATTAAAAGTGTTAAAGCTGATACCCTAAATTGGCGGCAAATCAGACGATATCTATTTTTTTGTACACCCAAGGATCATTTGTGGCAAACATTTTGGAAACTGGAAAACAGTAACTCATGAACTTCGAGGTGCATTAAGGAGTGATATCATGCAGCGCATTGCAGGGGATTAACCAGCAGGTAAATGAATATGCTCATACAAGCATCGAAACAATGGCCAGGTGATTTACTTAGGAGGAACTATACCTGGAACCAAGCCAGTTCAATATCGCTATGAATTCTTTTGCCATTGACGGATTGAAGAAATCAAAAAAGTGTAGTGACAGTTCGCACAGACCTTTTTTCCCAAACAGCTTGCGCAACTTTACAAGATCACAAAATGGTGCAAATCTCTTTGGTCGTTTTATTCGTATTAACGGTATACCAGCATGGGGAGCGGACTACAAGCAACCTTGTTCTCTTATCTTTGAAGATGGTCATCGGACAGTGCTTTGTCCAAATCCAGGCTTTCTTTGCCTCTACTATACTCAGCCACAGATTCAGGTTTTTTTGATACAAAAGAACCTGAAGATGCAATGCGTGTGTATGCAGCAAGATATGGCAGCAACAAAATCATTGCAGAGTGGCCATCTCTCGAAGCGTGGCTGTACAGCGAACATCAAAAAATACTTGGACAAACTTCAAAATGGAGACTATCAATTAGTCGATGTAGTAGAGGGGGTCCTCACAGACATTACGTTCAATGTCGATTGAGTAACGCTCAATAATCCCGTGTGCTGACAACTTTCTCTAAACATGATACTTATCCATGAGTACTTGAAAAACTGGAATCCAGAAAACAAGTAAACTTGAAAAACTATGGAGAGAGAAGCACATGACAATATCTAACCCAAAATGTGCTTGCATATAATTATGTGAACGGAGGATCATCATGAATAAGTTTGAAGGTTTAATGAATGCCCACCCTCGTAAACGCTATAAGAGCTTTGTGACTACCGTGGCTGACACGGGAGGTGGTTTGGTTGGATTTCAGACCCTAATCAGCTTGTACTAACCGGAACAATGCCCCATCTCCGTATGGCCGGAAGAAATGTTTGCTTTCGCAGTCTGCTCTGATAAAACAGCTTTCTCCATCGAAGTTCATGAGTTCTGCGAACTACTGATGGCATGTCCTAACAGATCAATCTGTGCCTTTCCCAATGGTACAGATCATGTAGATACTACTGCTGATGCATTGCTTGCAGATATCGAAGAAGAACTAGATTTGCTAGAATAACCTATATCTTCAGACTAGCATTGGGCGCTTTGAGAGAATGCTAATGTTCTTAGTTATCCATGTTGAGGGAATCATGCCTATGAAACAGGATAGTGTGTAACTAACTCTGGCGGAGCTTCTTTTCGAAGCTTTCCGCCTTTCTGCCCCAAAACAAGAAAAAGGACGCGACAGCATGATCAATCGCATTTTCGGCACCGTCACTGGCGGTCGATAAAGGTACAATAAATTGCGCAAAAAGGCGTATGTTGAAGCTGCAACCCCGCGACATTTCGGTCCAATACAATCCCGACGTTGCAGGCAGATATGCGTTGAATCATTCGACGGCGGTGGCAAAGCGGCGCTGATCCTAAGCGCAACACCGTCTTCGGAAATGCTACAACCAATGACTGTGCCAACTTTTGTAAGCCAATGCCTGAAGCAATACGTAAC
>VOFG01003763.1_pt1 | contig 37774 bp, 48 predicted proteins | sample 5384171 | NCBI WGS metagenome assembly VOFG01 (sample SAMN12384726, study PRJNA508395) | human gut metagenome | isolation source: healthy gut F | host: Homo sapiens
GCAGTCATGTCAGCACCTCTCCGCTGGAAGCGATGATCTGACTGTAAAACGCCGCCGAGTCCTTCAAAACCCGCTTCTGAGTGGAGTAGTCCACATGGATCAAACCGAAGGGGGGCCATAGCCTTCCGCCCACTCGAAGTTGTCCAGCAGCGACCAGTACTGATAACCGAGAACCGGGATACCCTCATCGACAGCCCGTTTCAGATTGCCGATGTAGTCCTTCATAAAGCGAATGCGTTTTTCATCTTCGACCATGCCATCCCGGACAATATCATTATCCGCCATACCGTTTTCCGTAACCATCACCGGGAAGGCCGTATCGTTTATGAAAGAACTTCACCGTATAGTAAAGCACCCTTCCGTCGATGACCCATCCCATAGAGGTGCGCTGATCGTCGGTGATGTCGCTTGGCGATTTGTCGCCCCAACTACCGTCATAAAACGGCTGATAGACATTAACGCCGACAAAATCCATATCGCACTTGAATTGATCCATATCCCGCTTGTGGGTATGATGAACGCATACTTACGGATTGTGCATGAGACCGTCATGAGCCAAATTTTTGTCAGCTTGGACAGCGCCAGATACCGATGCTTAAAGGGAGCGAATGCGCCGGTCATGTAGCCGTTCATAATGAAGCACTGCGGCTCGTTCATCGGTATCCAGTAGGTCACCTTGTCAGAAAGAGCTTCCACCACCACGCGGGTATACTCCACAAAGAGCGGGATGATTTTTTGGAAAGCCAGCCGCCCTGCTTTTCCACCCAGACGGAAGATCCCAATGAAAGATCGTAACAAGCGGCTCGATCCCTTTGAGCGAAGCTCTGTCACAAGATCAATGTAAAACTGCAAGCCTTTTTCGTTTACCTTTCCTTCTTCGGGAATAACCCGTGACCATGAGATAGAAAACCGATAGGATTTCAGCCCTATTTCCGTGGTCGCAAGCCTTTTGCGGGGTGTCGCCGTTTTTGATTTTTCCTCTGGCGGCTGATCCCAAATGGACGGCGTTCTGCCGTCGCAGTCCCAACCGCCCTCGATCTGCGGGCGGCGGTCGCCGCACCCCAAAGAAAATCTTTCTGAAAGCTCATTCTGTTCCCTCCGTTTCATATTTATGATTACCGCCGCAAACCGTGTGTGTCTGTCCGTCCGGCAGTATGATCCTGGCAGAAACGCCCTCCGGCACCGCAATCTCAAGGTGCAGCTTGTCAAAATCACGCCGCCATGATACGCTCACTTTTCCGTGCGGTGTTTGGAGCGAGCCTTCCGCGTGGGTCAATGTTCCGCCAATCACCGGTGCGATTCTGACGGAGGAAAATCCGGCTTCAACCGCCTCAATGCCCAATATCCTGCGATAGAAAAATGCTCCAATGGAACCGTAGGCATAGTGATTGAAACTGACCATATCCGCACCGCCGCCCTTGTAGAAGCGCCCATTTTCATCCAGCGCATCCCAGCGTTCCCATGTCGTTGTCGCTCCGGCGTTCACGGTGTAGAGCCAGCCGGGACATTTTTTCATTTTGCAGAACCTTGTAGGCATCCTCGACATAACCATGATCGGTGAGAGCAAAGCAGAGATAGGGCGTTCCGGCAAAGCCGGTGCGCACAGTATGATCCCCTCCCGCACAAGCTCTGCCATACGCTTTGCAACTGCCGCTTTTTTTTCTCCGGCACCAATCCGAAGTAAAGGGCGCAGACATAGTTGGAAAGGAAATCTCCGACAAGTTTTCCGTCCTCTGCGATGCAAAGCTTGGCGTAGGCATTTTTGATTGCAGTAAGACTTTCCGCATAATACTGTTCATCGTCCGTCTTTCCCAGAGCATGGGCGGCTTGCCGAACAATATTGACGCTGTTCGCCATAAAATGCGTGGCGAGGTACTTGCCCTTGCTTTTCCAGTCGTGGAAACTCCCACCCGGTGCGCACCAGTCACCGTACTGGAACGGATTGCGATCCCAAAGATACTTTCGGTCGCCACTGCCTGTTTTGCGGCGGCGCGAAGCTCAGCGTCAGCATAGGCTTTCATGCTGTCATACTGCTTGGCAAGCAGCTTGTCTCCATATGCCCGGTATACTGCCCACGGAACCATGGTCGCCGCATCGCCCCAAATGGCAATCGGCACCTTTGAAGGGCGTAGGATTGTAGGTTTTGTTTTCGGGAACCGTGACAGGCAGCGAACCGTTTGACCGTTGATAAAGGCGCAGGTCATACAGCCATTTCCGCATAAAGTCGTGTATATCCCGATGGTATGCGGCAGTTTCCGCAAAGACGGCAATATCGCCCGTCCAGCCCATGCGCTCGTCACGCTGAGGGCAGTCGGTGGGAATGTCGATAAAATTGGAGTTCTGCCCCCAAACCGTATTCTGATAGAGGCGGTTCAGCTTTTCATCGGAGCAGGAGAATTCGCCGATTCGCTTGCAGTCGGAGGTCAGAACAAGGCTTTCAAGTTTTGTAATCTCCGCCTCGCCCGTGATGGTTATCTCTGCATAGCGAAATCCCATAAAGGTAAATCGGGGTGAAATTCATTTATCCCGTCGCAGCAGGTAAGCGTCAGCGTTTGCTTTGCGCCCCGGAGGTTCTTTCTTGAATACATGACCGTCGCTGTCAAGTATTTCTCCGTGGATAACAGTGATAACGGCTCCTGCCTTTGCCTGGGCTGTAATGCAGATCACGCCCGCATGGTTCTGACCGAAATCATAGACGCCGCCATGAAGCTGCGTCCCTTGCAGGCGACAGTCCTCCCGAACAAAAGCACCGAAATGCGGCTTTTGCTCCGGCGTTTGTCCTGCAAACGGGATGGCAGGACGAAAATGCCAACCAGACTCCAAGCGGGTCAGGTCGATGGTTTCCCCATTGTAAAAGTCGGCATAGCGGGTGGGGGTATCTTCTGTGACAAGCCAGCTTTCGTCCGTTTCGATGCGCTGTTCGCCATCCGTAAAGGTGAGCGTCAATTCCGCCGCAAGGGCACGGATGTTTCCATAATTGTTATTTTGCGCCCGATGGAACCGAGATACCAGCCATTGGCAACGGTAACATCAAGCCTGTTTTCCCCGATTTGAAGCAAACTCATCACATCATAGCTTTGCACCTGCACATACTTCTCATAACAGGTGTAACCCGGCGCAAAATAGCTGTCATCCACCATTTGTCCGTTGATTTCTGCGTGGTAAATACCCAGTGCAGTGACACGAAGCATCGCCTTTACAGGCAACTTTTGCAGAGAGAAGTTTTGCGGAAAAGTTCGGGAGGCAGTGCATTGTGCCTGTCATTCCGATTTCCGCTTGTGATCCAATTCATCACGATATGCCGCCTCCTTTTGCTGCATTATTTTTTTGCTTTTGCCGCTTTTTTTTGCTTCTTTTGCGGCTCTTTTCTCTAAATATTTGGCGTTTTCCGTTTCAAAATCGAGGTTCTTTTTACACAGCGTTCCCGGAGGTCCGCGATGCGGTTTTCCTCTTCTTCAGCAAGCAGTCTTTCATGCTCCAGCCGCTCGGCTTCTTCCGGTTCTACCCAAACCTCTCCTCTTGCCTCTACAGCGGCTTTGCGACGGCGGAGCAGTTCTGCGTTGATCTCTGGCAGATGCTTTTCCACATCCATAAACGGCAGCAAAGCAAGATATGCGACCGCAAGAATAATATCAAACAGATAGAATGCCATAGTCATAAAGCGAAGTACCTCTGCGCCGGGAATCACACCTTCCATATCCACGAAACCAAGCCTTAAAATAGCGGATTCATAGCCGCCTGCAAATGGAGCGTAAATGGCGGACTGAACTGCTGCAATGATCGCCGTACCAAGCAAACCTTCCAGACGAAAGCCGGATTTGTATTCCACGCTGTCAAAAGCATAGCAAAGAAGCGTTGCGATGATATAAGCGTTAGGAAGCATACCGGTCTGACGCAGGAATCCGGAAGCCAGAACAATCGGAACATTGGACGGGAACAGCCAGCCGAGGATGCTGCCCACCAACACCATAGCGTATCCAACCATAGCGATATTCCGGATGCCGTATTTTTTCGACAGCGGATAGATGACAAATGCACCGATACCGAGCGGAATACCGGTAACAACCTGATAGATGGTGTACATAGAGTAATTGTGCACACCGTCCAGCAGGAATTTGATGTAGAAATACTGGACATTGCCGCCTTTTGAAGTTGTCCACAATACCGCCGACGGTCACGAGGATTGTGAAGATGACGAAGTATTTATTCGTGAGCAAGGCTTTGAGCTGCTGCCGCAGAGGGATGTTGTTCTCATTCTCTGCACCGACTGTTTCAGCTACATCTTCAATGACTCGCTCTTTTGTATAGTAATACTCCATCAAAAGCAGCGGAATAGCAACGAGGGAAAGAATGATCATTAAAACCGGATAACCGTTAATATCATGCTCCAGCCACATGGGTAGTACGACCATGCTGACGAGCATTCCGATGATAATACCCGAAACCAGCGTCCAGCTGAGCTGCCGGACGAATTTCAGATTGGCCTTGCCGGTAGGATCATGGGTGGAAACGGATACAATATTGTCCCGGAAGGTGTAGAAGAAAGAACTTCCCACCGTATGATAGCAAACCAGCAAAAAGAAGAAATAATACCAATAATTCTCGCCCAATGTACTTCCGGGGAACAGGAAGATCAGTGAGCCGACAATAATGGAAATGAATCCGAAAATCAAGTGCCACGGGCGGAAACGTCCCTGTCTTGATTTTGTGTGCTGGATCAGCCAGCCGGTGAGAAGACCCATGCCAACAGCCAGGAGCTTTGCCACCGTCATGACAACCGCATATTTGCTACCCATAGCTTGCACCCTGGCTATGTTCTCCGTGCCGTACATAGCACCTGTTTGCTGGGTGAAAAACTTTTCCACCAGTGCTGCGATTGTGTTCACCACAAAGATCAGTCCCAGCGGCCCTATCAGATGACCGAGAATACGTTCTTTTCCAGTGACACTGCGGCTTTTTGATTTTTGAGTCCATGAAGGGCTTTTCAAACAGCCCGTGACTCAAAAAAGCTCGATTCGTTTACTCATACGCTACGCCTCCGTTTTCTCTAAATTGAAATGCAACAGCTCTGCGCTGCCTCTTCCGTGATAAATAAATAATAGGGAATGTACGCCCTTTGGGATATGACACTCTGCGGAAAAGCTCTGCCAAGTATCACTGCGCTTGACGGCAGTTGATCCAACCGTACCGCTTTCCGTGCAGACCTCAAAAACGCCGTCTGCACCTCGCACGGTCACGCTGATGCGGTAGCCGCCGCCCGTAAAATCAAAATACCGATAACCGACAGTACAGCCGTTCCTGATCCGTGCAATGTAAAAATCAGCATTTTTGTCGCCGTCCTTGCCGCTCTGCGTCACATAAGGACAGCGCTTGGGGAACTGCATTTTACCAAACCACCGTCTGCCCATCAGAACACAGGCAATCGTGGCAGGATATTCGCCGTTGTCCCGAAGCGGCTCACCGTTTAAGCCGCAGGACGTCGGCATAACCTGCGGGATCGTACCGTCCGACAGAATCGTGATTGGCTCTGCTACTCCCTGCCGTGAAAAGGCGTGATTATTGGTTTGCCGGTGGCTGAACAGATACCACTGTCCGTTCAGATTCACCATGCCGCCGTGTTCGTTGCCCATGGGATACATGGGATCAAGGCGTGTGTGTCCGTCAAGTCCGATGCCGGAAATAGAGTGGATCACGCCTCTATGGACAAAAATCCCGATCGGGGAAATCTGCTTGTTGCGTAGTGCATTCCCGTTCCCTTTCGCACAGGGTAATTGATGTAATAGGTATCGCCGATCTTCCGTGCCGAAGGGCCTCTCAAAAACGCATCGGTATTCCAGCTTTTTGTACCGGGAAGGATCAGCTTCGGCGGTGTTTTTACCGTTACCATGTCCGGTTCCAGTTCTGTTACGGTGCAGCCCGCCATATTGCGTTTGATTCCGGTAGTCGTGCGGCGTACCGATGAACCGGAGTAAAGCCAGATCCTATCTCCATCAATGAGAACAGACGGATCAAACATAAAATACTCGCTCTCACCGTCACCAACCACTCTGCCGTCCCTGTAATGCACCTCACCGAGAAACTCGTACTTTCCCGCAGGCGAATCACACACCGCCACACCGATGACCGAGGTGTCATCCTTTGAATAATAGAGGTAATACCTCCCGTCAGGACCTCTTGCCACATCCGGCGCATAGAGGTTTCCAAAGCGGCTGTCCTGATCTTTTCGGTAGATAACGCCTTCATACCGCCAATCGGAGAGATCATCGAGAGGCGCCGACCATGTTACATAATCGTTTTCACAGTACCACTTACCGTTAAAGCAGTCGTGACTCCCGTAAATATACAGTCTGCCGTTAAAAATTTTTCGGCTCTGCGTCCGGAATGTACTCCCATGGCGGCAAATATGGATTGAATATCTGCTTTTTCATGGTCGGAACTCCTTTGCCGTATCGCTGCTGAAGATTGATGGCCTGCGGATGAGAGCATTTATCGGTAGCGTTCCAGTCGCTCATCACAAGTCCGTCATAGCCCCATTCCCGCCGCAGCACATCGGTGCAAAGGTCATAGGAATTTGGCGTATAGATGCCGTTTATCATATTATAAGATGTCATGACCGTGCTTGGATGTCCGTATCTGACCGCAATGCGGAAATTTCGCAGATAGGCTTCACGCAGCGCCCGCTCGGAAAGATTGGATGTCATATGATCACGGTTATCCTCCTGATTGTTACAGGCGAAATGCTTGATGCAGGCGAAAACGCCGCCCATACTCTCTACGCCACGGACTTCCGCCGCAGAACTTCTGCCGCTGACACATACATCCTCGGAATAGTATTCAAAGTTTGGCCCGCACAGCGGATTGCGCTGCAAATTCATGCCCGGCCCAAGCCAGACGGACACGCCGATCTCCAGCATCTCCTCACCAATCGCTTTTCCCAACCGCTCCAACAGCGAAACATTCCATGTCTGCGCACGAAGGGTAGAACAAAGGAAATGCCGTCATGAAATGATAACGGGTATCGCCCTTTCCGGGCTTGGTTTTTTTTACAAACCGGGCAAAATGTCTGAGCCATCCCCATGTTCAGTCTGACGGCAGCCCTTCGGGATACCGTTGTGTGCCGTCCGACATCAGGGTGATGGATTGCAGTACATTCAGTCCCGCAGGTCCGTCACTGAGGACGATATTCGGAATGCCTTTTTGATCAGTTTGGTGCAGGTATAACCCGCCGCACCGTGAACATTGTTATAGGCTCTCTGCGGGTATCCGCCGCCGGAGCAAAGGCTGATAAGTGCGTTATCTGTCAGTGAGGAAAGAAGAGCCTTATATTTGAGCGGTTCGCCGCTTTCATAGTCATGTGCGATAGTTGCAATGCTGTCGGCGTTTACCGCCATCCGTGGCAATCAATTGGAACAGAAAGATAATTTGTATTGCGATAATCGGAAAAATTCGATTTCCTCGGGAGAATATGTCTGACCTGTTCGGTAACCGCCGCACGGTCAAGGGTGAGCGCACAGACGGGGGTATTTCCCAAAAAGGACGCCGTATTCTCCAGCCTCCAATAGAAAGCAGGCGTTTTCCTCGTCAAAGGCGGCGCTGTCACAAAGATCAAAGGTCAGCGTTATGTACACCGAAGAACCGACATCCAGCAATTCCGTTTTTTGTGTAAGCGACAAGGCTCCTTTTCTCATGGTCAAGCCGTCCTTTCGGCATTGCCAGATACAGTGAAACCACCTCTTTGCCCGGATACGCCCCCACATTGCGGACGCTTACCGTGACAGTTACCTCTGTGCCGTTTACCGTCAATGCTTCAAAAACCGTTTCAAATCTGGTATAACTCAAACCATAGCCAAAAGGATAGCGCGGTGTGATACTGTTCGCATCGAACCAACGGTAGCCGATGTAGATGCCCTCTTTGTAGTCTGCATGATCGGTAACGCCGCTGACAACGGAATATTCCATTGCACCGGGGTAATCTCTGTAATCCTTTGCCCAGGTAGCCGTCAGCTTGCCGGAAGGATTGACTTTGCCGCAGAGAATGTCGGCAAGGGCGTTGCCGCCTTCCTCACCAGCCTGTGACAAAAGCACGACCGCTGCTATTTTCACTTTGTTCAAAACGGAAAGGTCAAGCGGACTGCCGCAGTTCAGAATCAATATCACATTTTTATAATGTTCAGACAGGGTGCGGATGCTTTCGGTTTCAATATCGGAAAGCAGATAATCACCCTTGTCAGGCTTTCGGTCTCCGCCCTCGCCGGCTTGCCGGGTCACAACATACACGGCGGTGTCCGTTTCTTCGGTCAGTTCCTCCGAATGAATCTCCACAGCCGTCGGAAACGGCATTGGATTTTCATGAATGACATCAAACATCTGCATGGTGCGGATGGGACTGTAGCCCTTGATTTTTTTCCTCGACAGCTTTATGCCACGCCGCTTTATCCGCTTCGTATTTTTCATCAAAGCGATCCAGCCACAGCGGATGGACGATCTCAAACCCTGCGTTTTGCAGTCCCTGCTCAATATTGACGCTGTACCGTTCGTGTACATCGCCGCTGCCCATACCGCCCTTGGCTGTCATCCTTGCTCCCGTACCGTAGAGAGCGATCTTCTGCGGTTTCAGCGGCAGTACGCCGTTGTTTTCCAGAAGCACGATTCCTTCCGCTGCCACCTCGTAGGCAAGGCGGCGGTTTCTGATTTCCCGCTCGGAGGGCTTGCGGTCTTTTGTTCCGTAAATTTTATATTTTTTCATTCCACCGTTACCTCCTTTGAAAGAGCACCGCTCTGGAATATCGCTTTTCCTTTCCCCTTGAAAACGGCAAGTACCCGTCCACGGTAGCTTGAAAAGGTATCGCCGTCGTATCGCTCATCGGTTTTTGCCAATGCCGAACCGAAGCCCAGCAAGCTGACGCCTTCCGCTTTTACGGACACCGGCCGCTCAATATATGGGAGCAGCGTGCCGTTTTCGTCGGTAAATTCCGCTGTCAGGAAGGTCAGTTCCCCATATGTTTCCGACCTTACGGTCAGCCGGATTTCTTTTTCCGCCTGTGGCAAGGAAGGAACGGAAACCTCCCGTCCGGCTTTATCCAGCGTCACGGCGGTCAGCGTACCGGGAAGATATGCGGTCTTGAACACGGCACGGCAGTTTTTAACTTTCTTTGTACCAACGCTTTTTCCGTTCAGCTCCAAACGCACAGTGTCGGCATCAGCATAAACCTCAACGGTCGCCGTTTTTCCCTCATAACCGTGCCATGTCCAACTGTCAATGCCGTTGGTAAACTGCCATGCGCCCGTTGACGGCGTTTCGTCTGCGTGATTGAGAGGAGAAACGGCGATAAAGGGTTTCTTCCGCAGTCCCCAAACCGTCTGCATAAACGCCATGGATGCCAACGGTTTTACCCGTGATATCGATCATCCCCTGCCCGGCGAGTAAAGGCAAGCCTTTGTAGGAATGATATGTCCAATCCCCGATGCAGGCTTCTCCCAAATAGTCCCACGCCGACCAGACGAAATCCCCGATGAGCTGGGGGTATTTTTTGACCCGTGTCCAATTATGCGGCAAATCTTTTGCCATGGTTTCCGTGCGAACCATCATGCGGTCTGGATATTGTTTTGCGTCAATCTCATAGCGTGAGGAAGCGTCGTTCAGTCCCACAACATCTACGGACGGGGCAATTTTTGCCGTTATTTTTTCTGCCAGGCGGTTTTACTCATGAAAAACATCAGCCCGCCGAGCTTTCCTGCCATAGCGTTAAAAAATGCTGAACCGCTTTTTTTTCTCTTTGTAGCCCTTGCCATCGAGCGGTTCTGTTTTATATTTGCCCTTGTCTTTGTAAACGCCGAAGCCCAGCTTCGTATAAACATCCAGTAATACATTCACGCCGCAGGTGACCGGGCGGGTATCGTCAAGGTCATGCAGGTAGTCTCTCATTTTTGCAGCGAGGGCAATTCCTTTTTCCTGTGCGGTTTCTGTCACTTCATTACCGATGGAATAGAAAATCACACAAGGGTGGTTTCTGTCCTTTTCCACCATCGAGCGGAGGTCATCTTGGTAGTGCGCCATGAACTGACGGGAATAGTCGTGATAGTCCTTTGGGATATACCAACCGTCAAAGCATTCGTCCATAACATAAACGCCCAACTCGTCACAGGCATTCAGCAGCGCACGGCTTGCCGGATTGTGGGCGATTCGCAGGGCGTTGAAGCCCTGTTCTTTCAGAATTTTCACCCGTCGGTATTCTGCGCCCGGATAGCAGCAGGCCCCCAGCACGCCGTTGTCGTGGTGGATACAGCCGCCCCGTAATAGGGTGCGCTTGCCGTTAATAAGCAGTCCCGATTGGGCGTTCCATTCGATTTTGCGGATGCCAAAGCGAATCTCGTGACCGTTTGCCCGGCAGGTATAGAGGTATGGCGTTTCCTCACTCCACAGCTTGGCGTCGGGAATGGCATAGTCTCCCGCATCGCCGGAGGCGATGAGTCTTTCGCCGTCATAAAGCTCCACAGCGTCAGTTCCCGTAATCTCCACAACGGCAGGATCATAGGATTTTGTCACAATGATCGGTTCCGGTTGTTCGCCCACGCACAGCCAGACATCCCGATAAAGTCCTGCGCCGGAATACCAGCGGCAGTTCGGCATGAGCGTATTATCCACGGTGACCTTGATCTCGTTTTGTCCCTCACGGACATAGGTGGCAATGTCTACGGAAAATTCCGTGTAGCCGTAGGCGTGCTCACCTGCCAAAGCGCCGTTTACATAGACCTTTGCATTCCGATAAACACCCCTCAAAGAAAAGGGAGAGCGGTTTTCACAATCTCTGCTTGTCAATATGAAAACTGTTTTGTATATATAGAATCCGCCCGGAAAATAGCCGCTGTTCACGCCGGACGGAACATCTGCGCTGCGGCGTTCTGTCAGCATAGCGTCGTGGGGGAAGCTCCACCATCTTACTGATACCGTCTTTTTTCAAATTGCCGCTGCCGAAGGCTCCGTTTCATCGCTGCACCCCCACTTTTCCGAATTTATAACAGTATTTTATCATATCCGCCTTGACAAATCTTATAAAATCAGCCAAAATAATATAAATTAGACTTTTAGGAGGCGGAAAGTGATGAATGCAGAACAGCTCAAACAGTTTTGCGCCTTTTTTCATGCGGCGAACTTCGTGCCGATATTTCTTTACAAAGAGGAAGACGCCGCAGACTTTTCCTGTACCGCTATCCCTGACTTTGCGCCGACTCACTATGTGCGCAAAAATCTTGCCGGAGAACCGAACCCTACCTGCTTTTTCTCATCTGAAACCGGAATGTGGGGACGCATTTATGTACCTGACGCCGACTGCTCGGTGATTTACGGCCCTGCATTTTCCGGGAGATCACCTCCGAAATGCTCCATGGATTTTTGAATTGGCACGGATTTCCCGTGGACCGCAAGGACGAAATAGGAGAGTATCTGCGCAGTATCCCAAAATACCCTATTACCGCTTTCTCAATATGCTGGCTTTCCTGCACTATACGCTGAACGGCGAGGCAATCGACATCATAGACCATTTTGACCGTGAGCGCGGACCGTATGATGAGCGTATTTCCGCAGCGCAGACAGAGGAAGCTGTGACTGTGATGGAAGAAGCAGGACAGCATGGAACCTACGAGGTGGAGCAGCGTATCATCGACCTTGTGCGCTCCGGTGATGTAGAAAAACTAAAAGCATACCTGAACGGTATACTCAAAACAGAAAAGCTCCGGGAAGGCAAGCTGGCGGAAAGCCCCATCCGGCAGGCGAAAAATATTTTCATCGGCGCGGCTACCCTGTTTGGAAAATCCGGTGCAATTCGCGGCGGGCTTGATGTGGAGGAAACTTATCAGCTCATCGACATCTATATTCAGGAATGTGAAAGGCTTTCCCGTGTGGAAGACATCACGGTTCTGCAATATAACATGCTTATTGACTTTTACATCTCGCGTGGCGGAAAACAAAATCCCAGAGGGCATTTCCGAGGACATTTACGCCGCCATTCAGTTTATCGGCAATCACACCAACGAATGGATCGGCATTAACGAGGTAGCTGCCCATATCGGCAAGAGCCGGGCGTATCTGACCGACAAGTTCAAGCGGGAAACCGGCAAAACGGTCAATGACTATATCCTCAACAAAAAGCTGTCCGAATCCAGGCACTTACTGAAACATACGAACAAAACGATAGCGGAGATTGCCTGTTTCTCTGCTTTTCCAGCCAGAATTATTTTCAGACCCTTTTCAAGCACAAATACGGCGAAACGCCATCGGCCTATCGCAAACGCCTTGCAAAAAAGCTGACAGGCTGTCCTGCCCGGCAAAGGTAAACTGAATGTAAACAAAACGCCGTCTTTTCTTTACGAGGCAGATACACCGAGCGTATATTGAAGACTGCGAATTGAGAGCAAATTATGCTAGGGTGTAGCTGAAAACAGCGCTTAGATGTGCAAAATGCCGAAAGCGACGCAGATCGCGGCGACCATAACAAAAAGTGAGGAAGGAGTCGTCGCGCTTGTCATAGCGTGTCTCAGCACGGCGAAATTCCTTGAGGCGATTAAAGAAACGCTCTATCACATTCCGCCGTTTATACGTCTCTTTATCAAACGACCATGGCCGCTTTGTGTTCACTTTCGGCGGATCGTATAGCGGGCGGACTGTTCATGCAGATAGGTTCGGATCTCTTTTGTGCCATAGGCTTTATCGGCAAGAATATCGCAGTCCTTCAGGTCTGGAAGCAGCTTCAGCAGAGGAACCGCCTCCGTGCAATCGTCAACATTTCCGGCAGACAGCAAAAAAGCCACAGGCCGCAGGTCTTTTCCGACGATGGCATGAATTTTCGTGTTCAGACCTCCGCGTGTTTTGCCGATGCTGCTTGATGTCTGAGTTTTGCTCGCTTTCTTATTCCACGACCTGCCTGCACAGATGCTTTGATCGACGTTGAATCCATGCTCAGCTCCGCGTCAGTGCCCGGGGCCGTGCAGAGCTCGAAGATCTTTTTCAAGGTTCCATCATCCCGCCAGCGGCAGAAGCAGCTGTACACAGTCTGATGCGGACCGAATCTCGCCGGAAGATCGCTCCAGCGCGCACCACTGCGGGCAAGCCATAGGATGCCATTAAGATGAGCGCGAATATCCTTCTGCGGGCGACCGGTATGCGGGATCGGGATAAGTGGCCGGATCAGTTCCCATTCCTTATCGGTAAGTTCATAACGACGGGCTTTTCATGCTTGTCACTTCTTTCTGCCCTTGTCTTACCACTTATTTGTGTCTTTTTCTTGTTCGTTTCGCTATTTTGACTTTTCAGATACACACTAAGTAATGTCTACTGAACAGTAGCCATTTTTCTTTCGGCAAGAGAATAGCCAGCAGATATGTAAGCAAACGCAAAATGGCGCACTGAATCTTGCGGAGATTCAGTACCAGAACGGACATGGCAATCACATGGGCCGCAGTCTCCCGCAGCCTTGCGGTGACCAGTCCCATGCCACATTTGCGTTTCGCCAGGCTGAATCTGCGCTCCACTTCCACACGCTCGCATTCATCCCGGTAGTCCTGCGCCTTGTCTCTGGTTTCACCCTTTTTAGGCCGTCCCAGAGCCGGGTCGGAAAGTCGGATCCCACGCGCCTTGCAATAGCTGAGGTTCTCCCGGTTTCGGTAAATTCTGTCCGCCAAGATCCGGCTGGGGTAATGCCCTCTCGCGCTCGGAACCGCTCTGCCATTTCCTGCAGATTTCCCGCCTCATTGTAGGCGTCAAAAGAACAGCACTCCAGCCGCGTCCATCCGTCAACGACACTGATGTCCAGCTTCGCGCCAAACTCCACCGGCTTTCCCACTTTTCCCGCACAATGGGCCGAACGAAGGGCTGGCTCACGCTGACGATCCGGTCAGGCACACTGTGGGTACGGTTGTCGTACATGTACTTCTGCTGCTCATAGACGGCGCGGATCGTGCCCAAACGCTCCGCCTGGCGAGGGGGCAGATTTTTTCCGAGGGACAGTTTGCCATCGATGGCATTCAGGTCACGCCGGAGGTAAAGCCAGCTGCTTCCCAATGGCTTTGCGGGTCATTTTGCGGTGTGTTTACGGCATCTCACATATTTCAGGTAATCTTTCCGGGCGCGTTTTCGGTAGGTTCGAGGCTTCTTTCCGTCCGCAGGATCGTGAAGAACGTCCAAAAAGCGTTTCGGCGTTTTCTCTGGCCTCGTTCAGCAGAGAAACATCCTGAGGATATCGAATGTTGGACGGTGTGCAGGTGGCGTCCACGATCATGGTGCCGCTGTTTCCGCCAGTTCCCGGCTGGCCGTCAGAATCATCGTCATCCTTGGATTTGACTTCTTGACCTGACGCTCCTTTGCGTCCCGCACGATCATCTCATTGATCTCGCCAAGGATTTCCGGCGTCAGCCGCTTGCGGAAGTACACCATCAGGGAGGAGTCGAAGGGCGGCTTTTCATCGTCATAGCCGGAATACCCGCAGAAGTACTGCAGGTATGGGTTCTCCTGGATCTGCAGCGCGGTTTCCTCGTCGGAATAGCCATACTCCGCTTGATGATGCAGGCGCCAAGAGCCAAGCGCAGCGGCTTGGCCACATTGCCCTTGCGGTTGGTAAACAGAGCGGCGTACCGCTTCTCGATCTCCGGCCAGGGGATCATTTGGGCTTTCTTTACCCAACGGTTGCTCTCCTTCAAATTCATGCCAACTGGCTGCTTGAAATCTGCCAGGCTGATCTGCCCATTGCTCTAACGATACATCGCTGCCCTCCAAGTGCAAGGGTTTTCCCGATTTTTGTGGTTTCTCTTGCACCTATTATACCACAAATAGGCCTCTATGTCTTGTGGCGCAAGGTTTTCTCTATTATTCAGTAGACATTATGTAGAACTTATCGAGGCATTGAACCGAATTACTGAGGCTGTCAGTACACATTCCGTTCTGCGAGATTTTTTCTCGACATTCCTTGCAACAGTCGGCAGCATTGCTGCGGTACTTGCTGTTGAGGCAATCAAGGAACGCTTTTTTGCGCCACGCAGGAGTTTAAACAGCTGCGTAAAAGAGTGAATATCCTGCTCGGCTCATACTCATGCGTTTTTTTACAAACCAGATCGATTGCAAGGAGAGAGATAATCCCATGGTGGCGAGGTATAGCAGCGCAGCAGAATCTTTACGTGAAATGGCAATGGAACTTAGCACATTTACGGTAGACGCAAGAGAAAACAATTTGAAGCATCCGAACTGCTGATAGGGCTATCCAACAGTTTTTTACGCCATATGGCTGCCCGGACGATAATACAAATCAAGAAAACAGAGAGGCGAGTGCAGCAATAAAAAAGAGTTGTTGGGGATTGACCCGAAGAAAGGACTCTGTTATACTTAATCTATCCAAAAGAATTGTGACATACCACATAAGAAAAAATGCAACTTTGAAGCGGCGTAAACAGAGTAAACTGCTGATTTTCAATGGAATTTTCGATGATTCCTTGCGCATAAAGCGCCCCCATGACGACGACATCCAGAACGGTTTTACCAACCTCTGTTGGTACACGGATGACGGTTATAGTGGTGCGAACTTCCAAAGACCCGGATTTCAAGCCATGCTTGCAGACATTGAAGCCGGGAAAGTCGGCACAGTCATCGTCAAGGATTATTGTGCGATAATATCGTGCAAGGTAAGTTCTACCAAATCCTGCTGAGGAGCAGATTATAGCAGCACTAAAACATGCAGCAAAGCCCATCCCCTAACCGGTTTGCCGGTGCGGGGATGGGCTTCTTCTTCGATCACTCTGCATTCAACGCCTTGGCAAGCTCCTGTGCGATGCGCTGCCGTTCTTCCTCGCTTTCTGCGCGCGCATACGGTTCCAGCGCGGCGTCCCGCTTTTGCTCCGCGTCGCGCGTCCATGCCTCAAACTCGGCCTTGGTCATATCCTTCCGCATCGTGCGCGCGTAGTATTTCTTGTATGCCCGCTGCTGCACCTGCCAGACTTCATTGTTCGCAACTTTGTCCTTAAAGCTGCTGACCGCGCCGATCTCCCGGCAGGTTTTACCTGGGTCTTCCGGCGCAGGACCGGCGCAATAGGCAAAGGTCGCGCCCGGCGCCTGCAAAAACCAGCGACCACAGTTGGCGCAGCGCTTCGGCACAAATCCCTTTTGCAGTCCCTTCATAAACTCCACATAGACAAAATCCAGCAGCCGGTCAAAGTACATTTTTTCGACCACCTCCGCCTCGCACCCAGTGCCACGGATGCAGAACTGCGCGTTTACCTTCGGCGCGTCCACCTCCGGACTTGCGCCAAGGCTGACGCCGCTGACGAACGGCTCCAAGCCTTTTTCTCGATCTGCTGAGCCAGAAGTTTTTCTCTGGCCCTTTTTCTTTCAAACGGCTTGCCCGCAAAAATGCCGTCCAGGAACCACGCATAGCGCTCCTGAATCAATCGGATGGCGTCCAGCTGCTCCTGCATGAACCTCGGCAACGTATCGTCCTGCATCACATATTCGCAGAACGCTTCCTGCGCTTCTCCCACAAATAATTCGCTCACATCCATGCTTGCAAACAACTGCACATCATCCCAATACAGGCGGTAACGCGGCAAAGACGCGAATCCATTTGTCACAGCCTGAAATGCCCGCGCTGCCTGCTCTGCATCCTTTTCTGCAACGGTCTTCCGATATTGATCCAATAATTCTTGAAACGGCGCAGCGTCAAGATTCAGAATTTCCGTCAGCACAGCGCCGTAGGGCTGCATTGTCGGATGGGATTCGACCCAATAGCCGGAAGCGCCGAACTCCACCTTCGTATTGGTGCGCGGCCAATGAAAATCCAATAAATCTTTCCCCAAAACGCCCATGTGTGCGCCTCCTTTGTAGAGAATGTATTTTCACTCGAGTAGTGTATGTGCTTAAATGATACATTACCTATTGTGGAATGTCAATGGCTGTGCTATCATCCGATTGTAGATTTGTAGAGAATGTAACTACAATAAATAATATCGAAAGAAAGTGAAAAAAATGACCAAACTGGAAACCATCAATGCAGAAGAATTACAAAGCAGAACATATGAACCGACGTATTTTCTGGTAGACGAACTTATTCCAGAGGGCCTGCACATCCTCGCGGGCGCGCCGAAGATCGGCAAATCGTGGCTGGCGCTGTGGCTATGCTTGTGCATTTCGCAGGGGCAGCCTCTCTGGATTTTTGCAACAACACAGGGCGAAGTGCTGTATCTCAGCCTCGAAGATTCGTTCCAGCGTATCCAGACGCGACTCTTTGATTTGACGGACGATGCGCCACAAACGCTGCACTTTGCGATCTTGGCAGACACGCTTAAACACGGCCTGGAGCAGCAGATCGAGCAGTTTTTGACCGAGCATCCGACGACCAAGCTTGTTGTGATCGACACGTTACAGCGCGTTCGAGGCACTGGCAGTGACAGCAATTTGTACGCGAATGACTATCAGGACATCGGGCTTCTGAAAAAACTTGCGGACAAGCGGCACATCGCGATCCTGCTTATCCACCATATGAGGAAACTCCACGACGACGATCCGATGAATATGATCTCCGGTTCGACAGGTTTAAGCGGCGCGGCAGATTCAACCTTTGTTCTCCAGAAAAGTTCTCGCCTTGCCAACATTGCCTCGCTGCATTGCACCGGTCGTGATATCCCTGACCGGACGTTAAAACTCGAATTTGGCGAGGACGATCACATCTGGAAGCTGCTTGAGGACAGCAAAACTTGCAGCGGCGCTTCTAAGATTTCGGCACTTCAAATCGAAAATCTTCTCTCTGAACTTCTGCAAAAAGAGCCTGAAATCAGCGCCCCTGCAAAAGCGTTGTTGGAAAAGATCGACCCTGTCGGAAGCGAGGGCTGGACACCGAACAGCTTCTCGCATCAAATCCGAAAAAGCGTTGACGCTCTAAGGAAAAACGGCATTTTCGTATCTTTCCGAAAGAGTAACGGAGAGCGGCTGATCTGCCTGAAAAGGGTCGATGGTGCCGATCTTCCCACCGTGGGAAAAATCGACCCTATCGACCCTGTTGGCAGGCCGAGCGCCTGCGCCGCGCCGTGAGGCGCGTGTCGCCGCTGTGTGCGGCTTTGCGCCCCGGCTGCGGGTGTGTGCGCGGCGCGACAGAAAAAGCCCACGTTGCGCCAACGTGGGGGCAACGCGAAAAAACGCAGGCGCAATACGCCAGCCCAACGCAGAAAAGTCCCGCCGCGGCGGGAAAAATCCTCCCGTTCGGGAGGAGCCAGCATCGCATTTGGCTAGTCGCCGGCGCACCGGCTCCCTGCCAAATGCCCCAAATCGGGCAGAAGCCCATACCCACTTTACAAATGGGAATATGAAAAAGGTATGCAGATGCGTATGGAATGTGAAAACTCAAATTCACCGCTCGATACGATAGTATTTAAATGCTCCATCTTCTCCGACAAGGTGAAAGCCGGCCTTTTCCAGCACATGCTGACTTCGGGTGTTCTTCATCACGGTATCTGCGTTCACAGCAGCCATTCCCAACTCGTCAAAAGCGATTTTTACGGCCAGACGCTCTGCCTGCGTTCCATATCCTTTTCCCTTTACCGCGTCGTTTTGCATATGGATACTTAGAGTGCATTCTTTTTATCATGCTCTATCTGCTTCAGCTGCAATTCTCCAACCACAGTATCTCCAAGCATGATTGCAAACAACCTGCGCGAAGCATCCTGCCCCTTTGCATCAAAATATCGGTTTACCGCTACTTCGTCATAAACATAGGGGCGGAATAAGCGCATGTCCATATAGATGGACGCATCATTCGTCCAGCGCCGGTACAGTTCGTGGCATAGCTCTCTTGTCATCGCTTTTAGCTGAATCGTCTGCATCATTGGCCTCCTAAATTCAATTTGCCAAGCTGTAATTCATAAAGTTTACCATGTAAAATACCGAATCTCAATGCCAAGACCAGAACAAAAGAAAGAAAATCTGTCTCTGCGCGTGGATCTCGATTACGGCGGTGATCTTGTGCGCGACGCTGTGCAGCTTGGTCGTGCTGTGGAGCAGATGACGGATGATGCGCCGCAGCACGACGGAACGACCACGCTGCCGCACATCGACAGCAAGCGCCGGAGAAAGCTCCGGCAAAAAGAAAACCGCCCTCGGTCACGCCGAGGACGATCACGAAGATTGGACAATGGAACAGCATCTATAAAAGCAGCCTCCATGCAAGAGGCAGAAAGGGGGCCTATGAAAAAGGATTGGGAGATTTACCGAGACACCGGCATTCTGGGCGGATATATGCCGGAGTGTGCAAAACTTCGGCAAACAGAGAACGGTGAAGTCGCAACCGTTTTCCGGGATACTGTGACGCACGCAGAGAGACTGCATCGCAAAACAGCGCGAGATGCTGATCGGTGGCAGACGGTTCTGCATCACGTCTGTATTTCCGGCAGAACCTTCAGCGCAACGCCAACGGACAAGCTGATTGCCTGCATCGACGCGGAACTGGAAAGGAAGCGCACAGCGCATAAAATTCTCGTAGACTTGTGGCAGCTGATGCGGTATACTTGCCGTACCGTACCGGCTTGCCCCACGGAAAAGGAGGTTACAATGGCAAGCCAAAAACAACAATACACCATTCTCTATGGGCGGCTCAGTCAGGAGGACGAGCGTGCCGGAGAGTCAAACAGCATCCAGCATCAGCGGGCTCTGTTAGAAAAATACGCACGGGATAAAGGCTTTGAAAACACACTTTTCCTTGCGGATGACGGTTACTCAGGAACAAATTTTGAGCGGCCGAGTTGGAAAAAGATCGTAGAAATGATTGAGGCCGGTGAGGTCTCCACCCTGATCGTAAAGGATGCCTCCCGGCTGGGGCGTGAGTACTTGCAGGTCGGCTATTACATGGAAATCTATTTCCCACAAAAGAATGTACGATTCATCGCGGTAAACGACGGCGTGGATTCTGCGGTCGAGAGCAGCAACGATTTTAACCCTATCCGCAACTGGGCAAACGAACTCCACGCAAAGGACACGAGTCGGAAGGTTCGCGCCGTGAAAAAGCTGCAGGCTGAACGCGGCGAATGGCTCGGAGGTCGCCCGCCCTATGGCTACCGAAAATCCGAAACTACGGAAAACCATCTCGAGCCCGACCCAGAAGCGGCAGAGGTTGTGCGGCAGATTTTTACCCTCTGTGCTGCTGGGAAAGGTCCGAGCCAAATCGCGCGGATTCTGACGGAACAGAAGATTCTGACACCTGCAAATTACTACTTTCAGAAGGCCGGAAAAACGCACAAGGGGTGCGATGCGCTGCATCCGTGTACGTGGTCTGGTACGACGGTCAGTGATATTCTCAAAAACGTCATGTATCTGGGCCATACGGTTGGACTGCGGCGGACGACCATTTCCTACAAGAATAAAACACGGATCGACCGGCCGGAAAGCGAACAGTGTCTGGTAAAAAACACGCACCAGCCGCTCATCACGCAGGAGCAGTGGGAGATCGTGCAGGAGGTGCGGCAGCACAAAAAGCGCACGGCAAAGCACATGGATGAACCGAACATCTTTTCCGGATTGGTATTCTGTGCAGATTGCGGAAAGCCAATGGTGCTGCATCGTGCCACGACCATGAAAAAGCTGGAGTACAATTTCAAGTGCTATACCTACGGCAAGAAAGGAAAAACTGCCTGCAGCGCGCACCACATCCGGGAATGTGATCTCACGCAGATCGTTCTGGATGATCTCCGTCGGGTCACACATTTCGCCCGAATGAAGGAGCGGCAATTCGCGGCGTACATCAACCAGAAAAACAGCGCAGAACTGCGGCGAGAGATGAACCGCGTGCTCCGCGAATTGGATGCGATGAAAAAGCGCAGTGCAGAGCTGTCCAAGCTGTTCAAACGACTCTATGAGGACAATGTTCTTGGGCGCGTGACCGATGAGCAGTACCGGATGCTATCCGGTGATTACACAGACGAGCAGCGTATGCTGGAGGAACAGATTCCGCAGAAAGAACAACGTCTGGCACAGCTTCAGGCTCGCGAAGCGAACGTGGATACTTTCATTGAAAAGGCAAAGCAGTACGACAACGATTGACGCCGGAACTGCTGCGGCTGTTCATCATGTCTTTGTGGGCTTCGCGGGTATCCCGGCAGAGCGGCGACAGCAACGTCAGTGCGTTCTGAATCCGGCTTAGATCAGATGCAGAGAGCGTATTCTCGTGCAGATGACGCAGCACCCGGCGATAGGATTCGCGGAGCCTTTGCGTCCACGGACGGCTGGAAGAAACAAGATGCAGTACCGGTCTATGCGCAATCTGACGAAATATTGAATCACAAATCATACACAAAATGAAGCGGCGTTTCGCTCTCTTATGAAAAGAGGGTTGAAACGCCGCTTTTTTTTTTCTTTTCTTAAATTTGAAACCTGAGACGAAGGAGGTCACAAAAATGTCTGTATTCCGTGTCGAGAAAAACAAAGGTTACACGGTCATGTCCAACCACCATCTCCGGAACCATGCGCTGTCTCTCAAGGCAAAGGGTCTGCTCTCACAGATGCTGTCGCTGCCGGAGGATTGGGATTACACGCTGCAGGGGCTTGCACAAATCAACAAAGAGAGCATCGACGCCATCCGCGAAGCTGTGCGCGAGCTGGAACGTGCCGGTTACATCAAGCGCAGCCGTGAACGCGATGAGCGCGGCTGCCTGCGCGGAACCGTCTACACGATCTACGAGCAGCCGCACACAGAGCCAACGCCGGAAGAACCTATGCAGGAAAAGCCTACATTGGATAACCCAATATTGGAAAAGCCTATGTTGGATAAACCTACGTTGGAAAATCCAACGCAATTAATTACTAAGAGAAATAATAGAGAAAGACAAAATACAGATCCATCAATTACCGATTCGATTCCTTTCCCTTCCGGTTTTCCAGAGACTATCGACGCAGAAGCGAACGGAAGCGAAGGACGCATTTGAAAGCTACCGGGAAATTGATCTTGGAGAATATCGACTATGACATTCTGACAAGTGATCCTCACGTTGACCGGGAGCAGCTTAATGAGATCGTCGATCTGGTGCAGGAGACAGTTTGCAGCACGCGCAGCCGAATCCGCGCTGCAGGCAATGACTACCCCGCCGAGGTCGTGCGTTCAAAGCTGCTGAAGCTGAACAGCGAGCATATTCGTTTCGTCATGGACTGCCTGAAGCAGAATACCACGAAGATTCGGAATATCCGGCAATACCTGCTCCAATGTTCTTTCACGCACCAAGTACGATGAACAGCTATTACACGGCACTAGTCGCGCATGATATGGCAGCTTAAAGCCAAACAGCAAGGGGCTTGAAAAAACTATTCAACCGATTCAAGTGCGCTGCGGACCATTGCGACGATCATGTTCATCTGTTTTGGTGTGGCCGAGCGGCAAAGAGCAAGCATGGGGAATCCAAATCCTGCGATTCTGTCAGGTTCAGGTTGTCCGCAAGCAAATATGTTGGGGAAACATTCAACGTGCTGCTACAAAGCGTTACGAAAACCTGCAGGCTGGGTGTTTTTGCGCCAGACTCTATTTGCCTGAGATATGTCGCATTGATGTTGCAGGCTTCGGACAGCCGTTCACTTGTCCAGCCCCTATCCTTTCGCGCGGTGTTGATTCGTTTTCCCAGCAACTTTTTATCCATCTGATTCTCCCCACATGTATGCTGATTGAGGCAAATTCGTTCCCTATAAGCTTACATTTTTCTTGACGCAGAAAATAGCGACTGATAGAATACGAAATATAAGCCATTAGACTACATGCGAGGTGATACAAGATGTGCGGAACGAAAAGCTGCGCGATTCTCGGACACAGCACTATGCGGTTTGCATGGGGATTTGATGAAGAAGCCGCGGAGTGTCACGATATGAAGATGGAACTGGCTCAGCAGATCATGGTGCTGCGGCAGCAGGGAGTGACGCATTTTTCCGTGGCCTGCGACTACGGCGTGGGGCTTTACGCCGCCGAACTCATTAACGTTCTGCGCGACAATGATCCGGAACTGATGCTGTTTTGTGTTACGCCATACGAAGAACAGGCGACAAAGTGGACGCCGGAACTGCGCGAACGCTATTTCGATATGCTGATAAAATGCACACACATGACGGCTGTTAGTTTCCATAAACAGCCAGACGCACAGCTGAAAGCCTACCGAACAATCATCCGGCAGTCTGACATGGTGCTGGCGGTCTACGACCCGGCATCGGCGCGCGGGGATGATACAGATACGGCGATTTCTTATGCGAGAGAATTGCACCGCCCCATGCTGATGATCCACCCGGACACATTGAAAACGACATATTCCTGCGTGGAAGTCTGATATGTCAGCGCACTGTCCTTTGCTATAATGAGCATAGAAAAAGACTTCGTAAATTTCTGCAAATTTACGAAGTCCAAAAACGCAATAAATATCTTGTTTCTGACACCATTATACAATAGCACAGCAAAAAGTCAATGCGGTTCGGTATCAAAATATTGATTAGTTGTGTCGTTTCCGTAAAGATCAATCGGTATCAGATGATGCAGAATACTTCGTGCAAGTAGCGTGTCTGTATTCGCAGTCAGAACAGCCGTCAAAAGGAGGATGCCATTTGCCAAAAACAGGTGAGAACATTTATAAGCGCAAGGACGGCCGATGGGAAGCACGCTTTATCAGCGGCAGGAAACCGGATGGACGCGCAAAATACACTTCTGTCTATGCGCGCACCTATGCCGCAGCAAAGGCCAAGCTGGAGGACCGAAAACGGATGATCGTGTCACGACCTGCCGGGAGCTGCCGCTTGACGGTAAAAGAGCTTTTTGTATGGTATCTGTCACAGGCAGAGATCAAGCCATCTACACGCGCCAGATATGTTTTTCTGATCGAGCATCATATCCTTCCGGAGCTTGGTTCGATCTTCGTTGTTTCTTTGACGGCGAATCAGCTTTCTGACTTCCTAAGCCAAAAGAGACAAAGTGGGCGGCTGCATGGCGGTGGGTTATCTGCCAAAAGCGTCCGGGACATCGGTGTTCTGATAAAAGCAGCGCTTCGTTTTGCCAGCGCAGAATACCATTTTTATTGTGACGCGCTGAACACCAAGCTGCCGAAGACAAAACAGCGTGAAATCGAACCGTTTTCTGCGTGGGAGCTTGACCAACTCAGGAAAGGTCTATCGCCGTCACCCAATCACAAGGACGCCGGAATCTTACTTTCCGCAAACGGAGGATTGCGGCTTGGTGAGGTTTGCGCCCTGCGCGTTTCAGATATCGACTTTCAAAACGGCACCGTCAGCATTGAGCGCGCCGTTCAGCGTGTCCGTCAGAATGGGAAAACGAAGCTCATCATCCAGACACCAAAGAGCGAAAAATCTGTGCGCGTTATTCCACTTCCAAACGATATGATGGCGTATTTGAAAAAAGCTGTTTCTGGTCTGTCACAAAATGCGTATATCCTGACAGGCCGAACGGATAAGCCAATGGAGCCCCGCACCTATCAATATTATTTTGAATCTGTTCTGCATCGGTCTAGTATCCGGAAACGCAGCTATCACACACTCCGTCACACTTATGCGACCCGCTGTATTGAAAATGGGATTGACATTAAAAGCGTCAGTGAAATGCTGGGCCACGCGGACATTACGACGACGCTGCGGCTGTATGTGCATCCATCAATGGACAGCAAGCGTCAGGCCGTTCAGAAAATCAGCTTCCTCGGCGGTGTCGCTTAAAAGCCTATTCGCCGTCAAAATTTCCGTCACCCAAAACGCGGAAAGGCCGATGATCTCAGGGAGCATCTGGCGTTTCATCGTAAATTTGCAGAACTTTATGAAGCCGAAGCCGCCATGTTTTGTATGTGCAGATAGTATGTCGCATCTATGCTGGCACATACGAAGAATGGCAGAATTTTGACAATTTAATATGTTTACCAACGAAGAATTGTAATTGCAGGTTATCTCTCGCCTTATAGTCTGCAATGAAAGAGCAATAAATCTACTCGCCCGGAACTGTGAGGATGAGCAAGTTTCTAAAGTAGCTTGGAGGAAACGAAAGACAGCGTTACACCAACAAGCTATGTGGCCGAAAGGTCGCCATTGCGGGAGAAAATCCCGTGAGAAGGTAGGAAACAGAGCGCGGACGCGACCTGCGTCCATAGTCCAAGTCAGGAGAATCGCTTTTCTTCGCCTGCATGAGATGCTGCCTGTTTTATGATCTTGTTACGTGCAGAAGTTGGTAAACAAAGGGTAGATAGCACGATGATCCTATCGGTATTTCGGAACAGGGCTCCGATTTGCTTCTAAAGTTGAAGCAAATCGGTGTTTTTTTGTTTTTGAAGCAATCGGATTATCTCGCGTCAGCGGGATGATTTGTTTTTTGCGTAAAAATCGATAGGAGGATCATCTGCGATGAATGAGCAGCAACGGCAAGCATATCTGGACCAGATCAACTATGGCCGCATTGAGCGTGTGATCGCCTACAAAAACGTGCAGTTCATCCTTGAGCATCAAAATGACACTTTGGAGCAGCTCTCGGCATACTTGCAGATGCTGCATGGAGGACATCGGGCATCCTCCTGCGCCGGTCGAGGTGATCGGTGCGGACTACATCATATATCGTTTCGGCTCATGGCAAGCCGCGATCCGATCTTTTTATGCCGGAAAAACCACAAACATCAAAAAACCGCCACATTTTCGTGACCGCAAGATCGTTCAGGATTTATGCGAGATCGAATTGAGACGGCTTGCAGCGAAGAACGCGGCATCTTCTGAACGGGAGGTGCAGCGATGAATCCGAACAGAACGTATGAGGAAAATATGGCGGCGCTTAAAAAAGTTTTGACCCAACGCACCTATACGGCGCTGTCTCACAGGAACATCGAGTTTGTTCTGAAATATCAAAATGCGTCATTGCAGGAGCTGGCTGCATATTTGCGGCGGCAGCAGGCGGAGCTGCGGCATATCCCCGGCAGGACAGAAATAATTGGCGGCGATTTTATTGAACTGCGGTTCCGCGGATGGGTAAATGCGCTTGAAGCGATCGGTGTGAGTAGAGAGCTTGCCGCAAAGCGCAGTACGCCCGCGCTGGAAAAAACGGCACTGTTTCAGGCGGAGTTCAATACACAGCGGGAGCTAGACAAAGCAGCCAAGGCTGAAGCCAAAAAGCAAAATAAAGCCAAAGAGAAGCCACAGATTCAAGGCAAAGGCCGCCGGTTCCGCGCGGATCTTCTTCTGGATGAGAAAATCACTGGAAGAACGATGTACGCGCTTGAGTTGCAAGGGTTCAAATGCCCGCAGAATAAGAGCGTGCGGAAAACGCAGGAGTTCAAGGCTGAGTATCAGCGGCAGCTCACAAAGTTCCGGCAGGAGCAGACGACAGAAAAGGAAGCCAAGCGCGCAGCACGGCAGGCCGAGCAGCAGGAAGCGACTGCTGAGGAAAGCACACAATAATTCATTTGCACAATCCGAATTGGGAACGGATTTGCGATAGACCAGGCTCTACCCCCTAGAGCCGACTGCCCGCGTGTCACCCCCCTGGCGCGCAGAAATCCCCGGTTCCGAATTGGGAACGCGGAACCGGGGGATCTCAAAACAAATCTACCGGGCCTTCGCCCGTCTCGAAATGATGAATCGCATCGACAACTGAATAGCCACAGCATGAGAGCATATTGCCCCGGCGAAGCGACGCGAAGAAACGAGCGCACCAACGGGCAGAAAAACGCGGTCTACGTCGCGGCGGGCGAATTTGTTGTTTACAGCAGCTTTTGCTGTGACATAAAAGACCCAACGCTGATGCAGAGCTGTTCCTCGGCTGCATCGGCTCAACCGCGAGGAACGATTTTTATGCAGACAGAAAGGAAGTCAAGCATGAAAGAAGATTTTCAATTCCCGCGCGCTGGCACTGATCCTTGTGCTGGCAATGGCCGTATCGCTGTTCACGATCAGCGCGTCGGCTGCAACGACCGAGTCCCTGAGTGGACACGGCAGCAACATTTCCTCTATCGTCGTTACTGGCGCAGACTTTGAGAGCGTCGAGTATGCGACAAGCACAGACTTTCATGGTACAAATTACGACTATTATCTGGCTGTGCCCAGCGGCACCGCGAATGGCACCGAATTGACCGCCACATTTACTGCGGCAGACGGACAGCCGAACGGCTTCGTCATCTCCAAATTCGGCAAGAACGTTCCGAATCCGCCCAGGGTATTTATTACATCATTCGTCGGAATGCATCTAATACCTACACGGCGACAATGACCGATGGTGCAGCATTGGCGACGGCGTATGTCCATAAGGATACGAGGAACGAGTTTGGCAAGTGTGACACCTACAATTTCCACTACTATATGTCGATGCCCGTCAGCATCTCCACGGGTGATCCCGTGTTCATTGCTTGGAATGGCACGACCGGCACTGTCACCGGCCGCCACGGTTCCAACAAGATTCCCGGCGAAGTTTACGCTTTGGGTCGATACCCCGACTTCTGTGACAGTAAATGGTGTTGCGCAGTCTCCGGCACTGGAAAGTGCAAAACGGATGACAACTGCGGCTACACGATCGCAACTTCTGAAGAAAACACACTTTCCATTGTTGTGGTCGCGCTGGGGCGTAACCTACACCATTTCCTGCGGCACCAAGTCCCACACCCCGGCTGGCAGCGCACCGACCTCGGTTGTGAGCTATCTGCCCCTTGGCCAGTTCGCCAATAACTCCGGCTGGGGTTATCTTGGCACGAAGTTTGTAGGACCAAACAAGACCGCACCTGAAACCACTGGCGTTTCGCTGGGTGCGTTCGGCGGCTTTATTGAGTTCTACTTTGAAAATGGTATCGAAGATAAGGCTACCAATCCCTATGGCGTTGACTTTGTGATCTACGGCAATGCGTTCAACGGCAACCCGGAGGCCGGTGCTGTGCAGGTTTCTGTCGATGGCACTACATGGTATGAGCTTGCCGGTTCCAACTACTATAAAAGCAATTTTACCGCCAATGATCCGGAAAATGGTTTCTCCAAGTTTTACACCGGCACTCTGCGTAACACCAGCGTCATTTACACCAAGGAGTCCAGCAGAGTAACCGCCAAACTCGGCAGTTTGAACGCAGCCAATTGCTGCCCGGCAGCATGGTTCCCGCTGACCACAAACTTTACTGCATTTGCAAACGACCCGACCGGTGGCGCTACCTGCGATAGCCGTGTTTCCGTCAATCTTAGCGGTAACACGCTGACTTTTACCGGTGTTACGGCGATTGCAGATTCGGACACGACGGCTGACTATGCGTTCGGCTATGCAGACGTTACTCCGAACGGCAGCCCCAGCGAATACGGTGAAGCTGTGAACCCCTATACGCCGTACACTTCCGACAAGACCGGCGGCGATGGCTTTGACCTTGCTTGGGCCGTTGATATTGCAACCGGCGAACCGGTAAACCTGTCCGGTCAAAAGGTGAAATACGTCCGTGTTTATTCCGCTGTTTTGGATTTCGGCAGATTTGGTGAAACTTCTCCGGAAATCACCGGCATCTTTACTGCAAGAGGCACGAGCGGCAGCGCCGCAACGACTGATTTGGAAGTTTGGGGCGATGATATAATCACTACGTCCAATAAAGCGGCTGTCAGTGTTAATGCTGGCAGTTATAAGATCTATTCTGCTGAGGATTACGTTTTCGTGAACGGTGTAGCTGTTGATGCTTCTGGCGAAGATGGATATGCATTTGATATTGCATCGGGAGCAAAGGTTCAGATTATTACTCAGAGCGGAACTGAATCTCCTATGTAAACCGTTTTGACCTGTGCGTGATTGATATGAGTAAAGAGACAAACACCAAAAATCAGAAGGGCACCCGCATTAGCGGGTGCCCTTTTTTTGAAAAGAATACTATCCGCTCTGCTGTGTATTTCACTCATATTGTCGAGCGGCGTTATAGTTTTTGCAACTAACGAATCATACACTTTGACTGATGCGCTGGGGCAAACTAACATAGGCACCTTTGATTATAACAGCAAAACATATAACGTTTATTTGTTTAAATTTGATGCAACACAATATACATCCCTGACTGTATCTCAACCAGACTCAGCGACTTACAACAACGTATATACTGCGCATGATTCCACTGGGGGATCATGCAAAGGTAGACCTATTACCGCTGGATCAGAATTGTATACAACGGCAAAAAACTTCTTTTCAGGAACAATTTTCAGTGAATCTATAAATGAACATTTGGACTCACAATATGACCATTTGTTGTTGCGACTATCCAAGAGTGGGCGTGGTGGCGGAACAAAAGGCTATTTAATTATTGAATGGAAAGGCAATATCGCACCGGAAACGTCTGCGGACACATCTACGCTAGAAGAAACTGTACGCAAAGTCACAGATGAAAATGCTGATAATTTCTATCATTCCGGCGACCGTTGGAATGGTCGGCATTGAGTGAAGCCGGCTTCTGGGCGGATATGCAGCCAGCATTGACAACGGCGCAGAACCTTATTGCAAATCCCAAAGTGGAGCAGTCCGTGGTAGATGATGCAAATACTGCATTGTCTGATAAAATTGCTGAACTAATTCCCATAACGGAGGCCAATTCAACGGCGCTCTATGAGACTGTCAATACAACATGGCGCTGGCGACAGGGAGAACTGAGCGATACGACCGGCACGCCGGTCAGCGCAGACAACTGTACTGCTATCACATGGGATGCCTATGAAGCAGAGTGGACAGCGGCAAAGACGCTGTTGGATTCGCTCTATGTGGATGGTACGGCTCCAGCTATTGATCGTCAGCCAGAACTTGATGCTGCGGTGTCGGCGGCTGATCCGCACAAACTGGTCAACGCAGAGCTTTACAACACCGCCTATGAAAACTATCTGAGCAGCAAGGCAGAAGCCGAAGCCCTGATCGAGCAGTATGACCCGGCCAAGCTGAACGAAAGCGATTACAGCGCGGAGACGTGGGCGGCGTATGTCAGCGCCTACAATGTGCTCAAGGACGATATGGCGTACCGGATCATTGGCGGTACGACGGAAGATTACGCCATGCTGAAAGCGTTCAACGGCTATTATGCCTACAATGAAAGCGGTCAGTGGACGCATTATCCGGCACATATTGACGCGCTGAAGGATGCCCGCAAGCAGCTTGCCAGCACCAAGGACGTTACCATTTTCCTTTACCTATATCAACAACTTCTCCGCACAGTACGAGGGGTTCCGGGGAAAGGGACTGATCTGTATGCCAACGCCAGTCTTGACCTGACAAGTGGAAACGCCACGCTCGGCGCGGCGTTTGACCTTGCTGGGATCACTGTTGATACGCACAATGACACGACGCTCCCCGGCTTGGGGACGAGCAATAACGGCGATGAAAACCCGGTGTTCGCACTCTATGTCAACGGCAGCCATTACGGAGATTACCGTTGGTCGGCAAAAGCAAAGTGGAACAACGTCCAGCTCCATGCCGGCGACGTTGTTCGTCTGGTGCGTATCCCGCTTCAGATGTTCAACTGTGAGGATTCGTCCGGCTACAATTCTTCCAAAGTCTCGATCCTCCCTGCATCCCCCGGTTTCGGTTACTACGAAAACAGCTATGCCATGATCCACGCATCGGCTCCGGCCAGCACGACCGTGGGCGATCAGGCTGCGTTCTCGGCTACTGTGACCGGCGCATACGCAGGTGCATCCGGCAGTAAGAGCGCAGAGAACATCACGCTCTTTATCAGCGACCCGTCGGAGACGGAAACGCTGTCGCAGCCGACGCACAAGACAACGGCGACAACGGATGCCAGCGGCAATCTGGAATACATTTTCAGAGAACCCGGCTATTACACCGTTGCCATGTTCAATGTGACGCCGGATGATCTGACGTTCCAGTCGATTTATCGGGAAGTTACCATTGGCGAATACTATTCGCTCTATGCCGGTGATTATGCTATCGTCCATGTCACCGAAGCGGCAGACATCAATGCGCTGATTGCCAAGTACCGCAGTGAAAACCTTGCGGCGGCAAAAGCGTATTATGAGAGCTTCCACGACTACGATTTCACAACGGCGGACTATCGGACATTCACATCCGCATATAGCACGCTGAAATCCAACCAGAACTCCGCGACAACGTTCAAAAATCTGATGGATTCGTTCGATGCAGACTATGCAGCATTGCAGGCGGCAGGTGCAAACGCGCTTGACCATGCGGCAATTCTCGCATCGCTTCGGAAAAACCTCTCCTATCTCCCGGATGATCTGACAACGCTGACGGCCAGCGATAAAGACTTCGTTGTGGAACTTCAGACGGCATACGCCGCGCTGAACGCCTATCAGAAATCGCTCCTGACCGCAAACGAAAGAGCGACGCTGGAAGCGCTGGCCAAGATCAATGCGAATGAGCTTCCTGCCGTTGCGACGGTCAACCTGAGGCTCTCCGAGAGCGGAACGTTCCCGCATAAGACAGATAAGGGAAATCCGTACTATGGATGGCCTGAGATCAAATGGGTTATCTCGCCGCGTCCGGATGGAAGTGTTCCCAATCCGACGTGGGCAAAAGAAACCACTTCGATGCCCACAAGCGCAAATGCTGGACAGTATGTGTTTATCCGTTATTATCTGACAACCACGGACACACAATACTGGCCGGTATGGTCGATTGACGGCGGCACAACGTGGAATCCGGCAGAGCAGCAGACGTTGGCTGACTTGAAAGATAACGAACTTGTGTATCCCGGCTACTATCTGATCTCCTACCAGATTCCGAAGAACGCCGAAGATGGCAGCACCGTCACGTTCAGCACGAAAATGGTTTCCAAGACGGATTACCAGCGGATGTTTGAAACGCTCGACGATGAGGCGATCACCAAGCTGAAAAATGCGGCTATCGCAGTCGTCGAATCCGCGTTCAATGCCTGCGAAAAGAGCAAGTATGATGAAGCTGGCATTGCCAAGCTGGAAGCTGCGCGGAACTCCGGCGAGGAAGCCATCAATGCAGCGGATACGGAATCGGCAATCAAGGCCGCCCGTGATAAGGCTGTTGCAGAAATCAAGGCCGTCCCGGAAGCTGGAAAGACCATTAAGACAGGCGAAACTAAGTATAACTCCGGCACAACCGTCGGCACCGTGACCGTCAGCGTGGAGAACACGACGTACAGCGCCGCTCCGTTCACCGGCACCATCGTCTCCGGCGAATACGAGCTTGGCGACAAACGACAGCATGATGACCGTCGATACTCAAGGCACTGGAAATCGGCGGTTATTCGTGGAATGAGACAAAACCAAAGACGACCTGACGGCCGATTCCTACAAGACTACCTATATTGCTTCCATCTATAAAGATGGGAGTCTCTGGCTGAAAAGGACGGCACCAAGGGTTCCGGCTGGATGGGTACGCTGAACGATTGGTTTGTCAATCAGGGTTTCGCTGCGTTCACCTATAAGAACGGTGGCCTGAAATCCGGCGACGTGATCTACGTCGTGTTTACCACCAACCTCGGTGAAGATGTCGGCAGCTCGTGGACGAATAATGAAACGGCGCTGGCCAGTCTGGACCTTCAGCAGCGGTACGCTGACCCCGGCGTATGCGAAAGCGACGACCGACTATCTTCTGGTCATTCCCAGTGAGCAGATCGGCACGCGCATCAACTATTCCGCCGCAAATAAGAATTTCCAGACCAGAGCTTATCTGAACACCTACGGCAGCGATAACGCCTACTACGCAAACGGCGACATTATGGCTGTTTCGTCCGGCGACGTGATCTATGTCGGTGTTGGTGATAAGAGCTGGCCCACCATGAACAAGGCTTCCAACTACACGACGACCCGCTACACCATCACCGTCGTGCAGAATGGCAATGCGGCAGATGTGCAGAAGCTCATTTCCAATCTTCCGTCTCCGGGCAAGATCACGCTGGCAAGCGCATCGGATGTGCGCACGGCAAAAGCGCAGTTCGATTTACTGACCGATGCACAGAAAACGGAAATCTCCCCAGCGCTGAAGAAGAAGCTGAACGATTGCGATACGGCCATTACGGATATGGAAGCAGCGAAGATCGTCTCTGACGCGATTGCTGCCCTGCCTGCAACACCGACCGTTGATGACATTGGCACAATCCGCTCCGCAGAAGAAGCCTATAACAAGTTGACAGACAATCAGAAAGGCTATCTGACGCAGCGCGAAGTGAACAAGCTGAACGCGGCTGTTTCCACTGTCTCTACGCTTGAAGTTGGATATGTGTACGGACTGATTGCTGCACTTCCCGGAAAAGACACCGTAACGGCAAAGGATCGGGCAGCGATTGAAGCTGCACGCGCCGCATACAACAACCTGACCGAAGCGCAGCAAAAGCTGGTCAGCAATTATTCCAGACTGACCGATGCGGAAAAGGCGCTTGAAGATCTCGGTACGACCGCGATCTATGAGGAATACCTCCGCAATGTACTCGAATACGTCAAATTGGAGACGAGCAACCCGTCTCTCGGCTCGACCTATGGCGAGTGGGCGGTTCTGGCCGAAGCCAGAGGCAACGTCAGTGCATCGGTCTGGTACGACAAGTACCTGTCGAACATGGCAACGACCGTTGCTTCTAAGAACGGCAAGCTCGATAACACCAATACGCAGACCAAGCATACCGAGTATTCCCGCGTCATTCTGGCACTGACCGCGCTCGGTGAGGATGCGACGAAGTTCACCGGCTCCAACGGCACGGTCTACAACCTTGTTGAACCTCTGTTTGAGAAGAACGGCAGCACCTACCGCGTTTCCGAGCAGGGCAACAACGGCACAGCATTTGCACTGATTGCGCTGGATTCCGGCAACTATTACGACAATGCGACCGGCACCACTGCGCGTAATGCGTGGATCAAGAGCTTGTGTGATGCACAAATCAGTAATGGCTGCATGGGGTATCGATGCAGATTTCCCCGGCTCCAACGTTGATATGACGGCAATGGTCGTGCAGGCATTGGCTCCGTATTGGCACAAATGCCAACGTCGATGCGGTAGATAAGGCGGTGGAATGGCTGTCTGTTGAATACCAGAAAACTGGCGATTATGGCAGCTCTGAATCCGCCGCACAGGTCATTGTCGCGCTGTCCGCACTGAACATCGACGCAAAGATAGACAGCAGATTCCAGTATAAGGGCATCAGCGTTCTGTCCAACTTCCCTGAGCTATGCGGACCCCAACCCAAGGGATTCCTGCACGACAAGCAGCCGAACAGCACGGTCAATCAGATGGCATCTGAGCAGGCGGCCTACACGCTCGTTGCGTATGACCGCTATGTAAACGGAAGCAAGCGTCTGTACGATATGTCCGACGTGACAAAGCGTGAGAACGCGGACGCACAGGCTGTTATCGACATGATCAACCAGATTGGCTATGTCGATGAATCCAGCTATAACGCGATTGCGGAAGCGCGCAATGCCTACAACAAGCTCTCTGCTGCTGACAAGGAAAAGGTCACGAACTACAATACCCTGACTGCTGCCGAAACTTCGTACAAGGCAATTCTGAAGCAGAAGCAGACAGATCAGTACAAAGGCATTGAAACGCATTATGACGATCTTCTGAACGACAAAACCAAGAAGTACGGTACCGCCGCAAAGAAGAAACTCGCAAGCATTCTCCAGCAGGCACAGACGGATATGAACGCTGCGGAATCCTGCGAGCGTGTCACGGCCATCTATGAAAAAGCTATTATGATCTGGATGCTGTCAAGCCCGGTGATATTGAAGTCACGTTCCGTCTCATCGGCGCTTTGGAAGCAACGCAGGATGTTGACCTGACGACCGACAGCTATCTGCCCGAATATGTCACATGGGTGCCCACCACGACATATGCACTGCAAGAGAACGCTACGGTTTATGACCTCTTTACCGAAGCCATGAGCGATGCAGGCTTGCGGTATATCGGTGCGGAAAGCAACTACGTCAGCACCATCTATGCCCCGTCCTGCCTTGGCGGATACGCGCTCAGCGAGTTCACCAACGGCAAGAAGTCCGGCTGGATGTACACCGTCAACGGAACGCATCGAATCAGGGACTGAAGAACTGACGCTGAAGGACGGCGATGTTGTCATCTGGCACTATGTCAATGACTACTCGCACGAAGTCGCCGATTGGTTTAACGATCCGAAGTATCCGTCGCTTGGCAATGGAACCTACTACAACGGCTGGCTCCGCGCTGCAAGAGACATCAGACCCGGAACAGTATGTCAATGAGCTGCTGGGTAAGATTCTGAAGGTTGGAAAGAACGGCACGGTCGAGCCAAAGCTGACATTCCAGCATATCGGCAAGTCTGTCACCTTCACATTCAAGCCGGATACCGGTTAAGGTCAAGGACGTCAAGGTCAACGGCAAGTCTGTCGGCGCAGTCAAGACCTATACCATTGACAAGCTCACGGTATCGACCAGAATCGAAGTTGAGTTTGCGGATGGCAAGCTGCCGTTCACAGACTACATGAAACCGATTGGTTCTACAATGATGTTCTGTTCGTCTATGAGGAAGGCTTGTTTGCCGGAACGAGCGATACGACATTCTCTCCGAATGCAGCATGACCCGCGCGATGCTCGTCACGGTTCTGTATCGACTGGAGGGTGAACCTGCCGTCAAGCGGCGAAGCGGATTCTCCGATGTGACGTTCAACAGCTACTATGAGGACGCTGTGACGTGGGCAGCCGACAACGGCATCGTCAACGGCACCGACATCCACGTTCTCAGCCCGAACGTAAATGTCACCCGTGAACAGATGGCGGCAATTCTGTACCGCTATGCGCAGTACAAAAGTACAATACCGCCGCAAGCTCCAGCTTGAATGGCTTTACAGACCAAGCAAGCGTGTCCGGTTATGCCACGGCTTCGCTGGAATGGGCTGTTGCCGAAAAAGCTGGTCAACGGCAGCGCCGGTAAGCTCATGCCCACTGGCAACGCGACCCGCGCACAGGTTGCAGCCATTCTCCACCGCTTTGTGGAAAATGTAGCGACCACCAAATAACACTTTGCAGCACAGGACTGCCCCCTTTGGGGGCAGCCCTGATTGCCGCATTTTAGGGGAAATACAAATGAAGAGAAGAATCAAACGAATTTCTGCTTGATTCTGACCTTTTCCAATCTTTTGACGCTGACCGTTCCAGCGCTGGCGGCGTCCGGCGTCCAGAATGAAGTACAAGGCAGCGCCGCTTATATGGTTTCCGCAGTCAAATCCCCGGAGGTCGGTTCCATTGGCGGCGAATGGGCAATTATCGGTCTTGCCCGTTCTGGTTACACTGTTCCCACAAATTACTATGAAGATTACTATGCGCGCGTCGAGAAGTACGTCAAAAACTGCTCCGGCGTGCTGCATGAAAGAAAATACACTGAATATTCCCGTGTCATCCTCGCGCTGACTGCCATCGGGCGCGATCCGTCCAAGGTCGCGGGATACAACCTTTTAATGCCGCTGGGCGATTTTGAAAAGACCATCTGGCAGGGGCTTGAACGGCCCCATTTGGGCATTGATCGCGCTTAGATTCCGGGAATTACGATTCCCAAAAATACCACCGCAAAAACGCAATCCACAAGCCAGCTGTACATCGATGAAATTTGAACAGCCAACAAAAGGACGGGGGCTGGACGCTTGACGACACAGGAGATTCCGACGTGGATATGACGGCAATGGCTTGCAGGCGCTGGCAAAATATCAGGACCAGACCGGCGGTCAAGACCGCGACAGACAAAGCTCTGACCTACCTTTCCAAAGCACAGGACCGCAATGGCGGTTTTGCGTCGTGGGGAACCGTCAATGCCGAATCGGCGGCGCGCAGGTCGTTGTCTCGCTCTGTGAACTGGGCATTTCTCTAATGACAGCCGTTTTGTAAAAAATGGTCACGGTCTGATTGAGAATCTGTTGACCTTCCGCCAGTCGAACGGCAGCTTCTACGCACACGCTTGATAGCGCAGAGGGCAACAATCAGATGGCGACCGAACAGTGCTTTTATGCCTTAGTCGCCGCCGACCGCTCGGAAAACGGCAAGAGCAGTTTGTACCGGATGAATGATGTTGTGAAAAATACGGCAAAGCCCAACACGAACATCAATAAGAGCAAAGCGGACGATTCCGTGAATGTCCCCGGCGTGTCCGCACCCGGCACGACGTTCTCCGACATCAAGAACCACGCGAACAAAGCTGCCATTGAAAGAACTTGCGTCCCGCGGCATCATCAACGGCATGAGTAAAGACGTTTTCTCGCCGAACAAGACCATGACCCGCGCGGAATTTGCCGCCATCGTCACAAGAGCGCTTGGTCTTGCCGCAAAGGACAAAGTTTTTACAGACGTACCGTCCTCCAAATGGTACGCCGGTTACATCGGTGCGGCAAACAGCAGCGGCATTGTCAACGGCGTTGGCGGCGGCAAGTTTAACCCTCGACGGCACCATCACCCGGCAAGAAGCCGCGGCGATGGTCGCGCGCGCGGCAAAGCTCTGCGGGCTGGATACTACGATGGACGCAGTTGCGACCAGAAATATGCTGGCGCAGTTTGGAGACTATAGAAGCGCCGCCAGCTGGGCAACGGAGTCGCTGGCGTTCTGCTACTCGGCGGCGTATCCTCGACCAGAGTGACCTCAATATCGAACCCACAAAAGCCATTCTGCGCTGCGAGATCGCGCAGATGCTTTACAATATGTTGGTCATTGCGGAGTTGATCTGAAATGACATTTTGGAAGAAAAATAAATGGAAAATCATTGCGCCGGTACTGATCGTACTGGTGCTGGCGGCGGCGTTCGTCTTTGGCGACCGGAATATGCCGAAGCAGAAAAACCCATCGGCACATCCGACCGTTG
>VOFG01002204.1_pt1 | contig 37767 bp, 51 predicted proteins | sample 5384171 | NCBI WGS metagenome assembly VOFG01 (sample SAMN12384726, study PRJNA508395) | human gut metagenome | isolation source: healthy gut F | host: Homo sapiens
AATGATGCCGGGAAAATCTCCGATGCCGTCCCCGTTGGTATCGTAAAAACTCTGGGGATAGATCTCATAGAATACCGCATCTTTCAACCATTGTTTCATGGGGGGAAGTCTCCTTTATATTATAGTATAATAGAATATAGAGCGGCGGCTTTTCGCGCAAACGCTTTTCTTTATACTATAACCCCGCCTCGCTTTGTCAATGAATTTTGTATTGTCGAAGGGTGACGAAAATTTACCAACAGTTTTCGACGGATTTGCTATATACCCAACATGTTGACAAATATGAACAATCCGTTGACAAACGAAGAACAGCGGTTTAAAGTAATAGAACAAGCGATTGTAAAAAATATGTAAGAAATGAGGGAGATTATAAAATGAATACGCTTGTGATTGTTCTGATCGCTGTCGTCCTGGTATGTGCGTATGCCGGGCATGGCCGCTGGCTTGCTAAAACCTGGGGTGTTGACCCCAACGCCAAAACTCCGGCTGTGCGGCTGGAGGATGGCAAGGACTACGTGCCCACCGGGATGGCTGGACCGTTTTCAGCCATCAGATTCTCTTCCATCGCAGGTGCCGGCCCTGTTACCGGTGCTATCCAGGCTGCCGCTTTCGCTGGCTGCCCGTCCTGCTGTGGGTGCTCATCGGCTGCGTCTTTCTTCGGCGCTGTTACTGACTTCGGCGCCCTGTATGCTTCCGTCAAGAATGACGGTAAGTCCATGGGTCTGCTGATCGAGAAGTACATCGGCAAAGACAGGCCGTAAGCTGTTCCCTGCTGTTCTGCTGGCTGTTCTGCTGCATCGTTATCGCTGCTTTTGCTGACATGGTCGCCGGTACCTTCAACGCTTACGTCACTACCGATGGTGTGACCAGCCTGTCTGATGCCGCCAACACCAACGGCGCTGCCGGCATGGTCTCCATCATGTTCATGGTGTTCGCTGTCATTCGGCCTGCTGCAGAAGAAGTTCCACTTCACCGGCTGGAAAGAGTCCGTCATCAGCATCGTCTTCATCGTGCTGTCCTTCGTTGTCGGCATGAACTTTCCCATCATTCTGGGCAAGGCTGCCTGGAGCTATATCACCTTCTATCTACATCTTCTTCGCTGCGGTCCTGCCCATGTGGCTGCTGAAACAGCCCCGTGACCATGACCACCTTCACGTTCATCTGCATGGATCGCCGGTGCCGTTGTCGGCCTGCTGGTCGCTCATCCACCATGAACCTGCCCGTCTTCACCGGTTTCAACAACGAGAAGCTTGGGCACCATGTGCCCCATCCTGTTTGTTACCGGACCTGCGGCGCCGTTTCCGGTTTCCACAGCCTGGTTTCCTCCGGCACTTCCTCCAAGACCGTTGAGAACGAGAAAGACATGCTCAAGGTCGGTTACGGCGCCATGGTGCTGGAAAGCCCGCTGGCTGTCCTGGCCCTGTGCGTTGCCGGTGCTGCTGCCGCTGCCGATGGCACCCGGCCGCCGGTACCCCGTTCCAGATCTTCAGCCGCGGCGTTGCCGGCTTTGAGATGTTCGGCGTGCCTGTTTCCATCGCTACCGTCTTTTATGACGATGTGCGTTTTCCGCCCTGGCCCTGACCAGCCTGGATGCCGTGGCCCGTATCGGCCGTATGAGCTTCCAGGAGCTGTTCAGCACCGATGATATGGAGCACGCTGAGGGCTGGCGCAAGCTGTTCTGCAATGTTTACTTCTCCACCATCATCACTCTGGCCTTCGGCTTCCTGCTGACCCAGATCGGCTATGCCAACATCTGGCCGCTGTTCGGTTCCGCCAACCAGCTGCTGAGCGCCCTGGTCCTGGCCCCTGTGCGTATTCCTGAAGGTCACCGGCCGCAACAACAAGATGCTGTTCCCGCCGCTGGTCATCATGCTGTGCGTTACCTTCACCGCGCTGGTCCAGCGTCTGATCGCCATGGTCAAGGCCATCTCTGCTGCTGTTTTCCACCACCATCCCCGCTGGCGAGACCACCTGGGGTGCTGTGTTCATCGCCAACGGCCTGCAGCTGATCCTGGCTGTGATGCTGGATCGTTCTGGGCCTGAACATTGTGCTGCACAGTGTCAAGAGCTACAGCAAGAGCGAGAAAAACAGCGAAAAAAGCTGCTGCCTGAGCTTTAATACCTATTGACAAAGCCTGCATAGTGATGTAATATTTATGCATGAGTATGGGCCGCAATGGCGCGGCAGCACGCTGCGCCGTGGATCCGGCAAAATCATGTTTCAAGTCCCGGTTTCCGCAAGGAGCCGGGGCTTGGTGTAAGGTGGTTCTGCCTCTCCCCTGCCGGGAAAGGCGGACCTGCTCATAGAGGAATTATACAGGAAAATAAAGGAGAAGTTCATCATGAAACTGAAAAAGACTTTGGCCCTGGGCCTGGGGCTGCCATGGCTGCCAGCTTGACCGCCTGCGGCTCCTACCGCGGCCGAGAGCGCCGCTGATTCCACTGCTTCAGGGCGAGGCCGCCGCTGAGGCTGCCGGCCCCCTCGATGGTGACGGCGACCCCACGACCCCTGACCGTTGCCATGGAGTGCGCTACGTCCCCCCTACAACTGGACCCAGATCGACGACTCCAACGGCGCTGTTGCCATCCGCGGGCTCCAGCGATTACGCCTACGGCTACGACGTTATGATGGCCAAAAAGATTGCCGACGCCCTGGGCCAGAACGTCCAGATTGTCAAGCTGGACTGGGACAGCCTGATCCCCGCCGTCATGAGCGGCGACGTGGACTGCGTCATCGCCGGTCAGTCCATCACGGCTGAGCGCGCTGCCCAGGTCGATTCTCTGACCCGTACTACTACGCTTCCATCATCACCCTGACCAAGAAGGACAGCGCCTATGCAATGCCGCCGCCAGCGTGTGGCTGATCTGGCCGGTGCCACCGCTACCAGCCAGTTGGGCACCATCTGGTATGATAACTGCCTCGCCCCAGATTCCTGATGCCAACATCCTGCCCGCCCAGGAAACTGCGCCCTCCATGCTGGTGGCCCTGAGCAGCGGCGCTCTGCGACATCGTCGTCACCGACCGTCCCACCGGCCAGGGCGCCCTGGTTGCTTATCCCGACATTCACCCTGCTGGACTTTCGGCGGCGGCGACAACGACTTCAGGTCGGCGCGATGAGGACATCAACATCGGTATTTCCATGAAGAAGGGCAACACCGCTCTGAAGGATGCCATCAACGAAGTCCTGTCAACCATGACCGCTGACGATTCAACGCCATGATGGACGAAGATCAGCGTACAGCCCCTGAGCGAGTAATCCCATATCCATACCCCTGCCGCTTTTTCGACGGCAGGGGTTTTGGCGGTCCCGCCGGTGCATGAAGAATGAAAGGAGAATCCCCATGCAAGACTTTTGACAAACTGCGCCAATGTGTTGCAGAAATACGGTTTTTCGTATCTGCGCGGCGCAGGCACACCCTGCTGCTGGCACTGGTCGGCACATTCTTCGGCTGCCTGATCGGTTTCGCCGTGGGCGCTTTGCAGACGATCCCCATCGATAAACAGCGCGACCCCGCCTGTGGAAGCGGGTGCTGCTGCGCATCCTGCGGGTAGTGCTGCGCTGCTATGTTGAACTGTTCCGCGGCACGCCCATGATCGTGCAGGCCGTTTTCATCTACTACGGCCTGCTGCAGGTGTTCGGCATTAAAATGGGCATGTGGACGGCCGGTTTCTTCATCGCATCCATCAACACCGGTGCTATACATGGCGGAGACGGTCCGCGGCGGCATCGTCTCCATCGACCCAGGCCAGACCGAGGGCGCCATGGCTATCGGCATGAACCACTGGCAGACGATGCTGCATGTCATCCTGCCCCAGGCCCTGCGCAACATCGTGCCCCAGATCGGCAACAACTTCATCATCAACATCAAGGACACCTCGGTGCTGTCGGTCATCTCCATCACCGACCTGTTCTTTGTGCACAAGAGCGTGGTCGGCGCGCTGTACACCTACTTTGAAAGCGCCGTTATCGTCATGATCATCTACCTGTCGATGACGCTGCTGGCCAGCTACCTGCTGCGTGCCTGGGAAAGGCCCTGGACGGCCCCCAGAACTACGACCTGAACACCACTGATACCCTGGCCTACACCAGCGGCATGTGACCAACGCCCCGGACCCGGACCACAAGTCCCAGAATCTGGATATGAAGAGAGAGGCATCCCATGTCTGAACCCATCATTGAGGTGCGCCACCTCTCCAAGTCTTTGGCACCCACGTGGTGCTGCGCGATGTTGACTTTACCGTCAACCACGGCGATGTTACCTGTGTGGATCGGCGCCTCCGGCAGCGGAAAATCCACGCCGCTGCGCTGCATCAACCTGCTGGAGACCCCCACCCACGGCAGCGTGCTGTTCCATGGGCAGGACATCACGGCCAAAGGCTCTGACCCCCTGCGCCTACCGCGCCAAGGTGGGCATGGTCTTCCAGGGCTTCAACCTCTTCAACAACATGACCGTGCTGGACAACTGCACCGCCGGCCTGCGCTACGTGTTGCACCAGGACAAGGAGACCGCCCGCAAGACGGCCCCTGAGCAACTTGGAAAAGGTCGGCATGGCCCCCTGCATGTTAACGCCAAGCCCCGCCAGCTCTCCGGCGGCCAGAAGCAGCGCGTCGCCATCGCCCGCGCGCTGGCCATGCAGCCCGAAGTGCTGCTGTTTGACGAGCCGACCTCCGCCCTGGACCCCAGATGGTGGGTGAAGTGCTGTAAGCGTTATGCGCCAGCTGGCCAACGAGGGCATGACCATGCTCGTCGTCACGCACGAGATGGCCTTCGCCCCAATCAGGCCCCGCGCGCTCGCAACCCCGCAACACCCGACTCAGTATGAAGGCCCGTTGGCGTTAAGCGCGAACAGTAATACTGCGTTCGCAGCCAACGGGCCTTCCGATTCGCTTTTAGTTCCTTAGGGGCGTGCAGCCCCTGTGGTCGCGTCCGCTCCGTCGAAAGAGAGCTGGGCAATTTTGGTTCTTTCTTTTGTTGGCAAAAGAAAGAACACCTCCCGGGAGGATGCCGCGTTCATCCTTTAGCCAAGCGGCACATCAATTCATCTCCGATGGCAAAGCTGTAGATCGTCAGCTTGTCACCGCACGCTTCAACCTCCTGGGCAAACGCCCGCCGGTAAAGCCGCAGCTGGGCGGTGGCGTACTGTCGATATAATACTGCGTTAATCGCGGCTGCGGTCGGTCTTGTAGTCATGATCCGGCATGCTGCGTCAAACACCAGCACAAGGTCGGCAATGCCCTGCACCAGTACCTCGGCTGGCCCCGGCGGCGCTCCCCTGCTGTTGCGGCGGGGTGATGTCGGCGGCGGGCAGCGCCGTGATGAACGGCTCGCGCAGGATACGGCGGGCCAGCCGGATCCGCCGCCAGACCGCACTGTCAAAGAAGGGCGCACGGCGTCCAGATCCAGCTTTGTCTGGCCAGTGCGGCGTCCAGCAGCTGCAGTCTTGGCTGCCGCTGCACCTCGGCCGTTAGATTGGGGCCGTCAGCGGCGACACTCTGCATAAAAGCAGTGGATGGCGGTGCCGCGCTCGCACCGGTCATGCCGCTTTTTGCAGGAAAGCGGGCGCTCCAGCGCAACCGGGCGGGCGGCGGGGCCACCGCGCTGACGCTGACCTGGCGGGGACCTTTCGGAGCGCGGCGCGGGGGCTTTTCCAAGCAAAGCTGGCCTGCAGCCGCGCCACCAGCACAGGTCCGCCGCAGCGCGGCGGGCGGCGTGAAATCGCTCCGTCTGCTCGGGCAGGCAGCAGCCGATGTCCAGCGGCACACCGGTTTTGCGGTGGTGCGGCAGAAAGTTCGTGCGCGCCCAGCGCATCGCTGCCCGGGTGCAGCATTGCAGCGGTCAGCAGCCAGCCTGCCCAGCTGCCCATGCCGCGCATCGACTCCGGGCCGGTGGCCCGGCTGCGGCGCAGAGGGCAGGCAGTTTCAGCGCACTGTCGGTCCGTTTGAGCGGCACCGTGATGATCAGCGCATCCTGTGCGCGGGTCAGCGCAACATACAGCACGCGCATCTCCTCGCTCAGTGTCTCGGCGGTACGGATGGCCTGCGCCAGTGCCGCATAGGGGCAGCGTTTTAAGCCGCTTGGCCGCCCGCGGCGCACGCAGCATGACGCCCACGCCGAGGCGGCTGTGGGTCAGCAACCGGCCGCACGGCGTCACTCTGGTTGAACTGGTGGGCTGTGTCCTCGCTACAAAACGACCGGAAATTCCAGCCCCTTGAGCGGTGTACCGTCATGATGGAAACAGCCGGGCGGGTCTGCCCGCCCGCGCTCTGGTTCAGTCCGCCGTTGTGGGCGGCAGCGTCCATCGCGCGTATCAGCGCGGGCAGCCCCGCGCGCCCGTACCGGCAGCCCACGCTGTAAAGCTGGAACAGATCCCGCGGCAGCGCATGCCGTCAGGCAGCGCCCCCCCACGGCGGCAAAGATAGCCTGTGCGGGCCAGCAGCTCCCCCGAGCAGCTCCTCCACCGGGCAGGGTGCGGGCGAGGCGGCGGTACTCGGCCAGTGCCTCATTAAAGGGGGCAAACTGCGCCTGCTCTCTCCGCCAAGGACCGGCCCCATACAGACTGCCGTTGGGTCTTGCACGGCGCAGTGCAACAAGGTCATCCGCCGTAGGGGAACATCACTTCAGCAGCACGGCTGCCAGCGGAATGTCCGGCGCCGGCTTGTCGGATAACACGCAGCAGCGCCGCAAAGGGTCGGATATGCGGCTCATCAAGCAGATCGGCGGCGGAATCTGCAAAGACCGATGCCCGCCGTGCGCAGTGCGCCTTCATAATCGGCAGCCCTTGCGGCCGCAAGTAGCAGGATACAGAAGTCCTCATACCGGCAGGGGCGCACCCTCCTGCTGCGGACGGCAAAGCCGGTTTTGACCATTCGGCAATGCGCCGGGCGAATGACAGCGGCATCCCCCTGCGGTGGTATCGGCCCCGTCAATGACATCGATCTCGCACAGGCCCTGATAGGCGGCGCTTTTATCCCCGCCCACAACAAGCCGCTGGCCGTCCCCATAGGGTACGCCGCCCAGCCCCTGCGTGAAAAACACCTCAAACAGATAGTTGATCCCTCGATCACGCCGGGTGCGCTGCGGAAGTTGGCATCCAGCGCCAGCGTGGCCGGGCCTTTGGGGCCGGCTGCGGGTGGGGCTTCCACTGCTGCTGCTTGCCCACAAAGATGCCGGGATCCGGGTTGGCATGGAACCGGTAGATGCTCTGCTTGATGTCGCCCACGAAGAAAAGGTTGTCCGCTTCGGGGGCGGGCCAGCGCAAAGTAGATAGCGTCCTGCAGGGCGTTCGCTCGTGTCCTGATACTCCGTCCACCAGCACCGCCGTGTAGCGGCTGCTGACCGTGCGGCACAGCGGCGTGCGCTCGTTGCGCTCATTGACGAGCAGATCGAGCGTCAGATGCTCATAATCCGCGTAGTCCAGCACCTTTTCAGCACATTTTGCGGCAAAGCAGTTGTCGGCAAAGGTCTGTGTCATTCCAGACAAGGGCCGCCACCAGCGGTGCAGCGCGGCGGCGGTCGGCGGCAATTCCTCAGCCGCAGAGCAGTGCATCCCGGCGCAGGCTCGAGCTGCTTTTTTGCGCGGTCGCGCAGCTCGGACGCAGCGGCAGCGGACTGGTTTGCGTCCTTGCCGCCCCTTGATGCGCCCCGCCGCACGCCAGCCCGACAGAACCAGCTCAAGCGCTGACAGGCATTTGTCCCAATCACCCTGCTTCAGATGGTAGCAGAGGTTCTCGACCCGGGCGGCATCATCAAGCATGACGGCCGTGTAGGCGGCATCGGCCTTTTTCGTCCCGCGCTGCGATGGCTGCGCCGCTGTCCGCCAGCAGCGCCTGACGCCCTGCGCCCCAGCCAGCGCGCGATTCAGCAGCTCACGGCCCCATTCGGTCTGCTCGCGGCGGGGCCTCCTGCTGCCACATTTCTCTCGGCAAACGCAGTCAGCGATGCCGCCGGGTGGGGCAATGCCCGGGTAAAGTGATAGAGGTCGAGGGACCGTATCCCCGGCTGTGCTGTCGGTACGGGCCCCGGTCGTGCCAGGTCGGCAAAGGCGCGGAAGTCGGCGTCCTGATAGTTGCCCCAGCGTGGCGGCCAATGTTTCCTGCTCAATGCGGGCAAGGTCGGCCTCCTCGGCGGTGGTAAAGTCCGGGGTACATCCAGCGCGGCAAAATGCTGCTGCACAAAAATGCAGGCAGAAGGCATCCACTGCCGATGGACGCTGCAGCAGCTGCTGGCGGCGCAGGCGCATGTCTCCGGGTGGGCGCGCACTTCTGCGGCCAGGCGGGCTGTGATGTCAGCCCGCAGCTTGGCGGCGGCTGCATTTGTGAAGGTCATGATCAGCAGCTGTCGGCCTCCGCCGGGTGCTCGGGGTCGGTGATGAGGCCCCCACCACGCGCTCGACCAGCACACGGGTCTTTGCCGGAAACCGGCGGCCGCCGACACCAGCAACTGCCGCCCCGTGCCCTAATGGCGGCCGCCTGCGCCGGGGTAAATTGTATCTTCGGTTGTTCTGGCATGGGGTGCCTTTAGCTTTCCCCTAGGGGGGAGGCGTTCTCATTCCGGCAAAGGGTCGTCCGGCACGAAATCGTCCGTTCGTGCTCGCCGTCACGGTGGGGCAGGCCATGCGGAAATCACAGTAGGCAGGCTTTGCGGGCGCCGGGCAGAGCGGTTTGGCGTCAATCGGCCGCTGTACAAATGCTTTTCCGCCATTTGGATGAGCAGGCCGTCCAGGTGATCCCGGATGGCCCGCTTCGCTTCGTCGGCCAGCCTCCCCTTGCCGTTGGTGATGCGTCCGGTCTTGCGCTGAAGCTCGCGGCACAAACTCACCGGTCCCCTCGGTATCCATGGCACGGTAGATACTCATTATCGAAAAGCAGGCCGTTCATCGGGTAGGTGGGCGCAGGTCGGCCTCTCGCCGGACGCCTCCTGCCGGGGCACGCCTGGGTGCAGGGTCGGCCGCAGGTATTCTACGCCGCCGCCGTAGCCTGGGGGAAGGCAGCGAACGTTGCGTTCCAGCGTAAACAGATACAAAAGCATCTGGCAGTCCAGACCCGCAGTAGACTCTTTGAGCTCGGAAGTCTGCCGCCGGTCTTGTAGTCCACCACCCGCAGGTAGGTCTTTGCCCCGTTTTTCCAGCGGCATGGCGCGTCGACGCGGTCGACGGTGCCCACCACCCGCACGGTGTGCCCCGCCCCGTCGGCAGGCGCACCGGGTCGATGCGGGGGCGTCCGGGTTTTCGGCATCGGGGCGGTCGTCGATGCGCAGCTCAAAGGCCACCGGCTGAAAGCCCGACTGGCGCAGGTCCCGCTGGATGAACCCCAGCAGCCTCACGAGATTGCGGCGGATGCTGGCTCCACCAGATACTCCATCCGCACGGTCATGCCGGGCAGGTTTTCGGTCACGTACTCGTCCACCAGGTCATCGACAAGGGCCTCCAGCTCCCTCCGGCGTCAGGTCTTGAACGCCTGCCCGGCGGCGCAGGGCGTTTTCCAGCACTCCAGTGGGTCAGCGTGCCGCTGATGTTGGGGGCCAGTCGGCCTCCTTTGGCGGGCGGGGCCTTTGAGAATATACTGCAAAAATAGCCGAATGGCAGGTCTGGTATTTTTTCAAACCGGGTGGGGCTGATGCGCAGCCCCCGTCCCAGCAGTTTTTCCAGCGTGGCGGTGTCCGCACTTTGGTGGGCGCCCCGGCGGTCGTCCACCGCACGGCGTACAGCAGCGTAGGCGGGGGCCAGCGCAGGGTCAGCGTCCAGCTTCGTCCTGCACTGCCGCACGGGCACACTGCCGGTCCGTCCTGACTGAGCATACCCAGCACATCCAGCGCGGCGGCGGGGGCCGCCGCCAGCTGCACCGCGGTGGGCGCACAGGGCGGCACCTGCAAATATTGCAGCACCGGGGCCAGCGCGGCGCTGGCGGGGGCGGCATCTCGGCATGGGCGCACTGGGCCAGCTGAGCCACAGATAGCTGCGCCACAGTCAGCGCCTTTGTAAAGCAGATGCCCTCGCGCAGGACCTTATTGGCAAAACAGTCGGCAGTTGGCGCCCTGCTCCATCATAATGTCACGGTCGGCATGGGTCAGCAGGCCCCTGGTCGCCGGGTGTCTGGGGAACTCACCCCTCCAGCAGTCCCACCACAAAGACGGCGTCGGTCGCGGGCAGGCGCATACGGCCCGCCGTCGTCACAATGACGCTGTCAAGGCTCTGCGGTATGTGTCCCATATCCGTCGTGCGCAGCAGCAGCGTGAAAAGCTCGGCGTAGTCGGCGGGGTAAAATTTCATCGCCCAGCAGGCGGGCAGCTGATCCAGCAGGCCCCATGAACGACATTCCATTCCCGCGGGACTTCCGCCTCGGGCAGGCGGCCCTCTGCGCGCAGCGTTCTCTGCCAGGCGGTCCAGTGCGCCTCTCAGCCCCCGAGGACTGCAAAAAGGAAGATTTGCTTGGTCAGCGCGGCGGCGGGGAGCACCGGCCGTTTTTGGCGCACAAAGTCCGCGACCCGCTCCATGACAAAAGGCGCGGCGGCCTCGGCGTCGGCCAGCGTTCGCCGGTCCTGCTCGGAGTCATGCCCCGCATAGCCAGCTGCGCTGCGGGTGAAGCGGGTCCCGCCAATCGGCGGCGGTCAGCTGCCATGTGTAGGCGTAGTTTTCCAGGGCACACTGTTGGCTTTCCGGCAGATCGACGAGGCCGGTCTTGAGCAGACGCAGCACGCTGCGGCTCGACACGCCGCGCAAAAGCCCAGCGCGGCATGGACCGGCGCGCCGGGGCGGTGTTTTCGGGGTAGTGGCCTCATCGCAGAAAAGCGGGATGCCCTGCAGGCGGAACTCATACCGCAGGGGGCAAGGTACTGCTCGGCATTGCGGCAGATGACCGCCATGCGGCTGTAGGGGGTGCCCTGCCGCGCGCGGGCCGCGATCGGCGGCCACCGCCTTGGCCTCGGCCTGACAGGACGCCGCCGCGTGGTAGGTAATGGCCGGATGCGCCGGATCGACCACAGCCTCCGGCGTATAGGCAGGGTCCGCCAGCAGCAGGCCCAGCTCGGCCAACGCCGGGGCATCGGCATGGCGGCGGTCCTCGGTCAGCAGCTCGGTATGGGTGGGCACACCGGCCTCTGCGGCCATCCGCTTGAGGGTATTGACAACATTTTTGGCACCGCTGAACAGGTTATGCCGCCGTCCCGGTCCTGCTCGCCGTCACAGCAAAGGCAGACCGTTACATCGGCCACCGGCAGCATGGCCGCCAGCGGGGGCGCGCTTCGGCGCATTAAAGGTATCAAACTCATCAATGTACACGGCTCGCCCCGCAAAAAGGCTGCGTCCAGCCGCTCCGCCGCGCGCTGCTGGCGGTCGCCGGGGTCCATGGCGCTCTGGGCCAGCAGCCCCTCATACGCGGCATAGATCAGGGCCAGTTCATCCAGCTTTTTCGCGGTCGGCCCTGGGGGGCCTTTGCATACTCTGCCAGCATTTCCGGCGTTACACCGGCGCTTTTCAGCTCACTGATGGTCTGGGCCGCCTTCTCGCAGAAGGCGGCGCTGCGCCGCTGGCGGCTGTAGTAGACGATCTTGTCCAGCAGCGAATCCGCCGCTCCGGCGCGCAGCAGCGCACGGCCCGCCTCGGTCAGGGTGGGCACGGCCGCCCCGCCGTAGCGGCGCAGCAGGGCCTCCGCCAGCGAGGTGAAGGGTAGCTTTCGACATAGGCGGAAAGGCTGTCCCCAGCGTGCGGTAGAGCTGCCCCTCGGTGGAGGAGGTAAACTGCTCCGGCACGATAAGGATGCTGCGCTCCCCCGCGCCGCGCGCGCGCGCAGGGCGGCCAGCATGGTATGCGATTTGCCCGAGCCGGAGGGGCCTATGATGAAGTTTAGCATGGTGGTGTCCTTTCTGGATAGCCTTCTCCCTTAGAAAAAAGGTGGCCCGAAGGGGCCGGATGAGGGGCGCGTGTGCGCAGCGCCCCATTTGCGGGCGGCAGCGGCAAGGCCGCCCCTCATCAGTCAGCGGGCAAGCCGCTGACAGCTTCCCCCGCGGGGAAGCCAATCTGCCTATAAAGTCCGCAACCGCCAGTCTTACCTCAAACCGGCCGAACACCAGCGCGTTTTCATCGGCGCCGGGGTAGGCGGCGGTGCTGCCGGAAATGCAGAGCGAGGGATAAAGCACACAGAACCAGTTGCGGCCCTGCGCGGTGCCCAGCTCTATGCGCAGGGCGGTGTACTCCCCGCCGGGCAGCGCAAAGCTGCTGTAATCGCGGGCAGAAAAGTCATGGTCTCCAGCCGCAGGGCGGCCGTTTGCGGGCTGTGGGCGCGGTGCAGGGTGCTGTCGGCTGCAGCCTGCAAAGCGGGCAGCGCCGTCTGCAGCGCCCGGACAGCCTGCTGCGGGCTTTGCGCCTGCGCCACGGCGGGCGCAGCAGGGCAGCCAGCACGGCATCCCGCACCTGTAATTTCAACAGCTGGTCATCCCATGTATCGCTGTTGGCCAGGATGTGCAGCCGGCACGGTGTCGGCCCGCACCCGGGCGGCGGTGCGTTGGTGCCAATCGGCATAGGCGGTAAGTACAACAGTCAGTGCCAGCGCCAGACCGGCGCCCAGCTCCAGCACACGGCGGGTATGTTTCGTCATAACAGTTCTCCCCTTTCCAACCGGAGTATGGGCAGAAAGGGGGAGAAAATAATCATAAGATTGTCCGCACGGCGCGGGATCACTTTTTGCGCCGAACAGGCGGCGGGCTGTCACGAAGGGGCCACCGCGGGTCGGCTTGCAGAGATAGACCTGCCGGTAGCTGCTTTGAGGGCGGCCACGGCCTTGCGGGCGGCGTCCCGCCTGTCAAAAGATGCCAAAGACGGCCGCCCCGCTGCCGGTCATCTGGGCTGTCACGGCACCATGCGCCCGCAGCGTTTTTGCAGATGGCGGGCGTTTCGTCCGCACCGAGCAATGCTCCAGCGCATTGCCGGCCGCCGCGCAGACGCCGGGAGGTCGTTTTTGCGGATGGCCTGCTCCTGTGCCTCGCAGTCAGGGTGGACAGGGCTGCCCATCGTGTCATAGCGGGCAAATGCCTCGGGCGTTGAGACGCCCACGCTGGGCATCGCCACCACGAACCAGCAGTCCGGGCAGGGCGGCAGGGCTTTCATCAGATCGCCCACGTCCCCGCACGCGGCAGGTGCCGCCCATCAGGGCAAACGGCACATCCGCGCCGATGCCCGCACCGATGGCGCACAGCTCACTCATCGAAAGCTTTGCGCCGTACAGCTCATTCAAACCGACCAGCACCCCGGCGGCATCTGCGCTGCCGCCGGCCATGCCGGCCCGCACCGGTACCCGCTTGTAGATCGTCATATCCACGCCCGCCAGCAGGCCGGTATAGGCAAAGAAGGCCAGCGCAGCCTTGACAGCGGTGTTTTTATCGTTGGCCGGCACAAAGCTGCCCGGCAGATTCAGCGTCAGGTCATGGCTGCGGCGCAGCGTGATTTTTTCATACAGATCAATGGTCTGCATCACCATATCCAGATCATGGTAGCCGTTGGGCAGCGTGCCCACGACATCCAGCGACAGATTCAGCTTTGGCCGGGGCCAGCACCGTCACAGAACGGTATTGCATAGGGGGTCACTCTCCTGTTATTTGCTCTGCGGATGGCAGGGTTACTTCGTCCAGCCGTTTTCGCTCAAAAATTCGCGGATGCGCTTCATCGCAATCTGCAGATGATCCACGCTGTAGGCGTAGCTGATGCGGGCGTAGCCTTCGCCCGATGCACCGAACGCGCTGCCGGGGATGATGGCAACCTTCCTTTTCCCGCAGCAGCTGTTCGCAGAATTCGCTGCTGGTCAGGCCGCTGATCTGGATCGAGGGGAAGACATAGAACGCGCCCCGCGGCTCAAAGCAGGTCAGGCCCATATCGTTGAGTGATTTCACTACATAACGGCGGCGGCGGTTGTATTCGTCACGCATCATCTCGATCTGGTCGTCGCACTGGTGCAGCGCCGTGACCGCCGCATACTGGCTGGTGGTCGGGGCCGACATGATGCAGCTCTGGTGGATCTTAGTCATAACCTTGATGAGCGGCGCGGGGCCTGCGGCATAGCCAAGGCGCCAACCGGTCATGGCGTAGGACTTGGAGAAGCCGTTGACAACAACGGTGCGCTCGGCCATGCCGGGCAGCGATGCAATGGACACATGGCGGTCGAGGCCGTAGGTCAATTCGGAGTAGATTTCGTCCGACAATACGACAACGTTTGTCTCCCGCAGGACGGCGGCGATCTCCTCCATCTCGGCGGCGCTCATGACCGCGCCGGTGGGGTTATTCGGGTACGGGAAGATCAGCAGCTTTGTCCGCGGCGTGATGGCTGCCCGCAGCTGGTCGGCAGTCAGGCGGAACTGATCCTCGGCGCGGGTGGCAATATGCACCGGCACGCCGCCGGTCAGCTGGGTGATCGGCTCATAGCAGACAAAGCAGGGCTCGGGAATGATGACCTCATCCCCGGGCTGGACCACCGCACGGATGGTCAGGTCGATGGCCTCGCTGCCGCCGACGGTGACCAGGACGTTTTCCTCTTTATAGTGCAAATCAAAGCGGCGGCCAAGGTAGCTGCAGATCTCATTGCGCAGCTCCTTCAGGCCGGCGTTGGCTGTGTACTTGGTGCGGCCCAGCTCAAGGCTGCGGATGCCTGCATCGCGGACGCTCCACGGCGTTTTAAAGTCCGGCTCGCCGACGCCCAGAGAGATGCAGTGGGGCATATCAGCTGCCAGGTAATCAAAGAACTTGCGGATGCCGGACGGGCGCATGGCCTTGGCGGCAGGGGCAAGCAGCTCATCGTAGTTCATCACAGGACGGTACACTCTCTTTCATCGGGTTCTTCGGCCAGATACAGCCGACCGCCGCGCTTGTAGGGGCGCAGCACAAAGCTGGTGGCGGTGGAGAGCACATCGTCCAGCGGGGAGAGGCGCTTGGCCACGAAGATCGCGATCTCCTGAAAGCTGCGGCCCTTGATGATGACCTGCAGGTCGTAGCTGCCGCTCATCAGCAGCACGGTATCCACCTCATCAAACTGGGCGATGGTCATACCGATGTCGTCAAAGCCGCGGGCCTTGTGGGGGGTCACGCGCAGCTCGATGACAGCCTCCACCAGATTGACGCCGGCCTGTTCCCAGTCCACCAGCGTTTCATACCCGCGGATGTAGCCCTTGGCGGCGGCCTCGTCCATCATGGCGGCGATCTCCTCGGGGGTCTTATCCAGCATCGCCGCGATGTCCTCGATCGGCATGCGGGCGTTCTTTTCCAGAATACGGAGCAATTCTTCCATAGTGATACACCTCACAATCAAGTATATGCAGATGATTATAGCATATTCGCGGCAGGATTGCACCATTGTTTTTGCGGCAAAGCCCTGCCGCACATTAAAAAGCAGCACCCCCCGTGCCAAAAGGGACATGCTCTGTTTTTGTCAGCCCTCGGCAGACTGTTCGTCTGTTGTCTGGGGCTCCTCCGGCTCTGCGGGCTGTTCCGGCTCTGCAGGCTCGGGCGCAGGCGTCGTTCAGCTGCGTTGGGCGCATCGGCTGTGCCCAGCTCCTCGTTCTGCAATTCCTCCACAAGGGCATCGGTCGGTGCAGGTGGGCGGACCTCCACCTGCATCTCACTCTCCTGCAGGGCGGTCAGATACCACTGGCGGTTTTCCCCGCGGGTAAAGACATAATCCATATACTTCGTCGGCTCGGTGGGGGCCGTCAGCGAAAGCTCACCGGTGGTGTTGTTCGTGGCGGTGGGAACATAGCCGACTGTGACGATGCGCTTGCCGTCCCGGCTGGCTGATCTTCTCGACCGTCGGCGTGTACTGCGCTACCGAGCTGGTGACCGGCACCAGATAGGCCTGCTTTTCCTCATCGTACTGGTAGACGAATTCCTCGGTGCTGAAGGTCCCCTCCGGCACCTTATAGAAGGGCCGAGAAGGTTGGCAATGAGGTATCGACCTCCAGCGCGGGGGATGATGGCCGAGCCGGTGTCGGGGTCACGCTCGTACTGGTCCAGGCTGCCGCCGCTGTTCTGCACCTGATAGACGGTGCCCCAGATGGCGGCCTGTTTGAATACGCCGGGGTCAACGCTGTTCACATCGTCAAACGCCACGGGATCCAGCATGACCATACCGAACAGGCGGTCACGGTACGCCTTGCGCAGACCGCTGTCGTCCAGCGCCGAGCGCACAAGCCCTACGATCCAGCCCAGCACGGTAAACAGGCCGATGAGCGCAGCAGCAGCGCCACACTGCCCACGACCTGCCGTGCCAGACGACGGTTATTGCGATATGTTCTTCTCTGTAATTTGCCATTGTGGATGTGTTGCTCCTTTGGGGGGATTGGTGCGGCGGGGTGAGGGCACCCCGCCCTACACGCCCATTGAACGGGGATCGCAGAGCGGCATGCCCCCATGCCGCCGCAGGCAGGCTCTTTACTTATTCTTGTACATCTGCTCGTAGTATTTTCTGGTAATCGCCGCTGGTGACATGGGCCATCCAGTCGGGGTGGGCCAGATACCAGTCGATGGTCAGCACGATGCCCTTCTCGAACGGGGTCTCGGGGTACCAGCCCAGATCTTCCTTGATCTTGGTGGGGTCGATGCCGTAGCGGCGGTCATGGCCGAGGCGGTCAGCGACATGGGTGATCAGCTCCTCGCTGATGCCCTCGTCCTTCAGGCGGTCATGCAGCTGGGCAATGACGGTCTTGACGATGAAGATGTTGGGGCGCTCGTTGTGGCCGCCGACGTTGTAGACCTCGCCGTCCTTGCCGCCATTGGCGACCATGTCGATGGCCTTGCAGTGATCCATGACATACAGCCAGTCGCGGATCTGCATACCATCGCCGTAGACGGGCAGCGTCTTATGCTGCTTGGCATTGTTGATGAGCAGCGGGATCAGCTTCTCGGGGAACTGGTACGGGCCGTAGTTGTTGGAGCAGCGGGTGATGTTCATCGGCATGCCGTAAGTGTCGTGGAACGCCTTGACGAACATGTCCGCGCTGGCCTTGAGGCAGAGTAGGGGCTGTGGGGGCACAGCGGGGTGGTTCCATAAAGTAGCCCTCGGCACCCAGCGCGCCGTAGACCTCATCGGTGGAAACCTGCAGGTACTTCTTGCCCTCTTTCCACGTCTTTGCGGCGGCATCATACCAGGCGTCCTTGCAGCACTGCAGCAGGTTCACGGTGCCCAGCACATTGCTCTCGACAAAGATCTCGGGGTTTTTGATGCTGCGGTCAACATGGCTTTCGGCTGCAAAGTTGATGACATAATCCGGATCGTACTTAGCGATCAGGTCGGTGACGAGCGCTTTGTCGCAGATGTCGCCCTGCACAAAGATGTGACGGGCGTCATCCTCGATGTCCTGCAGGTTCTCGAGGTTGCCGGCATAGGTCAGCTTGTCGAGGTTGATGAGGCGGATGTCCTCATACTTTTCCAGCATATAGTGGACAAAGTTAGAGCCGATAAGCCGGCACAGCCGGTTACGAGATAAGTCTTCATATATCAAAGTTCTCCATTCCAGTTTGCAAAAAAAGTCCTTGAGGGCGTCCTGCCAATCGCGCATCTCATCGCCGACCGTGCAGCGCAGCATGCGGTTTTCAAGCGCGCCCATGCCGGGCGGTTGGCGCTGGCCGGGTTTGCGGCCACGTACTCGGCGCTGGTGACAGGCTCGACCTTACAGGAAAGCCCTGCCCCTGCATGATGGCGCGGAGGCGAAGTCATACCAGCTGCAGATGCCGTTGCCGGTGCAGTGGTAGATGCCGTAATCGTGGCTGACGGCTAGCTTCAAAATATGGTAGGCCAAATCGACGGCGTTCGTGGGGTTGCCCAGCTGGTCGTTGACAACGGTGATCTTATCGTGGGTCTGACCCAGACGGACCATCGTCTTGACGAAGTTTTTTCCATAGGCAGCTGTAGAGCCATGCCGTGCGCACAATAAAGTGCCGGCGGCAGAACCGCTCAACATACTGCTCGCCCAGCAGCTTGGTCTGGCCGTAGGCCGAGATGGGGGGGCAGGCACGGCGCACTCGTCCAGGGCGATGCCGGCGTTGGCGACACCGGGGAACACATAGTCCGTAGAAACATGGATCAGGCGGGCGCCGATCTTCTCGCAGGCGAGCGCCAGATTGCGCGGGCCGAGGGCGTTGACCCTGAACGCCGCATCGCGGGCGGTCTCGCAGCCGTCCACATTCGTGAAAGGCGGCGCAGTTGATGACCGTATCGGGCTGGTGGCGGCGGATATAGTTGATGGTGGCTTCGCGGTCGGTGATGTCCAGCTCATCGACATCCACCGGGATAACGGTGGCCTTGCGCAGACGCTCGGGCAGGGGGCCGATGGACGCAGCCTCCTCCGCAAGCTGGCGCTGCAGCTCGGTGCCCAGCTGCCCGCGGCAGCCGGTAATCAAAATTTTCATAGATTCTCCCCCGCTCCGATCAATACTGCAGCTTGTCGTCTGCGACATTCTTCAGGTGCTGACCGTAGGGGGCTCTGCCGTAGCGGGCTGCGCTCTCAAGCAGTTTCTCCTTGGTGATCCAGCCGTACTTGTAGGCGATCTCCTCGGGGGCGGAAATCTTGATGCCCTGGCGCTGCTCGACGGTCTGCACAAAGGTAGCTGCCTCGACCGAGGGAGTCCATCGTGCCGGTGTCGAGCCAGGCGTAGCCGCGGCCCAGCAGCTGGACGTCCAGCTTGCCCTGGTCGAGATACATCTGGTTCAGCGTCGTGATCTCCAGCTCACCGCGAGCGCTGGGCTTGACCTGCTTGGCCATCTTCACGACCTCGTTATTATAGAAGTAAAGGCCGGTGACAGCGTAGTTGCTCTTGGGGTTGGCGGGCTTTTCCTCAATGTCGGTGGCGTGGCCGTCCTTGTCAAAGGCCACAACGCCGAAGCGCTGGGGTCGTTGACATAGTAGCCGAAAACGGTGCTGCGCCCTGCTGCGGCGTTGGCAGCAGCGGCCTTCAGCCGCTTGGAGAAAACCGGCGCCGTAGAAGATGTTGTCGCCCAGGACCATCGCGCAGCAGTCATCGCCGATGAACTCCTCGCCCAGAATGAACGCCTGTGCCAGACCGTCCGGACTGGGCTGTACCTTTACTGCAGGTGCAGGCCGTACTGGCTGCCGTCCCCCAGCAGGGCCTCAAAACGCGGGGTGTCGGTGGGGGGTGGAGATGATCAGGATGTCCTGGATGCCGGCCAGCATCAGCGTGGACAGCGGATAGTAGATCATCGGTTTGTCATAAACGGGCAGCAGCTGCTTGGAGGTGACCATCGTCAGCGGGTAAAGTCGGGTGCCGGCGCCGCCGGCAAGGATAATACCTTTCATCGTTTACAACTCCTTATTTTATTATTCCGTGCGCGCCGCCCATCCCATCGGGGCATAATCTCCACAATACGATTAAAGGGTTATACAGCATTTAAAGGCCACACGCAAGGGGAAAATTATTTACCCGCCCAGCTTACCTGCCCGCATTTTTTTGACACGCCGGCCGGCATAACCGCACCCGGCGCGCCCTGCAGAAGCGGTTTTTCCCTTCGCCTAAATTGTTTCCGTTTTGTTACGATTTCTTTGCAGCATCTTGACGTAACGCCCGGCTGTGCTACAATACAAAAGTATAAATCACGATGGCACGTTGCTGCATCGTTTAGCCGATAGAACTAAAGACTGAAATTAAGGAGGCGTTTTCGCGATGAAACGCTTTTTGTGCGGCCTTTTTTATTGCCGTCATTACGTTTGCTGGCTGCCTGCGGCGCTTTTGAATACCACCACCGCCGCCGCGCAGCCACCGCGACCCCGACCAGCTCTACCTCCCGCGCCTTAAAAACACCGTCCACCGTCAAGGTGAACGAGACCGCCGCCAAGGTGGAGGTCGTCACGGCCCAGAGCAGCGCCACACCGGAGTCCACGACCTCCGCTGCAGCCGAGACCCCGGCCACCGGGGATTTTCCCAGGATGTATCTCGTCGGCGTGGTCGGGCTTATCCTGATTTGTTCCGCCGGTCTTTTGATGCCGCGCAAAATTTGAGTTTAACTGCGGGCGTTTTTGTTTTATTTTCAGGTGCTCGTCGGCGTATGTCCGCCAGGCGGAATGCCTTTACAAACCGGAAAGGAGGCCCCGCTGTGCCGCGGCGCTACCGCAAGCTGCGCGGGGATACCGCGTACTATCCCCTTTGCGCCGCGCACCGGCATGCGGGCGCGCCAGCGCCGCCATGTCGCGGGCACTGCGCATCGCCGGTGCCACCGCTGCTGATTCTGGCCGCTGCTGGCTTCTGCGCCAGACTGTATTCCGCGGCGGCCAGCCCGATGCACCTGCCCCGCTGCCCAGCGCAGCCCCGCCGCCACCGGGGCAGGGGCCGCATGTGAGCGTTCAGCCGCTGGCTGCCACCCGGGACGCCCTGGCCGCCAGACCTGGAGGCCGACACGAGCCCTCGCCACCGGAAAGCGCCGGCAGCCCCTGCCGCCCGCACCGCTGAGGTCCTGCCCTGCTACCGCAGCCTCTACGAGCAGAACCCCGACCTCATCGGATGGCTGCGCATCGACGGCACTGGCATTGACCTGCCCGTGGTGCAGACCCCCGGCGACAACGAATACTACCTGCGCCGCGGCGCGACCGTTTTTTACGCCGTGGGCGGCACACGCTGTTCATGGACGAGCACTGCTCCATCGATCCGGACGCCCCCACCGCCAACTGGCTGATCTACGGCCATAATATGGCGGACGGTTCGATGTTCGGCCAGCTAACCCGCTACCGCAGCGAGGCATTTGCCAAAGCACACACCACCTTTACCTTTAACACGATCTACGAGACGGCAGCCTGGCGGGTAGTGGCCGCGCTGGATACGACCCTGGGCGCGGATGAACTGCCCTACTACACATTTTTTGATGCGGATACCAAGCTGGACTGGCAGCAGCCGCGTGGACGCCATCACGCGCTGTCCCTCTATGATACCGGCGTGACCCCGGCATACGGCACCGTATTTGCTGGTGCTTTCGACCTGCGGGGATACCTCGCTCGCCCGCCGAAGACCCGCTTTGCCCTGCTGGCAGTGCGGTGCGGCGAAAAGCTGATTTTCCTCTTGCATTTTATAAAAGAATCGTCTATGATGGTGCATGAACTATTTTAGTCAAAAAAGGAGCCTGTACAAACTATGGCAGAATTTACCTATGAAGTTACCGAGCGCATCGCTGTGCTTTCTACCAACGCCCGCGGCTGGGAGCGCCAGCTGAACATGGTCAGCTGGAACGGCAACCCGCCGAAGTATGACATCCGCGATTGGTCCCCGGACGGCAGCCGCATGGCCAAGGGCATCAGCCTGACTGAGGAAGAGCTCAAGACCTTGAAAGAGCATCCTGAACGATATGGAACTGTGAGGTTCGCATGGAAGACTACCGCGCCCGGTTTGTGGAGATCTACAATAAAAATCACGCGCCCCGGCGCGGACCGCCTGCTGAGCTGGCTGGAGACCACGGACTTTTTCACGGCCCTGCCTCCACCCGCTACCACGGTGCCTGTGAGTGCGGCCTGGTCATGCACAGCCTGAACGTCTACAATGCGATGATGCAGCATTTTTTCACCGAGGGCGAAAACGCCGAAAGCTACGCCATCTGCGGCCTGCTGCACGACCTGTGCAAGGCTAATTTTTACAAAGTAAGCACCCGGCGTGAAAAACGACGCCACCGGCCAATGGGAGAAAGTGCCGTTTTACCAGGTGGCTGACCAGCTGCCCTACGGCCACGGGGAAAAAGAGCGTGTATCTCATCGAGCATTTTATGCGGCTGAAAACTGCCGAGGCTATTGCTATCCGGTGGCATATGGGCGGGTTTGATGATGCCGTCCGCGGCGGCAGCTTTGCCGTGAGCGATGCCTACAACAGCTATCCCCTCGCTGTAAAGCTCCACATTGCCGACCTGACGGCTACTTACCTGATGGAGCAGGGCACCAGCGCTGTGGAAAACGGGCATCCCAAAACAAATGATTTCATATCGCACCTAGCGGGCGTTTACCATGTGGCAACGCCCTTTTTTAGTGGGCTTCTTCCGCCGAGTGGGAAAACGGCTGCATAGGGTGCGTTTCGGGCAAATCGCTGCGTATATGCGCACGCAGTAAAACGGCCAGGTTCTTCCATATAGAGGTGTTCTTCCATTAGCGAATATGGTATACTTAGTTTAGTCCGGTAAATCGGAATTTGCACAATTCTTGAACTCAACATAAATGCCATCAGTGTTGTTCCGTTGCCCGTTCTTTGCTGGTAGAATAAAAATCAAAATGAAGGAGCAACAAGCCATGAATACAGATAAAATCCATGCAGAACTTCTGCAAACGAATATGCACTCAAGGACACCTATCATGTTATCGCATTTCGCAAGCTGGATGGGCAAAGCCAAGCTTCCCGCAACCGTTTTTACCTATACCTTCGGCATTATCGCACTGCGCTGGTAGCCGGTGTTGGAATGAGCCTTTCCATGAAGGTCATCGGCAAGCGGTAACCAATATTTGTCCTCGGCGTGATTGCGAATTATCGGGCTTTGGGATGGGCGGTCTCCCATCTACAAAAATTGGGTGGACAGAAATTCTTTGAAATCATGGAACTGGCAAAAGAAATCAGCGAGATTAAAACAACAATTGAAGAAGGTGAGAACGATTGAATAGATCAGAATGCGAATATTTTGCTACCGCAGCCAGAATGGACGAACTTTCTGACCTTCTTTTTTGAGTATATTACAGTCAAAAGAAATCTGTGGTTTAGCAGGGGTCAATTCCACCTTCATCTGCACTATGAAACGATGTCAGATTTACTCTCGGAGAGTATCCAGCCGTATGAAAAACAATTTCATCTTGCATGGAGAAAACTCTAGATGCCTTTTCTAAAGATTGCGGAATTGCCCGAGGGATGAATTTATATCTAAAACGCTGATTATTTAACACCTACCAGCTACATTAAGAACAACAAGAGACTGTTCCGCACAGTAACATAAAAATGCGGCGGTGTTGGGGGATGGATAAAGCTACCGATAGGATGTTCCGTCATGGTGTTTACGCCGATTCTCATTCTGGTGTACTATTCAAAGATCGACCTTATATCATGGCCTTTATATTCGGGGACTAATGGCAATTATCTCCAGAATGGCTCAAGAAACTGTCGCGGGGATCATTACGTATGTTACAGGTGTGATTCAGCAGTGTGTAAAAATGCCACAAAGCGAAACAACGAACGCTGATTTGACAACAGTTCTGGGTTTCTTGTTATCAGGTCCTGGCATCGCGGGGCGGGGGTACGATTCTCCAACAAGAAACGGGATTCAGCCAACAGTTCTTTTTCAAAAATCAATTACTTCAACATCTTATAATATGACGGAACCTGCTTTTTCTTCCAATTATCGCTTCCATATCTGGATGCAGCACCTGGCGGAGCCCTTGGCACCGCTGCAGGCGCGGGCGCAGCTGGCGGCCATCTCGTCGATCTGCGCGTCGGTGGGGTCGATGCCCAGCTCCGTGGAAGCTGGCGGGCATGCCGATGCGATGATAGAAGTCCTCCATCGCGGCGATGCCTTTCAGCGCGGTCTCCTCATCGGTGGCACCGGGGGTCACGCCCATGACGTTGACGGCGTACTTCACAAAGCGGGGCAGGCAGTCCTTGTAGACGTACCGCGCCCAGCTGGGCCAGAGGGCGGCGAGGCCCGCGCCGTGGGCCACGTCGAACATACCGCCCATCTCGTGCTCGAGTTTGTGGGACATAAAGTCGCCGCTGGCGATGCCGCAGCCGGTCAGGCCGTTGTGTGCCAGAGAGGAGGCCCACATCACCTCGGCGCGGGCATCGTAGTTGGCGCGGGTCGGTGTGCAGCACTCGGCGTTGTGCATGACGGTGCGAAGCAGGCCCTCGGCCAGCACGTCGGTCAGCTCCATATTGCCGCCATTGGTGAAATAGCGCTCCATGGTGTGCATCATGATGTCGGCGCAGCCGGACTCGGTCTGATAGTCCGGCAGGGTCATGGTCAGTTCGGGGTCCATGATGGCAAACTTCGGGCGGGCCAGATCGTCGTCGTAGGAGCGCTTTTCCTCGGTGTCGGTGTTGGTGATGACGCAGCTGTTGCTCATCTCAGAGCCAGCGGCGGCGATGGTCAGCACGGATGCAACCGGGAAGCAGGCTTTTGGCCTTGCGCTGGCCCGCGTACAGCTCCCAGACATCATTTCCGGCTCAGCCAGGCCGTAAGCGATGGCCTTGCAGGAGTCGATGACCGAACCGCCGCCGACAGCCAGCAGGAAGTCTACGCCGTTGGCCTTGGACAGCTCAATGCCCCCTCGCGCACCTTGGCCAGATGCGGGTTAGGCACAACGCCGCCCAGTTCCACGTGGAAGATGCCCGCCTCATCCAGCGACTTCTTGACGCGGTCCAGCACGCCGGAACGCACAGCGCTCTGGCCGCCGTAGTGATGAGCACGCGGGTGCCGCCAAACTGCTTCATCAGCTCGCCGACTCTTTCGACCGAACCTTTGCCGAACGCGACTTTGGTCGGGGTGTAATAGGGTAAATCCAAGCATTGTAAAAACCTCCTGCTTACTTTGGATGCTGCCAAAATCGTGCATCTTGCACAAAAAATTCAGACGCATACATCCGTTTTTTCTAATCATAGCACAGAGCGCAGGCGGGTGCAAGAGGAAATTTTTTGTGGGCCTCATGGCAGGCTTATTCCGTCGGCAGGCTGACGTCCCACTGGGCCAGCTCGACCAGCGGATCGGTATTTTTATCCACCAGTTTTACGGTCAGACCGGCGGCATCGGCGGGGGCAGCGTCAAAGTCGTAGCTGACGGCGCTGCTGTCTGCACTGGGGCGGCTGCTGGCGCATTGCAGCTTTTGGCCATCCGCGGAGAACAGCTGTAGCGTGGCGCCTTTCGGGGGTATCTGCCGATAGCTGTACCGTTACACGGGTCTCGCCGGGGGCAGCGATCACGCTGGACAGCGTATAGCCGTTGACTTCCGGTTCGGAAACCGTACCGATACGGTTGGCCGTATCGCCGGACGAGGCGGTAAAGTTCAGCTTCCAGCGGCCATCCAGCCTGGTGCGCAGATAGCTGCCGTCGGCAGCATAGGCATTCTGCACGCCGGTCAAGCCCGCCACGGTCAGCTGGCAGTCGATGGCAGCGGTGTCGTTGTTGTAGTCCGCCAGGTCATAGTCCATGGCGGCGGCGTAGGTGTGGTCGTCCACTTTTTTCAAACACAAAACCGTTCTGGGGGTAAAGGGCCTGCCCGTTCGCTAGCAGGGTGCCGTCGGCCTGCGCCTGGCAGATCTCGATCCAGCCTTCGCCGCCCGGATTCTGGGCCAGCCAGTCGTAACCCGCCAGACTGTCATTCCCGTCCGGGGCGGTCAGCGTCAGGCCGATGCGCAGGTAGAGGCCGTCGCAGTAGACCTGGTTCAGCGTCAGGGTGTAGGGGCTGGCGGTGCTGCTCTCCCCTGTCTCGCTCTGGCTTTCCGGTACGGCAGGCACTGCGGCCTGCTGGGCATAGCCGGAAAGCCGGTCGCTTTTCAGTTGGTTTTTGCTGTCATGCTGGTTGAGGAAACTGAACACATCCCCCCACAAAGGGCAGACCTCGGCCAGCGCAGGATTCACTGTATTGACCCCGCACAGTACGGCCATGCAGGCGGCGACTCCGGCCAGTGCCCTGCCCCAGATAGGAACGCGGCGGCGCTTGACGGATTTTGCACGGTGTACAGATTTTTTGCGCGGTGCTTCGCCGGATTCGACGTGTACTTTTGCCAGTACAGCATCGGCCAGGCGGTCGCTTTCGGCGGCGGTCAGCGGTGCTTCCTCGGTGGGCAGGGCGTCAAGCTCGTTCCAGAATGTATGCAGATCAGCCATGTGTATAACCCCTTTCCTGTAATTGGCGGCGCAGGCGGTCGCGCCCGCGGCTCAGCCGGGTGTTTACGGTGGATACCCGCAGATCCAGCGCGGCGGCGATCTCCCTGCTGGATTGCATCAGGTAGTATTTGCGCAGAAATATCTCACGGTCGGGCGGCTCCAGCGCTGCCACCAGCACGGCCAGCTCGTCGGCGGCATCCCCGGCCGGGTCGGCGGGCAGGTCGGCGATGGTGGCGGTTAGTTCATCGGTCAGCGGCAGAGTGTCGTGCCGCTGTAAGGCGCGGTAACGGTTGATGGCGGTATTCCGTGCTGTGACGATGAGAGCCAGGCCCGCACCGGTGTGCCGGTGGCTTCCAGCCTGGCGGCATTGCAGCCACAGCGCCACAAATACATCGGCGGTACATTCCTCTATATCCCGGTCGTGCCCGGGCAGGATGCGGCGGGCAATGCCCCGCACCAGCGCGGCGTAGTCCCGCATGGCCCACCGCAGCCCGGTATCCGGGTCCTGCCGGATGGCCTGCAACAGCGTGGGCGTGGTGTTTGTTTGCATGAGCTTCAACTCCTTTTGTTTTGGCGCCTTTCACTCTTATAGACAAGCGGGACGGAGAAAATCTTACAGGGAAATGGGAAAAGTTTCGGGCCGATGACGAGCATCGTCCCCTACAGAAGTGGAGCGTGAGGCAGCAAAAAAACTCCCCGATCTTCATCGGGGAGTTTATGTACGTAAATTATTGGTTATCGCTCATGCGGTCGATCTGATCCTGCAATAGCTGGGATACTGGGCGGTTCACGCTGCGCAGGCGGCGTACCGGCTTGGCGGGCGCACGGTGCGGCGTTGCCTTGACCCGGAACTTCTCCGGCTTGGGCGGTGCAGCCTGGGGCTGAGGCTGCTATGTAGGCTGGGGAGTCTGGGGTACAGGCTGCGGCACAACCGGTGCGGCGGGCGCACTTTCCGTGGGCAACGGCTCCACGGGAATATCCGTCTCCGGGGTGCCCTGGGCATAATCGCGCATTTCCACGCCCAGCTCCTTCAGCTCGGCCTCGGTCTCATCCAACGCCTGGTAGATGGCCAGAGTCAGGTTATCGAGGTCCAAAGTGGCAGCGCTCAAACGCTGATCCACCCGTGCCAGGCGGTCGCGTACCAGCATTACACCGGAGGCAATGCCCCGGGCATTTTCGGCCATGCGGGACTTCTGGGTGTCGGCCTGCTGCTTCAGCTCCTTCTCGGCGCTCTCGGCGTACAGGCGGGCATCGGCCAGAATTTTCTGGGCTTCCAGCTTGGCTTCCCGCACTACATCGGGCGTGGGGGCCGGGGCTGCGTTCAACTGGCGGGCTGCAGCCAACTGCTGCGTCAGCGTTTCGTTCTGTTGCTGCAGGTCGTGGCATTTCAGCTGCCAGATGTTGGCATTTTTCTGGATCTCCCGGTGCTCGCTCTGCACGCTTTCAGCGACGGATTGTGCTTTTTGCAGCTGCTCATCGCTTTCGTGGCGTTTGCTCTCGGCCAGGTCAGCCCGCTGGTTGGCGGCGGCTAACTCGGCTTTCAGGGCCTCGATGCGGGCTTCGGCATCACTGCGCTGGCTGCGCAGATCATCCAGCTGGGCTTGAAGCTGGCGCAGCTTTTCCTGGTATTCCAGTTCGTGCTGCTGGGCCTCGTTGGCCAGCGCGTTCATGTAAGCCAGCACATCATTTTTATCAAAGCCGCCAAACATACGGGAGCGGAACCCCTGCTCCTGTATGTTCATGGAATCAGATGGCATGGCGTTTTACATCCTCTCGCGGAAAATTTAAAGTCAGGGGCGATCAGCTGCGCTTGTTCAGGATGCTGAGCAGATCGTCAAAGTAATCGCCGTCATCCTCTTCCTCAGCCGGGGCCATGCTTGGCGGCGGGCTGGGCGTCAAAGGACTGGGTGAAGATCGGGTTGGGCATGACGGGGTTGATGTCCTGCTGCGGGGGGCAGCGGTGCGCTGTGCAGGCTGGGCAACCTCGGCCTGAGCCGGAGCCTCAACAGGCTGGACGGCGGGGGCAGGGGCGACGCGCGCTTGGCGTCCACATGGGCCTGAATCGGCTCGTCCACCTCGGGGGTGCTCTCAAAGCCGGTGGCCACAACGGTGATGCTCATCTCATCGCTCAGGCGCTCGTCGAACGCAGTACCCCAGATGATGTTGGCATCGGGATGTGCGGACTGGGTGATCATGGAGGCAGCGGTCTCGACATCCTCCAGGCCGATGTCCGGGCTGGAGGTGATGTTGATGATGACGCCGCGCGCACCGGCGATGCTGGTCTCCAGCAGCGGGCTGGAGATGGCAGCCTTGGCGGCGTTCTCGGCCTTGCCGGCGCCCTTGGCAACGCCGACACCCCATGTGGGGCAAAGCCGGCGTCCTTCATGATGGAGCGGACGTCCGCGAAGTCGAGGTTGATGAAGGCCGGGGATGTTGATCAGGCTGGAGATGCTCTCAACGCCCTGACGCAGCACATTGTCCGCCGCCTCAAAGGCGTTGAGCAGGGTGATCTTCTCCTGGCTGATCAGCTTCAGGCGCTCGTTGGGAATGACGATCAGGGAGTCGACGTGCATCATCAGGGAGGCGATGCCCTGCTCGGCCTGCGCCATCTTGCGCTTGCCCTCAAAGGCGAAGGGCTTCGTGACGATGCCGACGGTCAGGATACCCAGATCATGGGCCGTCTCGGCCACGACAGGGGCAGCGCCCGTGCCCGGTGCCGCCGCCCATACCGGCGGTGATGAAGACCATCTGCGCGCCCTTCAGGGCGTTGGAGATCTCATCCTTGTTTCTCCTCGGCAGCGCGCTGGCCGATCTCGGGATCAGCGCCGGCACCGCGGCCCTTGGTGAGCTTTTGGCGCCCAGCTGAACCTTCTGTGGCCTTGGAATTCAGCAGAGCCTGCTGGTCGGTGTTCATTGCGACGAACTCGACACCGGAGAGGCCGGACTCGACCATGCGGTTGACAGCGTTGCCGCCGCCACCGCCCACGCCGATGACTTTAATGTTGGTCACATTTTGCATTTCTTCGTCAAGAACGAATGCCATGAGTGTATCCCCTAAAAGTGTTTGTTTAAAATGGCATGGGACCCAGGGCAGGCCCTGTAAAATGGGCACACTGGTCCGTGGATTTTTTACATATAACTGATTATTAGAATACCAAATTTTTCCTGTCAATTTCAATACCTGCGCCAGAATTTGCAAAAAAATGCCCTCATCACCGCAGAATCCACCAATACGGGCCGGGGGATGCCCGGTTTTTGGCAGGAAAAACGTAGAAAAATTATGTCTTTTTCTGTGATGCAATCGGCCCCAAGGGTGCGCAAATCGCCGGGCAGATCGGCATAACCGCGGGAATGTGGCCGGGGTCCCGCAGGAGGGTCACGCCTCGGCCCCCAGTGCAGCCAGCAGCAGGGCGGCCCCGCCGCGCAGGTCGGGGGCGGTCACCGCGGCTCCGTGCAGGGCCGCGCGGCCGTCCCATAAAGTGTACGCCCGGCGGTGCGGCATCTTGCCCCCAGGGCGGCAAAGCCCTCGGCGCAGGCAAAGCGGCGGGCAAACAGGTGGTCGTAGATCTCGCTGGGGGCGTCGGCGGTCAGCAGCACGGCGGCAGCCAGGGGCGCGGTATCGGTGGCAAAGGCGGGCCAGGCGTTGGCGCAAAGCGTTTGCCCGCCGCGCAGCGGCCGGGCGGGGCTTCGGGCCAGCGTGACGGTGGTATCCTGGCGGGCAACATCACGCCCGCCGCCTGCAAAAAAGTCGAGAAAGGCCGCATAATAGGCGGGGGCGCAGTGGGTGACGGTCACCTCTCCCGGCGCAGGCCAGGGGCGGCGGCGTAGGTGGCGGCGGCGATGCGGTCCGGCAGGGGGCGTCCAGGCGGTGCCCTGCAAAGGCTTGCCGCCCTGTATCACCACCACCGGCGTACCGGCCCCGGCAATGTGCGCCCCGCAGGCACGCAGAAAAGTTCGCCAGGTCGCATATTTCTGGCTCGCAGGCGGCCCCGCAGGATGGTTGTGCCCTCCCGCCTGGGTCGCGGCCATCATCAGGGTCATGGTGGCCCCCACGCTGGGCAGGCGCAGGGCGAAATCTACCCCGTGGAGCGGTCCGCGCCGCCGCAGTGTCACGGCGATGCCCTCCAATTCCACCTGGGCACCCATGGCCGCCAGCCCGGCCAGGTGGATGTCGACCGGACGGGGCCCAGCTTGCAGCCGCCGGGCAGCGGCAGGCGCACCTCGCCCACCCGGCAGAGCAGCGGCGCCAGATAGAACACCGAGCTGCGCATGGCCCCGGCGAGGTAGTCGGGGAATCTCCCCTTGCAGGTCTTGGCCGGGGGCAACGAACAGGTCACCCCCTGCCGTTCGGCCTTTGGCACCCACGGATTGCAGCAGCGCCAGGCTGGTGGCGACATCGGCCAGGGGCGGCACGGCCCGCAGGCGGCTGGGGGTACGGCACAGCAGGGTGGCAGCCAGCAGCGGCAGTACGCTGCTTTTTGGCGGCGGCGGGCCGTATGCGGCCGTGAAGCGTCCGCCCGCCGGTGATGGTGATAAGTTGCATGGGTACCCCTTTACGCTGGCTGTGCGTGGAAATTGTAGGGGGATGTAGGGGCGAACAGCGCGTTCGCCCGCAGGCGGATGAGCATCCGCCCGTAAACCCTGCGGCAACGCAAGGCTCTGCGGGCGAGCGATACTCGCCCTTACACTTATATGTCACAAATCGCGCCGGCATTACAGCAGAATCGGCTGCAACTGCACACCGCAGGGCGCTTTCCAGCGTATCGGGGATGAGGGTGAAATCACTTTTGGAGGCTGCGGGGCTTTTTTGTAGCTGTCGTCCTGGCCGAAAGGGTACAAAGTAGTAGTTCCGCCGCTGCAGCAGCTGGGCAATAGCCGGGGCACTGCCCGAGAGCGCATCGTTGGTGGAGGGCGCCAGAACAACAGGCCGTCCGCCCCGCAGCAGGCTTTTGGCGGCCAGGGTTACCGGCGTGGCGCTGAGGCCCGCTGCCAGCATTGGCCATGGTGGTGCCGGTGGCCGGGGCGATGATAAGCGCCTGGGCCATCCCCTTTTTGGGCCAAGCGGTTCCCACCTGCTGCAGGGTGGTCAGCGGTGTTTCGCCGGTCATCTCCTGCAATTGGGCGCGCAGGGCGGCGGCTGTGCCAAAGCGGGTATCCAGCGCGGCGGCGCTGCAGCAAAATGGGCAGCACCCGCCAGCCCAGCGCCCGCAGGCGGCGCACCTGGGGCAGCACAGCCGAAAAGCTGCAAAACTGCCGCATAAAGCAAAAGGCCACGGTGCGGGGGCCGTCAGGCCGGTTCATCATGCAGATCACCTCTTTCTTGCAGGATGGTCAGTACGGTTTGGGCGATGAGCGCCCCGGCGGTATCGGGGGCGCACTTGCCGGGCAGGGCCAGGGCGTGTTCGGCCCGGATGCCCAGGGCTTCGGCGGCGTCAAAGTCGGTGCCGCCGGGCAGGCTGGCCAGGTCGATGACCAGCGCCCCGGGGCAGCTTTTTCCAGCATTTTTGCGGGGGCAGCACCGGCGCGGGGATGGTGTTGATGACGGTATCATGCTTTGCCAGCAGCACGGGCAGGCGGTCCAGCGGGGCGGCGCGGTGCCGCACACCGGGCGTTGGCCCGCTGCACGGCATTGCGGGCGGCAACGGTGGTATGCCCGCCCAGCAGGTCCAGCCGACGCGCTACCGCCCGGCCGATGCGTCCGGCAACCGAGAACCAGGAAGTCGCTTTCCCAGATGGTGCGGCGGCGCAATTGCAGCAGCAGGGGCAAAGGCAGCCCTCTGCGGTGGGCACGGCGTTTAAACATTCCAGCTCGGGCCGCTGGAAGTAGTCCAGCAGCGGCAGACTGGCCTGCCGGGCGGCGGCCGGATGGGTGAACCGGGGCGTCCGGCCAGCAGCAGGGTGCCGGGGCGCACCCCCTGCAGGGTGCGGGCGACGGCATCGCTGACACGTTCCTGGGACATGGGTAGCAGGACAAAATCGGCCTGGCAGGCGGCCTCCCGGCCCAATGATGCGGAACCCGCGGCCTGCAAAGTCTGCGCCGCCGCCCGCTGGCGGGCATCATGCCCCACCACGCAAAAAAGGTTTTCATAGGCTGTTCCCCTTTGGGTGTGCTTTCGCCATAGTATGCTTGGATTGAGGCGAATGGTGCGGATACAAAAAGCTCCCTCCCAGAGGAGCCTTTTTGTACCGCGTGCAAAAAAAATCCCGACCCCTCAGATGGGATCGGGAAAAATCGAATGGTTTAATAATACTTCAACCGTTGCACTGGCCGCGCCAGACGGCGATGGGGTCGATGGGGACGGTGCCGATGCGCATTTCCACAACGGTGGTCTTGCCGCAGGTGGCAAGGGTCTGGCCCTGTTTTTGACCTGCTGCCCGGCCTTGATGTCAATGTCACTCAGCCCGTAGAAGATCGTGCGCACGCCCGCGCCGTGGTCGATGACCAGCGTAATTCCGTAGTCGCCGCCCAGGTCCTCGGCCAGGTCGATCTTGCCGCTGGCTGGGGCAATGACCAGCTCACCGCGGGTGGTGGACAAAATTACGTTCGTACTGGTGCGGCCGCCTGCGCCGGTGTTGGTGCTGCGCTCGCTGTAGCGGCGGCCCACATACTCGGTCGCGCCGAAGGTCAGCGTGGTGTTGAGGCGGTTGAGGAACGGCTGCACGAACCCGGCGTCCGCCCAGCTGATGCCGGTGGGCGCTGCGGTGGTGAACAGCTTGCTGACCTTGGTGGGGGCGTCGTCCTGCCCGATGTAGGGCGTGGCACGCTGGGACTGCGAGAGTAATCCTTGTAGCTGAATCCGCCGTCGGTCACTTTCGGGTACAGTGTGGTGGAGTAGCGGCCCACCTGCACGTCGATGGTCTCGGTGCCTAAGGCTGCGTTCCAGGGGATGGGCAGGTAGCACACCCAGCCGTTGGAGGACTGGATAAAGCCTTGATTTTTCAGCGTGGTGGTCAGGGGGGGGGGCGTCGTCCTCGTAACTGCCTGTTACACGGATGGCGGCTACGCCGCCCTGCTCGATGGTATTCGCTTAAATAAACGGACGGCTCGATGGCAATATCGAAGGTGAACAGCCAGGTCTCGGAGCCGGTGATGTCGGCGGCGCCTGCTGCGCGGGGAGCCGGTAACGCTGGCCACCAGCTTGGGCGGTGTAGGTGCCGGTCTCGTCAAAGCAATAGCCGCTGAACTCCGACAGCGTACCCTCGAACACGGTCTCCTTGTTGGCGTCGGTCACGGTCAGCTGGGTGGCATAGTTGGTGGAGCTGATCGTAATATCCGGCGACAGTGTGGAGATGGGGGCCTCCAGCAGCGGGGACGGAACTATAAGTTTCGGCGTAGGTACGCTTGAACCAGTTGCCGATGACTGGCACATGCCACTTGTAGGCCGAAGGCTCCAGCGTCTGCCCGGCGAAGGTCACGCTGATGGAAGGCAGCATATCGGGGTGGCGCTGCGGTACAGGTAGGCCACGCCGATGCCGGCCACTACCAGCACGCAGCCGTGGTCGATGACCACCGTATTGCCGGTAAGTTCCAGATTGCCCGCAAACACCACCGTGCCGTTGGCTGCGGCGCGGCAGGGCGCGCCCGGGATGGTGTACAGCTTTGTGGAGTTGGAGCGGCTGCCCTGCTGACCGTTCGTTACTTTGATTTGCCCGTAGTCCACCAAGGTCATGGAGTCCTCAGCCGGGGGCACAAAGCCGCCCTGCCACTGCTTGGCGGTGACGGCAGCCTCGTACAGCGGCCAGATGGCGCTGCGGAACTGCGCGTTGGCGCTCTCCGGGCGGGTTCTTCGGCCTCCACCTCCACCGTGCCAAAGTCCTTCGGCAGCACGGTCAGGGTGCGGGTGATGGTCTCGCCGTTCACCGTGATGTTCACCTCGTGTCCGCCGGAGGACGCATTGTAGGCCGCCGGGATGTAAGCACGCCAGCCCTCGGCGGCACGCACACACTGCACGCTGCCAAGGTCGGTCTCGATGGTGGGCACGGCGTCTCCAGTCATGCCGGAGATGCGCACGCCCACCGTGCCGCCCTGCTCCACCCGCTCGGCGGAAAGCTCCACCTCCGCGCTGGCCTGCAGGGTAAAGTGAACCGGAAGGAATACCGGTACCACCCCGTGGGCTTTGCGGGGCGCTCCAGACCAAGTTTTTGCGCAGCTGCCCGGTGCTGCCGCCCTCAAACTGGGTGATGACCCCGCCCTTGGGCACGCGCCACGCGGTCAGTTCCGCCTTACTCGCCGTTCGCGGGGAAAAGAAAGTTCTGGTACTCCCCTGCGCTGCCCGCAAACAGCACATCCCCCGCCGCATTCTGGATGGTCAGGGCGGTGTAGCCCGTCCAGTCCGGCAACGTCAGCTCCGGGTGGGCGGTGTACAGCACCCCCAGCGTCTGCACGCTCAGGGTGGAGGGGCTGGCAAAGACCTTATCCAGCTGCCCGCCCAGCAGCGGCACCTGCCAGCAGGAGCCGTTCGGCTCCAGCGCCTGCCCGCCGAACTGCGCCGCCCCGTCCGGGCAGCCGCCCTCGGTGGTAAAGGCATAGCTTACCCCCATCACAGCCGCCAGCAGCACCACCACACCCAGCGCCACACTGATGAGCCAAAGCAAAAAACGCTTCATGTTCCTTTCTCCTTATGTACAAAAAAGGGCGCACCGGGGCAGTCCGTTCAGACAGACTGCTCCGTGCGCCCCGATGCGCTTATCTTCCCGGCAGTTTCCGGTATTTTGGGGATCATTATTCTGCCTCGTCCTCAGCAGCGGCTTCCTCCGGCTCTACGGTTTCTGCGTCATCCTCGCCAAACAGCAGGCGCTCGTACTCGTCCAGCTCCTTCTCGCGGCGGTTCAGGTAAAGAGCTACAGCAGCCAGCGCACCAGCCACAGCAGCCAGAACAGCGATCACAGCGACCAAGCAAGATTTTTTCATAGATTCAGTACACTCCTTTTTGCAGTTGAAACATTGTTTCAGCTTGATTTTTCCAGCGGGCGACCCGCAAAGGATCTTGATTCAAGCGGCGATCAGCGCCGCCTTGTAGCTTTTTATTATACCCGTTCGCGTCCAAAATTACAACCGTTGCGCCCCAATTTTCACGCCCTGAAGGTGCTGCGTGGCGCAGTTTGGGCAGTGTGCCGGTTTTGGCGCGGTTCATTACAGCAAATTGCCAAAATCACAGCAGCAGCGGCTTGTACGCCCGGAACGCCCCGGGCAGGGGTGTAGGTGGTGCGCAGCTGCTCCCGGTTTGCCCAGACATAGCCCGCCGGGGCGCTCTGCGCCGGAACGCGCAGCTGCACGCCGGACATGAGCCACTCGATGTGGGTAAAGATGTGCTTTGCGGCGGGCAGGGCGGCGGGAGCTGCCGTGCCGGTGTCCAGCCCCAGTGCCGCCAGCCGCGCCAGCACCTCGGCCTGCAAAAGATGCTCGCCCTCCCACAATACCGGCTGCCACAGCCCGGCCAGCAGCCCTTTTTTGCGGCCGCTGCTGTACCAGAAAGCCCGCCGGGCTTTCCACCAGTGCCAGCGTTACCGGCACAAGCTTGCGGGGCTTCGGCTTTGCCTTCTGGGGCAGCTGGGCGGTGGTGCCCGCCGCCCGGGCAAGGCAGCTTTCCGCCAGCGGGCACTGCCCGCACAAGGGCGCACCGTTGGGCACACAGACCAGCGCACCCAGTTCCATCAGCGCCTGATTGTAGTCCCCGGCCTTTTCCGGCGGCTGATGCTCCATGACCCGGGCGGTAAAGGCCTTTTTACCGCCGGTTCTGTAATAACACCCGGGTCATTATACAGACGGGAAAACACCCGCAGCACATTGCCGTCCACGGCGGGCACGGGCAGCCCAAACTGATGGACGCAATGGCCCCGGCGGTGTACTCCCCGATGCCGGGCAAAGCAAGCAGGGCGGCATAGTCGGCGGGCAGCTGCCCGCCGTACTGCGCACAGACGAGCTTTGCGGCCTTTTGCAGGTTGCGCACCCGGCTGTAATAGCCCAACCCCTCCCACAGCTTATGCAGCTTTTCTTCCTCGCAGGCGGCAAGCGCGGGGATATCCGGCAGCGCTTCCAGAAAGCGGTAGTAATACGGCAGCACCGCCGACACCCGGGTCTGCTGCAGCATCACCTCGCTGAGCCACACATGGTAGGGGGTGGGGATCCTCCCGGAAGGGCAGGCTGCGGCGGTTCTTGTAAAACCACTCCAAGAGGGCGGGCGAAATGTTTTCCACTTGTTTTGTGCTCCTTGTTGAAAAATGAAGAACTAAGAAAGCCGCCGCAGAGGCGGCGGCTTTCTTTGATTACAGTATGCGTGCTTCTCAGAAGCCGTATGCGGTGCGGGGAAGGGCAGCACGTCACGGATGTTCTGGATGCCGGTGAGGTACATGATCATGCGCTCAAAGCCCAAGCCGTAGCCTGCGTGCTCCACGCCGCCGAACTTGCGCAGGTTCAGGTACCACTCGTAGTTGGTCTTGTCCATGCCCAGCTCGTCCATACGAGCCACCAGCTTGCCGTAGTCCTCTTCACGCTGGCTGCCGCCGCAGATCTCACCCACGCCGGGCACCAGCATATCTGCTGCGGCTACGGTCTTGCCGTCGGCGTTCTGCTTCATGTAGAAGCTCTTGATCTCCTTGGGGTAGTCCGTCACAAATACGGGCTTTTTGTACACAACCTCGGTCAGGTAGCGCTCGTGCTCGGTCTGGATATCCACGCCCCACTCCACGGGGTACTGGAACTTCTTGTTGTTCTTTTTCAAGATCTCAATGGCTTCGGTGTAGCTGATGCGGGCCGAACTCGCTGTTTGCCACCAGCTCCAGACGCTCGACAAGACCCTTGTCGATGAACTGGTTAAAGAAGGCCATCTCGTCCGGACAGGTATCCAGCACATAGCGGATGACGTACTTGATCATAGCCTCGGCGTTGTCCATATAGCCGTTCAGGTCGCAGAAGGCCATCTCCGGCTCGATCATCCAGAACTCGGCAGCATGACGGGTGGTAAAGCTCTTCTCGGCGCGGAAGGTGGGGCCAAAGGTGTACACCTTGCCAAAGGCCATGGCCATGGCCTCGGCTTCCAGCTGGCCGGAAACGGTCAGGTTGACCGGCTTTTCAAAGAAGTCCTTGCTGTAATCCACAGCGCCGTCCTCGGTCTTGGGCACATTGTCCAGATCCAGCGTGGTCACGCGGAACATCTCGCCTGCACCCTCGCAGTCGGAGGCGGTGATCAGCGGAGAGTGGGCATAGACAAAGCCGTTCTCCTGAAAGAACTTGTGGATGGCGTAGGCTGCCACGCTGCGCACGCGGAAAGCGGCGTTGAAGGTGTTGGTGCGGGGGCGCAGGGTGGGCATGGTGCGCAGATACTCCATGCTCATCTTCTTTTTCTGCAGGGGGTACTCGTCGGCAGGGCAGTCGCCCAGGATCTCCACGCTCTCGGCGTTCAGCTCAAAGGGCTGCTTTGCCTGCGGGGTGAGCACCAGCTTGCCCTTGATGCGCAGGCTGCTGTACAGACCGGTGTGGATGACTTCATCATAGTTTGCCAGCTTGCCGGCTTCCAGCACCACCTGCAGGGTCTTGAAGCAGCCGCCGTCCGACAGGGCGATGAAGCCGATGTTCTTGGAGTCGCGGATGTTCTTTGCCCAGCCGCAGACAGTGATCTCGGTGCCGTCCGCCGGGGTGTTCTTGAACAGCGAAAGGATCTCGGTACGTTCCATAATAGTTCTCCTTTACAAAAAAAAAAGACAGCTTTTGCCCTGAAAGTTCAGGGCGAACAAGCTGTCTTGTAATGTCCGCGGTGCCACCTGAATTACCGGAAGTGTCCGGTCGCTCACGCGCTCTTTGTTTAAGCGCTGTCCCTATAACGCTGGACCTGCGGCGCACCTACTTAGCGGCAGACGCGCTGCCGTGTTCAGTTTGCTGCTCCCGGGTGTTCGTTCACGCGGCGCACGGGCGCGGCTCTCAGCTGTGCCGCACTCTCGCCGGACGGCC
>VOFG01003643.1_pt1:0-22500 | contig 37759 bp, 61 predicted proteins | sample 5384171 | NCBI WGS metagenome assembly VOFG01 (sample SAMN12384726, study PRJNA508395) | human gut metagenome | isolation source: healthy gut F | host: Homo sapiens
ATTGCGTCGTTGACCTTTTCCTCTACCTCGGCAAGCTCCTGCCCGTCATTGCGCTGTAGTGAGAGAAGTCGAAGCGCAGCCGCTGTGGATTGACGGACGAACCAGCCTGTGCAACGTGTACGCCGAGCGTGTCGCGCAGCGCCTTGTGCAGCAGGTGCGTGACAGAGTGGTTGCGCGCCGTCGCCATACGTTTTTTTTCACATCGTAGGCAAGCGTTGCCTTGTCGCCTACGCTTACCGCGCCAGACTTCACCGTACCAATATGGGCGATTTTTCCGCTGCCGACCTTCTTTGTATCTGTTATTTCTATTTCAAAGTTTTTACCTGTAATAACGCCGGTGTCGCCCTCCCGGCCGCCGCTCGGCATAAAATACGGTCTTGTCGCAGATAACGCTGACTTCCTCGCCTGTGCCCACGCTGTCCACAATCTCGCCGTTCGACACGAGCGCGGTTACGGTCGCCTCCGTCGTCGCGTTGTCGTAGCCAATAAATTCTGTCGTGATGGATTTGTCAATCTGTGCGTAAACATTTTCGCTCCACGCTGCGTCCTCGCCAACATTGCGCCCTGCCCGTGCGCGCTCACGCTGCTCGTTCATCGCCGCGTCAAACGCTGCCTCGTCCACGTCGAGTCCCTTTTCGGCCAAAAATCTCGCGTGTAAAGGTCGATGGGGAAACCATAGGTGTCGTAGAGCTTAAACGCATCGTCGCCGGTGAGCATCTTTTTGCCTTCGCTTGTGAGTTTTTCAATCAGGCCGGACAGAATGTCAAGCCCCTGATTGATTGTCTGCTCAAAGCGCTGCTCCTCAATGCTGATAACCTTTTTGATGTACTCCTTCTTTTCTTCCAGTTCCGGGTACGCGCCCTTTGATTCGCCTACGACCGTCATGGCAACGTCGCTCAAAACGCGCCGTTGATGCCCAGGAGTTTGCCGTGGCGTGCCGCACGGCGCAGCAGCCGGGCAGCACGTAGCCGCGCCCCTCGTTGGATGGTACAACGCCGTCGGAAACAAGGAACGTCGTCGAGCGGATGTGGTCGGTCACAACGCGCAGCGATACGTCCGTCGCGTCGTCCTTGCCATATTCTACATTTGCGAGCCGCGCAATATGCTTCATAATATTCTGAATGGTATCGACATCAAACAGCGACGGCACGCCCTGCATAATTGCTGCAAGACGCTCAAGCCCCATGCCCGTGTCAATGTTCGGGTGGGCGAGCTTGTGATATTCGCCGTTGTCGTCTTTTTCAAACTGGGTAAATACGAGGTTCCAGAACTCAACAAAGCGGTCACACTTCGCACCCAACCTTGCAGTCCGGGCTGCCGCAGCCGTTCTCCGGACCGCGGTCAAAGTAAATCTCCGAGCATGGGCCGCATGGACCTGTCCCGATTTCCCAGAAGTTGTCCTCCTTACCCATGCGGACGATACGTTCCGGCGGGATACCGACTTTTTTGTCCAGATATCAAACGCCTCGTCGTCGTCCTCGTAAATTGTAATCCAGAGCTTATCGACCGGCATTTTCATCTCTTTTGTCACAAACTCCCACGCCCATGCGGTCGCCTCGCGCTTGAAGTAGTCGCCAAATGAGAAATTGCCCAGCATTTCAAAGAAGGTGCCGTGGCGCGCCGTTTTCCCCACGCGCTCAATGTCCGGCGTGCGGATACACTTCTGGCACGTGGTCGCCCGCTTTGAGGGCGGCGTCTGCGCGCCGGTGAAAAACGGTTTCAGCGGCGCCATACCGGAATTGATGAGCAGCAGGCTCGCGTCGTTCTGCGGTACAAGCGGGAAGCTTGGCATCCGGTAGTGGCCCTTGCTCGTAGAAGGAGAGAAATTTCTCCCGAATCTGGTTTAGACCCAATTTTTCCATCGTAATAAAACCCCTTATATCATTAGTTTAATTTATATACAGATTACCGTACCTGCGCGCCCGGCGCAATGTCGCCGTCAGTGGTGCAGATTTTGAGCGTATCGCCCTCGGAGGCGGCCAGAATCATCCCGTACGAGTCCACGCCGCGCAGCTTTTACGGGCTTTAAGTTGGCAATCACAATCACGTTCTTTCCAACCAGTTCATCCGCCTTGTAGTGTTTTGCGAGGCCGGACACAATTTGCCGTGTTTCGCCGCCCATGTCGACCATGAGTTGATACAATTTGTCCGCACCCTCGATTTTTTCTGCGCTGACAACCTTAGCCACACGCAAATCGAGCTTTGCAAAGTCGTCGATTGTAATCTGCTCCAGTGCGGTAGTACCCTTCTTCTCCGGTTTCTTTTCTTCCTTCTTTGCTTCTTTTGTTGCCGGATACTTCGCCGCGTTGAAAGCTGCGATTTCTTCTAACTTCTTTTTTTCTCGTCGAGGCGGGCGAACAGCACCTCCGCCTTACCGACGTGCCCGCCGGCCTGTATTGCGCCGAAGTTGTCAAGGCTCTCCGCCGTAGTGTCACAACCGCCGAGCTGCTCGTAAATCTTCTGCGCAGTAGATGGCATAAACGACTCAAGCAGAACGGCAATAAAGCGGATGGATTCAAGCAGGTTATACAACACGGTCCCAAGCCGCGGCTTGCTTGCTTCGTCCTTTGCCAGCACCCACGGCGCCCGTTTCGTCAATATACTTGTTCGAGCGGCGTGCCAGTCCCATGATGAGGTCGAGCGCGTCCGCCACACGCAGACCATCCATTTTTTCCCTTTACGCCCGCGGCTGTGTCGAGCGCGGTCTGAATCAATTCATCGTCGAACTCGCCCTTGCAGTCCGGCGCGGGAATTACGCCGCCAAAATACTTGTCGCACATCGTCACCGTACGGTTGACGAGGTTGCCGAGCGTGTTCGCCAAGTCGGAATTGTAACGGCTGATAATCGTTTCATACGTAATTGTTCCATCGGACGCAAACGGCATTTCGCTGAGTACGTAGTAGCGGATTGCGTCTACGCCGAACAGTTCGGAGAGGTCGTCGGCGTACATCACATTGCCGCGCGACTTGCTCATCTTGTCCATGCCGGACAGCAGCCACGGATGGCCAAAATCTGCTTCGGGAGCGGGCTCGCCCAGCGCCATCAGGATAATGGGCCAGTAAATCGTGTGAAACCGCAGAATGTCCTTGCCGATGATGTGTACGTCCGCGGGCCAATATTTTTGTACTGCTCCGACGGGCCGTCCGGGTCGTAGCCAAGCGCGGAAATGTAGTTTGTCAGCGCGTCAATCCAGACGTACACGACATGGCCCGGGTCAAACTCGACCGGGATACCCCAGTCGAACGTGGTACGCGACACGCACAAATCCTGTAAACCGGGCTTTAAGAAGTTGTTGACCATTTCGTTCTTGCGCGACTCCGGCGCAATAAACTCCTGGTGTTCCTCAATGTGCTTCATCAGCCTGTCCTGATATTTGCTCATTTTAAAGAAGTAAGCTTCCTTCTTTCGTCGGCACGACCTCGCGCCCGCAGTCGGGACAGCGCCCGTCCACAAGCTGCGACTGCGTGAAAAACGACTCGCACGGCACGCAGTAAAGCCCCTTCGTATTCGCTCTTGTAGATGTCGCCCTGGTCGTAAAGCTTTTTTGAAAATCTTTTTGACAACGGCCTCGTGGCTCTCGTCCGTCGTACGGATAAAGTGGTCGTACGACGCGCCCATCAAATCCCCAGATTTTCTTGATTTCACCCGTCACGCCGTCGACGTACTCCTTCGGCGTTACGCCGGCTTCCTCGGCCGCCTGCTGTATCTTCTGCCCGTGCTCGTCCGTGCCGGTCAGAAAAAATACGTCGTAGCCAAGCTTGCGCTTAAAACGCGCGATTGCGTCGGTCAAAATCACCTCGTACGTGTTGCCGATATGCGGCTTGCGCGACGTATACGCAATCGCCGTTGTGATATAAAATTTTTCTCTATTATTCAAAATTACACCTTCTTTGATTCGTTTATTTTTCTGACAAGAACGCCTCCATCAGCGTATGTCCCATGGGGCGGAAGATGCCCGTTTTCTGCGCTTCCGCTTCACAATAGGTGCGCGCGCCGTGCTCCTGCTCGCTGTCGCTGCGGTAGATCACATACGGCACCGGCTCCGCGCTGTGCGTCATAGTCGCAATCGGCGTCGGGTGGTCAGGCATCAGCAGGACGGAAAATTCCTCTCCCGCTGCCTTTAGTCCGTCGATAATCTGCTTTGCCGCCGCGTCGAGCCGCTCAATTGAGAGCACTTTATTTTCTACTTCGCCGCGGTGGCCGCATTCGTCCGCTGCCTCAACGTGCAGGTACACAAAGTCCTTGCCGCTAAGCAGCGCATCGAGCGCGGCCTGCGCCTTACCGGGAAGTTGGTGTTGACGTTTCCGGTAGCGCCTTCCACCTCAATCACGTCCATACCCGCGCAGTGGCCAATGCCTTTTGAGCAGGTCGACTGCGCTGATTACCGCGCCGTCAAGGCCGTACTTTTCCTTGAAAAGCGGCAGGGCGGGCTTACTTCCCTGGCCCCAGAACCAGATTGTATTTGCGGGGCAAGCCCCTTACGCATTCGTTCGATATTCACGGGGTGATCTTTTTAAGAGCATATAGCTCTTTTCATCATATCCAACAACAAATCGGCGTAGTCGCCTTTTGGCAAATATTCGCCGATCACGCGCTTCGAGATGTCGTGCGGCGGGGTCAGCGTGCTGTTCAGGCTACCGCCGTGCATAACCATCAGGTTGCGGTAGCTCGTGCCCGCATAAAACTCGATTGTGTCGCTGCCGAACGCCTTGCGGACCGTGTCGATAAGCTGCGCGCCCTCTGCCGAGCTGATTTCGTCGGCGCTGTAGTCGAGCATGGTCTTTTTAGAAAAGTCCTCCTCGTCTGAGAGCGTCACCGTGTTGACGCGGTACGTCACATCGCCCTTTGCAAGCTTTGCGCCACTGACACCGCCTCCAGCGGGGGAGCGGCCCGTGTAGTACTTTGGTCGGGTCGTAGCCCATGACGGACAAATTCGCCACGTCGCTGCCCGGCGCAATACCGTCCGGTACGGTTTTCACCATACCCATCTCGCCCTTTTGCAGCGAGGTAGTTCATCGTCGGCTTTTTTCGCCGCCTGCAACGGCGTTTTCCCGCCGAGCGATTCAATCGGCAAATCGGCCATGCCGTCGCCTAAGATTACAATATATTTCATACAGCATTTCCCCTTATCACCAATTCAAGAATAAAAATACATTTATCGTTAATTATACACCATATTCATTAGTATGACAAGGATTTTTCGGGGAAATTCATATTTTGATTCTTAAATTTATTTCGGGCTTTTTAGCAGCAGTGTGCCGCCATGCGGTTAAAAAGCTGAATTTGAAATTGCTAAAGTAAAAATTAACGAAAGTACACGGGTTTTACGCTTTATTTTTTATGTTGGATACCTTTGTCCACCCCTTGACATTACGCGGTTTTATGTGTAAAATAATATGAATGTAAAAGTTTGTTACGAGAAAGGTAAAAGCATGTTTAAAGCCGATACATGGACGGATTATGAATTGATTGACAGCGCGTCGGGCGAGAAGCTTGAACGCTGGGGGAGCCATATCCTGCGCCGGCCCGACCCGACGGCTGTGTGGTCGGACAAGTCCTCGCCGCTGTGGGACAAGGCAGCGGCAGTCTACCACCGCTCGAATAAGGGCGGCGGAAGCTGGGAATATAAGGCGCGTCTGCCCGAGCGGTGGACGGTAGGGTTTGAGGGCATGACGTTTCACATCAAGCCCATGAATTTTAAGCATACGGGCCTGTTTCCAGAGCAGGCGGCGAATTGGGTGTGGTTCCGCGATTTAATCAAACAGGCGGACCGGCCTGTGCGCGTCCTGAACCTGTTTGCTTATACAGGCGGCGCGACGGTTGCGGCGCTGGCGGGCGCGTCGGTGACGCATGTGGACGCCGCGAAGGGGATGGTATCGTGGGCGAAGGAAAACGTCAACTCCCTCCGGATACAAGGATGCCGATATCCGCTACATCGTCGACGATGTGTTAAAGTTCGTCGTCGCGGCGAGCAGCGGCGCGGCAAAACGTACGACGTGGTTATTGGACCCGCCGTCTTACGGGGCGGGGCCGTCGGGCGAGGTCTGAAGATTGAAAACGAGCTGTATCCGCTCGTGCGAGTGTATGAAAATCCTTTCGATGCCCCCCTTGTTTTTCTAATTAATTCCTATACGACGGGGCTGAATGCCTCTGTACTGTATAATATTTTATCTTTGACGATGAAAAAGCGTTTCGGCGGCACGATTGATGCGGACGAGCTTGGTATCCCTGATGCGCGCAAAGCCGGGGCCAGTCTCCCGTGCGGTATCTCGGGCCGGTGGCAGGCAAATTGAGAAACGCGAAGAAATCTACTTTTGAAACGGCGGTTTGCAGATGATTAAAACCGAAAATTTACGATATAATTACGAAAAAAATGAAGACGACGAGAGCGTGGTTGAGGTCTTAGCGGGCGTGGACTTGGAACCCCATTAGGGCAGTTTGTCGCCATCGTGGGGCACAACGGCTCGGGCAAGTCGACGCTTGTAAAGCACTTTTTAACGCGGTGCTGTTGCCATCGGGCGGCAAGGTGGCGTCGAGGGGCTTGACACGGCGGACGAGGCGCTGCTGTTTGAGATTCGGCGGCGCGTCGGTATGGTGTTCCAAAACCCGGACAACCAGATTGTCGCGACAATTGTGGAAGAGGACGTTGCGTTTGCGCCGGAAAACCTCGGCGTTGCGCCGAAGGAAATCCGTGAGCGGGTCGATAAGGCGTTAAAAGCGGTCGGCATGTACGAGCGCCGGCTCGACGCACCGCATATGCTCTCCGGCGGACAGAAGCAGCGGATTGCAATCGCGGGGATTTTAGCGATGAACCCGAAATATATTATCTTAGACGAGCCGACGGCGATGCTCGACCCAATCGGGCGGCGCGAAGTCATGAATACGGTGCGCCGGCTCAACAAAGAGGAAAATATGACCGTTTTGCTGATTACGCACTACATGGATGAGGCGGCGCTCTCCGACCGGATTATCGTAATGCGCGGCGGGCAGGTCCTGCTCGACGGCACACCAAAAGGAGGTCTTTGTGCAGACGGAGAAGCTCAAAAGCACAGGGTTTGACATTCCGCAGGCGGCGGAGCTGATTCACGAGCTTGCTGCGGCGGGGCTTCCGGTCAAAAAGGACGCGATTACAGTCGACGAATGTAGAGGAGATTATGAAGCTGTTATGATCGTATGCGAAAACGTATGCCATACTTTATCAGGCGGGTTCCCCGTTTGAGAAGGCGGCGCTTAAGGACATTAATTTACATATTACTGCGGGCGAACTCGTCGCAATTATTGGGCACACCGGCTCGGGCAAGTCGACGCTGATCCAGCACTTTAATGCGCTGCTGAAGCCTACGTCGGGACGGGTGTTGATTGACGGGGTTGATACGAGTACGCCGAAGCAGGATTTACGCGTAGTGCGCAAGAAGGTGGGCTTGGTGTTCCAGTATCCGGAGCATCAGCTCATGGAGGAAACGGTACGTAAGGACATCGCGTTTGGGCCGAAGAACCTCGGTCTGCCGGAGAACGAAATCGAGGACCGCGTTCTGGTCGCGGCAAAGTCGATTGACTGAAGGACGAGCTTTTTGGACAAGTCACCGTTCGAGCTGTCCGGCGGGGAAAAGCGTCGCGTCGCGATTGCGGGCGTATTGGCGATGGAGCCGGATGTACTCGTATTAGATGAGCCAACGGCTGGACTTGACTCCGGCGGGGCGCGACGAGCTGCTCGATTTGGTCCTCCAGCTTAACGACTGCGGCATGACGATTGTGCTCGTATCACACAGTATGGAGGACGTTGCCCGGACGGCACGGCGCATTATCGTAATCAATGATACGAGAATCGCGTACGACGGCAGCGTAGCGGAGGTGTTCTCGCATGTGCGGGAACTGACGGATATGGGGCTTTCTGTGCCGCAGGTCAGCCTTGTGATTGACCGCCCTGCGCGCACGCGGTGTGGATTTGCCGGGCGACATCTATACGGTGGAGCAGGCGCGCGACGCGCTGCTCGGGCTTTTTGAGAAAATAGTGGAGGCGCAGCATGATTCGATTTGCCTTTTGGATAAACGGAAAAGGTACAATATGCGCAACGGTTATTTAACTTGTTATATGCGAACATGTCGGTCATCGCGCCGACAGGATATACCTATCAGGAAGACTTTGCCGCTTGGTCGGCGGCGGTATTGCCTGCGCTGGACAAGCCGCAGCGGCAGATTGTTTGTATCTATGATGACGAGGCATTTATCGGCTATTTTCAGTACTATGTGAATGATGATTTGTTTATGATGGAAGAAATTTAGTTTTACGCAGTTACCAATCGGAAAAACAGCTGTTCCGGCGGCTTTATACGTTTTACTACCGCAGCTGCCCGCCGGTATTTGCTTTGTTGAGGCTTATGCAAATAAGAAAAATATAAAATCACAGGAAATTTTAAAGCATTTAGGGCTTTCTGTGACAAAGGAAAATGAGACCAATTTACTCTACAGAGGAAATTACATGGATTTAGTAAATTGGTGTACTAAAGAAAAGATAAATTAAACCACATAGGAGAAAACCATGCTCAAGGATATTACACTCGGACAATACTTTCCGGGCGACTCGCCCATACACAGGCTTGACCCGCGGGTCAAGATTCTGCTGACAATGGCATACATTATTTTACTCTTTTTGGTGAAGAATTTTACTGGCTTCGCCTTGTTTGCCGTGTTTACGTTCGTGGTGATTGGCGTGGCGAAGATTCCATTGCGGTTTGTTGTAAAGGGACTAAAGCCCCTTGCTATTTATTATCGTGTTTACCGGTATTATCAACATTTTATGACCCCGGGCACGATCGCGTTTCAAATTCCGTACACGTGGATAACGGCAACGTGGGAAGGGATGCGCATGGCGGCGTTTATGATTGTGCGTTTAACGTTTTTAATCATGGGCACGTCGCTTCTGACGCTGACGTCGTCGCCGATTACACTGACAGACGGAATAGAGCATTTGCTCTCGCCGTTTAAGAAAATCGGCGTGCCGGCGCACGAGCTGGCGATGATGATGACGATTGCGATTCGGTTTATCCCGACGCTTTTGGAGGAAACGGAAAAGATTATGAAGGCGCAGACCTCGCGCGGGGCCGACTTTGAAACGGGCAACATCCTAAAGCGCGCGAAGGCGCTTTGTGCCGCTTTTGGTTCCGTTTTATCAGCGCGTTCCGGCGCGCGGACGAGCTTGCGCTCGCGATGGAGTGCCGCTGCTACAACGGCGGTACGGGCCGGACACGTATGAAGCAGCTTCAAATTACAAAAGGCGACATCTCCTGTACGGCGGTGGCGCTTGTTTCGATGGCAATTGCCACAACGGTTGGATACTTGACGTTTCTGCTTTAAAAATGCCATAAAGCGATTGGTGCTATGCTCCGCAATATTGCTCTGCTGCTCCAGTATAAGGGCAGCGCGTACCACGGCTGGCAGCGCCAGCAAAACGCCCTGACGGTGCAGGAGACGCTTGAAGCCGTCGCTAAAAGGTGTGCGGCCTAACTGGGACGATTACCGGCTGCGGCCGGACGGACGCGGGCGTTCACGCTCTCTTTTATGTCTGCAACTTTTTTCAAAGACAAAAATCCCTGACGAAAAAAATTGCGTTTGCACTCAACTACAGCCTGCCGGACGACATTTGTGTCTTAGGCGCGGCGACGGTTGATATGCACTTTCACGCGCGTTACAGCGTAGTAAAAAAACGCTACCAATATAAAATTTTAAATACACCGCACGGCGATGTTTCAAAAGGATTTGGCATGGCACTGCCGAACGCCGCTCGATCTTGAGAGGATGCGTTTTGGCGCGCAGGCTATATTAGGCGAGCACGACTTCCGCGCGTTTTGCGCGAGCGGCGCAGACAAAGGGATTTTTGTGCGTACGGTCTACAGCTTGATATCACGAAGCAGGACGGCATTGTGACAATAGACGTGTGGCAATGGCTTTTTGTATAATATGGTACGCATCATCGCCGGTACACTCGTCTATGTTGGAACGGGGGCAGAGCCCGAGGCGGTAGGCGCGGTGATCGCCCTCATGCGACCGGCGGCGCGCCGGGATTACAGCTCCGCCGCATGGGGCTATATATGGCGCGGGTATATTATGAGCCGGAGATTGAGTGGAAATAGGACGCAAAGCGGGTGGTGCAAAAATGAGCAGATTGATTACAAACGAAAAAACAAATGGAAATAGAGCGGGCAGCAGCGCGGTGAAACGGGCTTTGTGTGGTTTTTTGAAGCGGCATATAGGGCTGATTGTGCTGGGAATTTTGTTTTGCTCGTCAGTGCGGCGGCCATAGCTGTCGGCCTTAACCCCGACTTTGGCGCGTCACTGTTTCACAGGGGCGCTTCGCCTCTGTATTTGGATGAAAATACGTTGTTTGAGATGCCGTATACGGCTGGTGAAACGACTGTTATAAAGGTACAAAATAATTCTGTTATCATATGTACAAAAGAAAAATTATGAGCCTTTCCGGCGCGGGAAAACAGAGTGGGAGCTTCCGGTACGCCTGAGCAATCCGCTCGTGTCGGTGGCGGACGGCTATATTTTAGCAGCCGACCGCGGCGGCAAGGATATTTATTTGATTCACGAGGGAAAGGTTTTACTGCAAACGGCCTCTGCGCACAATATTATCAATGCGAGCGTTGCGGCGGATGGAAGGTTTGTCGTCGTGTCGGATGAGCCGTACTATAAGGGGCCGTCACAGTAAAGGACGCGAAGGATAACGAGGTGTTTGTGTGGCATTCCGGCACGGCTTATATCGTTGACGCTGTGCTTGGCGGCGATACGGATAATCTTGCGCTTGTAACGGTTAATACCGCCCCGTCCTCCGGCGGCGCGGGCGGCCTTTCGGGCGGCGTGCTGCTGTTTTCATCTCTATGACACAGAGCCGTATCAGACCCATACTTTTGACGCAAATGTGGTGACGAATGTGTTTCGCGCGGGCAAGGGTTTTTGGCGGTAACGGACCGGCAGTGTGTCGGTTTTGGCGCGGACGGCGCGCAAAGCTGGACGTACAGCTTTGAAGGACAAACTATCAGTAAAATTAGCACAAGCGGCGACCTGACCGTGTTTGCGCTGGAAAGCTCCGGCGGGCGGAAAAGTATATCCGCCGTTGACAATAATGGAAAGGTGAAATGTACGATTCCGAACGTACCGAGCTTGAGCTTTATCAGCGTGGACGCAGACCGAATCGCTTATAACAACGGCAACAACATTACGGTCTGTGACAGCGCAGGAAGCGAGCTCTATTCGATTCAGACGGCAAAAGCTTTACGGAGCTGCTGCTGTTTGACGGCGGTAAAAAGGCGGTCGGGCTGACGGGCACATCGCTTGATATTTTAGAGATTAGATAAGTGTTTCGCTCTATCAAAAAGGAGGCGCGGGTATGCCATATGTTTTGGATGCGGTAATCGCCGCAATCGTGATTATTTGTGTCGTGCGCGGCGCAAAAGGGGTTTATCCGCGCCGCATTTGGTATTGTGACGTTTTTGCTGGCGGCGGTACTTTGCGTTTATGTTTTATGGCCCGTTTTCGGACTATGTAATTACGACGCCGGCGGGACAAACAGTGGAGCAGAATTTATACGATTCAATTTATAAGGCGGTTGCCGGCAATGCGGCGCAGCCGCAGCATGAGGGGGCAGAGCAAGCCGCACCTGAACCGGAGCAAGCCGCACCTGAACCGGAGCGGCAGAAGCCGACGGCGAACACGACAGAGGATGTGCTAAACGCGATGAAGATTCCGCAGTTTATGTTCCAGTCGGTGTTTGCGCAGAGTGATTTCCTCGTCCGCACGGCGCAGCTTACCGTTGCGGAAGCGGTGAGTAAATCGCTGGCGGGTGCATTTATGAAGGCTTGCTGGGATTTTGCTCTTTTTGTTGCTGTTGATTGGGCTATGGCTTTTTGCGAATTATATTAGAAATGGTGTTCAAGCTTCCGCTTTTAAAGGAGGTCAACCGTCTTGCAGGATTTTTGGCCGGACTGGTGAACGGCGTTTTGCTGTCGTATCTGGTGTTGGCGGTGTTTGGCCTGCTGTCGGGGTTTGGGAGCTGACCTTTATCCATGATACAATTGCACAGTCATACGTGTATAAAAAACTTTTATGAGACGAATATAGTAATGAGTATGTTTACAAAATGATGGATATATGGGGTGTGTTATGCAGGAATATGAATTATTAAAGGAGAAGTCGCTGGCCGACCTGCGAGATTGCAAAGACGTTCGGATTGACGAAAATATCGTCCTTGCGTAAAAACGATTTGCTGCTGCGGCTAAAGGAACATTTTGAAGCCAAGGGGATAGAGCAGAAACCAGTACAAAAGCAGCCGGTTCGAAAAGCGGCGAGCCGTCCGGCGGCGAAACCGGCTGAAAAGACTAAGACGGAAAAACGAAGAAGAAACACCCGCCGCGAAACCGGCGCAGAAGGTACGCACAAGGCCGGACAACGTGACCGAGGTCAAGGGTATTTAGAGGTGCTGCCCGACGGGTTCGGGTTTATTCGGTTTGATAATTACGAGTCGAGCGCAAAGGACGTGTATGTGTCAAATACGCAAATCCGGCGGTTCCGGCTCCAGACGGGCGACGAGATTGTCGGTGATGCGCGCAAGGCGAGCGTGGGGGATGAGCGGTATGCGCCGCTGATGTATCGTTCACAAGGTCAACGGCGACCGCCAGAGGCGAGCATTCATAGGAAGCCGTTTGACAGCTTAACGCCGATTTATCCGACAAAGCGGCTGCATTTGGAGACGAATCCGACGGGGTTTTCGATGCGTTTGATTGATTTGATTGCGCCGATTGGCTACGGACAGCGTGGTCTGATCGTTGCGCCGCCGAAGGCGGAAAGACAACGCTTTTAAAAAACATTGCGCAGAGCATTTCAAAAACCATCCGGATGAAAAATTGATTGTACTGCTGATTGACGAGCGGCCGGAGGAAGTCACCGACATGAAGCGGTCAATTGACGGCGAAGTTATCTATTCGACGTTTGACGAAGCGCCGGAGCATCACGGCAAGATTGCTGAGCTGGTGTTTGAGCGGGCGAAGCGGCTGGTCGAGCACAAAAAGGACGTCGTAATCCTGCTTGACTCGATCACACGGCTGGCGCGGGCATATAATTTGATCATCCCGCCGACAGGGCGGACGTTGTCGGCGGGCTTGACCCGGTGCGCTCCATAAGCCGAAACGGTTTTTTCGGTGCGGCGCGTAATATCGAGGAAGGCGGCAGCCTGACGATTTTGCGACGGCGCTGATGGAAACGGTAGCCGTATGGACGAGGTTATTTTTTGAGGAATTTAAGGGAACGGGTAACATGGAGGTGCGCCTTGACCGGCAGCTGCAGGAAAAGCGCGTCTTTCCGGCGATTGACATTGCAAAATCGGGCACACGGCGCGAGGAGGCGCTTCTGAGCGGGAGCGAGTTGTCGGCGGTTTGGGCGGTACGCAAGGCGATGAGCAGCCGCAATACGGTCGACGTCACGGAGGAAATCTTAAATAAGCTTACGCGGACGCGCACGAACGCGGACTTTGTGCAGAATATTTTAGATACGATGGGAAAATAGCAGAGGATAATAGCGATGGAACAGAAACGGAAATCTATTTGGATAACAGCGCGACAACGAAAAGTGCGCCGGAGGTGAACGCGGCGGTGCTTGACGCACTTGCGCACAGCTACGGTAATCCTTCGTCGCTGCACCGTCTGGGGATGCAGGCGGAAAAGGTGTTTGCCGGTGCGAAAAAGATGCTGGCGCAATGTCTGTCCGTGACGGAGCAGGAAATTTATTTGACCTCCGGCGGGACAGAGAGCAGCAATATCGCGATTTTGGGCGCGGCGGAGGCGAATAAGCGGCGCGGCAAGCACATTATCTGTACTGGCGTGGAGCATCCCGCCGTTTGAAACAGTGAAAAGCTTGAGGCAAAGGGCTTTGAAACGACAGTGCTCGGCGTGGACGAGACGGGACATATCAGCGTAGAAGAATTTGCCGCCGCGCTGAAGCCGGACACGATTTTGGTCTGTGTGATGCATGTCAATAACGAGGTCGGCGCAGTGATGCCGGTCGAGGCGCTGAAGCCGATTATGAAGAAAAAAATCACCGCACGCACTCTTGTTTGTTGATGCGGTGCAGTCGTTTGGTAAAATCGCGGTAAAAGCCGAAAAAGTGGGGGCGTAGACTTGTTGTCGGCGAGTGCGCACAAAATTCACGGCCGAAGGGCGTAGGTGTTTTGTACGTCAAAAAGTACGCATCGTGCCGGTGCAGTTCGGCGGTCACCAGCAGGGCGGTCTGCGTTCCGGGACGGAGAACGTGCCCGGCGCGGCGGGGTTCGGCGTTGCGGCGGCGATGGCGGCGGAGCAGATGGAGCGGAGTTATGCCCATGTACAAATGTTAAAAGAGCGGCTCCAGTGCGGTATTTTGGATAAGATTGGACAAGTCGTGGTCAACGGCGGCGGGGGAATTGCTGCCTTATATTTTAGATGTTTCGTTTTTGGGCGTGAAGGCGGAAATTTTACTTCACGCGCTTGAGAGCAGGGGGATTTACGTTTCGCCGGGGTCGGCCTGTTCATCTAACGCGCCAGCGCCGAGCCGGACGCTTCTGGCGATGGGGGAAAAAAAAAAGAGATTGAAGGCGCGGTGCGGTTCAGTTTTTCGCGCGAAAATACGGTTGAAGAAATTGATTATACGATTGAAACACTCTTTGCGCGAGGTGGCAGAAACCGAAAATATGTAAGATAGTGCGACAAAAGGAATTGGCGTTGATATGAAGGAAATTGTACTTGTGAAATATGGAGAAATCATCTTAAAGGGCTTAAACCGCCCGGTGTTTGAAAATATATTGGTGAAAAATATCAAAACTGCGCCTGGGCTGCTCGGCGAGGTCAGCGTGACGCGCGCGCAGGCGGCGGTCTATATCGACCCGGCGGACGGCGTCGACATCGACGAGGTATGCGCACGCCTGCAAAAGGTGTTTGGCGTGCTGAGTATTACGCGCGCCTGCGTGGTGGAAAAGGATATCGAAGCGATTAAAAAGCGGCGGTGGAATACTGCGCGGAAGACGTGCTCGCCGGCGGCTCGTTTAAGGTGGAGGCGAAGCGTGCGGACAAAAATTTCCGCTTAAATCACCGCAGATTTGTATGGAGGTCGGCGGCTACATGCACGACCAGATTGAAGGTGCGGTTGTGGACGTAAACAACCCGGGCCATACGGTTATGGTGGAGGTGCGCGACTTTGCGGCGTATGTAAAAAAAGCTGGCAGGGCAGGGCGGTCTGCCGGTCGGCACGGGCGGCGCGCGACGCTGCTTTTTGTCGGGCGGAATCGACAGCCCGGTCGCGGGCTACCGCATGGCGAAGCGCGGCTTGAGCTCGACGCGGTGAACTTTTTCTCCTACCCATATACGAGCGAACGTGCGAAGGAAAAAGTGATTTCGCTCGCGAAAATTTTGGCGCAGTATAGCGGTCCGCTGCGGCTTCATATCGTGCCGTTTACGGATATCCAGCTTGCGATTCGGGATAACTGTCCGGAGGAGCATCTGACGCTTATTATGCGGCGGTTTATGATGAAAATTGCGGAGCGTGTAGCGCGTAAAAACGGCAGCGAAGCGCTGATTACGGGCGAGAGCCTCGGCCAAGTGGCAAGCCAGACATTGCAGGCACTGCATGTGACGAACTCGGTGGTTGATATGCCGGTGTTTCGGCCTTTGATTGGTATGGATAAAGAAGAAATCGTGCGTACGGCGCGCGAGATTGACACGTTTGAAACGTCGATTTTGCCGTATGAGGACTGCTGTACGGTGTTTACGCCGAAGCACCCGACGACAAAGCCGAAAGTTGAACGGGTAATTCGGTCGGAGTCCGTTCTGGATATCGAGTCGTTAATTGACGAAGCGGTGGCGGGCGTTGAAACAATTGTGGTAAGACCAGAATAAAAAGAAGGAAGAAACGGAAAAATGAAATATGAAATTGTTTACATAAAAACGGAGTAAAAATTGCTCTCGTGACGGGAAACGAGGTTGTGATTACGGACGCAGCTTCTGCGCTTGACCTTATGATGACAATAAAATATGAAACGGATGTTCACGAATTGCGATTGAAAAGGCTTGTGTAGATGAACCGTTTTTTATATTGAGTACACAGTTAGCGGGCGAAATATTGCAAAATTTATCAATTATCAGGCAAAGTTTGCAATCTATGGCGACTATACCAAGTATACAAGTAAGCCGCTCAAGGACTTCATCTATGAGAGCAACAAGGGAAACGATTTTTTCTTTGTTGCGACGCAGGACGAAGCAGTGGAAAAGCTTTAGTCTTGCGGAATAAAACGATAGGAAGTGGATGTAAGATGGTAGCGGAAATTATAGCAGTCGGAACAGAGCTGCTGCTCGGCGAAATTTTAAATTCGGATTCACAGTTTTTGGCGCAGGAGCTGTCAAAACTGGGGATTGATGTGTTTTACCAGACAGTGGTGGGCGACAACGAAGCGCGGCTCACGCAGACGATTCAAACGGCGCTGTCGCGCTCCGATTTGGTTATCACGTCGGGCGGACTCGGGCCGACGCACGACGATATTACAGCGAAACGCTTGCAGCGGCGATGGGCGTGGAGATGAAGCTCGACGAGGCATGCCTTCGCGACATGGAGGCATATTTTGCGCGGTTAAACCGTCCTATGGCGCAGGTCAATGTCAAGCAGGCGGTTATGCCGGTCGGTTGCACTGTGCTCAAAAACAACAACGGAACCGCGCCGGGCGGTATCATTGAAAAGGATGGTAAGATTGCGATTTTTCTGCCCGGCCCGCCGAACGAGATTGTGCCGATGTATCACGAGAGCGTCGCGCCGTACTTGGCCGCAAAGTCGGAGGAGATTCTGTTTTCCAAAACGCTGCGCATTATTGGGATTGGCGAGTCGAGCGTAGAGGAAAAGCTGTCCGATTTTATGCGCGCCTCGACAAATCCGACCGTTGCGCCGTACGCAAAGACGGATGAGGTAACGCTGCGGATTACGGCAAAGTGCAAAAGCGAAGACGAGGCGGCCGCGCTGATTGCGCCGGCAGAGGAGAAAATTCGCGCGGTGCTGGGCGATGCGGTATACGGCGTGGGCGACGACACGATTTTTGCTGCAGTGTGCCGTCTGTTAAAAGAAAAGAATATGAAAATTGCCTTTGCGGAAAGCTGTACGGGCGGTTTGTTGGCGGAAAAGCTGACAAGCGTACCCGGCGCGTCCGGGGTGTTGGAGCAGAGCTTTGTCACGTATTCGGTGCGTGCAAAACATGACCTGCTGGGTGTCAACGAAGTTGCGCTCAGCGAGTTCTGGCGCGGTAAGCGAGCAGGTGGCGTGCGCTATGGCGGAGGGTGTGAAAAACGCAGCAGCGCGGATATTGGTGTCAGTGTGACGGGTGTTGCCGGCCCGGACAGCGACGAAAAGGGCAATCCGGTCGGGCTGGTCTATGTCGGAGTAGCGGGGACAAACGGAACAGAGGTAAAAAGTTTACCTTTTGCCGGAAGCCGGGAGCGGATCCGGACGCGTGCGTGCGTGAACGCTTACGCTGCGCTGCGCGATTATTTGATGAAACGCTCGTAATGTGTAAGTTTTGGTTGACAGGGGAGAAAAAAAGGTATAATACAAACAGAACATTCGTTTGTGAAAGTGGGGTACACATATGGCTGAAGCAACATCGGAAAAGAGAAAGGCGCTTGACGCCGCGCTGACGGGGATTCGCAAGCAGTTCGGTGAAGGCTCGATCATGAAGCTGGGCGAGTGCGAAGACGAATATAGACGTGATTCCAACCGGGTCGATGAGCCTTGATTTAGCGCTCGGAATCGGTGGTTTGCCACGCGGCAGAATCGTGGAGATTTATGGGCCGGAGTCGTCCGGCAAAACAACGCTGACGTTGCATGTCGTTGCGGAAGCGCAGAAGCTTGGCGGCGAGGTGGCGTTTATCGACGCGGAGCATGCGCTCGACCCGGAATATGCGAAGCATCTCGGCGTTGATATTGACAATTTACTCGTGGCGCAGCCCGATACGGGCGAACAGGGCTCGAAATTATGGAGGCGCTGGTGCGCAGCGGTGCAATTGATGTTGTTGTGGTTGACTCTGTTGCCGCGCTTGTGCCGCGCGCGGAAATTGACGGCGAGATGGGCGATTCGCACGTCGGACTGCACGCGCGTCTGATGTCGCAGGCGCTGCGTAACTTAGCGGGTATTTTGAACAAATCGAACACAATTGCGATTTTTATCAACCAGCTTCGTGAGAAGGTTGGCGTGATTTATGGAAATCCGGAGACGACGACGGGCGGGCGTGCGCTCAAGTTCTACGCGTCTGTGCGCCTTGACATCCGCAGGATTGAGGCAATCAAGAATGGGTCGGAGATTATTGGCAACCGCACGCGCGTAAAGGTTGTAAAGAACAAGGTTGCGCCGCCGTTTAAAGAGGCGGAGTTTGATATTCTGTATGGGCAGGGCATTTCAAAAAGAGGGAAATATCCTTGACGTCGCGACTTCCTTTGATATTATCCAGAAGAGCGGCTCGTGGTTTTTCCTACAATGGCGAGCGGTTTGGGCAGGGGCGTGACAATGTGCGCAAGTATATGATTGAAAACCCTGATTTTACGGCAGATATTGAGGCGCAAATCCGCGAAAAACTCAATGTTGCGCAGACGGAGCGTATTGATGGCGAGGATGTGACCCCGCTTGGCAAACCGCCGAAAAAGTAAGAACAGTGAGAAGGTAACAGTTTGATGGAATATGTCATTTTGGACCTTGAATGGAACCAGCCCGTGTCAAAAAACAGTTATCCGTATTTGAGCATAGGCGACAGGATGTCGAACGAGATTATCCAGATTGGGGCCTACAAGGTTTCGGAGGAAATGAAAATAACGGACAGCTTTTTGCACCTATGTGCGGCCGAAGTATTATAAAAAGCTCAACAGCGTTGTAAAGCGTCTCACAAATATCAATAAGGAAGAAGTGCGGGCCGGTAAAGATTTTATTGAGGCTGCCGCGCTTTTTCGCGCGTGGTGTCCGCCGGGAGCAACCGTGTTTACGTGGGGGAGCGACGACGTGTATGTCATGAAGCAAAATCTTGAGTTTTATGGGATTGATGCGTCGTTTATCAGCCGGTGGTACGATTTACAGGTGATTTTTTCGACGCAGTATTTGGGCGAACGGTCACAAAAATCGCTGAGCTTTGCGATGGAGTATTTTAATATAAAAAGAAGATGAAAATAAACAATTACATGACGCGCTCGACGACGCCTACTACACAGCGCAGATTTTTATGCGCCATGATATTGCTGCGTGTTTGCCGGCGTACCCGGCGACGAGCAGTTTCCGGGTACTGTGCAGCGAGCTGTCGGATACGGAATATGGAGCGTTTTACTCAAAAAAGAAGGCAATGGCGGACAAGGCGGTGTCCCGCGTGCTGTGTCCGGAATGCGGCGGCGAGCTTGTAAAACATGATACGTGGCTGTCACAGAACGGGAAATATGTCTGTGTTGCGACGTGCAGCGAGCATGGGGAGTTTGTGTCGCGTGTAAAGCTGAACAAACACTTGGACGGGAAGTTTTACGTCAATAAGGTGACGAGAAAAGAGGGCGAGCAGGTGCGCGCGGCGATTAAAGAAAAAATGTGCTGCGCAAAGGTGAACACAAAACGGAAAAAGCCCAAAAAGGTAAAAGTTGTATAGAGAAGTGAGCCGAAATCACACAAGCCGCGCAAGAAAATTGCGCGGTTTTTTGCGCCGAAAAACTGTTGTAAAACTGAATAAAAACGGCTAAAAAAACCGTCAAAAAATGAGTGGAAAAACTTTTTAAAAAGGTATTGACTAATTGAAAAAAACGTTTATACTTAAACTCGCTATCTTTAAAAAAGTTGGGGGATTTTTATGCCGGGGTTATTTAGGAAAATATTTTTTAACGAGTCGGAAATCACAGAAAAGCAGTACCGAAACTCCCGTATGTTTTTATTGTCGAGGCGATGTGCTCGTCTCCGCTTGCAACGCTTGTTTCCGGTTCGTACCTTGCGGGGCTGTTTTGCTACCTCGGCGCGTCGGAATCTGTCAGCAGCGTAATTATGTCCGTCGTTGCGCTGGCGGGCTTGGTACAATTTGTCTCGCCGCTTGTGGCGGAGCGTCTGCACCGCAGGAAGTTAATCTCGACAGCGTTTTTTCGTTTTTAAGCTGTCGCTGGCCTTTATCATGTTTACTCCCATGCTGTTTGAAAATAAGCTCGTTGCGTTGGCGGTCGCCGCGTCGCTTTATTTAGCGGGTCATTTTGCCAATGCTTTTGTGACGCCGATGTATTCGGTGTGGCTTGTCAGCCTGCTGCCGGAGCAGGTGCGGGGAAATACTTCGGAATAAAGGATGCATTTACGAACATTTCCTGCGCTGTTCTGTCTTACATAGGCGGTATGATTCTTGACGCATATACGAAAACGGGCGACCAAAGGATGGGCTTTTGGGGCGTAGGCGTGCTTGTACTGGTGCTTGCATTAATTAATATTTCTTGCTTTCTGCCTGTGCGCGAGCCGATTATAGAGGAAGAAAAGAAAAAATCAATCTGAAGGATATTTTTACAAAGCCTTTTAAAAACGCGCAATTCCGGCCTGTGCTCGTGATTAATATCCTATACCAATCCGCGCTGTATCTATCAACTGCGTTTTTGCAATTTTTCAGGTGTCGCGGATGGGACTGAGCTATGAGCTGATCGGCCTGACGACATGTGTAAATATTGGGCTGCGTACTCTGCTCTCGCCCGTATGGGGAAACATTGCGAGCAAGTACTCGTGGTTTCGGTCGACGCGTTATTCCTTTTTAGCATGGGCTTTAAGTATGTTTGTCTATGTATTTATGACAAAGGAAAATGTACTTTGGATGATATGGGTTGCGACGGTGATTTCCGCGGTTGCGTGGGCGGGGATTGGACTTTCGCTGTTCGGGTTGCAATTTGACCTTGCGCCGAAGCAAAACACAAGCATCTATATTTCCTGTAACAGTGCGATGGCCGGGGTTGTCGGGTTTTTGTCGAGCCTTGCAGGAGCGGCGTTTATCGGTTTTTACAAACGGGTATTCGTTTCATATTGGGTCCTTAGAAATCTGTGATATGCAATTATTGTTTATCGCCTCCACGCTGATTAGTATGCTCTGCATATGGTATATTAGGCGGCTGGAAAAGCGCATGAAACGCAAAAAGGCAGAAGAACGGAATGTAGAGCCTGCTTTGGTTTAGCGATGATTTTATTAATATGGTAAAAGATATAAAAAAAGAAGCAGGTCTATTCGATCCGCTTCTTTTTTTGTTTTGTTTGATACCTTGCTGTTCTTTTCTTCAGAGAGCGTTATTAATATCATAGGATATATCACCTCATTACAATTATATCGTATTTAGTTTATCAATTCAAACTAAAAACGAGGAACTGGAGAAATAAAAAACCGGAATAAACAAAGCTTATTCCGGTTTTTGGTGCTCGAGGCCGGGGTCGAACCGGCACGGGAATCACTTCCACGGGATTTTAAGTCCCGGGCGTCTGCCTATTCCGCCACTCGAGCGAAATTCGTACTCAACTATATTACCACATTTATAAAGAATAGTCAATATATTTTGTAAAATTCAATTACTTCTATTTTTTGTGGCATTATGGTACGATACAGCCGGAATCAGACAAAGCTGTCTTTAATTCGTGAATATCAATATTACGCACATCTGTTTTATAACGCAGCGCGAGTGCAGCGGCGGAACCTGCGGCCTGTCCCATTGCCATACAAGGCGCTTTTACACGCAAGGCAGTTTGCGAGCCTGTCGCTTGAGACGCACCGACCCGCAACAAGGAAAACGGTCGAGCCCGGCGACAATCAGCGCACGCAGCGGGATAGTAGGAATATGTTCCGTATCCAGATGTATTTGATGCACGTTTTGGACGATATTTTTTCATGCTGGTGCAGGTCGACCGGATAATATGCATAGCAGATGCTGTCTTCCCACTTTTTGCGCTGACGTAATCGTCGACTGTAATATAGTAGTCACAGCGAACCCGCCGTGTTTCGCGGTAAGCAACGCCGTCGCACAGATACTCCATAGAAAAGTCCTTTTTGCTTGGGAAATTCTTTTTTGACCCAATTAGTGACCCTTGCAAGGGAACGCCGTCCCTCAATTTCAATTTTTTCCGCACATTGCTCATAGTCAGAATTGATTTCAACATGGTTGATATTGTCGCCGTGATGGGTAAAAAAATTTCTCTGGGGTCACCGGCTACACCGGGCCAAAAGTCGCTTTTGATTAAAGAGCCATTTTGGATTTGTTCAACCATATTGTTTCGCATTTCTTCCTTAGACATATCAGCGGCTTCAAATGTGGAGGGAAAAAACGGAGCGTGCCGGGCTGTAACGATGTATTATTGCCGCTTTCACCGAGCTCATAATTTGCGCCCGCGCATACGCTTGCGTCGCCGTCGCCGGTACAGTCAATCACATATTTTCCTAAAACGGCGCAAAGCCGCCCCTTTTTGCGTATAT
>VOFG01003643.1_pt1:27500-37759 | contig 37759 bp, 61 predicted proteins | sample 5384171 | NCBI WGS metagenome assembly VOFG01 (sample SAMN12384726, study PRJNA508395) | human gut metagenome | isolation source: healthy gut F | host: Homo sapiens
GTCAGGTAAGTTCTGACCCGCACGAATGGCGTAACGATTTGGGAGCTGTCTCAACAACGTACCCGGCGAAATTGAAGTACCGGTGAAGATGCCGGTTACCCGCGACAAGACGGAAAGACCCCATGGAGCTTTACTGTAGCCTGATATTGAATTTTTTGTATTACATGTACAGAATAGGTGGGAGACTTAGAAGCCAGGACGCCAGCTTTGGTGGAGTCACCTTTGGGATACCACTCTTGTAATATGAAGGTTCTAACCTGCAGCCGTGAATCCGGCTGGGGACACTGTCAGGTGGGCAGTTTGACTGGGGCGGTCGCCTCCAAAAAAGGTAACGGAGGCGTTCAAAGGTTGCTTCAGCACGGACGGAAATCGTGCGAAGAGTGCAAACGCATAAGGCAGCCTAACTGCGAGACGGACAGGTCGAGCAGGTAACGAAAGTTGGAGTTAGTGATCCGGCGGAATGAGAGTGGAATTGCCGTCGCTCAACGGATAAAAAGCTACCCTGGGGATAACAGGCTGATCTCCCCAAGAGTTCACATCGACGGGGAGGTTTGGCACCTCGATGTCGGCTCATCACATCCTGGAGCTGTAGTCGGTTCCAAGGGTTGGGCTGTTCGCCCATTAAAGTGGTACGCGAGCTGGGTTCAGAACGTCGTGAGACAGTTCGGTCCCCTATCTGTCGCGGGCGTAGGAAATTTGAGGAGAGCTGTTCCTAGTACGAGAGGACCGGAATGGACGTACCTATGGTGTATCAGTTGTTCTGCCAAGGGCATGGCTGAGTAGCTAAGTACGGCCGGGATAAACGCTGAAAGCATCTAAGCGTGAAGCCCCTCCGAGATAAGATTTCCCACAGCGTAGGCTGGTAAGGTCCCACGTAGACTACGTGGTTGATAGGCAGCAGGTGTAAGCGCAGTAATGTGTTAAGCTAACCGATACTAAATGACCGAGGGCTTGACCAAGAAGAGAAGGTCTTGGAAGAAGAAAGATGTGAGTAAAAGAAATCAGTTACGAGAGAAGGAATTGTTCAGTTTTGAGTGTGCAAAGCCCAAGAAATGGGGAGTGCATTCAGAGTAAAAAGACTGCGAGCGGCGAAGCCGTGAAGCAGGCGACAAATTAAAGAGAGAAAATACCGGTTCTGCAGAGCAGAACGGGGGGTGGAAACCCCGAGAGGGATTTTTCAAAGACTGCGAGCGGCGAAGCCGCGAAGCAGGCGATGTATCCGTGATGATAGCAAAGAGGACCCACCCGTTCCCATACCGAACACGGAAGTTAAGCTCTTTCGCGTCGATGATACTTGGCGGGCGACTGCCTGGGAAAGCAGAACGTTGCCGGAGTTTGAAGAGAGACTGTGCCTGACGGGGAGTCAGGCGCAGGTTTTCCTGTTTAGAAGGAGAAAAGGGAAAATGATCCTCAAATAGCAAGAGCTATTGAGGATGAGGGAAGAAAAAGGAAAAATGATCCTCAATAGCTCAGTTGGTAGAGCATGCGGCTGTTAACCGCAGGGTCGTTGGTTCGAGTCCAACTTGAGGAGCCAGAGGGAGAAACGCTTGGGCCGTTGGGGGCCTGAGCGTTTTTTGTGTGGGGATGAGGGGATAAGCGTAGTATCTTTGGAAAGGTGCAGTACCTCTTAGAATTACATAAAAGACTTGTTGCAGCTAATTCAGTTGTCAAGGCGCACATGCGGGACAGAGCTTTCCGTCAGCAGATATGCTTTGCTATTGAGCAGATTTTTGAGTGCGTCCAGTTCTGAAATATTTGTTAAGGTTCTTACTCCTGTGATTGATATATTTACATGAAAAGCCGCAGAGGTCACATACCTCTGCGGTGTTTTGCTTCTTCTGAATTGATTTTTGTATCTACCACACATATTTAATCCCTCCACAAACCGAGCGTTGCTTAAATCCCCAAACCACAAATACCGCTCTTTCCCATGAATTCGAATTGTGTATCTGATATCAACACCACCTGTTTTCAGGTTTACCGCGCGCATCTGTCAAGCACGCGGTCGATCTCGAGCGTCCGTTATCCCATATAATGTACAGTGGCGTAAGCTATCCTGCAGTATTAAACCGGGTGGTCACTTCCACTCTTATTTTTCCGGCATAACGTTTTGCATTTCGAGGCACCGCTGTGCCTGATCCAGCAGAAAATGGGATAATTTCCGTAGACCAAACCCCTTCCTATAGAACATTGCGGCAGCAACTCTCTGTGGCCCCGTGACAGCAAATAAAGATAGTGGTTTTTGAACATTTGGAGAAATGTTTGGAAGTAAGCATAAAAAGCGAAAGTATGATGTGTCACAAAACTATAAACAACCACATAGAATGATGTATTGAATATACATACCTCGATTTAGGAACGAGGTATGTATATTTTATTTTGAAAGGAAGATTCAAAATGGCGGAAAAAAAGATGAATATTGTAGTTGCACCAAGCAATTCATCCAGCACAAATTATGATGTAAAATGTGACGGAGTAAATGACTGTGCCATACTAAAGGAACAAATTCGTGCTTTAGCAGAAGGTGGCACATTAGTTTTGGGTGAAGGGACGTTTAACTTAGATGAAACACTAACGGTTTCAAGAGATAATATTACGATTATAGGGATTAGCCAGGATGTAGTGTTAAACGGAAATTCAATGGTGGCATATTAGTAATGTTCACGAGTCTTGGAGGAGTAATTGAAAACTTGACAATAGATAATTCCCTAGTAAGCGGAGATAATGAGACGGAGGAGAACACTGGACTTATTGTAGGGAGCAATAGTATTGCTAGGTCTATTTGGGTAGCGAATACCGCAAATTCAGGAGCTATCCATGTTATGCTATTCAAGTAATAGGGCCTAACGTAACAGTGGAAAACTGTACAATTCAAAACTTAGGCGGGACGAGTAATTATGCTTATGGCATCTATGTTAGCGCAAGAGACAGTAAAATAATAAACAACCGCTGTGAAAACGGAGGAGTAAGCAAGGATAGCAGCCTATATGGTATTTATGTAGATGAGGACGCGCGCTGCCGTATAGAAGGAAATGTGATTACAGGACTAACGAGTACCCAGTCGGCAATCGCTATACAAATTAATAGTATAGAGAACCAAGTAATTGGAAATGTTGTAGGCCAAATCTCCTCCTATACAGAGGCGGGTTCAACCTCGACTCATGCTGCACGAGGCATTGATGTTACAGCTACTGAAAAAACAATGAAATTATTGGCAACACATGTTCCGACGCAAAAACGTATGGAGATTCAATAAATGGTGGCAATAATATTTATATTAATGGAGATAACAACTATATTTCAGGTAATGTTTGCCGGTATACGCCAGTAAACAATGAAGGTCTGCTTATGCAACATCGTAATATTTTGATACGCGCACAGCACAATCGGGCCTTAGGGAATGATTGTATGGTAGGTAGCGGAAGTGCTGCTGATTATGGCACGTTGTATGAGAATATAAGAATATTAGATAAATATAATATTGTAAAATGGAAATAATGTTTGGGGCAGGATGTTCGGGATAATTATTATGATTCAAAAGAGAATTTAGTTGCCAACAATAATTATTCAACCAGTCAAATGGATCCGTCCGATGGCATATCTGAAGCACCTTCCGATGGAAAGCAATATATCCGTAAGAATAAAGAATGGTCTTCAATTAAAACCGCTTACTTTTACAGGTGCTGTTAACGAAACTTATGATGGTTCCAACTCATTGACAGTTAATATCCCTATTGGTAAGAAACCATGTCGATTTGTCGTAGGCTCTACTGGGGCCGGCTATACTGCGGATGATGTGGATTATCTTTGTGATGGAACTGCTGACGAGGTAGAAATCAATGCAGCGATCGCGGCATTGCCTGAGAATGGCGGAGAAGTAAGGCTGCTGGACGGGCAATGTATCGAGCAATATTGTATTAAGTCACGACAATGTGATTTTATCCGGACAGGGAAAAAATACAAAAATAGTAAGAAACTTCGGAGAGACGTATAATACGGCCAGTGGCGTAATACGCGTTTACAAAAACAGCTGTACGGTGCAAGATCTGTATATCAACGGTTATTATGGTGTTGATTATAATTATCAATCTGGGACCAGCATTTCATGCGGAGGTAATAATAACCGTTTTCTGCGGATAGAAATCAATGGGTGTAGTGCTTCAGAAAACGGTGGATGTATTGGGATACTTGTTTCAGGCACGGGCAATTTGGTGGAAAATTGCTTGCTGGACGGTGTATCCGGAGGATATTCTGAGACTTATGGACTTAAGATGTCGGGTAACTACAATCGGGCAATCAACAACCGTATTGTCTCGAACATTGGATGGAACAATAGCTATGCTCTGCATATGAGTGGCGAATACTGCAGCATTGAGTCAAACGAATGCAGTGGCTTTAAGGCTAATAGCACGTATGAGCTAACATCTGGCTATGGCATCTATGTTTCCTGCAACAATAGTATTATCGCAAATAATAAATGCCATGATGTAGCGGCGGAGCAAGGCAATGTCTATGGTTTTTATGTGATAGGGAATGCTAATATAACAACCGGGAATATTGGCGCCAATCTTGCGAGCGCGACTGGACAGGTTTATGGCATCTATTTAACCGGAAATACGAACACGGTTGACTCAAACGCGGTGTGCTATGCCAACGCACTGAGCGCAAATGAATTTACCATTTATTTAGCATCCACAGCAAAAATAATATTGTCTGCGGCAACAACATTATGGGGGAAAATGTAGTCGACGGGAATACGGATATTACGAATAAAAATTATAAAGCGAATAATAAATACAGCAATACTCAAGAGGATAGTTTTGTAGAAGAAGCACCGAGCGACGGAAGTGGATATGCGCGCAAGAACGGCGCGTGGGAGCGCTGGCAAGTGTAGCCACAAGTGGATCGTACGGCGATTTAGTTGAAAAACCAACTACAATGAAGAATCGAACGCACTTACCTTTACGGGCGCAGCGACAGGCACGTATGATGGCAGCAACGCAATGACGGTTAATATACCAGCTGGCAGCGGAGATGGAATTGTTCGATATGTAATTGGTACTTCTGCGGCCGGACATTCCGCATCTGATGTAGACTATTTGTGCGACGGGTAAATGACGAAGTACAAATCAATGCAGCAATCACAGCATTACCTTCTGAAGGAGTGGATCGTTCAATTTTTAGCTGGCACTTATCAAATTCAAAGGGTCTATTCTTATAAATAAAAAACAAAGTGACTCTCGTTGGGGAAGGAACTAATACTATTCTAAATCGTAATTTTGTTGGTGAGACAATTACCCTTAGTGCTAGAAAACTGTATGATAAACAATTTAAGTTTACAAAATGACGAAAATCTTACCTTAACCGATTGTACCGTTCATTTAACAGGCTCTCGTAATACAATTAGAAATATTGATATACAAATTGGGTCATCAACAGAAGCTTCGGGTTGTAATGGATTTTTAATAGAGGGATATGGTGATAATATAGTCTGCGACAACACGATTTCTATACAGCAGTTTATGTCCGAGTATGCGATCAAAGTGGTAAATAATTCGAACACGGTAATTAGCGGAAACAATATTATCGTTATGTCAGATTATGTTGATTGTTATGCTTTGTATATTACAGGCGGTAGCCGAAATACAGTCACAGGAAATGAATTATATGGCGGTTCTGCTGGCGTAGGCGGTGGCGCTATCTGGTTGGGTTCAAATAATTGCAGTGTTTTCAATAATTCACTAACTGCAACGGGCTATTCTAACAACTTATACGGCATTCACCTTTCGGGACAGAAAAACTTAGTTATGGCTAATTTTATAACAATCCTGATACTGGTGGTTCTGCTGTGGCGTATGCGATTTATATTTCGGGGAACAAAATTTGATTGAAAACAATCAGGTGTCGTATTCGTATGATATAGATGAAGCTTACGGGCAGCATACAATTTATATGGCAAGTTCGTCAAAAAAAGAATTTTGTTTTAGGTAACTTAACCTATGGCAAAAGATGTAGAGGACTTTGGAACAAATAACTCAGCTACAAACAATAAGTATAATTAAATTATAAAAGGAGCCATTTGGCTCCTTTTACTTTACAGCCAGAATGGTTTAGAGTGAATTACAAGGTTATCCTTCGGGTCAATACGCGCCGCCATTGCTGAATACGTCACACAATCCTGCGCCTCCACGTCGCCGCCTACCGCGAGGGGGCTACGTAGGGTAGGATGATACAAGCACTCGCCAGAGGCGAAAAAGTTATTTATGTCCCACTTTGGCTATCTTTGCTCAGCAGGTACAAACGGGAAAACAGCAAAGCAGAATCAACGATAGATCAACAACTGACATAGATGGTCGTAGAGCGCGAAATTGCCCAACTCCCCATCTACGACCGCTATATTGTAAAGCTGAAATCGAACGATTTTATGCTATTCAGCGCGCAAACACCTATAGAAAGTATTAACGCAAAATATACAGTCCGCCCACCCCACCGCCAACGCGCAGGTATGGGCGGTGATAGGCGAAAAGCAAGTGGGAAACTGCACTTTTCGACCTTCGGTTAACTATAACCGAGGATGATTATACCTGTGACAGCCGTGGTACGCCTTTCTTTTCTGGAGTTCGGTAGACGATGATTTCAGCGAAGCTACCACAGATTTTAAGTCAGTTGTATTTTACCGATTCGGATGGCACAAATCCCGAGGCGGTCGTCACGGTCGGCGTAGGAGACGGTTTTGGGACAGGTTAGTAAAAGATACTAAAATAAAACGGATGAATCGGCAGTAGAAAGGGGCGGACAAATTGAAACGAGCAATTCTAATGAAAAGCTATTCGCATTTTTAATATGTATTACATGTCGGAATGATGGAACAGATGCCGAAAAAGCTCAGATTTTGCAGTGGTCACGCAGCAAGGCGTGTCCCCATTAATGGCGCTTGAGGCTGCGGAAACCGTTTTGTACGATATTCCGTTTTATAAAGGAATGGTTGATCCTGTAATACTTTTGACCGAGGCGGCGAACGTACTGAGCGCAAGCTCCGGCAGAAAAATTTATTGTGTTGTCATCTACAATGCGTTACAATAACGGGGAATTGGAAAATAAGATCCGTGAGCTGGCTTTGCAAGGAATTGACGTTCGAGTGGTTGCATTTGAGGCGGACACCGGCAGACACCGGGGCGATATGTGCCGCAGATTGGGAAGCGTTTAAAGAAGGCTGGGTAAAAGGAAGATTTATGCTGACCATATCTGTGCAGGAGCTGGAACATCAAATGCCGTCATTGCTGGAAAAGAAGCTCTATGCAAAGCTGGAAGGAGGTGCTGAAGTGATTCAGGAGATTGTAGATGGCGTAGCAATCACGCTGGAAAACGAATTTGGGGAAGAATACGAAATCTATCAATATGATGCAAAGCAGGGGCTTAGCACACCCTGCTTCTTGATTCTTCTGCTCGAACCATCTCGCAGGCGGCAGATTGGGCGGCGCTGGAGGCAGGATACACCACTTGACATTCAATATTTTCCAGCACAGGACGGAGATAATCAAGAATTAGTCCGTGTGGCTGACCGGTTATTTTCTACCCTCGAGTTTATTATCCTGCAAAGCGGTGAACAGATGCACGGATATGATATGCGGACTGAAACTGTTGACGGTGTGCTTCATTTTTTTGTACAGTACAACGCTTTTTTGACACGGCCAAACGATGTGCAGCGGATGGAAGAACTGGATGTACAGACTACAACGAAAGAAGGGTGACAATGGCAGAAACGAAAAACCGACCGCCGGGCAGACTAAACGAAAGGCACAAAAGCCATGCGGGAGGATAATGAAAGAACAGATTTTGACGTTTTCCCAGTATCGGAGCAGACGCGACCTGCTAGGTGTACTTTTAGAGGATGGAAAATCGTACACAAGAGAAGAAGTAGAAGCGAAACAGGAACAATTCAAGAAAGGAAAGGTGAACTAATATGGCATTAGGTGGCGGAACATGGACGGCACAAAACAAGGTACTTCCGGGCGCATATATCAATTTTTATCGGCAGCAAGAGCGAGTGCAGCTCTTTCTGACCGGGGAATTGCAACGGTGCCGCTCTCTGGACTGGGGCCGGAGGGACAGGTTTTTACAGTAACGGCAGCAGATTTTCAAAAAATAGTCTCAAGATTTTAGGGCATGCATATACCGATGATGAGCTAAAGCCTCTTCGTGAGGTATTTGCGAATGCGCATACTGCGCATGTCTTTCGGCTCAACGCAGGCGGTACAAAAGCGACAAATACCTATGCGGATGCAAACTATCCGGGCACGCGGGGCAATGATTTAAAAATCTCTATTCAGCAAAACGAAGCGTTTGTAAAGAGTACCAATGAGGTTTACGACGTAACGACTTACCTTGGTACGACGGAGGTAGATGTACAAAAAGGAGTGCGTCAGATTACCGATCTGAAAAGCAAACGACTTTGTAACATTTAAGCAGAGCGGGACACTAACTGTAACGGCAGCGACCCCTGCTTGCTTCCGGCACGGACGGTACGGTAGAAAACGAAGCATGGCAGACATATTTGGATAAAATTGAATCCTATTCGTTCCATACGATGGGATGCCCGTCCGAGGAGGAAACTATTAAGCAGTTATTTGTAAACTTCACCAAGCGAATGCGCGACGAGTCGGGAGTAAAATTCCAGACCGTGGTATTTCGCTATCCGCAGGCGGATTTTGAGGGCGTAATCGGCGTGAAAAACGGGCTGGTTGGAGCGGATACTGACTTCCCAGCCGCTATCATTGGGTAACCGGAGCGGAGGCTGGCTGTGCCGTAAATAAGAGCCTGACGAACGCCTCTTATAACGGTGAATACGATATCAATATCGACCATACGCAGACGCAACTGGAAGCGGCGATACAATCGGGAGAATTGGCACTGCACCAGGTCAATGGAGGGTGTACGGGTACTGACAGATATTAATACCTGTCAGTGTGACAGATGAAAAATCCGAGGACTTTCGAGCAATCAAACCATCCGTGTATTAGACCAGATTGGAAACGATATTGCGGCGGTATTTAACGACAAGTATCTCGGCAAGATTCCGAACGATAATGCGGGACGCATTAGCCTGTGGAATGATATCGTTTCGCACCATCAGCAGTTGCAGGCAATACGGGCAATTGGAAAATTTTACAGCAGAGGATGTTACTGTGGAGGCGGGCGAAAGCAAAAAGAGCGTAGTGGTTAACGACTATGTGACGCCCAACAACGCTATGGAAAAAATATATGCGCAGGTAATCGTAGAGTAAGGAGGAGACATGGCAACACAATGAACGCGCGCGACGCAGTGTCGGCGTCGCTGGCAGAGTGCTATATTACAATTGAGGGGAACCGCTATAATTTATGCAGGCGATTAACATGGAAGCAAATTTTTGAAAAAGAACAAGAGCGAAGTACCGATTTTAGGAAAACAGGAAAGGGAAATAAGGCGACCGGCTGGACGGGTTCCGCTCGGCGACGTTCCATTACAATACAAAGTATTTTCCGAAACCTGATGAAGCGGTATAAGGATACAGGCGAAGATGTATATTTTGACATATTCAGGTAACCAACGAAGACCCGACATCTTCCGTTGGCCGGCAAACTGTGATTTTGAAAGACACTGTAACATTGACGGGCGGAATATTGGCGAAGTTTGACGCGGACGCGGAGTATTTTGGACGAGGACATGGATTTCACCTTGATGACTTTGAAATACCGAAACCTTTACCAATTTGGCGGGAATGAAGCAGGGACTGACTTATTGCCAGGGCCACATATTTATACAGGGAGGAAATGAAAAATGAGTTTATCCGCATTTTTAAAAGAAAATGCGCTGCCGGTTGCGCATGAAACGATGGTTGTATCAAAAACGGTTTGTAAACGAGAAAGGTCAGCCGGAAGCGTGGGAGATTCGGGCAATCAGCGGTACGGAGGGACGAGGCAATTCGGAAGAGCTGCACCAAGCGGGTACAGATTCCCCGCAAGCGTGGGCAATATACGCAGGAGACTGATTTTAACGCCTACATGCTAAAACTATGTACAGCCTGCAGTATATCCAAACTTAAACGATAAAGAGCTTCAGGACAATTACGGCGTGATGGGGAGCGGAAGACCTGGTAAAAGCGATGCTGCTCTCCGGAGAATATACGGCATGCGGCGCGGGTTCGAAGATTTGCGGTTTTGATACGACGCTGCAAGACGGGTAGACGAGGGCAAAACTAATCAACGAAGACGATTGGGAG
>VOFG01004153.1_pt1 | contig 37758 bp, 83 predicted proteins | sample 5384171 | NCBI WGS metagenome assembly VOFG01 (sample SAMN12384726, study PRJNA508395) | human gut metagenome | isolation source: healthy gut F | host: Homo sapiens
CCATACTGGTTCAACAAATGGGGCAGTTCATTGCGGCATCTGTTTTTGTATATTTTGTTTTAGGTACCGCATAATTCTAAAGTGCCGATACGGCGAGCGAGGTGCGGCAGATGCTAAAGTTAAAAGCGCAGATAATACTTTGTGTATTATCGAGCATTTTGGCAACGCAGATCTGCCGCATGCCGCCGGAGCGGTGCTTTGGCCGTTAGGGCGGAATTGTGCGGTGTTGCCTTACTTACGGCAAAGGTTATTCCGCTTTGGCAGCGGCGATCTCGGCGGCATCCGCCTTGCTGAACTCGCCCAGGGGCAGCACCCAGCTTGGCCAGCAATTCCGCGGCAGGTCAGCCAGCAGGGCACTCTGGTCAGCCTCGGCATCCACAGCGGTAATGATGTGGGGACACGCCGCCCTCGTCCACTTCAATGCGGGCATAATGCCCGGTGGCGATAAAGGCGCAGTCCAGCTTGGAGGCCTGCTCGGCCAGCAGCGGCAACAGTGTGGCCGGGGCGGCGGGGAGTCGGCAGTATCTTCGGCGGTAAAGGTCTGCACGGCAAAGCCCTGCTGCTGCAAAATGCGGTAGGCGGCTGCGGCATCAGCGCCACTGTTCAGCCCCAGCAGCACTTTGTCCTGCTTTTTCAAAGGTGTTGAAACCATCCATTGTCTTTCTCCTTATTTTATAGGTGGAGGGTGCGTTATGCCTGACGCCCGCCGTATTTTTTGCTCTGCTCCACGGCCATCCGGTCGCAGCGCTCGTTTTCAGGGGTGGCCTGCGTGGCCCTTCAGCCAGTGGTAGGTAATCTTGTGCTTTTCGCTTTCTTCCAAAAGCGGGGCCCACAGGTCAGGGTTCAGGGCGGGGGACTTGTCGGCTTTTTCCAGCCGCGGGCGCCAGCCCTTGGCCCAGCCCTTTTCCAGCCCGTTGATGACATATTTGCTGTCGCTGTACAGGTCGATGGCGCAGGGCTCTTTGAGCTGGCGCAGGGCTTCCAGCAGGGCGGTCATCTCCATGCGGTTGTTGGTGGTGTTGGCCTCGCCGCCGGAAAGCTCCTTCTCGTACACTTTCTGTGCGGTACGGAACCGCAAAATGGCCCCCCAGCCGCCGGGGCCGGGGTTGCCGCTGCACGCGCCGTCGGTATAAATTTCAATCTGTTTCATTCGTAATCTCCCATGATCCGGTAATACTATTTATTATAGCGTGTTGCAAAGATGGCAAGGCGTTTGACAAGTAACCACAATCCGTTTATAATAAGTAGTAATTGCAATGTTGTGTGAAACCGGGCCCGGCCGCACCTTTTCAGGTGGGCTCTTCGCGCCCAGCCACTGTCTTATAAGGGTAGACCCACCCTTTAGCAAAAAATACATAAATCGCAAACAGGCGCAGGAAATGTCGGCGTGTAGCAGAGCGGTATACGTCAGTCCTGCTAGACGAGAATCGGAGGTTTTCGATGGAAGAATTCAAGCCGAAACGTAAAAATAACACCCAGCCTGTTCTGGCACCGACAAGGCCGGTGCGCCGCGCAGCGCCGTCCCCGCGCCAGAATCATCGAGAATGCCCCGCAGGAGCCCCCCGGCAGCAATAAGCCCCGCCGCCGTCCTGCCCGCCCGGCCGCTGCCGAAGCTGCCCAATCCCCGGCAGAGCATCCCGGCCCGCGGCCCCGCCGCGCCGCGCCAGAGCAACAGAACGCTGCCGGAGGGTCGGCTCCCGCCCAGCGCCCCAGCGCCGCAAGCCCCGCCCGCAACAATGCGCCCCCACTATGAGATGACCCCCGGCCATCCCCATGCATATCTGCCCGCTGGGCGGCCTCGGCGAGGTCGGCAAAAAACATTACGCTGTATGAATGCCAGGGGATATGATCCTGGTGGACTGCGGCCTCGTCTTCCCGGATGCGGATATGTTCGGCGTCGATCTGGTCATCCCGGATTTCACCTACGTGCTGGAGAACAAGGACCGCATCAAGGGCCTGTTCATCACCCACGGACACGAGGACCACATCGGCAGCCTGCCGTACCTGCTCAAAAATTCAACGTGCCGATCTACGCCGCCCGGCTGACCATCGGCCTGATCAAAAAACAAGCTGGAGGAGCATGGTCTGGCGTCCAGCGCCATCTTCCATGAGATCCGCCCCCGCCAGAAGGTCACGCTGGGCTGCTTTACCGTGGAACCCATCCATGTCAACCACTCCATCCCGGATTCGCTGGCCTTTGCCATCGACTGCCCGGCCGGCGTGGTCATCCATACCGGTGACTTCAAGGTCGACTATACGCCGCTGTCCGGTGACGCCGTCACCGACCTGCCCACCATTGCCGAGTACGGCCGCAGGGGCGTGCTGGCTCTGCTGGCGGATTCCACCAACGCAGAGCGCCCCGGCTTTACCGCGACCGAGCAGACGGTTGCGGAAGGGGTGCGCCGCCTGTTCGGCCAAGGCAGGCAAGCGCCGCATCATCGTGGCAACCTTTGCCTCCAACATCTACCGCGTGCAGCAGATCATCGATCTGGCCATTGAGTCGGGCCGCAAAGGTGGCCGTCAGCGGCCGCAGCATGGTCTCCAACACCGAGATGGCGAAGCGAGCTGGGGCTACCTGCACGCCCCGGACAATGTGCTGATCACGATCGAGGAGATCAACAAGTACCCGCCGGAGAAGGTCGTCCTCATCACCACCGGCAGTCAGGGCGAGCCGCTGAGCGCACTGTCCCGCATGGCGCAGGCCAGCCACCGTCAGGTCGCGGCGGCCCCAATGACTTCATCATTATCTCGGCCCGCCCGATCCCCGGCAATGAAAAGACCGTCACCAAGGTCGTCAACGGCCTGCTGGCCCTGGGGGCCGAGGTCATCTACGAGAACATGTACGACACCCACGTGTCCGGCCATGCCTGCCAGGAGGAGCAGAAGCTCATGCTGACGCTGGCCCACCCGCAGTTCTTCCTGCCCGTGCACGGTGAGTTCAAGCAGCTCAAGCGCCACGCCGAGACGGCCGGAGCACCTGGGCTATATCCCGAAGCAGAACATTTATATTGCCGAGAACGGCCAGAATATCCGTATGTCTGCGGACGGCATGACCGTTGAGAACACCGTCACGGCGGGCGCTGTGAGGGTGGACGGCTACGGGTGGCGGCGATGTCGGTAATGTGGTCCTGCGGATCGCCACCATCTGTCGGAGGACGGCATCATCATTGTGACGGCCGCCATCGATGGCAGCAACGGCCAGGTGCTGTCCGGTCCCGATCTCGTCAGCCGCGGCTTTGTCTATGTCCGCGAGAGCGAGGAACTGATGGACGGTGCCCGCACGCAGGTCGAGATGGCCCTGGACCGCAGCCTCGCCGACAATATGCATGACTGGGCCAGCGTAAAGGCTCGTGTGCGGGAATCACTGTCCAGCTATATTTACCGCCGCACCAAGCGCAGCCCGATGATCCTGCCGATTCTGCTGGAAGTGTAAGACCACCCCGCACGATTCCCGCCTGAAGGTGAAAATGTGCGGATGCGGCACCTAAGACTTGTGCGGTATGGACGAAATGCCTTTTTCCTGATAGAACAGGGGCGGTCGATGAAACACAAGGATGGTCTGGATATAGCCGCCGTCATGCTGCCGTGCAGCGGTCGCCGTCATGGTCGCCGGTGGCACTGGCTCATTGCTGCTGGCCCGGCGGTGCTGGTCGTTGCAGCGCTGTGCGTGGTGCTTTATCAGCGCCGCCGTCTGCGCGCCTTTGTGGCAAAAACCTCTGCAGCACGGACTTTGAGAACAGCCGCATCCAGTACAGCCTGACCGGCCTGCCCATCCCTACCGTGCTGAATGACGGGCGTGCTGTGGTACAATACTATCTTCCGGGAGCAGGTTGAACGGCACCGATGCCGTGACCCGCCCATCGACCGGCTTTTGCCGGAACTGGATCTTGCGGTCTGCAGCCGCCCGCACGGTCAGGACTTGACCGTGGGGAACAAGCGGTTCACGGCCTACGCAGGCGCCGCCAAGGGCAGCCGCGGGGCCAACATCGTCTACCTTGTGGACGATACCGTTTATAAACAAACGCTGGAGGAATACCGCCAGCCGCCCCTGCCTGTCTGATTATCGTGATCGACAGCTACGATGAACTGTTCGACGACATGAAGGACAGCGAGCAGGCCAAGGAGCTGGAAGCTATCAACAGTCTGCTGGAAGCGTACATCGCCAAAAGCACCGAGTTTTCCTGCGCAAGATCTCCAATAGCCGCTACATTGCGGTAGTGGAGGAACGCGACATCCACTGGATGCTGCAGGGAACGGTTTGAAATTCTTGACCAGGTGCGCGCGCTGCATCCCGGCGGCTTTACCACGCTGTCCATCGGCGTAGGTCACGGCGGCAAGACTTTGCAGGAATGTCACCAGATGGCCCGTGAGAGCATCGATATTGCCCTCGGCCGAGGCGGCGACCAGGCGGCTGTCAAGACCGTAGACGGCTTTGAATTCTACGGAGGTATCTCCCACGGTGTCGAAAAGCGCAGTCATGTGCGCAGCCGCATCATCGCCAACGCCTTGTGCGACCTTATCAAAAAAGAGTGACAGCGTCATCATTATGGGCCACCGCATGAGCGACCTGGATGCCATCGGCTCCGCCATCGGCGTGCTGCGCATCTGCAAAATGTGCGATGTGCCCGCGGTCATCGCCATCAACAGCGAGGCTACGCTCGCAGGGCCGCTGCTCAAGACTTTTCTTGATGCAGGCGAGGGACACAACTTCATCCCGCCGGACCAAACGCTGGATGTTATCACGCCCCGCACGCTGCTGATTGTCGTCGATACCTACCAGAAGCGCCTGCTGGAAAGCCAGCAGATCTACGAAAAGTGCAAGCGCATTGTTGTCATCGATCACCACCGCATGGCGGTCGGCCATATCGACAACCCGCTGCTGCTCTACCACGAGCCTTACGCCTCCAGTGCCAGCGAACTGGTGTGTGAACTGCTGCAGTTCCTGCCCAAAGAGGATAACATCACCGCGCTGGAAGCCCAGGCCTTGCTGGCTGGCATCATGCTGGACACCCGCAGCTTTGCGCTGCATGTGGGCGTGCGTACCTTTGAGGCTGCCGCCTGGCTGCGCAGCCGCGGCGCCCAGACCGCCGATACCAAGCTGCTGTTCAACACCTCGAAAGAGGAGTACGAGGCCCGCGCCCACATTGTGGAAAGCGCCTACATTTACAAAGGCTGTGCCATCGCCCTCTCGGAGGAGCTGGATGCTGGCATGAACGTAGTGCTGCCCATGGCGGCCAACGATCTGCTGACCATCAACGGCGTGGACGCCAGCTTTGTGGCTGTCGCCAAAAACGGCGGTGTCAACATCTCTGCCCGCAGTATGGGCGCCTTGAACGTGCAGGTCATTCTGGAGCCCTCTGGGCGGCGGCGGTCATCTGATGATGGCGGGCGCCCAGCTGCAGAACTGCACGCTGGAGGATGCGGAACATCGCATCCGTGAACAAATTGACCTGTACCGCGCCGCCCAGGCTGCCCAGCAGGACGCGGCACGGTAAAAAATAGAGACATACGGAGGGAATCTATATGAAGATCATTCTGAAACAGGATGTCAAGACCATCGGCAAGAAAGATGAGATCCATGAAGTTTCGGACGGCTACGCCCGCAACTTTCTGTTCCCGCGCAATCTGGCAGCCCCCGCAGATGCCGCTGCCCCTGAACCAGGCCCGCACCAAGAGCGAGGCGAAGGCCCACCACGAGGCCGAGGCCCGCGCTGCTGCCGAAGAGCTGGCTGCAAAGATCAAAGGGCCAGGTCTGTCACCGCCAAAGTCAAGGGCGGTGCCTCTGGCAAGCTTTATGGCAAGGTCACCGGCAAAGAAGTCGCTGAACTGCTGACCCAGCTGACCGGCACCGAGATCGACAAGAAAAAAGTCGAGCTTCCGTCCGCTATCAAGGAGTTTGGTAGCTATGACGCCGCTGTGCGCCTGTATGCTGGCGTTGTCGCACCGTTCAAACTTGAAAGTGGAAGAACTGTAAAGTCAACCAACTTCACAGGCAAGGAGGGGAGTCTGCCATGCCGAGAAATGAAGAATTGAGCCTGTCCAGTCTGGGCATCCAGATGCCCCTACAACATGCAGGCCGAGCAGAGCGTGCTGGGCGCCGCCCTGATGGATGAAACGGTGCTGAACCGCCTCATCACCGATATGGAACCTGAAATGTTCTATTCGGATCAGAACCGCGCGTCTACGAGACGATGCGCTCTCTTTACACCGAAAGCGAAGCCGTCGACCTCATCACGCTGGTCAACGCCCTTGCCAACGGCGGGACCTTTGCCAGCGCCGATGACGCCAAGGTCTACATCACCCGCATTGCTGAGACGGTGCCCGCCATCTCCAATGTCGATTCCTACTTCAAGATCGTCCGGGAAAGTACCAGGCCCGCCGCCTGATCGAAGCCGCCCGCAGCATTTTGAGCGAGACATCCTCCGGCGAGGATGCCGACATGCTGCTGGAAAGCGCCGAACAGAAGATTTATGACATCCGCAGCGGCCGCGATAAATCCGGCGTCAAGACCATCCGGGAATCCATCCTGGAAGTTATCGACACGATGCAGAAGCTCAGCGGTGCCGACCGCGATAAGTTCGCCGGCATTCCGACGGGCTTTAACTATCTGGATACCGTGCTGACCGGTCTGGGACGGTCGGATCTGATCATTCTGGCCGCCCGCCCCGGTATGGGCAAGACCTCCTTTGCGCTGAACATCGCCACCAACGTGGCGCGTCAGCAGAAGGTTCCAACCATCATTTTCAGCTTGGAAATGACCTGCGAACAGCTGACCGACCGTATCCTTTCCAGCACTGCCAACATCGACAGCCAGGCATTCCGTACCGGCCGTCTGAACAACCCGACTGGAACGATTTTGCCCAGGCTACGTCGCTTTTGTATAACGCACCCATCTATATGGACGATTCCTCCGGCATTTCGGTGCCGGAGATCAAGGCGAAGATCCGCACCATCAACCAGGATCCCAAAAAGGAAAAAGATCGACTTGTCATCATCGACTACCTGCAATTGATGCAGAGTGCCAAGCGCACTGAGAGCCGCGTGCAGGAAATCAGTGATATTACCCGAAACCTGAAGATCATGGCCAAGGAACTGAACGTCCCGGTCATCGCTCTGTCGCAGCTTTCCCGTGCAGCGGAAAAGACTACCGGCCGTTCGGACCACCGCCCCCAGCTTTCCGACCTGCGTGATTCCGGGCTCTATCGAGCAGGACGCCGATGTCGTGTTGTTCCTCTACCGCGCGGCCTACTACAACAACCCCAGAACGGGCGAGGACAGCCAGGCCAACGAGAACGAGGCCGAGTGCATCGTGGCAAAGAACCGTCACGGTGAGACCAGCGTTGTGCGCCCTGGGCTGGGACGGCGCGCATACCCGCTTCAGCAACCTGGATGTGAGCCATGAGTACTGACGCGGAAAAAACTGTACAGTGTATCGAGGAGACTCTGTTGGCCTACTGCCGCCAGCAGGGTCTGTTCAAGTCTGGCGACAGAGTCATTGCAGCCTACTCCGGTGGAGCAGACTCTATGGCTTTGTTGCTTTTTTTGCTTCGGCGGCGCAAAGACTTGGCCATCGAAGTGTTGGCTACCCACGTCAACCACGGTATCCGCGGTGTCGGCCCAGGCTGACGCCAACTTTGTCACGGCGTTCTGCCGCCGGAACGGGGGTAGAACTGTTCCCTGTATGATGCCGAGAAAGAGGGTGTGCCCATCCCGCCCCAGCCCAGTGAGGAATGGGCGCGGAGCTGCGCTATACCTGGTTCGACCAGCTGGCCGCGCGGGAGGAAGCGCTGATTGCCACGGCCCACACCTGCCTGACCAGGCGGAGACGCTCTTGTTTGTTCCGCATGGGCGGGGGACAGGCCTGCACGGGCTGGCAGGTATCCCGCCTGCCGCGGCAAACCGCCGCCCCTGTGCCTGACCCGCGCCGATACCGAGGCATACTGTGCCGCCCTTGGGCAAAACTATGTGCAGGATGGACCAACGCCGCCGACCTTACGCCCCGCAACCGCATCCGCCACACGGTGGTGCCGGCGCTGCAAAGCGTCAACCCGGCGGCGGAGCAGGCAATCGCCCGCCTGTGCCGCCAGATGCGGGCACTGGATGATTGGCTGACCGCCGAAGCAGCTGCGCTTTTGCAGGCGGCTGCTGTGCAGGGGCGGCTATGAGGTCGAGACCCTCTGCCGCGCCCGCGGCCCGGTGCTGGATGCAGCGTTGCATGCGCTTATCAGCCCTGTGCGGGACGCCGAAGAAAAGTATGTAAACCTTCTGCGTTTCCTTGTTTTGCAGCGGGAAGGTGCCCTGCAATTGACGCCGGAAGTGACCTATAAGATCAAAACGGCGTTGTTGCGCCTGACCCCGCAGGGCATAAAACCGCCGCCGGCCCGCCGCAGCCCCTTAGCGAGGGCAGTTTTAGCCTTCCTGTGGTTATTTTGTGGAATTTCGGCGCGTAAAGTATGAAGAATTTCTAAAAAATCAACCAATTTTCAAAAAAGACTTAAACTGTTGCGCGGATTGTGCTAAAATACAAGGGAATGTTATGCTGCGCACACGGCAGCCGGGGGACATTTCCGCCCGGCTGGCAGGCATGTACGTAAAACACTCAAAAATATTACATAACGAACTGGGCGTCCCGCTGGATGAGCGGGCGCTGCTGCCGTTGCTGGCCAGCGGCAGTGAGGTGCTCTGGCTCTGGGGCAGCGGCTTTGCTGAAGGCTGCGCCCCCCTGATGCGTATATACGCATGAAGTGCTGACGGTATGGACGGAAAAACAGGGAGGCATAAACTATGCAGAGTGTCATGGATCGGGATATTGACCATATCCTCGTCTCGGAAGAACAGCTCAAGACCCGCGTGGCTGAGCTGGGCACGCAGATCAAAGCAAGCGACTATGCAGGCAAGAATCTGCTGCTGGTCTCCATTTTAAAAAGGTTCGGTCGTCTTTATGGCGGACCTGATGCGGGCTGTCAGCATCCCGTGCGGCATCGACTTTATGGTCGTTTCCAGCTACGGCGGAGCCAACACGTCCTCCACGGGTCTTGTCAAGATCATCAGGATCTGGACGCCGACCTCTCCGGTAAAGACGTGCTGATCGTCGAAGACATCCTGGACACCGGCATCACCCCTGTCTCACCTGGTGCCGATGCTGAAGATGCGCAACCCCAACAGCGTTAAGCTCTGCACCATCCTCAGCAACCCAGCCGCCGCAAGGCGGACATTGAGCCGGATTACTGCGGCTTTGAAGTTCCTGATGAGTTCGTTGTCGGCTACGGTCTCGACTATGACGAAAAATATCGCAATCTGTCGTATGTCGGTGTCCCCTGCCGGAAGTGTATTCCGTAAAGCCCGGGCGGGCGTAAAATCGTCCGGCCTCGCGCCGGATTTTTTAGGAGTTGATTTCTTTGCAGCGCAAACCTCGTTTCAGCGGCATCCTGCTGGTTGCCGTGCTCATGGTAGGTGGTACTGCTTTTTCGTAAAGTCTCTCTCGCCGCTGGTGGCGGCTTCGGCTTCCAAGCATGTCAATTACTCCTGACATCTACTATTATTTCCAGAATCAGCAGGTGACCTCTACCGGCTGGACCGCAACACCAACGTCCTGGAGATGTGGCTTAAAGAGGGTAAGATGCCTCTGCCGGAGGATACGTCCTCCACGGCAGATCTGCCGTCTGGCGGCTTGCTGACCAACCTCAGCGGCAGCCAGGACGATGACGACGAACTGCCCGCCAACGGCGGAAACTGTCTACGTCAGCTATGTTGCCCCACGGCGGCGACTTCCCAACACCGGTAAGATCACCGAGTTTGTGGACGCCTACAATGAGGCCAACCCCGACGCCCCGATGATCTTCGACTACGTGGCCGTCAAGACCAGCGTGCCCTGGTTGGAGATCATCTTCTACTCGGTCATGCTGGGCAGCGTCGGTATGCTGTTCATGTCGATGTACCGTGGCGGTGCGGGCGGCGGCATCATGAATGTCGGCCGTGCCAAGGTCAGGACCAGCAGGAGAGCCAGCGCAAGGCGACCTTCTGCTGATGTGGCTGGTGCTGATGAAGAAAGGAAGAACTGCAGGAAGTCGTCGAGTTCCTCAAGGCTCCAGGCAGTTCAATACTTGGGCGCACGTATTCCCCACGGCGTGTTGCTGGTGGCCCCTCCGTACTGGTAAAACGTTGCTGGCCCGTGCCTGCGCAGGCGAGGCGGGTGTGCCGTTCACGCCATCTCGGCTCTGACTTCGTCGAAATGTACGTCGGTGTCGGTGCCTCCCGTGTGTGCGTGACCTGTTTGAAAAAGCCAAAAAAGACCATGCCGTCCATCGTCTTTATCGATGAGATCGGATGCCGTGGGCCGCCAGCGCGGCGCCGGTTTGGGCGGCGGCCATGATGAACGCGAGCAGACCCTGAACCAGCTGTTGGTCGAGATGGACGGCTTCGATGCCAACGATGGCGTCATCGTGATGGCTGCTACCAACCGTGCTGACATCCTGGATAAGGGCGCTGCGTCCCCGGCCGTTTTGACCGTCAGGTCTATGTCGGTTTGCCCGATGTAAAGGGCCGTGAGGAGATCCTCAAGGTCCACACCAGAACAAGCCCTCGGCCCCGATGTCAGCCTGAAGACCATTGCCCGTTCCACGGCTGGTTTCTCTGGCGCTGACCTGGAAAACCTCGTTAATGAGGCTGCGCTGCTGGCAGCCCGCAAGGGTAAGAAGGCCATCACCGAGCCGGAGATCGAGGAAGCTTCCGTCAAGGTCATGATGGGCCCCGAAGAAGAGCCATGTGGTCACCGACGAGGAGCGCCGCCTGACGGCTCACCACGAGACCGGCCACGCCATCACCGGCTACTTCAGCAAGCACCATGACCCGGTGCATCAGATCAGCATTATTTCCCGCGGCGGTGCAGGCGGCTATACCATGTACCTGCCCGAGAAGGACCCCAGCTGCGTTACCAAGACCGCGATGTTTGAGAACATCGTTACCTCCCCTGGGCGGCCGTGTATTGAGCAGCTGGTGTTGGAGGACATCTCCACCGGTGCTTCCAGCGACCTGGAGCAGGCCACCAAGACTGCCCGCGCCATGGTTACCCGTTATGGCTTCTCTGAGCGGCTGGGCCCCGTGGTCTACGGCGGCGATCCCGGCGAGACTTTCCTGGGCCGCGACTTCGGCCAGGGCAAAGGCTACTCCGAGGCGATTGCATCCGAGATCGACAACGGATCCGCGACATCGTGGATGAGGCCTACGAGACGGCCCGCCGTATCCTGACCGAACACATGGCCGAACTGCACAAGGTCTCGGCCGTGCTGATGGAGCGCGAGAAGATCAGCGGCGAAGAGTTCAAGACCCTGATGGAGGGTGGCACCCTGCCGCCCTATGACCTGGCCAACGGTAAGACCGCCGAACCGGCAAAGCACCTGCCGTCCAGGCCGAACAGCCGAAATCCGATACGGATGCCGAGCAGGTTACGGACCAGCCGACGTGCAACAGTAAAAGTAGGTGTGAACCATGGATCAGAATTTTTTCCTTGATGGCGCAGTCCCGCGCCAACTATTATACGGCCGGCAGCCCGGTCCAGTTTGTTCGCGTAGAACTGCTGAAAGGTGACGTCACCGGCGAAGTTGCGGTTTGCCTGACCTTCAAAACGTCGGCACTCGAGCCGCTGACCGGTCTGGTCGTCCATTTCAAATGTAAGGACGCCGCAGGCCAGGTCCTGTGCGAGGACGATTTCTATTACGAGCAGCTCAATGCCCAGCCCGGCGAGGTCTTTGGCAGTGACGATGCTGTCTATGTCAGCGATACGCCGGTCTCCAGCGTGGAGGTCGAGCAGGACCGTGCGTTCCTGAACGGCCGCGGCGTCGACCTGCGCGCCTACAAGCGCGTGCGCCTGCAGCTGCCCCGCGTGCTGCCCGCCCATCGCCCGCACCCTGCAGAACCGCACCGGCAACGCCCAGCTGACCTGCGTGCCGCAGGATAACGAGTACGGCTGGTTCTGCGCCTGCGGTGCATTCCATCCCAATGAGGAAAAATACCTCGGTCTGCTCGGAGTGCGGCGGCGACCGTGCCCAGATCAAAGCGACCTGACCAACATCCTGAGGATGCCCGCCGTGCGGCCGAGCGCCAACAACAGGAAATCAATGCCGTGGCCCAGCAGGCTGCCCCGCAGCAGCCCGTGGCCCCCAAGGCTGATCCTGCCGCCACCGCTGCCGCTGCCCAGGCTGCCATCAACAGCCAGATCGAGGATGACGCCGGTGCTACCGCCGCCTACGACCCCAAAGAGCTTCGCCGCCCACGACGAGGAACAGGACGAGGAGGACAGCGCGTCCGCCGCTACGCCCCCCAAAGGGGCCGTCTGTTTGCCGATGATGACGACGATGACGAGGGCACCAGATGTACGACACCGACGAGCTAGATGACGATCTGGACGCCGATGATGACGGGATTACGCCCTCGCAAAAGCGCGGCCGCTATGCCGACGATGACGAGGTGAGCGAAGACGATGAGATGGCCGAGCGTATCATCCACTGGGCCCCGCCGATCACTGCCATTGTTCTGTGCGCTGATCATTGCGGTCTCGCTGGTCTATCATTTCGTCCTGGCGTAAAATACGGACATAATGAAAGCACGGTGCTCCACGCAGAGCACCGTGCTTTTTGCGTGCCGGGCATTTGTTTACAATTTGGCAATGGATACCGCCCCACTGCTGTGCTATACTACTCAAAAATAAGAAGGGAGCCAACGCTTATGTGTGTACGGCAGCATCCTACCGGACCAAAGACCTGTACTTTGGCCGCAACTTGGATTATGAATTTTCTTACGGGGATGAGGTGACCATCACCCCGCGCAACTACTCCGTTCACGTTCCGTCGGGCGGGGGAGATGCGCACCCACTACGCCATGATCGGTATGGCTATGTGGGCCGAGTGAGTATCCGCTCTACTACGATGCTGTCAACGAGAAAGGCCTGTGCATTGCAGGGCTGAACTTTGTGGGCAACGCCGTCTGCCAGTCGGAAACGGACGGAAGGACAACATCTCGGTGTTTGAACGATCCTGGGCTGGGCCAGTGCGCCGACTTGAACGAGGTACGCGCCCTGTTGGCCAAGCTTTCGAACTTTGGGACATCCCATTTAACGCCCAGCTGCCCCACGGCAAAGCTGCACTGGCTCATCACTGATCCGCACCGGCAGCATCACGGTGGAGGCCGTGGCCGACGGCCTGCATGTGTACGAGAATCCTGTAGAGGTGCTGACCAACAACCGCCGTTCCCGCAGCAGATGGCCATGCTGGCCAACTACCGCGCCCTCAGCCCCGGACCCCGAAAAACACCTTTCTGCTCCCGGCGTGGATCTGCCGGAACCAGCCGCGGTACGGGCGGCATCGGCCTGCCGGGCGACCTTCTTCGATGTCCCGCTTTGTCAAAGTGGCCTTTACCCGAGGTAACTCGAAATCGGCCGACGACGAGATGAGCAGTGTCAGCCAGTTCTTCCACATCGGCGGCTCGGTAGAGCAGCAGCGCGGCTGCTGTGAGCTGGATGATTTCGGCAAGTACGAGATCACCCTCTACACAAGCTGTTGCAACGCCGATACAGGTGTCTATTACTACACGACCTACGATAACAACCAGATCACCGCTGTGTCCATGCACCACGAAGATTTGGACGGCGTGGCCCCGTGCATTATCCCATCATCCAAAAAGCAGAACATTTCTGCCAGAACAAAAAGTAAATCGAAACGTCCCGCGGCCTTGCCAAACAAAAAAGCAAAGCTGACGTTTGGGGTGTTTGATTTTATAAGAAAAAGCGTGTAAGGTTTTAGTCAAGCCTCAATGCCGCAGGCACGCAGGGCAACGTTCAAAAAGACTTGGGGTTCTTGTACAGGATGCCGGTGATGCCCAGGTTGTAGGCGGCCTGGAGCGTTGACCTTATTGTCATCGATGAAGATCGACTCGTCATACGCCAGGTTGCAGGTCTGCATCAGGGTGGTATAGATGGCCGGTTCCGGCGAGCACAGATGGACATCACAGGAGGCAACGCCGCCGTCAAACAGTGAGAACCACTCCCGCTGGCGCAGCTCGTCCATCATATCGGATGCCATATTCGTCAGGTAATACAGGCGGTAGCCTGCGCTTTCAGCTTGCGCATGATCTGCACGGTGGTCTTTTTGTCTGCATCATGGTGGGCCACTCCTCGATGCAGGTCTGCACCTCAAATACGCGGTTGGCGCGGGCGGCGTTTTCCAGCATAAGCTGGTTGGCCTGCTCCCGGCTGATGATGCCGCGGTCCAGATCGAGCCATTCCTGGCTGCCGAACACAAGCGCGTAGGTCTCCTCCTCGGCGCGGCGGTTCATAAAGTGATCCATCAGAAAAGTCCTTTGGGGCAAAATCCACAACAACGCCGCCGAAATCAAAAAATAATATTTTTATACATAAAACCTCCGGTAAGGGTCTGCTTCGTTTCTCATCCTAAATTATACACGCAATCCGGCAAGGAAACAATTCCTTTTTTGCTGCATAGGATGGCAGAGAAGGGGAGTGCTGCCATGACGCTGCGTGAATTGAGCGGTAAGGATGTCATCCGGCTTAAAAACGGTGAAAACCTCGGCCGCATCGACGATCTGGCCTTTGACGAAAACGGCGGACGGCTGCAGTCCGTCATTCTGCGCGGGCGCGCGCACTGGGCCTGCTGGGGTGCGACGATGACCTTATCCTCCCGTGGGGCAGAGCATCAAAACCATCGGCACGGATGTGGTTATGGTCGATGCAGACCCCTTGCCGGGAAAACACCGCCGCTAAAGCAATAAAATCGTATATTTTGTGTAAAAATCCTGCGAAAGCGGATGCAATTTTTGGCGCAATATGCTATAATTAAAAATCAATGGAAGGCGGGGAACAGGCAAAAATGCAGACAACGCGGAAACAGATTCTGGCGGCTGCGCTGGCGGTGGTGCTTATCGCGGGGTGCGCTGTTCCTGATTGCCCCTGTGTGGCAGCCGCACCCAGCCGCCGCCTATGCCCCGGTCACGGCAGCGCAAAACCCTGCGCCGGAGCCGGAGCTTATCGACATCAACACGGCCACGGCAGAGGAATTGCCGCCCTGCCGGGCTTCGGCCCGCCGGAAGGCCGCAGCATTGGTGGCATACCGCACAGAGCACGGTGCCTTTGCATCGCTGGCCGATGCCAGCTGCGGTCAGGGGCATATCTCTACGCATGACAGAAAGCTGGGCAGGGGGACTTGCCGCCGAAAAAATAAATAGGAGGAGATCCATTTGAAAAAAGCCGGAGAGCATCTTCATCAACCGCGAACTCAGCTGGCTGGATTTTTGACAGCCGCGTTCTCGCCGCTTGCCAAAGAAAAAAACAGTGCCCTTGGGGGAGCGCATCAAGTTTGCCGCCATCTTCGGCAGCAATATGGATGAGTTCTTCATGGTTCGTGTCGGTTCTCTGTATGACCAGACGCTGCTGAAAACCAACAAGACCGATAACGTTACCCACATGACGGCGGCGGAACAGATTGCTGCTATCACGCCCCGCGTGGCCGGAGCTGCAGGCAAAGTGCGACAAATACTTCCAGCATCTTGTGTCGGCGCTTGGCGCAGGAGGGCTACCACAAGGTGGACTTTACCAAGCTCAGCAAGCAGCAGGAGCATTTCTGGAAAACTTATTTCCAGCGCGAGCTCCTGCCGCTGCTCAGCCCGCAGATCGTGGATTCCCGCCATCCGTTCCCGTTTTTGAACAACAAAGATATTTACTACATTGGCCCAGCTGCGCAGCAAAAACGACGGGTTTTGCTACGGCATCGTGCCGGTCAGCAGCCAGTTTGAGCGGGTGCTTTTCGTCAAGGACGGCGAGGAAACCTGCTTTGCTTTTTGTGGAGGAGCTGGTCGCCCACTACGCCGCTACGATCTTTGCAGGCAGCACCGTGCAGAAGCAGTGTCTGTTCCGCGTGACCCGCAACGCGGACATCACAGTGGACGAGGGCATGATGGACCACGATGTGGACTTCCGCGATGTCATGAGCGACCTGCTGAAAAAGCGCCGCAAGCTGGCTGCCGTTCGCCTGCAGTTCTGGCCGGACGCCCCGCAGGAGATCGTGAAATTCCTGCGGGACAAGCTGGTGGTCCCGGCGGATCGCTGCTATGCCCAGACCTCGCCGCTGGATACCGGTGCGCTGTTCAAACTGGCCGGCCGCATCTCCGGCGACGGCGGCCACAACGCCATGTTCTACCCGCCGGCCAAGCCCATGCAGGCCCCGGCAGGGTACGACCTGTACACCGAGGTCCGCAAGCATGATGTGCTGCTGGCCTACCCATACCAGAGCATCCGTCCGTTCATCAAGATGCTGCTGCGTGCGGCGGACCCGGACGTCGTCTCCATTAAAATGACGCTGTACCGTATGGCCAGCGATTCCCAGATCGTCAATGCCCTGATTGCCGCTGCAGAAAACGGCAAGGAGGTCGTGGCCATGGTCGAGCTGCGCGCCCGCTTTGACGAACAGAACAACATCGACTGGTCCAAACAACTGGAGGATGCCGGCTGCACGGTATTCTACGGCTTTGACGATTACAAGGTCCATTCCAAACTGACGCTCATCACCAGCCGCGGATGGCAAGTACAAATACTTATTGACACAGATCGGCACCGGCAACTATAACGAGAAGACCAGCGAGCTGTACACTGACCTGTCCTTTATCACCACCCGCCAGGAAATCGGCGAGGAGGCCAGCAGCGTATTCAACAACATGGCTCTGCAGCGCCTGACGAGCGAGGCCGATACGATGCTGGTGGCGCCGCTGCGCTTCAAGAGCGTTTTGCTTGAGGAGATGGACCGCCAGATTGCACTGGCTATACAGGGCAAGCCTGCCGTCCGATCATCCTCAAAAACAACTCCATCAACGATCCGCAGATCATTGATAAGATCAGCGAGGCCAGCTGCGCCGGGGTGCGTGTAGACATGATCGTCCGCGGCATCTGCTGTGTGCGCGCCGGTGTGCCCGGCCGCACCGAAAATGTGCACATCCGCAGCCTGGTGGGCCGTTACCTGGAACACTCCCGTATCTACTGCTTCGGCAGCGGCGAGAATATGCGCATCTACATCGCGTCCGGCGACTTCCTGACCCGCAACACCGAGCGCCGCGTCGAAGTCGGCGTGCGGGTGGACGACCCGGCTATCGCCAAAAAGCTGCGCGGCATTTTGGACTTGCAGCTGCGGGATACCGTCAATGCGCGGGAAATGCAGCCGGACGGCACCTACACCAAGGTCAAGCCTGCACCGGGCCAGCCGCCGGTGGACAGCCAGATGGCCATGTTCGGCTATTTCCAGAACGGCTTTGAGCAGGCCGCCGAAAAGTCTGGCCCCTGCCGTAAAGCCCGTGGCTAAACGTGCGGCCGCCGCAGCCCAACCCGCTGTGCGTGCCCGCAAGGCCGCCGCCCTGCGCCCGGCCAAAACCGGCCTTTTGCAAAATCTCTTTGGCCGTAACAAAAAAGTAAGGAGAACCCAAAAGTATGAAAAACCTGTGTAGTGACCGCCAATTACAGCTGCGACCCCAACAAGGTGTGGCTTTACCTGACCAAGCCCACCCTGAACCACTGGCGCAGCGATGTGAGTGAGTACGAGGAGAGTGACGACGGCCTGAAAGGCGTTGAGCATAACACCGACGGCGGCACGACCGAAATCGTTTTACCCGCAAGGATAAGGCCCGCCACCTCAGCTGCAACTTCCGCAAAGGCAAGATCAACGGCACCTTTACCGCCATCCTGATGGGCGGCGGCGACTCTACCAGTTTGGAGTGCACGCTGGACGTGGACGGCCTTGGCCTGTTCACCAAGCCCCAGAAGCTGCTGGATGAGCGCCTGGAAATGCTGCGCAAAGCCCTGGGCGTATAATCTGTAAAACGTAAAACAGCGGCGAGAGTTTGTGCCTAACGCATGGACTCCCGCTGCTTTTTGTATTGCTGCTCTATTTGGCCCCCGCCCGCATACAATCTGGTAAAAGGAGGTGGGGGACCATGGGAAAATGCCGCACCGCAAAGCGAAAGCTGTCGAGAAACCGCCGCCCCCCGCGTCCAGTCTGTGAAAACGGGGAGACACCCTGCTGTGGGGCAGATGCTTTTTTGTACTGTGGTGCTGCTGGTGGCGCTGGCCGCACGGATGATGGACCTGCCGTTTTACCCGGAACTGCGCCGCACCTTTGCCCAGGCTATGCAGCCGGAGCAGGATTTTTTCCTGAGCACAGAGCGTTACTTCTCTAAATTTACAGAGAAAGCCGCCGCTGCCATCGCCCAGGCTCTGCCCGCAACGTCGGAAACAGCCCGCCAGCCCCTGCCCAAAACCCCAGCCTCCCGCCAACGCGCGTGAGGAAAGTTACACGCCAAACTTCCTGCTGCTGTTCCCGCTGCCCGGCGGTTCCTGTACCCGTACCTCCGGTTATGGCTGGCGCACCGACCCCATGGGCGGTGGGGGAACGGACTTCCATTTGGGGCATGACCTGGCTGTTGCTACCGGCACGCCGGTGCTGGCCGCAGCAGACGGCGTAGTGCGTGTAGCGGGCAAGCATGCCAGCTATGGCAACTACCTGCGTATTTTGCACGCGGACGGTGACGAGACCCTTTACGCCCACATGCAGTATCTCTTCGTCAGCACTGGGGCGGTGGTCACGGCGGGACAGGTGTTGGGCGTTGTGGGCGAGACCGGCAACGCCACCGGCCCGCACCTGTATTTTGAAATTTTGCACAAAGGGCTGCGCTATGACCCGGCACAGGCGTTGCAGGATGCGGCGTAAAAACGCGCCTGCGGCTGCGCGCCCCGGCGGTAACATTGTCCTGCTGGCCTGCCTGCTGTCGCTGGACGGCACCGGTGTGTGCGCACAGGGCTGCTGTGCGCCATCCTGCACGAAAGTGCCCACGCTCGTGTACCGCAAACCTGGCACCGCTGGCCGGATCTGGCGCTGTCGCCCTTCGGCATCTGCTTACAGCTTCGCGGCGTGCCGATGACACCCGAAGAAGAACTGCGGCTGGCCTCCGCCGGGCCGCTGGCAAACCTGCTGGCCTGCTGCACGGTGCTTTTGTGCCATGCAGACGGCGGGGCAGTACAGCCACAGCGGCTACTGGTTTGCCTGCACCAACCTGCTGGCGGGCGGGGCCAATCTGCGCTGCCGCTGCCGGGGCTGGACGGTGCACACATTTTACATGGAATGTTTTACAGCCTTGACAAGCGGCACCGAATATGATAAAGTGAAACCTGTTAAATGCAATGAAGGGAACCAGTACGCAGCCTTTCCTGTTCCAGAGAAGCCCCGGTCGGTGCAAGGGGTCAACAGCAGGTATGCCGAATACATCCCGGAGCAGCAGGCTGAATCAACAGTAGGCCGTGTCGTGTACGCACGTTACAGCGTTTGGGTGTACGCAGCCTTTGTCTGCCGCACCCGCGAAGGCTTGCCACCGCGAGGGGCAGGCAAACAGAGGTGGTACCGCGAACTTTCGCCCTCTGCCAAATTTCACATTTGGCAGGGGCTTTATTTTTGCCCTTGCCGCAACAAACGGGAGGTAAATTCCATGACGATTTACGACGAACTGAAAGCCCGCGGCCTGATCGCACAGGTTACGGACGAAGAGGAAATCAAAGAGGTAATCAACAACGGCAAGGCTACGTTCTACATCGGCTTTGACTGCACGGCCGACAGCCTGACCGCTGGCCACTTTATGGCCCTGACCCTGATGAAACGCCTGCAGCAGGCAGGCAACCGTCCCATCGCCCTGATCGGCGGCGGCACCACCATGATCGGTGACCCCTCCGGCCGCAACGATATGCGCAAGATGCTGACCAAGGAGGACATCGACCACAACGCCGAGTGCTTTAAGCGGCAGATGGAGCGGTTCATCGAGTTTGGCGACGGCAAGGCTATGATGCTGAATAACGCCGACTGGCTCCTGAACCTCAACTACATCGAGCTTCTGCGCGAAGTCGGTCCCTGCTTCAGCGTGAACAACATGCTGCGTGCTGGAGTGCTACAAGCAGCGCATGGAGAAAGGCCTGTCCTTCCTCGAGTTCAACTACATGATCATGCAGAGCTACGACTTCTACCACCTGTTCCAGAATTACGGCTGCAACATGGAGTTCGGCGGTGACGACCAGTGGAGCAACATGCTGGGCGGCACCGAGCTGATTCGCCGTAAGCTGGGCAAGGACGCCTACGCCATGACCATCACCCTGCTGACCGACTCTCAGGGCAAGAAGATGGGCAAGACCGCCGGCAACGCTGTTTGGCTCGATCCCAACAAGACCAGCCCGTTTGAGTTCTACCAGTACTGGCGCAATGTCGGCGATGCAGATGTCCTCAAGTGCATCCGCATGCTGACCTTCCTGCCGCTGGAGCAGATCGATGAGATGGATCACTGGGAAGGTGAGCAGCCCAACAAGGCCAAGGAGATCCTGGCCTACGAACTGACCAAGATGGTTCACGGCGAGGAAGAAGCCGAGAAGGCCCAGGCCACTGCCCGCGGCCTGTTCAGTGGTGATGCTGACCACGAGAACATGCCCGCCACCCAACTGGATGCCTCCCTCGTTAAAGGACGGCACCGTCGGTCTGCTGGCTGCCATGGTCGCCGCTGGCCTGTGCGGCTCGAACCGTGAGGCCCGCCAGCTGGTCCAGCAGGGTGGTGTTCTGGTGGATGGCGAGAAAGTCACCGACCCGAAGGCTGCCCTGACCGTCGAAGCGTTGAACAAAGGGTGTTGTCATTAAAAAGGGGTAAAAAGGTCTACCACAAAGTGACCCTATAATACGCAATAAAGCAGGCCGCTGCCGCCGGAGACACCGTAAGTTCCCGGGCGGCGGCCCTTTTTACAGGAATTACGCAGATTACTTGCCCCCATTGCAGATTTGGGATATAATAAGGGCAGTTGTTGAATTTGTAGCCGGAGGAACCCCATGCCTAAAGATAAGCTGAAAACGATCTACGTCTGCAACCAGTGCGGCGAGACCAGCCCCGTGGATGGGCCGCTGCCCTTCTCCGGCGGGCGTGGAATACGATGACCGAGGATGTAGTGGCGGAACCGACTAAAACAGTTCCCGCGCCCAGCCCCCGTCCGCGTGACCGGTCAGACGAGCCTGACGCCCCAAAAGCTGAAAAACATCAGCACCACTGAGGAAAAAAGCCGCATCGTCACCGGCATCAGTGAGCTGACCGTGTACTGGGCGGCGGCATTGTCGTCATCGGCAGCGTTACGCTCATCGGCGGCGAGCCGGGCATCGGCAAATCCACGATTTGCTGCAGCTTTGCGGCGAGGTCAGCAAAACCAAAACGTTTTCTATGTCACGGGCGAGGAATCGGTGCGGCAGATCAAACTGCGCGCTGCCCGTCTGAACGTGCCCGAGGACAACATCTTTCGCTGGTGGCAGAAAGCGACGTGGACGAGATCTGCGGTCTGATCGAATCTATGAAGCCGGACCTCGTGGTCATCGACTCCATCCAGACGATGCGCTGCACCGATATTTCCTCTTCGGCTGGCACGGTCAGCCAGGTCAAGGAAAGCTCGGCCCGCTTTTTAAATGTAGCCAAAACGCTGGAAATTCCCACCTTCATCGTGGGCCACGTCAACAAGGATGGCGCCATCGCAGGCCCAAAAAGTCATGGAGCATATCGTGGATACGGTGCTGTACTTTTGAGGGCGACAAGACCTTGCCGTACCGCGTACTGCGCGCGGTCAAAACCGCTATGGCTCCACCAACGAAATCGGTATGTTCGATATGACCGGCCGCGGCCTTGCCCAGATCGAGAACCCTCCCAGGTCATGCTGGAGGGCCGTCCTCTGGGAATCAGCGGTACCTGCGTGGCCTGCGTGATGGAAGGCACCCGCCCGGTGCTCAGTGAAGTACAGGCGTTGGCCACCAAGACCAGTTTTCCCAGCCCGCGGCGCACGGCGAGCGGCTTTGACTACAACCGCATGTACCTGCTTTTGGCCGTGCTGGAAAAGCGCGCAGGGGATAACTTCTCCAGCCAGGACACGTATGTTAACATCATCGGAGGCCTGAAGCTGGACGAGACTGCCTGCGACCTGCCGGTCTGTATTGCGATGGCATCCAGCTTTTGGATCTGCCGGTGGGTGAAAAGACCATCGCTATCGGCGAAGTGGGCCTGGGCGGGAAGTGCGCAGCGTGACGCACCTGGAGACCCGCCTGCGGGAAGCCCGGCGTGGGCTTTGATACAGCCATCGTACCCCAAGCACAATTTAAAATGATCGATCCGGCCCAGTTCCCGGGCCTCAAGCTGGTGGGCGTCTCCTACCTGCGTGAAGCGATCAACACGATAAAATTAAAGTGAGGAGAAAAAACCATGCCTGACCAGAATCAACCCAAAGCACCCGCGTTCAACCCGAAGCTGAAAGATGCCATCGTAGCGCTGGAAAGCCGAAAAACAACCCCAAAAACCCTCAATGCCGTTCTCAACGAGCTGGTGCTCTCCGCTGCTGGCACCGGCCAATTTTGACCTGCAGGGTCAGTCTGCCCCTACGCCCGGCCCGGATGGCCGCGTGCAGCTGCCCCCCAACACCAAAATCAACCTCATCATGGTCAACAGCCCCGAGGGCAAACACTACTACCTGGGCTTCAGTGATTGGGACGCTGTACATGCATGGCAGAAGAACCCGGAGCAGGGCCGCCAGGTTATCATCTGCTGCGCTTTGATGATTTATGCCAATATGGTCGCGAAAAACCCAGGATGCGTGCCGGCATGGTCATCAACCCCGGCGAGAACAGCCTGCGCCTGGAGAAGCCCACTGATCGAGTCCGTCAAAAAGCAGAAGGACGAAATCGCCAAGGCCCTGGCCCAGCAGCGCGCCGCTGTCACCCAGATCCTGCCGGGCGACAAAGTTACCATCTGGGAGCCCAGCGTCCTGCCGGACGAGCTGGCTCGACCCTATCTGCGAAGTGCTGGCCAGTGCCCCCGGCGTCGGCTCTGCCTTACCTGCAGATCATGATCATCAACGATGAGGCCAAGAGCTATCTGCTGGTGCTGGACGGCCCTAAGCGATGACAAGTTGTTTTTGCCGCCGTTGCCAAGGCAGCCTGCCCCTATCTGATGGGCCGCGAGAAGAAGATCGACCTGAATATCACCACGTCCATCTCTCCGCTGGTCAGCAGGGCATGCGCGGCAGTGAGCCGTTCTACCGCAAGGGCATCGGTCGCATCATGGACGAGGACGACGACGAATAATCCTGTTTGTACATAGCAATCGAAAACTGCACACCCGTAAAGCGTGAAAACTTGCGGACGTGCAGTTTTTTATTCGATTTTCTTGCATCTTGGCTGTAAAAATAGTACAATATACAATATATGTGTTTGTGCATCTGGCACAGGTGTATGAGGTGTAGGATATGGTTTTGAGCATGACAGGTTACGGGCCACCGCCGTGGCGCACCGCTGCACGGGCGTGACATCAAGGGGAACTGCGCAGCGTCAATGCGCGTTTCTTTGAGTATTCTTCCCGATTGCCGCGCTCCTGCGCGTTTCTGGAAGACAAGCTGAAAAAAGCTGGTGGCTGCCAGGGTCAGCCGCGGCAAGGTGGAATTAAGCCTCTTCCATCCAGACGGTCACCGCCGCCGATACCGTGGTGTCGGTCAACTGGCAGCTGGCCGGGGCTACCGCGCCGCCCTGAACGAGATGGTGGAGCGGATGGACCTGAAAAACGATGTCTCCGTTGGTATGCTTTTCGCGTTTCCCCGATGTGCTGACCCAGACTGCTGCCCCCACCAACGAGGAAGAACTCTGGCAAGATGCAGTCGGTATTGAAAAGGCCGGATGCCTTTTGTATTATGCGCCGTCGAGGGCGAAAAGCTGAAAGAGGATGGCGGGCCGCCTCGATACTATCGGAGACGCTGGTCGGCCAGATCGAGGAAAACAGCGCAGGCCGCGTGCAGGCTTATAGCGATAAGTTTCTACGCCCGCCTGCAGGAACTGCTGGCGACCGCAACATCGACGAAAGCCGCCTTGTTACTGAGGCTGCCATCTTTTGCTGATAAGACTGGCTATCCCGCAAGCTGGACTTTTTGACCCAGGAATGAACCGTGAGACTAATACCATCGGTTCCAAGTGCCAGGATGTAGCCATCACCCGCCTGGTGGTGGAGCATGAAACCGAGATTGAAAAGATCCGCGAGCAGATCCAGAATCATGATGAAGTAAGATCCGGAGGAATTTATGAAACTCATCAATATCGGCTTTGGCAATATGGTCAGTGCAGGCCGCGTGGTGGCATCGTCAGCCCGGACTCGGCCCCGGTCAAGCGCCTGATCAAGGAAGCGCGGAAGCGCGGATGCTGATCGATGCATCCTATGGCCGCAGCACCCGTGCGGTGCTGATCATGGATTCCGATCACGTGGTTCTCTCGGCGCTCCAGCCGGAAACGGTGGCCAACCGCGCGGCAGGGCAGGAGAGCAAAGTGACAGCAGAGGAGGAACCGTCCCATGGCGAATGATAAATATTTGTTTGTGGTCTCCGGTGCGGCAGGCACCGGCAAGGACACCGTGGTGAAGGCACTGCGCGAAAAACACCCGGAGATCCAAAACACCGTCTCCGCCACCACCCGTGCACCGCGTCCCGGTGAGCAGGAGGGCATCAACTTATTACATGCACCCGGGAGATTTCCAGGATGATCTGAGAACGATCAGGTGGTGGAGCACACCTACAACGGCAACTACTACGGTACCCCTGCGCGAGCGAGATGGACAAGCGCCTGGCAGCCCGGAAGGTGGTCGATTCTGGTCATCGAGGTGCACGGCGCAGCGCAACATCCGCCACATGTTCCGGTGCCGACCACGTGTTTGCTGCCGCCGTCGGTGGAAGAACTGGAGCGCCGTCTGCGGGGCCGCGGCACCGAGGACGAGGACACCATCCAGGAACGTCTTAAAGCGTGCCGAGAAGGAGATTGCCAGCAGGATAAACTACCCTGAGCATGTGGTCAACGACGAGGTCGATACCTGCGCCGATGCAGCATCAGGCCATCATGCCAGCGTTGGTGCCGCAGGCGGCATTTTGAAGGAGCTGACGAATGCCCAGGCGGCGGTTGCTGACGCAATGCGACCTTCCACTTTGATAAGCTTGTATACCTACCTGCATCATGCGACCGCGGTTAAACGATAACGTCTGCCCGGTAGCATGGTGTTAGTGCCCTTTTGGCCGGGCAGCCAGGCCCGGATGGCGGTGGTGCTGGCGGTAGCGATGCCGGACGCCGACACCCAAAAGCTGAAATATCGTTTTTCGACGTGGCCCCGGCATCCGCCCGGCTGACGCCGGACCTGCTGGAACTGGTGCATTTTTGAAAGAGCGCACCTTCTGCACCTGGTTACGAGGCCGTCAAGGCGGTCATTCCCATGGTGCGCAGTACCCGCTGTTGCCGCGGAAAACGGTGTGCCCGGTGATGCAGAAGCAGCTGTCCCGCCGACCGAGAACTTTACCGCTGGCAGGGAGCTTGCCCGAAAAGCCGAAGCCGACCGCGTCAGCTGGCGGCCGTGGCCCTGCTGGGCGGCGGCCCCAAGACAGCCCGCGAGCTGGATGACAAGGGCATCAGCCAAGGCCGTGCTGGACGTCCTGTGCAAAAAGGGCGTGCTGACGGTGGCCGAGCAGGATAAGTCGCATCGATCTTTCGCGTCCATTCCGTTCGACCCGCAGCCGCTGACCCTCTCCGCAGAACAGCAGAAAGTTTTGCGCGCTGCTGCCGGACTTGGAGGACGATGCAAGCCCCACGCGGCGCTGCTCTATGGCGTGACCGGCAGCGGTAAAACGGTGGTATTTTTAAAGCTCATCGAACGCACGCTGGAACTGGGCCGTCGCGCCCTGGTGCTGGTGCCGGAGATCAGCCTGACACCGCAGATGATCCGCCGCTTAAAATCCACCTTTGGCAGCCGCCTGGCGGTACAGCACTCGGCACTCAACAACACCGAGCGGCTGCTCCAGTGGCGGATGATCCAGGACGGGGAATGCCGACATCGTGGTCGGCACCCGCAGCGCGGTCTTTCTCGCCGCTGCAAAATCGGGCTTATCATCATGGATGAGGAGCAGGAACACACCTACCGCAGAGTGAATCTGCCCCCCGCTACGATGCCCACGACACGCCAAAAAGCGCGCTGGCGGAAAACGCCCTGCTGCTTTGCCTCGGCCACGCCACCCCCAGCACCGAGACCTACCACGCCGCCCAAAGCGGCAACCTGAAACTTGTTGCGGCTCACCCAGCGCTACGGCGGCAACCCGCTGCCCAGCGTGCATTTCATCGATATGCGCGCAGAGCTGACGGCAGGCAACCCCCGGGAGGTCAGTTTGCCGCCTGGCACGCGAGCTGCGAAAATCTGGATAATGGGGGAACAGAGCATCCTGCTTTTAAATCGCCGGGGCTACCGCACCATCGGCATGTGCACCGGGACTGCGGCCACGTGCTGAAATGCCCCAACTGCAGTGTGCCGCTGGTGTACCACAAACCCCAGCAGGCGCTGATGTGCCACCACTGCGGCCAAACGGTGGCATCCGCTGCCGACGCTCTGCCCCGAGTGCGGCGGCAAGATCCACTACAGCGGCTTCGGCACCCAGCGTGTTGAGGAAGAACTGGCGGAACTTCTGCCCAGCGCCCGCATTTTGCGGATGGACCAGACTCTACCGGCAAAAAAACGCCCACGAAACGATGCTGGCCCAGTTTGCCCGGCACGAATATGACATCCTGCTTGGCACCCAGATGGTGGCCAAGGGGCTGGACTTTGAAAAGTTACACTTGTGGGGTGCTGGGCATCGACTCGCTGTTGTTCGGGCAGGGCTTCCGCGCCTACGAGAGCGTGTTCAGCCTGGTCACGCAGGTGGTGGGCCGCGGCGGCCGGGCCACTGCCCGGCCGCGCGCATGATACAAACCACCGTGCCGGACCACCCGGTTTTACAGCTGGCCGCCGCGCAGGATTACGAGGCTTACTACCGCGAGGGAAATCACCTTCCGTAAGTTTGGTCTGTATCCGCCGTTCTGCGCGTTTTGCGTTATTGGCTTTGCAGGGGCGCAGGAGGGGCCGTGCTCATCGCGGCCCAGCGTTTCGGCTCGCTGCTGGCGGAACGTGCCGCCCAGCGCCCCGGCCTGCCGCTGCGCATTTTAGGCCCCGCCCGATGAACATTACGATGCTCAACAACAAATTTCGCTACAAGCTGACGCTGAAATGCCGCAACGACCGCCGCGTTCCGCACCTTTGCGTGAAACGTTGGATGCTTACGAAAGGAAAAATGCCGCAGAAAGCGTCCGTGATCGTGGATTTCAACTCCGACGGTGATTTATAAAATAGAACGTATTGAAAACAATTTTGGAGGTATTACCCATGGCACTCCGCACCATTGTACAGGACGGAGACCCGATTCTGAAAAAGTCTGCCGCCCCGTCACGAAATTTGATGACCGCCTCGGCACCCTGCTGGACGATATGAAAGAGACCCTGCTCGACGCCAACGGCCTCGGCCTGGCCGGCCCGCAGGTAGGCATGATGCGCCGCCTGTTCATCTGCCTTGACGACCGCGACCTGCCCGAGGAGGTCCCCTAACTACGAGTACAAGTTTATCGAGTTCATCAACCCGGAGATCCTTGAGCTGAGCGATGAGCAGGTGGAACTGTACGAGGGATGCCTGTCTTTCCCCGGCCATAACGGCGCTATCAAGCGCTCCAAGCATGTCAAGGTAAAGGCCCAGGACCGCCACGGTGAGTGGTTTGAGATGGAGGCTGACGATATGCTGGCCCGCTGCATCCAGCACGAGAACAACCATCTGGACGGCATCACCATCATGGACCTGGCCGAGCATTTCTACGAAGACGATTACCCGAAAAAAACGAGGACTGATATCATGCGTATCCTGTTCATGGGCACCCCGGATATTGCCGCTGACAGCCTGCAAGCCCTGCTGGACGCCGGGCATGAGGTTTGCGCTGTATTCACCCGCCGTGATAAGCCTGTAGGCCGCAAGCAGATACTGACCGCACCGCCGGTCAAACAGCTGGCGGTGGAGCGTGGAATCCCGGTCTATCAGCCCCTGCACTTTGCGGGACGGTTCTTCGGATGACATCATCCGCGAGCTGGCCCCGGAGATCATCGTGGTGGTGGCCTACGGCTGCATCATCCCGCCGCAGCTGTTGCATGTAGCCAAGTACGGCTGCATCAACCTGCATGTGTCGCTGCTACCCAAATACCGCGGCTCGGCACCCTATCCAGTGGGCGGTGCTCAACGGTGACTCCGGGACCGGCGTTTCCATCATGCAGCTGGACGAAGGGCTGGACACCGGTGACGTGCTGATGGTCGAGCCGGTTGACATCGATCCCGAGGAGACCAGCGGTGAGCTGTTTGACCGCGTCAGCGCTGTCGGTGCCAAAAACACTGGTCACGGCGCTGGAAAAAGATCCCCGCCGGCGAGCTGAAACCCCAAAAGCAGGATGACGCCCAGGCCACGCTGGCCCCGCCGCTGACCAAGGAGATGGCACAGTTCCATTTCACCGAAGACGCAGCCCACATCCACAACTGGGTGCGCAGTATGAACCCCGTGGCCCGTGGCGTGGTTCGTCGCAGGACGGCAAGCGCATCAAGGTGTTGGAAAGCCGCTTGGCCGAAAACCCGCAGCACGCGCCCCCGGCACCGTACTGGCCCAAGCCGCTGACGATTGCCGCTGAAAACGGCGCTGTCGCGCTGCTGACTGTCACGCCCGAGGGCGGCAAGCCGATGGCGGGCACGGCCTGGGCCGCGGGCCGCCGCCTGAAAGCGGGGGACAGCCTGTGACGCCGCCGCCTGGCCGTGAAGGCATTGATCCACCAGGAACAGGCTGGTTACGCCAACCTGGTGCTGGATGCCGAACTAAAAAAGTGTGACCCGCCCATGAACACCCGCGACGCCGCCTTTGCGGCCCGCATTTTTTACACAACGCTCGAGCGTCTGCCGCTGCTGGACTATCTTAAATCGACTGCTACACCAAAAGCCCGTCGCCAAACTGGACGCCCGGTGCGTGCCGTGCTGCGCAGCAGGTTTGGCCCAGGCCAAGTATATGCAGGTGCCGGTGTCGGCGGCGGTGAATGAATCCGTCCAAGCTGACGAAAGCCCTCAAAAAAATCCAGCGCCGCCGGTATGGTCAACGCCGTGCTGCGCAAGGCGCCGTTGGGCCGAGGCACACGAGGACGATTTTGCCAACCCACTGAACGGCTTGGGCACCTGCCTGTCCGCCCGGTGGCATGCTGCTCTATGCGCAAAACGGGGAAGAAGCACTGGATATTTATTTCTATGAGCGCCCGGCTACGGCCATCCGCGTCAATCCGCTGCGCGCACCGCCGAAGAGCCCTGACCGCTTTTGCTGCGCACCGAGGGGCAAAGCGTCCGGCCCGGCCCATGGCCCCATGCGCTGCTGGTGGAGTTCAACGGCTCGCCCGCCGCAAAATGGTTGTTGCAAAGGGGCTTTCCATGTGCAGGGGCTGGCCAGCCAGTTTGCTGCCCTCTGTGTGGGGCACAGCCTGGCCAAAAGTCAGCGGACCTTTGTGCCGCGCCCGGAGGCAAAGCCTGACGCTGGCCGAGCTGCATGCAGAATCACAGGGAAACTAATCAGTGGTGGTATGCCGCTGGAACCCGCGTGCCCTGCTGCGCAAAGCCTTTGCCCGCTGGGGCATCACCTGTGCCGAAGCCGTGCAGAACGACGCCTGCCCAGGTGAACCCGCAGCGATTGGCCGCAAGGCCGACCGCATCCTGTGCGATGTGCCGTGTTCGGGTTTGGGCGTCATAGCCAAAAAGCCGGACATTCGCTATAAAGATTTGGACGGGATAGAGAATTTGCTCGCACAGCCAGCAGAAGATCCTGCAAAATGGCGCAGATTTATTTGCCGAAAACGGCCGTTTGGTGTATTCTACCTGTACAGTCAATCGGAGGAAAATCAGGAACAGGTGAAAACTTTCCTCGAAAATAACCCGCGTTTCCACGTGGCTGTCCCGCCTTTGCAACTGCCGGGGCATGCAGCAGGGGCGAATATGGGCACTGTTTTGCCGCATAAAACGGCCACGGACGGATTTTTTGCCGCCATTTTGGAAAACAGAAAAGCTGAACAATGATCCGTTATTATAGTAAAAAGGGAGGAGAACCCAGCATGAGCGAACAAAACGCTGTTTGCTTATCCGATTTTACGCTGGACGCGCTGACCGCTGATCGTTGTCAGCCTGGGCCAGCCGAAATTCCGCGCAAAGCAGATTTTAAATGGCTGCACCAGAAGCTGGTGACGGATTTTTCCCAGATGACCGACCAGCCCAAGACCCTGCTGGCCAGCTTGGTGGAAAATTCTACCATCGCAGCGCCCACGTCATCCGCCGCCGCCAGCAATCAAAGGACGGTACGGTCAAATATCTGCTGCAACTGGCCGACGGCAACTGCATCGAGACGGTTCTGATGCGCTACAAGTATGGCAACACGGTCTGCGTGTCCACCCAGGTGGGCTGCGCCATGGGCTGCCGCTTCTGCGCCTCTACCCAGGCAGGCCGCGTGCGGATTTGACGCGGGCGAGATTGCTCAGAAATTTACACCGCACAGAAGGACTCCGGCGAGCGGCTCTCCACATCGTTTAATGGGCATCGGTGAACCGCTGCAATTTTAACAATGTGATGGACTTTTTGGAGATCATTTCCTGTCCGGAGGGGGTCAACATCGGTATGCGCAACATCAGCCTGTCGACCTGCGGCCTTGTGCCCAAGATCGACGAGCTGGCGAAGCGACATCTGCAGCTGACACTGTCTGTCTCGCTCCATGCGCCGGACAATAAGACCCGTTCCGGCATGATGCCGGTCAACGATGCGTTCCCGCTTGAGCAGCTGATCCCCGCCTGCCGCCGCTACCAGAAGAGACGGGCCGACGCCTCAGCTTTGAATATTCGATGGTGCGGGGCGTCAATGACAGCAGCGAGATGGACCAGAAAGCTGGCCAACCTCATTAAAGGCATGGGCGCCCATGTGAACCTGATTCCCATCAACCCCGTGGACGGCAGCCCGTACTCCGCTACGGACGACGCCAACGTGCACCGCTTCCAGCAAAAGCTGGAAAGCCTGGGCGTCAACGCCACCGTGCGCCGCCGTCTGGGCGGAACCGACATCAGCCGCCGCTGCGGCCAGCTGCGCCGCGAGGATGCCCAGCAGGAAAAAATTGCTGAAAACTGGCGGAAAGGAACCAACCTGAATGAAGATTGCCGCAATTACGAGCATCGGCAGTTGCCGGCAGGAAAATCAGGACAATTACTGTGCGCAGCAGCTGGCAGGCGGCACCGCCTGGGGCATTGTCTGCGATGGTATGGGTGGCGTCAATGGCGGGCGTATCGCCGCCCACATTGCCACCGATACCATGCAGCAGTATTTTGCCCGCCACATGCGCTCCCTGCAGCCGGGCGGATGGAAAAGACTTTTATCATGCGCGGGTTTCGACATTACGAACCGCGCCGTCTATGAAAAAGCCACCTCGGACCCTGAGATGATGGGCATGGGTACGACCGGCGTTTGTGCATATGCCGGCGGGGGCTGGCCCATGTGGTCCATGCGGCGATTCCCGCGCGTATCTGTTCCACGAGGGGCGAGCTGCGGCAGATCACCGGGACCACTCGATGGTGCAGCAGTTGGTGGACAGCGGCCAGATCACTCGGGAGCAGGCGGCCCAGCACCCCAAAAAGAACCTGATCACCCGGGCGCTGGGCGTTTCGGCCAATATCGTGCCGGAATACAACCGCTGCGAGATCGAAGTCGGCGACATTTTGCTGCTGTGCAGTGATGGCCTGACCAACATGATCTCGGATGAAGAGATTGCACTGGTGCTGCGGGAGGTCCCTTCTTTGATGCCCCCAGCATCTTGGTAGACCGCGCCCTGCAGGCCGGTGGGCAGGATAACATCACCGTGCTGCTGATGGGCGTGGAAATTACGGAGGTCAACAATGGATAATCTGATTGGCAAACGGCTGGATGGCCGCTACTCAATTGAAAGTCTTGTCGGCGTTGGCGGCATGGCCAATGTCTACCGCGGCACCGATTTAAAAACTTGGGCAACCAGATCGCCGTCAAAGTTCTGAAGGAAGAATTTCTCGACAATGAGGAGCTGGTCCGCCGCTTCAAAAACGAATCGAAGGCCATCTCCATCCTGAGCCATCCCAACATCGTCAGGTCTACGATGTATCTGTGACCGACAAACTGCAGTATATCGTTATGAATATGGACGGCATCACCCTGAAGGAGTACCTCAAACAGCGCGGCGGTGCGCTGACCTGGAAGGAACCGTGCATTTTGCCACCCAGGTGCTCAGCGCTTTGCAGCACGCCCATCCAAGGGCATCATTCACCGCGATGTAAAGCCGCAGAACATCATGCTGCTGGCAGACGGATCGATTAAAATGATGGACTTCGGCGTGCGCGCGCTTCTCCCGTGCGCAGAGCCAGACCGTCAGCGACAAGGCCATTGGCTCGGTGCATTATATCAGCCCCGAGCAGGCCAAGGGCGATAAGACCGACGCCCGAACCGACATCTACTCAGTGGGCGTTATGCTGTACGAGATGCTCTCCGGCCGCCTGCCGTTTGACGGTGACGGCGCCGTGTCCATCGCCATCATGCAGATTTCCGATAAGGCCAAACCTTTGGCGCAGGTGGCCCCAACGTGCCCCGGAAGGTCTGTGCCAGATCACCGAAAAAGCCATGGAAAAGGACCCGGCAACCGCTATCAGAGTGCCCAGGAAATGCTGGATGCCATCGAGGAGTTCAAGCGCAACCCCTCCATTCGTTTTGAATACGAATACCGCAAATGCCGAGGACAACCCGGAAAGGAGCATCAACCGCGTGGTAAACAGTGCCAAAAGCCCAGCGCCAAATCGGCGGCAAATATCCGCACAAGCGACGCCCGGCAATATCCGCACCGGAGCCAACCCGGGGGCGCAGCAAATCGGCCAAGCGCAAGAAGAAAAATTCCGGCAGGGGGCCTTTTCTCTGCTGCCCTTTTCGGCATGGCCGTGGCGTTCGTTATCGGTGCCATTCATCTATCTGATCTTCACCAACTCCAGCAACCTGCTCTTCTCCAACCGTGCCGACGTCAGGTCATCAGCTTCATCGGCATGACCGAAGGATGAGTTCCTCGCCACTGAGTATAACAACCTGCTGCGAAATTGAATTTCCGGAAGAATATTCCAGCGAGCCGGCCGGCACCATCGTCCGTCAGAACCCCAAGGCCGGGCGTACCGTCAAGGAGGGCCAGCGCATCGGCCTTGACGGTGAGCCTGGGCACCCAGTATGTCACGATCCCCGAAAAAAAAAACATGGTGGCCGAGGATGCCGAGCAGACCCTGAAAGACATGGGCCTGCGCGTGACCAAAAGCCGATGGTGGGCCAACTCCGTCTGCCAACGGCGCGGTCATCTACACCAGCCTGCTGCCGGTGAAACGGTCGAGGGCGATACCGGTCATTCTGTATGTCAGCCGCCTGAGGTTGCCCGCGATGTGACCTGCCCAGCCTGACCGGTCAAAATGCATTGAGGACGCCCGCAACGATGTGAAGGGGCTGACCCTGTCCATCCGCACGGTTGAGCAGGCCAGCGAACAGCCAGCCGGTACCGTCCTGAGCCAGTCGCCCGGAGGCGGTACCACCGCCCGCAAATCCTCTGTCATCACGCTGGTGGTTTCCACCGGTGTGCCTGACCGGAGCCTGAGCAGACCGGCCCGACCGTAACGGCGGACGGCAGATGAGCGTGCAGGAATGCACGAAGAGGTGGAGTGCCGACTCGGATGGCGCACACCAGATCCACCAGCGTGACCGATGGCTCGATGTGGAATGAGAACGGCCAGCAGTGCGACGCGCAGGGCAATCCCATCGGCTGATGATGGGGACAACTATGGCCTATATCACCAAAAGGCATCGGCGGATTTTTACTATGTCAAAACCGGATGGCATCGTGGAATGCAAAGGCGCGGCATCTTCCGTAAGCGCGGCATCACGCCGGTGGCAGGGGATTGTGAGCTTTTTCTGCCGACGGTACGGTCATCGACGAGATCAGGCCTCGCAAAATGTTTTCATTCGTCCGCCGATCGCCAATTGGATATTCTGTTCATCGTCACCAGCGTGCAACCTGTGCCCAGTACCCTGGTGCTGGATCAACTGGCGGCGGCCGCCATTTATAAAGATGTACAGCCGGTGCTGGTGGTCACCAAGGCAGATCTGGCCGCCGCCGATATGCTGCGCACTGCCTACGCGGGCAGCGATATCCCGCTGGTGCAGTTGAACTACGAGACCGGCGGGGGCTCGATGAGGATCAAGGCGCATATCAGCGGGTCACCTCTGCGCCTTCTGCGGCAATTCTGGCGTCGGCAAAGTCTACGCTGCTCAACACGCTGGCCCTGCGCTGAACCGGGAGACCGGCCAGATCAGCCAAAAGCTGGGCTGCGGCCGCGGCGACCCGCGAGGTCGAGATTTTTGAGATCTGCGGCGGCAGACTGGCGGACACCCGGCTTGCCAGCCAAGCACAAAGCTCTGCCGTATTCCCCAAGGAAGATCCACTACGCCGCCAAATGGTTTGCGCCGTATTTCGGGCTAGTGCCGTTTACCGGCTCTCTCACCGCAGCGAGACCATTCGGCCGTGCGCGAGGCCGTGGAGGCCGGAAACCATCAGCAAACGCGCTACGCCACTTGCCTGTTTTATGAGGAGGCCAATGCGCGGAAGGAGTGGGAAAAATGATACGCGCCGTTATCGAGATCCGCCGTGCCTTAGCGGTCCCCGGTCATTGTGCAGCCCGGGACTTTATCGTTGCCTGCGATGCGCGGCTACCGCAATGCTGCGCGGCTCGGTTTGCCTGATCTGATCGTGGTGAAGCCGATTCCGCCCCCGCGTCTGGGACACAGGAGACCATCGTTCTGCCCCATGTGAAGGACGACACCGACACCCAGTATGCCGCGCGCTGGCTTCTGGAGCAGGGCTATGATGAGATCACGCTGCTGGGTGCTCTGGGCGGTGCCCGGCTTGAGCATACTCTGGCTAACTTGGCTACCGGGTTGTATCTTGCCAAAACGGCGTCAGCGTCCTGCTGGCCGATGAGCGCAGCGGCTGCGCTTTCTGGACCCCGGGCCGTGCGCTGGTGCTGGCACACCACGACTGAAGTTTCTCTCCTCTTTCCTATGGAAGGAACGCTCACCGGCGTCTGCCTGCGCGCGTGTACTACCCGCTCGAGGACGCCGTTCTACCGCAGAGTATCCCCTCGGCGTCAGCAATGAATTTACCGCTGACACCGCCTGCCTGCAGTGCAGCAGCGGCTGCGGCGTTGTAGTGCTGACCCGCGATGATGCGTAACACACCGTAAGCGCGCTGCATAGTATGGCGTACACAGACACGGAAAGTGAGGTGTATGCCATGCATGTGGTCGTAGTTCGCTGCCCGCGCGGCCTGCGCTGGCTTCTGCGCGCAGCCTTCAGGGGTATTTTTTCCCCTGCCTGTTACGGGCAGGGGGCTTTTTTGCCCTGCCGCATATAATGCCCAGAACATAACCGGAAAGGGCAAGCAATATGGAACTCAAGGTGTTCAAAGACACCATCGCATCCTACGGCGGACGCTGGGAAACACGGCTGGAATTACCTGTTGAGACCGAGCTTTTGATCCCCGATTATCTGCCCGCCGTCTTTAAGATCGTCAAATGCCTGATCACGCCCGTTGTGCTGCAGAACCGCGTGACCGGCAACCGATGGCAGACCGAGGGCTATCTGCGCTGTACCGTTTACTACCAGAGCGAGGGAGCCCCCGGCTGCCTGCCTGCGCACCGAGCAGAAATTTGCCTTTGAAAAACTGGTCGAGCTGCCCGGCCGGGCAGTACGCCGACGGCCCGGCCCAGGTCTGGGGGAGCCGGAATACTGCAACTGCCGCGCCGTCAGTGAGCATCGCATTGACTTCGCGGGCGTACATCCTGTGCGCCGCCGTGGCTGATGCGGCGGGAGCTTGAGCTGCTGACCGCACTGGCTGACTGCGGCATTGAGCAGTACACCCGCACGATGCAGGGCCTGCAATGCGCCGTGACCGAGGAAAAAAACGCTGACCAGCCGAGTCGTCTGCCGCGCTGCCCGCACGGGGGAGTGTGCTGACATCACCGGCAGCTTTACGCAGGACCAGCCTGACCATGCAGACCGGGCAGGCCAGCGTGCCAGGGGATTTTGCGGGTACAAGATCTGCAGCCAGAATACCGACAGCGGCGAGCTGATGTGCGCACCAAGGATATTCCCATACGGTTCAACAGATCGAGCTCCCGGCGCGGCGAGAGGATGATGCCCCGCTGGTGCGCGGCGAGGTGCTGGCCTGCACCCTGCGCGCAGCGGAGAATGCGGGCGGATGGAGGCCTCCTCTCGGTGACATGGAAACTGCACCTCGAACTGTGGCGGCAGTACCGCGTGGCCGCCGACGCCTACTCAACGCTCTGTAAGACACAGACCGTGCAGACGCCTGCCGCCTTTTGCAGAAAACGGCCGACCTCTCGGGGCTATCTCCGTTTCCATTGAGGACGATCTGCCCGATGCCCGAGGGAACGGTCATCGGCTGCTTTGTGACGCTGGGGGCAGCCTGTGCGTCCCTGACGGAGCCAGCAAAGAAAAAAGGCAGGAAACCCACCTGCGAACTGGGGGGAAAGGGCACCGCCCATGTGTTGATCGGCGATGCCGCGGGGGAGCTGACCTGCTATGACAAAACCTTTACCTGGCAGCCGGAAGGCTGGCTGGCACGGCAGATGCCGCGTGGCCCAGCATGCATGCCGCTGCCGTCCGGGTCGTCAGCAGCAAAAGCGGGCGCGGCTGCGGGTCGATTGAGATCGAGACAAGCTCCATCCTGATGCCCAGGCCCGCCTTTACGGACGCCCTCTGCGATCTGGGCTGGGAGGCCTACGATGACGCAGACGGCCCGGCGCTGTACCTATTACTATGCGCAGGAAGGGGAGCGCATCTTTGACATTGCCAAGGCGCTACCATGCCCGCGCCCGTGACGGCCGCCGCCAACCACCTCGATACGACCGACAAGCCGCGCCTCAGGAGCTGACCACCGAGGCCGCCTGCCTGCTGATTCCGGCTGCGCTGTAAAGGAGGGTACACCGTGACACAGGAACAAATCTACCAGAACATAGCCCAGCGCACCGGCGGGGACATCTACCTCGGTGTTGTGGGGCCGGTGCGCAGCGGTAAAAGCACCTTCATCAAGCGCTTTGCAGAGCTTATGCTGCTGCCGCATATCAAAAACGAAGCCCAGCCGTGCCCGTGCCCAACGATGAGCTGCCCAAAGTCCGCCGCAGGCCGCACCATCATGACCACCGAGCCGAAGTTTATCCCGGAGAAGGCGGTCGGATCGAACTTTCGGGCGGCGGCAGCTTCAAGGCACGGCTCATCGACTGCGTCGGCTACATGGTGGACGGCGCCTCGGCCATGAGGAAAAGGACGCCGCGCCTTGTCAAAAGCCCCTGGTTTGACCACGAGGTGCCTGCCTGACCTGGCGGCCGAGACCGGCATCACGGCGCGTTATCCGTGAGCATGCAACCGTGGGCGTCGTTGTCACCACCGACGGCAGCGTGGCCGACCTGCCGCGGGAAAAAACTACTGCGAGGCCGAGCGCCGCATCATCGCCGAACTGGAGGCCATCGGTAAGCCCTACGTCATTTTGCTGAACTGTACTGACCCGGACAGTGATGCCGCCCACCAGCTGGCCGCCCAATTGCAGGATACCTACCAGCGGGCGGTCGTGCCCATCAACTGCGTAGCAATGACGGCCGGAAGCGCTGG
>VOFG01004304.1_pt1 | contig 37737 bp, 45 predicted proteins | sample 5384171 | NCBI WGS metagenome assembly VOFG01 (sample SAMN12384726, study PRJNA508395) | human gut metagenome | isolation source: healthy gut F | host: Homo sapiens
ATCATTCCGTGTTGCGGCATAGGATTCTCCTCCTTCGATTTTCTAACGCCATAACTAACATCTTATTTTATTATAATCCGCCGCTCTTTTCAAGAGCGAAATAGCACAATGGTGCATACACTGTATTGAAGTCTCTTATATGGTCTCTTCAAAGGAGGTATGTCTATGGCGGACAGAGTTGTACCCGGACCCGTCGAGTTCGGCAAGCATCCGCGAAGCCGTTTGCATCAACACCAAAAAAGATATTCGACAGCTGCCGCGACAAGGACTGCGTTGACGATCTGAGGGTGTACCCACGGTCACATCACAGTCCTACATAGAAAACGCCCTGAGCATTCGCCCAAGGTCTGCGGAGCTCCTTTACGTAGATGTGAATGTCGAGCCGATCAGCTTCAATCGGGGATATTACACGGTCGACTGCACGTATTTTTACCGCGTCACCTGCGAGACCTTCCCCGCCGGACAGCAGTGCACGGGGCTTGCGGTGTTCGACAAGCGCGTGATGCTCTTCGGCAGCGAGGGCAGCGTGAAAACCTTCGCGTCCGACACTGCCGCGGCACAGGCGAGCATTGACGATCTGCCCACGGCGGTGGTCAACTCCGTCGACCCCATCTGTCTGCACTGCAAGCTGGTGGACGCGGAGTGCCTCATCCCCACCGATATTGAGCAGCGCCGCATCCCGGATTTCATCACCTCCGCGTTTGCCGAGACGCTGGTTGTCAGCGACACGGCGCGGCGGTGGTTCGTGACCATCGGGCAGTTCAGCATCATCCGCCTTGAGCGCGACACGCAGCTGCTCATCCCGGCGTATGACTACTGCATGCCCGATAAGGAGTGCCCCTGGCGTCGCCAGCGACGAGGACCCGTGCATGCTTTTCAGCCGCATACGCTTCCCCGTGGAGGAGTTTTTCCCTCCCGACAGCGTGTGCGAGTGCTCCGACTACCGCACCATGGCGTCAAAGACCGGCAAGTAAGCGCGACAAGGCAAAAGCCGTATGCTGATAAAAAGGCATACGGCTTTTGTGTTCTTGACTGTGCTCAAAAGTTCGTGTATACTATCTGCAGCGAATATATCTGTTCTGGCAAGGAGGAACGACATGAAGGGGAACTTTGCGGTTTATTCCCGCGCTCGCGGTCATGCTGGCGGCGGTGCTGTCGCTTGGCATATGCGCCAGCGCGGACGCCCTGCCGCGGGAAACGGTGGGCTTTGACTACAGCCGGCAGGAGGCCGCCGCCGTACCGGCGAACGATCTGACAGAGGACGATCTCACGCTCAACGGCATAAGCTTCAAGGCACGCATTGAAGACGGCAAGGTGCACATCCTCATTGTTGACCTTGCGGCGGCAAATCTCCTGCGCGACAACGCCGCCCTCGCGGCGGAGCTGGGGCTGGACTATGACGACCTTTATATTGAGAACGGGCAGATATTTATCAAGACCACCGGCAGAACGGCGGCGCAGATCGCCGCAATTCAGGCAAAGCTTGACGCGCTGATGGCGCAGAGCGCGCCCGTGGGCGTGAGCGTCGGGGACGAATATATCCTCGCGAGCGGCGGGGTCGACCGCGTCGTCGTCGCGGTATCCGACCTTGTCAGCGGCAGTGATACATATGCGCCAGTGCCGGAGACTGCGGCGGAGGTTCCTCCGGCGGAGGACAACGTCCCCCCGGCAGAAGAGCCGACGGTGGAAAAGCCAACGCTCGACGTCAAAGGCATAAGATATAGCAGTGACAAAAAAATGTACTTAGATTCCGACGACCATCCCGTCAGCTCGGACGTCAGACCCGCTGTCACCACCGTGTATTTCAGATACCGCAATGCAGAGACATTCTACATCGCAAGCGCGGAGGGCGGCACTTCTACGGGGTATGAGTACACAACTGACTCCACGCGATATATTGGTAGTACTAATGCTAATATCGGTCTTGTGCGCAGCGAGGATGACGAAAACGAATACTACATCTCCTTCAGATACGGCGACACTGTCACGGAATCGACGCTGTTCAAGGATAATAACAGCCTCGATGAGCTTCTGAAAAGCGTCAAAAACAGTACCAGCGTTGTAAAAAAGGAGGGCAGCAGAAGCATCGGTGAGATGGCAGATGAGATTTATATCTCGATCAGGAGCGATGGGCAGGACGTTGTTGTGAAAACGATCAGGCTCAACGACGTCACACCCGCAGCAAAGGATTTCTTCAACGGCAATCTGCCTCCCAGCAACGGTTCAGCACCAGACGGCTATGTGTTTGATTCTGTCCCTCTGGCAAGTATGACAAAAGGTTTCACACGCGCTGATGGCAACAAATCCGGCACACCCGAATACGGCTATGCTTACAAGCCCGGCGATAAAATGATCCCGACGGCATAAACTATATTTCCCGCATTGATGATCCCACAGGTGAGGAAACAACGATAAGCATCAGGAATAATGTCAGGCTCATCACAGAGGCAGAGGTTGATAAACAACACTTGCCGCCCCGAGCGCGCCGGACAGTGCGGCAGATACCGTTGTCGAGACAGCGCAGGTCACGGACGCCGTTGAACTCACCGCGGTCGAACCCGTTGCCGAATCCGCCGCTGATATTGTCACCGAAATCGCCCCGGACATGGCATACTTCCCGGTCGAGACCGGCGCGGAGGCCGATTCGGGAGACATCGACTGACACTGAAAGCTAACCAAATAGACGCAAAGCACCCGCCCGGGGTCTCCCAGGCGGGTGTTGTTTCAGTTATGCCGTTTATGCTCAATTATCCAGCCAAGCAGTTCTTCATATGACATAGTCCCGTCAGCAACCGACAAACCGATACGAACAATGTCGTCATCGGTATAGTTCAGCCGAATACCGTTTACCTCAAGGAAGGTAAGCATAACATACATACCTATGCGCTTGTTTCCGTCGAGGAAGGCATGATTCGAGATAAGACTGTACCCAAGCCGGGCGCCCTTTTCCTCCTTCGATGGATAAAACTCCGTGCTGCCAAAGCCGGAAAATGCGCTCTCCAGCGCGGATTCAAGCAGCGCCTCGTCACGCACGCCTATACTGCCGCCGGTGCTTTCCGCAATTATCCGATGCAGGAGAAGCACCTTTTCCTTTGAGAACTTTATCATTTGGCAAGCTCCTCAAAGGCCGCTCTATGCTCGCGCAGTATACGCTGTGCGACAAAATCTATTTTCTCATCGTCCGTCATTTCTATTTCCGTGCTGTCGGCTTCGGCGGGTCTGGGAAGCGACATACTGAACGGTATTCCGTTTGTAATGACCGTCCTTTTCATAAACATTCTCAGCGCGGTAGGCAAATCAATGCCCAAGCCCTCGCATACAGCGCTCGCCTGCACCTTCAGTTCGTCATCAACCCGAAACTGCATAAGTGATGTACCCATGTGCTTCTCCTTTCGTCATGCATTTGCAGTATAATCAACTTCAAATATATTATACGTCGGAGTGCTTCCTGCGTCAAGTGACCGCTGATCAAATACGTCAGATGGCTGTTGCCGCGTTTCGTCACGCGGTCTGCTCGAACTGGCTGTTATAGAGCTCGGCGTAGAAGCCGCTTTGCTCCATCAGCTGCTCGTGCGTGCCGCTCTCGATGACGTCGCCGTCGCGCATCACGAGGATGAGGTCGGCGTTCTTGATGGTCGACAGGCGGTGGGCGATGACAAAGCTCGTCCTGCCCTGCATGAGCGTGTCCATGGCGCGCTGGATGATGAGCTCCGTGCGCGTATCTACGGAGGAGGTCGCCTCGTCAAGGATGAGCATGGGCGCATTTTGCAGCATGGCGCGGGCGATGGTGAGCATCTGCTTCTGTCCGGCGGAAATGCTGGTGGCGTCCGAGAGGACGGTGTCAAACCCTGCGGCAGGGAGTGGACGAATTTATCCAGCCCGCACGCGCGGCACACGCGCTCAAGGTCGTCGTCCGTGACGTTCTGCATGTTATACGCAAGATTTTCCCGCACAGTGCCCTCAAAGAGCCACGTGTCCTGCAAAACCATTGCGAACATCGCGTGCACGGTCTCGCGCCGGAGGGCGGAGATGGGCGTGCCGTCTATTTTTATGCTGCCGCTGTTTATCTCGAAAAAGCGCATGAGGAGGTTGACCATGGTGGTCTTGCCCGCGCCGGTGGGACCGACGATGGCGACCTTCTGCCCCGGCTTTACCTCGGCGGAGAAGTTATTTATGACGACCTTGTCGGGCGTATCGGGGTAGCTGAAGCGGACGTTCTCAAAGCTGACCGCGCCGCGCACGGCGGGCATATCGGCGCTCTTTTCGCTCTCGTCCGAAAGCTCCTCGCTGTCGAGGAAGTCAAAAACGCGGTTGGCGGAGGCGGCCGCGGTCTGCATGTTCGTCATGTCCTGCGCGATCTGCGTCAGGGGCGAAGTGAAGAGGCGGACATACATGATGAACGACACGATCACGCCGAACTTTATCGCCCCGCTCAGCGCGAGGATGGAGCCGATGACGCACACCGCAACATACGCCACGTTGCCGATGACGTTCATCAGCGGCTGCATCATGCCGGAGAGAAACTGCGAGCGCCAGTTCGCGTCATAAACCTCAGCGTTCAGCTCGTCAAAATGCGCCCTGACCTTCGCGTCCGCGCGCGAGAGCTGCACAACGTCAAGCCCGGAGTACATCTCCTCGATATACCCGTTGAGCGCGCCGAGGCTCGTCTGCCGCGCGGCAAAATACTTCTGCGAGCGGCGCATTATCAGCACGATGAGCGCAAGCCCCACGAGCGTTATCGCAAGCGACGTGAGCGCAAGGCGCCACTCGGTCACGAACATCATGATGAGCACGCCCACAAACTGCGTCGCCGCGCTGATGATGGTGGGCAGACTGTTCGTCAGCCCCTGCTGGAGCGTGGAAATGTCGTTTGTGATGCGGCTGAGTATATCGCCCTGGGAGGTCGTGTTGAAATACTTCTGCGGCACGCGGTTTATCTTCTCCGACAGCTCGCCGCGCATGCGGCGGGACATTTTCAGCGTGACCGTCGCCATTATATAATGCTGGAAAAACGTGAAGAGCGCGCTGAGACCGTATATAACGGCGAGGAACACGCCAATCCTGCCGACGGCGGCAAGGTCGATGCCGGTGGCAAAGCCCTCCGCCATGAGATTTGTCATCTCGCCGATCTTGCCGGGGCCGATAATGGTCAGCACCGCCCCGAACGCCGCCAGCACGAGGGCAGCGATAGTAACGGGCAGATCGGCGCGCAGATACGCCGCGATCTTTTTCATCGACGCGCCAAGGTCGACCTTTTCCACAGCTGTCATTCTGTTGTGCATGCTCTCCCCTCCTTATGCCAGCTCCGCCGCGCTCAGCTGCGACGTTGCGATCTCCTGATACACGCGGCAGGTGCGCATGAGCTCGTCATGCGTGCCGATGCCGACAGCCTCGCCACGGTCGAGCACGATTATCTCGTCCGCGTGGCGGATGCTGCTTATGCGCTGGGCGACGATGACCTTCGTCGTGTCCGTGAAGCGGCGCGAAAGCTCACCGCGCAGCGCAGCGTCCGTCTTATAGTCCAGCGCCGAGAATGAGTCGTCAAAAAACCAGTATCTCCGCGCCGCGGGCAAGCGCGCGGGCGATGGCAAGGCGCTGCTTCTGCCCGCCGGAGACGTTGCGCCCGAGTTGGGCGATGTGATAATCCGTCCCCTCCGGCAGCTTATCCACAAACTCCTTCGCCTGTGCCGCCTCTATCGCCGCGGCGGCGGTCTCCTCTGTCTGCGCCGCCGCGCTCTCGCCGAAGAGGACGTTGTCCTCAATGCTGCCGGAGAAGAGCACCGCCTTCTGCGTGACGTAGCCGAGGCGGTCATAGAGTGAGCCGGGCGCATAGCCGCGCACGTCGACCCCGTCGACGAGCACCGCGCCCTCCGTCGCGTCATAAAAGCGCGGTATGAGCCCGATGAGCGTGGACTTGCCGGAGCCTGTCGCGCCGATGATGGCAAGCGTCTTGCCGCGCTCAAGCCTGAAGGATATATGGCTGAGCTGGTTTTCCGGCGAGCCTGCGTACGCGAACGACACGTCGCGGAACTCCACCGTGCCGGTCTCGGGCGCGGACGTAACCGTGCCGGGGACGATGTCATTCACGCTTTCAAGCACTTCGTTTATACGCTCGGCAGAGACCTGCGCCGAGGGGAACATCATGAAGATCATGACCATCATCATGAAGGACATGACGACATAGGTGGCATACGTGCTGAACACGACAACGTTGGAGAACATATTCAGCCGCACCGCCGCATCCGCGACGGGTATGTCGTTTATCAGCGCCGCGCCCAGCCAGTATATGACGAGGGCGAGCGCGTTCATGCACAGCCCCATCATCGGCTGGATGACCGCCATGAGGCGCTGGGTTTTTCAGCTGGGTGTTCATCATTTCGGTGCTGGGCTTGTCGAACTTCGCGTTCTGGTAGTCCTCGGCGTTGAAGGCGTGGACAACGTTTATGCCCGTGAGGTTTTCGCGCGCGACGCGGTTGATCTTATCCGTGAGGCGCTGCACAATGCGAAAGCGCGGCAGCACAACGAGCATGATGGCAAGTATCAGCGCGCAGATGACCACCACGAACCCCGCCGTGACCATCGACAGCTCCCAGCTCTTGCCGAGTATCTTTATGACCGCCCACACCGCCATTATCGGGGATTTTATCATCATCTGAAGCCCCATCGCAACTATCATCTGCAGCTGGGTAATGTCATTCGTGGTACGGGTGATGAGACTGGGGACGGAGATCTGCCCCAGCTCGCGGTGGGAGAACGACATGACCTTGTCAAAAACGCACTTGCGCACCGTGAAGCTGAACCCCGCAGCGGTCTTCGCCGCGAGATAGCCGCACGCGACAGACAGCGCCGCGCTCGCCAGCGCGCAGGCGAGCATCTCGCCCCCGATGCCCATTATCTCCGCCGTGGCGCTGCCCGGCGTATTGAGCAGCTTTGTAAGGCTCGTCATATAATCGGGCAGGGCGAGGTCAAAGTATATCTGCGCCAAGATAAGAAGCGCGCATACCGCCGCCATGGCGACCTCCCGGCGGCGCATTTTCTTCAGAAGCTTCAGCATTAAGTTACTCCTCACTTCATTCATTAATTGTTTATTATATATAATTATACACGCAGATTTTTGTGAAATCTACACACATTTTGTGAACGTATGGCATATCAGGCGAAAGCTGTGCTATAATGCAGTCACTTCCTTTTTCAGAGGTGCATACAATGAAAAAAATCTCCGCAAGGCTGTGGCTGACGCTGATAATCATCGGGCTTGTCGGTCAGTTCGCATGGACGATAGAGAACATGTATTTCAACGTGTTTCTCTACAATACCATCTCCACCGATCCCGGCTATATCTCCGCGATGGTGGGGTGGAGCGCAGCCGCCGCAACGCTCACGACGCTTCTGATGGGCGCGCTCTCTGACCGTGTGGGCAAGCGTAAGGTGTTCATCTGCGCGGGGTACATACTCTGGGGGCTGTCCACCGCGGCATTCGGACTGATCACCGTGGACAACGCCGCAAAGCTCTTCCCCGCGCAAGCCGTCGCCGCTGCGGCGACGATGGTGGTCATCCTCGACTGCGTGATGACATTCTTCGGCTCCACGGCGAACGACGCGGCGTTCAACGCCTACATCACGGACGCGGTTGACAACGAAAACCGCGGCAGGACGGAGTCCGTGCTCGCGGTGCTGCCGCTTTTGTCCATGCTGGTGATCTTCGGCGCGTTTGACGGCATGACGCAGCGCGGCGAGTGGCAGAGGTTCTTCGCGATTTTCGGCGCGCTCGTGACGTTCACAGGCATCGCGGGCATATTCCTCATAAAGGAGCCGGAGCTCCAGCCCCGGCGCGAGCCGTATCTGAAAAACCTCGTCTACGGTCTGTGGCCGGACGTGGTGCGCGATAATCCCGCGCTGTATCTCTCGTTTGCGGCGTTCTGCGTGTTCTCCATTGCGGTGCAGGTGTTCTTCCCCTACCTTATTATTTATATCCAGAACTATCTCAGGATCGACGGGTACGCCATCGTGCTGGGCGTGGTGCTGATAACCGCGTCAGTGGTGAGCGTGGTGTTCGGCAAGGTCATTGACCGCGTGGGCAAGCTGCGCTTTGTGCTGCCCGCGGCGGGCGTGATGTTCACGGGGCTTATCGGGATGTACTTTGTGCGCGGTATGTTCGGCGTCATCCTCGCGGGGTGCGTGATGATGAGCGGGTACATGCTCGTGACGGCGGCGCTCTCCGGCGTGATACGCGACAACACGCCGCGCGGCAAGGTCGGGCATTTTCAAGGCATACGCATGATATTCGGCGTGATGCTGCCGATGATCTTCGGCCCCGCGATAGGCGCGGCGGTCATCCGCGGGTCGGACAGCACGTATGTTGACCTCGGCGTTGTGAAGACCGTGCCCACACCCGGAATCTTCCTCGCAGCGGCGGTGGTGCTGGTGCTGATCATCCCGTTTGTGGCGGCGCTGAAAAAGCGCGGTGGAAAAGGCGGAAAACGCGAAATGACAATGCTGACCCGCTGGGGCAGGGCGCTCGATCCGAACGCCGTTCTGCCCGAATACCCGCGCCCGCAGCTCGTGCGCGGGAGCTACATAAACCTCAACGGTTATTGGGACTACGCCATCACGCGCGGCAATGACGCGCTGTACGGGTACGACGGGCAGATACTCGTCCCCTTCTCGCCGGAAGCTCCGCTCTCCGGCGTGGGGCGGACGCTTTCGCCGGAGGAGACGCTGTGGTACCGCCGCGCGATACCCGCCGAGAGACGCGGGGGCGAGCGGCTGATACCCACTTCGGCGCGGTGGATCAGGGAAGCGGAGGTTTACATAAATGATTCATTAGTTGCCTCACATTGCGGCGGATACACGGCTTTTGAGGTTGACATAACTGATTTTATCTCTGACGGTGAGAATATCCTGACCGTGCGCGTAAAGGACGCGACGGACACAAACGAATATACGCGCGGCAAGCAGCGCACAAAGCGCGGCGGCATATGGTACACCCCCCAGAGCGGCATATGGCAGACGGTGTGGATGGAGTATGTGCCGGAGGCGTATATATCAGCGCTGCGGATAACGCCGGACGTTGCGGCATCGTGCGTGCGCATTGAGGTGCAGTCGGCCTCTGACGCGCCGTGCGCCGTCGTGTTCGGCGGAGTGCGGCACGAGGGCAGGACGAACGCCGAAATAACCGTGCCTGTCGCCTCTCCCGTGCTCTGGTCGCCGGAGCAGCCGAAGCTGTATGACTTCACGGCGGAGCTGGGCGAGGACAGGGTGCAAAGCTATTTTGCCATGCGCTCCGTCGCCGCAGGGAGAGACAGCAAGGGTCGCCCGTGCCTTATGCTCAACGGCGAGCCGTATTTTCACTCCGGCGTGCTCGATCAGGGCTACTGGCCGGACGGGCTGTACACCGCGCCGAGCGACGAGGCGATGGTGTACGACATTCAGCTCATGCGCAACATGGGCTTCAACATGCTGCGAAAGCACATAAAGATCGAGCCTATGCGCTGGTATTATCACTGCGACAGGCTGGGCATGCTGGTGTGGCAAGACATGATAAACGGCGGCGGGCAGTACGATTTGCTCACGATCTCCGCCCCGCTCATCACCCGCCGCCATAGGCGCGACGATGATTACCGCCGCTTTGCCCGCAAGGACGCGGACGGACGCGCACAGTATTATGAGGAGCTGGACGCGATGGTGCGGCAGCTTTACTCCTGCCCGTGCATCGTGATGTGGGTGCCGTTCAACGAGGGCTGGGGGCAGTTCGACGCCGCCGAGGCCGTGCGCCGCATACGTGCCGTTGACCCCACGCGCACCGTCGACCATGCCAGCGGCTGGCACGATCAGGGCATATCCGACGTGAAGAGCCTGCACGTGTACTTCTACCCCTACCGCTTCGCGCCGGACAAGCACGGCCGCGCGGTGGTGCTGTCGGAATTCGGCGGGTACAAGCTGCCCGTTGCGGGACACACGTGGAACGATGCGAACTTCGGCTACCGCGGGTACAAAACGCGCGAGGCGCTCGGCGCGGCATACGCGCGGCTCTACGAGCGCGAGATAATCACCGCGCGGGAAAAGGGACTCGCCGCGAGCGTCTACACCCAGCTTAGCGACGTGGAGGATGAGGTCAACGGCTTTGTCACCTACGACCGCGAGTGCGTGAAGTTCGACATCGCCGCCGTGCGCGCGATAAACGAGCGGCTGATAAAAGGGTAAAAAGATGCCAGAAAAGGAGTGCTGCGCAGCCGCAGCACTCCTTTAATGCCTATGTGTTTATCAGAACCAGTCGCTGGCTTCCTCGTCGAGCGCTTCTATATAAAAGCTCACCGGGCGAAAGCCGTCGTTGCACGAGACCATTGCCGACTTTTTGTTTTTCATCCAGCCCTTGTAGATGTCCTCTCCCCGTAGGCGAGGGTCATCACAAACGGCGAGACGGACGACCACGCGCTGTCGCACATGCCCTCGGCTGCCGCCAGCCGTCGGCAATGAAGACCTGTCCCAGCTTCATGTCGCAGGCGTGCTCCAGCGGGTTTTCATAGAGCGCTGACAGCTCCGGGTAGGACGCCATTTTCATGACCGTTATTCTGACCTTTTTCATAATTACCTGCGCCCCTTTGCGCTCAGCTCGCCATGACGTTGGCAATGAAGAGATCGTACATCTCTATGCCTCGCTCGGCAGGGATGCGAGGGTGAAGAAGTTCGCGCTCTCGGGGATGTCAAACGCCTTGAACAGCTCCTTGTACTCATCGGTGAGGTACTCGGTGCAGGCCTCATTCACGGGGGACGCCGGGGGTACTTCATGACGTTGTCGGCATAGTTCTTCGCGTCATGGATGTAGTTGATGAGAAGCTCAGCCTCGGCCTGCTTGGTGCTGGACGCTGGGATGGCAAGCATCCACTCGCCGCGCGAGTACCAGCCGTCGGGCAGGGTGACGAGCTCATAGTTCCCGTCGGGGTCTTCCTGCTTGATGAGGATGTAATCCGTGGTGTAGGTTATCGCAACGCTGCAGTCGCCGTTTTCAAGGGAGGTGCGCGGCGCGCCGTTGTCGTAGACCTTCACATTGTCGTTGAACGCGCACAGCCAGTCAAACACGGCGTCGAGGTCAGCCTGATTCTCGCTGTTGGGGTCAAAGCCGTTCTCGGCGAGCGTGGTGGCGACAAAGCGGCGGTCAATATCGGTGGAGACGATCTCGCCCTTTGAGCGCGGGGTCGGCGAGGTCAGACCACTTCGTGATTTCTATGGGGCAGGTGTCCTTGTTGACGATGATGGACACGGAGCCGCACATATAAGGAATGCTGTAATCCTCCTCGCCGGGGTACTCATAGGTGTTGAACTCATCGTAGAGGTTGGCGAGATTGGGGATGTTGTCCTTGTTGATGGGGCTGAGGAGGTTTTCCTGAAGCATCTGGTGGACGGTCTCCTGGCAGGGGTTGATGACGTCAAAATCGTCGCCGGACTCAACGCGGGTGATGTTGTCCTCCTCATAGGAGAGGTAGGTTATATTGACCGCGATGCCGTACTCCTGCTCGAATGAGGCGAGCACGTCCTCGGAGAGATAGTCGGGGTAGACGAGGATATTGATGGAATCGGCGTACTCCGGCGCGGCATCGGCAGCAGCGATGTCTTCAACGGTAGCATCGGCGGCGGGGCTTCGGTCGCCGCGGCGGGATCCGCGCTCGTGGAGCCGCAGGCGCACAGCGCGAACACCATGGTCAGCGCGAGTATGGCAGCAATAAGTTTTTTCATGTTTTTCTCCTTTTCTTTTTCTCTTGCTTTCTGTTTCTTTTTCTTTCTTGTCCTTATGTTTCCTGTTCTTCGGCGCCTGCGGTTCACGTCGGCGGCGCGCAAAGAGGTATATTGCGACGCCCGCGAAGATAAGCCCGGAGATTAGCGTCTCCAGCGCGTTTATTTCCGGGGAAACGCCCTTTCTGACAGAATTGTATATTTTCATCGGAAAGGTAAGGCAGTTGGGTCCGGCGAGGAAGTCAGCCATGACAACATCGTCGAGTGTGAGCGCGAAGCTCAATAGTGCGCCGGTGAATATTCCGGGGGCGATGCTCGGCAGCGTGATGCGGAAGAACGTCGTTATGGCGTTCGCGCCGAGATCCATGCTCGCCTCCTCTATGGAGCGGTCAAGTCCGAGAAAGCGCGTGCGCACCGTGAGTATCATATACGGCAGCATCAGTATGACATTGCCAAGCACCACCGCCATGAAGCCCTTTTTCAGCCCCATGAGCACCAGCAGCGCCATTATCGGCACGGCGAACACCACGCCGGGGACGATCATCGGCAGATACACCGAGTATGACAGCAGCTTCCGCCCGAAGAAGCGGTAGCGCGTGAGCGCCATCGCGCCGAGCGTGCCGATGATGACGACGATCACCGTCGACAAAAGTGAAATTTTCAGCGACAGACCGAAGGTCTGCCAGAGCTGGGCGTCGTGGAAAAGCTTGCCGTACCACTCAGTTGTGAAGCCCGTCCACCATTTGTTCGACGACTGCTCATTGAACGAATACACCGCCATTATGACGGTCGGGATGTAGATGAACACGAACATCAGCACCATGTACAGTACGCCGAGGCCGGTATGCGATCTTTTTTTCACGCCGCGCCCTCCTCCTGCTCCTGCATGCCGCTGACCCTGGCGTAGAGATACACAAGTATCATCGTGCCCGCGATGAGAAACACCGACAGGGCGCTTCCGAGCGGCCAGTTGCGGGATGACATGAACTGATTTTTGATGAGGTTGCCGATGAGCAGCGTCTTGCTGCCGCCCAGCACATCCGCCACGAAATAGTTGCCCACGGACGGGACGAACGAAATGATCGCGGCGGCGTACACGCCCGGCATCGTCATGGGCAGCGTGACGCTCAGAAACGTTCTCACGCGCCCCGCGCCGAGGTCATACGACGCTTCGAGCAGGTTTTTGTCCAACCGCTCGATGGATGAATACATCGGCAGCACCGCGTAGGGGATGCACACATACACAAGCCCCCAGTATGACGGCGCTCTCCGTATAGAGAAGTCCGCGTTCCAGCTGAGGCCGAACACGGCGAGGAGCTTTGTCAGTATGCCCTTTGTGTTGAAGAGCGTTATGTAGCTGTAAAGCCGGATAAGGCTATTTGTGAAATAGGGTATCATCATGAGGATGATAAGGTTTGATGCCGTTTTCCGGCTGCATTTCGCGAGGAGGTACGCCATGGGATAGGATATGACGAGGATGATGAGCGTAGAGATGAGCGACATTTTGATCGAGTTCCACAGCGCCGCCATATACGCCTTTTCAAAAAGCGACTTGTAGCCGTTGAACGACACCGTGAATTTCACCCCGCCATAGGACGGGCGCGTCATGATGCTCATCAGGCACACATACAAAAGCGGGATTATCACCAGCAGCACCGTCTCCGCCGCGTAGGGACCGGCAGTTGCGAGCACCGCGTATTTTTTCTGCTTGCTGTTCACGTGCTTCTCCCCTCAGCGCTCCATGAGCGCCGCGGAGGCGGCGTCCCAGTGGAGATATACGTGCTCGCCCGGCTTCGGATGCGCCATGCCGGACAGCTGGGAGCATTTCAGCTCCTCCCCGCCGACGCGGACAAGTATCTTCACGAGGTTTCCCGCGCAGATGTTCTCCGTCACCGTTCCCTCTATATCAAAGCCGTCAAAAGGCTCATAGGAGAGCTTCATCGCCTCCGGGCGGACGCAGATGCGCGCCGTCTTCCCTGCCGCAAGACCGGGGCATATCCCCGCCGCATGGCCGAAGCTGCCCGTCAGCGTGCACGCCCCGCCGGGCTGTGCGTTTTCGACCGTGACATCAAAGATGTTCGATTCACCCACAAAGTCCGCCACAAAGCTCGTCGCCGGGGCGTTATAGATGACCTCCGGCGGCGCGACCTGCTCGATAACGCCGCCGCTCATGACGGCGATGCGGTCGGACATGGTCATCGCTTCCTCCTGATCGTGCGTGACATAGATGAACGTTATGCCAAGCTGCTTCTGCAGGCGCTTGAGCTCCAGCTGCATCTGCTTTCTCAGCTTGAAGTCCAGCGCGCCGAGAGGTTCGTCCAGCAGGAGGACGCGCGGGTCGTTGACAATGGCGCGGGCGATGGCGACGCGCTGCTTCTGTCCGCCGGACATGCGGTCTATCTTCCGCTTTTCAAAGCCCTCCAGCTGCACCGTTTTCAGCGCCGCCGTGACCTTGCCGCGTATCACGTCCTTCGGCAGCTTTTTGACCGTCAGACCGTAGGCGATGTTGTCATACACATTCATCAGCGGGAAAAGCGCGTAATTCTGGAACACGGTGTTCACCGCGCGCTTGTACGGCGGCATGCCGCCGACGTCCTCCCCGTCGATAAGGACGGTGCCGGAATCCGGCTGCTCAAACCCCGCAAGCATTCTCAGCGTCGTCGTCTTGCCGCAGCCGGACGGCCCGAGCAGTGTGAGGAACTCCCCTCAATCACGTCGAGGCTGATGCCCTTGACGACGACCGCGCCGTCGAAGGATTTTGTCACATCTTTTATTTCTATATCTTCTTTGCCATATCGAGCCTCGCATAATATTCATCGCTTTTCGTTTCGATATGCGGATGATAGCATATTTATTCACGCTTGTAAAGCATTTATTCATCGTTATTCAGATATTTATCTGTGTATACAAATTCGTATGCGTTCTGAGCACTGTATGCTGTGAAATTTTATGCATCATCATGCATATATGTTCCAGTGTTGGCTGACGGGGCAGCACTTTTTCGCCAGGAGGCTTATATTTGGAGTTACAATGATGAGAGACAGATAAAAAAGAATAGCGAATAGGAAACCGTTAAGGTTGAGTTGACGAGACAAAACCGAAAGGCAGGTGTACCCTATTCGCTATGAATAAGATAACACAAGACATGCGGTATAAGCAAGCAGTAATTGAGTATTCGATGAAGCACGGCGTTACGAAAGCCGCTATCCGCTACAAGACCAGTCGGCAGAATATCTATCGTTGGAAGAAGAAATACGACGGAGACATACACTCGCTGGCAGACCGCTCCCACCGTCCTCACAGTCACCCAAATCAGCACACAGAGGCTGAGATCACGTTGGTAAAGAATATGCGCCGGAGGAACCCACACGACGGCCTGGTAGTATTCTGGGTCAAACTTCGCCGACGCGGCTACACCAGATATCTCCGGGCTGTATAAGCTGCTGCGCCGGATCGGCGGTGCTCCGATCAAGCTGCCGAACCCGAAGTATATTCCAAAGCCTTATGAACAGATGCGGTATCCCGGTCAAAAGGTTCAGATCGATGTGAAATACGTTCCTTCTGTGTGCCTTGTTGGAGAAGCAGCAGAGGATGCTAAGGAGTGTGGCGGTTACTACTACCAGTACACCTTTATTGATGAATACAGCCGTTTTCGTTATCTGGAGGCTTTCAAGGAAAAGACACATATACCTCCACCGTTTTCCTGAAACACGTAGTGGAGAAGTTCCCGTACGCCATAGAATGCGTTCAAACAGATAACGGATTTGAGTTTACAAATGAGATGGGGAGCAGCAGGAAAAAGCTGCCTACACTCTTCGAGAAAACGCTTGAACAGCTTGGTATCAAGCATAAGAAGATCAGACCGTTCACACCCAGACATAACGGCAAGGTAGAACGCAGTCATAGAAAAGACAACGAGGAATTCTATGCTTCTCATCGTTTCTATTCTTTTGACGATTTTGTAAAACAGCTTGCCGTCCGTCAAAGGCAGTATAATAATTTCCCCATGCGTCCGCTCAACTGGAAGTCTCCTCGCGATGTCCTTTTTCTTTTCCTTCTCTGTAACGCATCATTGACTAACCTACACACTTTTCGCCAGGAGCGCTTATATTCTCCTTGTCAAACCGGCATCCGCATGGTATACTAGTATTAGTCATTTATGCTTAAAATCGGGTTCACGGGCGTCACGTCCGCCGTGGTGAGCCTCATGCGCAACCTCATCTGCCTCAAGCGGACGTTCACACTGCCGCTAAAGCTCGCGTTTATCGCGCTTCAGGCCGCGCTGGCGCTCGCGTTCAACCGGGAGGGGCTGCTCGGCGTGCTCCCGGCGCTCTCGACGGTCATTTACACATGGTTTCTCGACGCGGAAAACGAGACAACGCTCAAGCTCTCCATAATCGCGGCACAGCTGTGCTGGGTGATGTATGACCTGTCGCTGCAAAACTACGTGTCGTTCGCGTTCGACATCGGCACGGTGGTCTCCACCGCCATCGGGATATTGATGCTCCGACGCTCCCGGCGATGAAAAAATGCTCACGTGCCGCGGCGCGTGAGCATTTTTTCATATAAACTTGTCTATCGCGTCGTTAAGCTCCTGCAGCTCGGCGGAGTCTGTCGCCGCGCCGGAAATGCAGTGCTCAATATGATCCTTGAGGATGATCTTTGCGGTGTTATTCAGCGCCGAGCGCACGGCCGCAAGCTGGATGAGCACCTCAGCGCAGTCACGTCCGTCCTCTACCATGCGCTTGACCGACTCCAGATGGCCGATCGCGCGGGCCAGCCGGTTGATGACCGCCTTGGTCTGCGTGTGGGTATGCTCATGACCGTGGCTGTGCGTGTGCACCGTGCCGTCCGCGTGGACATGGGTGTGTATCTCTTCCTCTGGTATATGCACCCTTGTTCCCTCCCAACACTTTTTTGAAGAAAAAGTAACCTTATTCTAACGGGATTCGCGCGGTAAGTCAATAGACAGATCAAATTGTGAAGAAAAAGTTTTGACAGCGCGGCGCGGGCGTTATATACTATTATAAATATTATACATTAAATAGCAAATATATAGCAAAGGAGCGGCTTGCGCATGGACGAAAGGCAGAGGATCAGCACCGGGATAGGCGGGCTGGACGAGGCGATAGACTTCCTCCGTCCGGGGACACCGTGATATGGCAGTGTGAGCATATAAGCGACTATATGTATGTCGCCACGCGCTTTGTCACGAGCGTGGCGCGCACGGGGCACAGGATAGTATACATCCGCTTCGGCGACCATGAGGAGATAATGGACGCGGACGCGCTCGCCGCGCGCGGCTCCAACGTGAAAAAATACGTGCTCGACCCGCACGTCGGGTTTGAGACCTTCGCCGTGCAGGTGCACAGGATAATCAAGGCCGAGGAGCGCGGCAGCTTCTTCGTGTTCGACTGTCTGTCGGAGCTTCAGAAATACTGGTTCTCCGATCTGATGATCTCGAACTCTTCGTGCTGCTCAACCCGTTTTTGCAGCAGCAGGAGGCCGTCGCGTATCAGGCGATAACCTATGAGCGCCACACCTATGACACCATCGCCGGCATACGCCGCGCGACGAGCGTGCTGATAAACGTGCGCACGGTGCATGGCAGCGTGTACGTCCACCCCGTGAAGGTGGACGGGCGGCACACGCCCAACATGTTCTTTCCCTGCGCGTGCGCGGGGCACAGTGCGAATGCATCACATCCAGCACGGAAAACTCCGCCGTGTTCGATATGTTCACGCTCACGGGCGAACACCGCGACTGCTGGGACAGCATGTTCGACTCCGTCGACCCGCAGGGGGCGGAGCCGACGGACGAGGCGGGACTGCGCCTGAAAGAAAACATCATGAGCTGCCTTCTCGGCAATGAGCCGACGCGCCTTGAGCTGTGCCGGAAGTATTTCAGCATGAAGGACCTCATGTATATAAAGAGCCGCGAGATCGGCACGGGCTGCATCGGCGGCAAGGCGACGGGCATGCTGCTCGCGCGCAACATCCTGCGCGATGAGAACCCCGATCTGTACCACAGCCGCATCGACCCGCACGACTCGTACTACATCGGGGCGGACCTCTTTTACACCTACGCCGTGCAGAACGGCGTGTGGGCACAGCGCACTGAGATGGTGCGCGAGGAGGATTACTTCCGCTGCGCGCCGATAATAAAGGACAACCTGCTCAACGGCGAATTCATGCCGCAGATAAAGGAGCAGTTCATATCCATGCTGGAATATTTCGGCCAGTCGCCGATCATCGTGCGCTCAAGCTCGCTTCTTGAGGACGGCTTCGGCAACGGCTTTGTCGGCAAGTATGAGAGCGTATTCTGCCCCAATCAGGGGACGCTTGAAGAGCGGTACGAGGTCTTTGAGCAGGCGGTGCGCACGGTGTACGCCAGCACGATGAACCCCGAGGCGATAAAATACCGCGCCGACAGGAATCTTCTCAACAAGGACGAGCAGATGGCGCTGCTCGTGATGCGCGTGTGCGGCGATATTCACGGGCGGCTCTACTTCCCGCATTTCGCGGGCGTGGGGCACTCGAAAAACCTCTACATCACGGGCAGCACCGCGAAGGTCAACCGCGGCATGCTGCGCCTCGTGGTCGGCATGGGGACGCGCGCGGTCGACCGCGGGGCGGATGATTACGCGCGCTTTGTCGATCTGAGCGACCCGCTCGCCCCGCCGCGCGTGGAGTACGGCGACGAGTACCGCTACTCCCAGCACAAGGTGGACGTGATAGACCTCGACGGGAACGACTTCACCTCCGTGCGCATCGACAGCGTCGACAAGAGCACGCTGAAAACGGACGTGTCGCTCTATATGGAGCCGGACCTCGCCACCGCGGCGCGCTTTCGCGAGATGGGGCTGTACGGCGAGCGCGTGCCGGACATCGTGAACTTCCGCAAGCTTTTGAAGAGCACGGACTTCACCGAGACGATGGTGTCTATCATGAGCCTTTTGCAGGATAAGTACAGCTACCCCGTGGACATAGAGTTTGCCAGCAACATCACGCCGCAGGGCGAATACCGCATCAACCTGCTGCAATGCCGTCCGCTCCAGACACAGGGCATCAGCAAGGCAGAGATCATGCCGTCCGTGCGCGAGTATTACTTCAAGACCCACGGCAATTTCATGGGCGGCAACAACTGCCTGCCGATAAAATACGCGGTGCTGGTGCGCGTCGAGCCGTATCTTGAGCTGACGGAGCAGAAGAAGTATCAGGTGGCGCGCTGCATCGGCGAGCTGAACACGCGGCTGCGGGATGAGAACACCGTGCTGCTCGGTCCCGGGCGCTGGGGGACGACGACGGCAAGCCTCGGCGTGCCGGTGAACTTCCGGGAAATTTCATCGTTCAACTGCATGGCGGAGCTGGCGTACTCCTCGCACGGGATACGCCCGGAGCTGAGCTACGGCAGTCACTTCTTCCAGGACCTTGTGGAGGCGGGCGTATTCTACGCGGCGCTCTACCCCGGCGAGGACGGGTGCAAATTCAATGGGGAGCTTTTCGCGCGGCACGAGAATGTTTACACAAAGCTCATGGGCACGGCAGCGGACGACCCGATGGCGGACGTGATAGCCGTGGTTGACCTCAGCGATGAAAAAGGCGTTATTATATTCCGAGGTTGAAAGCCAGCTGTGCTTTCTCGCCTCGACCTGAGCTGTTTTCAGGGAGCTTTAAGCTTCAGAATATATACTTGCGGCAAAGAAACAAAAGCAGGGTGACAGACTATGCGTATACTTATAGCAGATGACGAGCAGGGCATTGCCAAGGCGCTCAAGGTCATTTTGGAAAAGAACAAATTCGCGGTGGACGCCGTGTTCAACGGCACGGACGCACTCGACTACATCATGAGCACGCCCTATGACGCCATCGTGCTGGACATCATGATGCCGGGGCTGGACGGGCTGACGGTGTTAAAGAGAGCGCGCGAGGCCGGGATAAAGACCCCGGTGATGCTCCTCACTGCGAAGAGCGAGATCTCCGACCGCGTGGCGGGGCTGGAGTGCGGCGCGGACGACTATCTGCCCAAGCCCTTCGCCACGGCGGAGTTCGTCGCGCGCGTGCGCGCGCTGACGCGCCGCAGTGAAAGCTACACCCACTCCGTCATAACCGTCGGGTCGACCCAGCTCGATTCCGGGCGCTACGAGCTGCGCTGCGGGGACAAGAGCGCCGCGCTGAGCAACAAGGAGTATCAGCTGATGGAGCTTTTCATGCGCAGTCCGCGGCGCGTGTTCTCGACCGAGCATATAATGGAGCTCATCTGGGGCTTTGACGCGGAGGCGGAGACGGACGTTATATGGACGTATATCTCGTTTCTGCGCAAGAAGCTGCGGCAGATAGACTCCGACGCGGAGATAAAGACGATACGCGGCGCGGGGTACGCCCTCGACACGCGCGAGTGAGCGAGGGGCTGAGAAAATGCTGAAAAAATGCGCCGGAGGTTCATCCTCGCGGCAATGACGGCGGTGTTCACGATCGTGGCGATGCTGTCGGTGTGTGTGTATATGGTTTTATCAGTCGAACGTCAACCAGCTCGACAACACACTGCGCGGCATCCTCGTCAGCGAGCTGCACCAGCGCGACCCCTTTGCCGACGGCTTCCCCGGCGGGGACGGACGCGCATCGTCCGAGCGGCCGTACATGACGCGCTTTTTTCTCCGTCACGTTCAGCGACACAGGCACGGTGAGCCACACCTCGCGCGACTACATCGCCTCCGTCAGCGACGAGGAGGCCGTGCAGTACGCCGAGGCCGCCGTGGCGCGCAGGAAAGAGTTCGGGTTTTATAAGGGCTACCGCTACATCGTGTCGCAGGGCGACACGGTGACGGTGGTGTTTCTGAACGCGGAATTTGAGCAGCGCCTGCAAAACGCGCTGATGATCGGGTGCGCGGCGGTGTCGCTTTTCTGCATGGCGCTGGCGTTCGTGATCATCCTGCTGCTCTCCAAGCGCGCGCTCGACCCGTATATGCGCAATATTGAGCAGCAAAAGCAGTTCATCACCGACGCGGGGCATGAGCTCAAGACCCCGCTGACCGCCATCGCCGCGAGCGCGGACGTGCTCGCCATGGACGACGAGCACAACGAGTGGGTGCAGAACATCCAGCTTCAGGTGCAACGGCTCGCGAAGCTCGTAAACGCGCTGGTGACGCTCTCTCGCCTTGATGAGGAGCAGCCCCTGCCGGAGCAGACGGACTTCGTGCTGAGCGACGTGATATGGGAGATCGCGGAGCCGATGCGCTCGCTCGCTGAGGCGAAGGGCAAAACGTTCACCCAGAGCATTGAGGACAGCATGCGCATGCACGGCGACAGCGCCAGCATCGGGCAGCTCGTCTCCATCCTGCTGGACAATGCCCTCAAGTATTCCTCCCCCGGCGGCGAGATACGCCTTGCGGCGTTCAAGCGCCACAGGGAGAATATCATTGAGGTGTCAAACCCCTGCGCGCTCATGGACACGGAGCACATTGACCGGCTCTTTGACCGGTTTTACCGCCCGGACGAGTCGCGCGCGGCGAGCACCGGCGGGACGGGCATAGGGCTGTCCATCGCGCGGGCGATCACCGAGGCGCACGGCGGCACGATAGAGGCCGAGAGCGCCGACGGGACGAGCATAACCTTCCGCGTAAAGCTCCGCGCGATATAAGATCATAGTATAATAGTGCTTTAAAGCTTTTGCCCATGCATACGTATCGGATACGTATGCGGGCTTTGCTGTGTGTTTTCTTATTCGTCTGCGCCCCACTCGGGAACGCGGACGGTTATGTGCTCCTCGGAGGACTTCTTCGCCGCGAGAGAGTAGCGCAGGGCGGAGATACCGTCGCTCAGCGGGGTCTCAATGGGCTTGTTGTTTATGAGGCAGTCCTGAAACGCCTCATGCGCGTAGAAGATGACGTCGCCGGTGGCGTGGTCGTAGGAATCGTTGAAGCGGAGCGTCTCGGCATAAGGCATATCCTCGGTCTTCCACGTGAGGTCGGTGAACTCAAACATTCCCTCGCCGGTGAGAAAGATGGAGCCCTTGTCGCCGATGTAAGCGCGCGAGCAGGTGGGTATGTCGCACGCCCAGGACGCCGCGATGGTCGCGATCGCGCCGTTTTTCAGGCGGGCGCTTATGGAAGTGTGGTTGTCAAAGCGCGGCACGGAATCAAGCGTTCCGGTGTAGTTGCAGCTGATCGTCTCGAACGATCCGGCCATTGCGGTAATGAGCTTCCAGTCATGCGAAACGGACTCGATGGTCATGCCGCAGGCAAGGTTGGGATCCGTGCGCCATGAGGCCGTCATGTTCTTCGCATGGAAGCCGAAGCCGGGGCTGAGACGCGAGAACGCAATATTCACGGGACGGCCGAACATACCGGTGCGCACGAGTTCGAGCATCTTTCTGTATGCGTGGCGGTAATAGTGGGCAAAGCCGACCATTATCTTCGCATCGTACTCGTCCGCCATTTTCTTTATCTTCATGGCGTCCTCCCACGTCGCGCTGACGGGCTTCTCCATGTAGAGCGGCACATGGTGCTTGAGCACCATTTCCACGTAGTCAAGGCGCTTCGTGGGCGGCGTGCTGATGACAACGTAGTCGGACTTGGCAACGTAGTCCTCGATCTCCTCATATGTGCATATCGGGCAGTTGAACTCAGCCGACAGGACGTCCGCGTTCGCCTTGCTGATGTCAAAGCCGCCGATGACCTCGCCGCCGAGGCGGACAACGGCTCTTCCGTGGTGGCGGGCAATGTCGCCCGCGCCGATCAGAAATACTTTCATTTGTTGATCTCCTTATTATTTGACAAGAGTGCGGGCAGTGCCCACAATGTTTTCCACGGTCACGCCGTTCATCGCCAGCAGACGCTCATACGGCGCGGATATACCGAACTGATCCTGAATGCCGATACGCTTGACGATGCCCTTCCCGCTTTCCGCGGCAAGCTCGCACACGGCGCTGCCGAGACCGTTGAGAATGTTGTGATCCTCGACGGTGATGATCCTGCCGATATTGCTGACGCAGTCCATCACGGCCTCATTATCCAGCGGCTTTATGGTGTGCATATCCAGCACACGCGCCTGTATCCCCTCTGCGGAGAGCTGCTCCGCCGCCTCTATCGCGAGGCGCACAGTGTCGCCGTTGGCGATGATCGCCACGTCGCCGCCGTTGCGCAGCTGCTTTGCCTTGCCGAGCTCGAACGTGTCGTTCTCGTTATAAATAACGGGTACGGCATCTCTCGTGAAGCGCAGATACACAGGGCCGTCGAACTCCGCCGCCGCGCGCACGAGCTTTCTTGCCGACCAGTAGTCCGCCGGCATGACGACGGTCATGTTCGGGACCGTGCGCAGTATGCCCATGTCCTCTATCGCCTGATGGCTCGCCCCGTCGTTTGCGGGGGTGACGCCGCCGTGCGAGCAGGCGATCTTCACATTGAGATGTGGGTAGCATATCTCCTGGCGGATCATCTCCAGCATGCGCATGGAGCCGAACGCCGCGTAGGTGACGACGAACGGGATCTTGCCGCAGGTGGCAAGCCCGGCGGCGACGCCCGCGCAGTTCTGCTCGGCAATGCCGACGTTCAGATACTGCTCCGGCAGCGCCTTGCGGAATGCGCCGGTCTTGCAGGACTTGCCGATGTCCGCGTCAACGACGAGGATGTCCTTGTTCTCTCTGCCGAGCTCGACGATCTCGTCGCCAAAGCCGTCTCTGGTGGGTACGATCTTTTCAAAATTCATCTTCTGCCCTCCTCAGCACGCATCGCACGCCCGGTCGAGCTCTGCCATTGCCTGCCTGTACTGCTCCTCGTTTGGCGCTGTGCCGTGCCATGAGCACTGGTTCTCCATATAGGAGATGCCCTTGCCCTTGACCGTTTTGCCGATAATGCACTTGGGCAGCCCGTTGTTTGCCGCCATGGCCTCGTCCAGCGCGCGGACGACCTGCTCCATGTCGTTGCCGTCTATCCGCCACACCTCAAAGCCGAAGGCCTCGAACTTCTTTGCAAGGTCTATGGGGGGCATGATCTCCTCGCACGTTCCGTCGAGCTGGAGGTTATTCCAGTCGACAAAGGCGATGATGTTATCGAGCTTATACTTATACGCCGTGCCGGCGGCCTCCCATATCTCGCCCTCGTTGCACTCGCCGTCGCCGATGGCGCAGAACACGCGGTACTTCTTCCCGTCGAGCTTCGCCGCGAGCGCCATGCCGACCGCGCACGCAAAACCCTGACCGAGAGACCCGGTGGAGATATCTATGCCGGGGCATTTTTTTCATGTCTGGATGTCCCTGGAGTATCGAGCCCTCCTTGCGCAGGGTGCTCAGAACGCTCATATCAAAAAAGCCCTTCATCGCCAGCGCCGCGTACTGCGCGGGGCAGGTGTGCCCCTTGGAGAGCACGAAGCGGTCGCGCTCGCTCCAGCGGGGTTTCGCGGGGTCGACATTCATCGCGTGCCAGTAGCACGCAGTGATGAAGTCGGCAATGGACAACGAGCCGCCGGGATGCCCGGACTGCGCCTCGTAGATCATCGTTATGATGTTCCGGCGCAGCTCATTTGCCGTCTTTTTGAGCGCTGCTATGTTTGCTTGCTGCATTTGCCACACACTCCCTTACCTGTGCCGCTGCCGGGCTTATTCCTCGACCCACGCGACGGCGCGGCCGGGTGCGCCGCTGCAGCGCTCCATCTTGAGGGGCAGGAACGCGAAGTTCCAACGCTCTTCCTCAAGAAGCTCCTTGGGCAGATACACTTCCTCTCCGTACCAGATGTTGTTGCTCAGCGCGATCTTGTGAGTCGGGCCGCCGCCGTCCTCGGGGCGGGGACCGCCGACGCTCATGCTGTCTATGCACACGCCCTTGACCTTGTGGTCGACCATACACTGTGCGCCCTCGGGGAGAGGAACGTCCAGTTGTCAACATAGTCAGAGCCCCAGTTGCGCTTATAGCCCATGCCGGTGCACAAAAGCACGATGTCGCCGGGCTTGACCTTGCCCTCGTAAGCGGCGAGCTCCTTCGGCCCCTATCGCGGAGTGGACAGGCAGATCAAAGAAGTCCATGGGAACAGCCTCGCCGATGAGGTTTTCGATGGGGTACTGCGCGGCATCCAGCCCGTCGACAAAGTGATGCATGGGCGCGTCGAAGTGAGTGGAGGTGTGGGTGTTCATGTAGATACGCTCGGACTGATAGCCGTCCTTGGGAATGAGCGTTTCATAGTTGATCTCGCACAGCTCATAGGGCATATAGCCGGGGTTGTTGTGAAAGAAGGTCTGGGAGCAGTCGATGATTTTTTTGATTTTCATTTTTTATTCCTCCTGATATTGATGTTTTGATACTTACTTTTTCAGTTTTTTCCCGCTCTTTCCGGCGACCATGCCGATGTAGACGGAGACGACGATCACGATACCCGTGACAGCGCCCGACCAGAAAGAGTTGATGCCGAGCAGGTTGATGCCGTTGTTGATGCCCTTTTGCAGCAGCGTGCCGACAAGCGCGCCGAACGCCGTGCCGAGACCGCCGGAGAGGCTCGCGCCGCCGATGCACACCGCGGCGATGGCGTCAAGCTCCATCCCGACGCCCGACGTGACCTCAACGTTCATCAGGCGGGACGCGCCCAGCAGCGCCGCGACTGCGGACAGAAAGCCGCTCATGCAGTAGCAGATTATCTTCACGCGGTCAACGGGAATGCCGATCAGGCGGGAGGCCTCCTCATTGGAGCCCGTGGCGTATATCCAGCGCCCGAGCAGCGTCTTGCGCAGCAGCAGATACATCACGATGACGATGACGATCATATAGATGATGTAATTGCGCACGCCGGGGATCATCTCGCCGCGGTTGAACGCGCGGAACGCCGTGAGCGTTATCGTCTGGGAGTTGCCTCCCGCGATTATCTTCGTCAGCGACGCCGCCGCGCCCTGCATTGCCAGCGTCACGATGAACGGCACCATTTTCACCTTGGCGACGAGCACGCCGTTGATGAGCCCGCACACGATGCCCACGCCCAGCGCGACAAGCACGCCCGCCGCGATGCTCTGCGTGTCGAGCATCACGAGCACGCCGCACATGCCGGAGAGAGAGTATATCGAGCCGACCGACAGGTCAATGCCGCCCGTGATGACAACGACCAGCTGCCCCATCGTCATGATCAGCAGCGGCGCGGACGACTGCAAAACGTTGAGAAGGTTGCCCTTTTTCAGTGCCGTGCCTGTCACAAGGTGCAGCACGAGATACAGCACGATCAGTATCACCGTCATGCCAGCTTCCAGCTTGTAGGCATGCAGCAGCTTTTTGAATCTGCTTTCAGACTTATGGTGACGGGGAATCCTCGCCCATTTTATATTCCACCTTTCTTCTGCCGCGGTCAGCATTGACTGCGTTCGGGCAGCATGTAAATGTTATTTTATATCCTTGATGCGCGTCAGGTGCCTGTGGTGTGTATGATATAGCGCATCATATTTTCCTCTGTGATGTCATCGCCGTAAAGGATGTTTTCGCCGGTGCCGTCGCGCATGACAATGACCTTGTCGCACAGCAGCGCAAGTTCGTTGAGCTCTGACGAGACGAGCAGCACCCCGGCGTTGTTGTCGGCGGCCATGGATCGGATATGCTGATATATCTCTTCCTTCGTGCGCACGTCGACGCCGCGCGTGGGTTCGTCCAGCAGCACAAGTCTGGTATCGTCGATGATCCATCGGCCGAACAGCAGCTTCTGCTGGTTGCCGCCGGACAGCGCACTCGGCGAGCAGTCCTCCGACGGGATCTTGATCTGCACCCTGTCTATGACGTCGCGCAGTATCTCAAGCTCACGGCGGTTGTTGATGAGCTTTCGGGAATTTGCGTTGCGCTTGCCCATGATGACGGTCTCAAGTATGGGCTGGCCTAAGAACAGTCCGCTCAGTGCGCGGTTCTCCCCGACATACGCCATTTTCTGCTTGAGTGACTTCACGGGCTTCGTGGGGACAAATTCCTCGCCCAGGTATTCAAAATGCATATCGCCGCGGGGCGCGCCGCCCCATATGGCGCGCAGAACGGAGCTGCGCCCGGAGCCCGCAAGCCCCGCCAGCCCGACGATCTCACCCTCGTGGATGACATAGTCGTCGTCCTGCCCGTCAAAGCCGAAGCTTATGATCGGCGGTCTGCTCTCGACCTCTTCACGGCTCGCCTTCTCAACGGCGCTCGTCTCCAGCTTTTCGCCGAGCATTTCCGTGACGATATCGTCGTCCGATATGTCGGACATCGGTCTTCCGTCGACGACGAGCACGCCGTCGCGGAGGATGGATATGCGGTCGCATATCTCGCGTATCTCGTTCATCCGGTGCGACACGAATATGATGGCGATGCCGTGCTTGGCAAGCTCGCGCACAACGGAGAAGAGGTTTTCCGTCTCCTCAAAGTTCAGCGAGGAGGTCGGCTCGTCGAGCAGCACGATGGAGGCCTCCTGCCCCACGGCTCTCGCGATCTCTATCATCTGCATCTGGTCGGCGCGCAGAGTGCTCACCTTGTCGTGGACGTTTATGCCCTCTGCCGCCTTGCCGAGCTTCGCGAGCGCGTGCGCTGCGATGCGGTCGGACTCCGCCCAGTTGTAGCGCCCTCCGCGGCCGACGCTGTCGACGCTCAGGCAGATGTTTTCCGAAACGGTCAGGTGCGGAACGAGCGACAGCTCCTGATAGACGACCGCGATACCCTTGCAGCGCGTCTCTGGGGTTATTGAGCACCACACGCTCGCCGTTGATGATTATCTCACCGTCGTTCGGTCTGTGCGCACCGGCTATAATCTTTATCATGGTGGACTTGCCCGCGCCATTGGCGCCCATGAGAGCGTGTATCTCTCCGGGGTAGACGGTCAGCCCTGCATTTTTCAGCGCGATATTGGCGTCGTAAGCCTTTACGATGTTTTTCAGTTCCAATATCGGCTTAACATTCTCTGTCATAGTATCTCTCCGCACAAGTTGTTGATTTATGTCAGAGAGAGAACCGAAGTTCTCTCTCTGGGATTCGTTTGTTGTATCAGTACGCGCCGGCGGATGCGGGGTAGGTCAGCTTGAGGACTGCCTGAATGTCGTCGGAGTCGATGTTCTCGGCGGTGACGAGGGGTTCGGGAGTCTGGATGATGTGTGCGTCTGCCTCAAGCCCGCTGATGGCCTTGAAGGCCTCGATGGCGGCGTAGTAGCCCTGGCCGACTGCTTCCTGCACGACGATGCCGGCGATGGTGCCGGTGCGGACGTCGGCGATGGAGGCGGGAGAGCCGTCAGAGGAGACGATGGCGATCTTGCCGGTGAGACCCGCGGTCTCAAGGCAATCGACAGCCGCGACGCCGGCCTGCTCATACATGCCGTAGATGCCGGTGATCTCGGGGTGTGCGGTGAGAAGGTCGTTGCACATGTCGGTGGAGTCGGAAACGGTGAGGGTGGAGGTCTGGATGACCTGGGCGATGGTGATGCCGTTCTCCTGGCATGCCAGCTCAAGACCGGCCATCTTTGCCTGTGCGTTGGAGCGGTCCATGGGGAGCGCCAGAACGCCTATCGAATCGCCGCCGAGGGCCTTTGCCTGCTGGCAGAGGAACGTACCTGCGTCGTAGCCGGAGGTATAGTCGTCAGCGGAGATGAAGGAGAAGTAATTATCGGTGGTGGAGCCGATGGCCGCGATGGTGACGGGGATGCCCGCATCCTCGCAGGGGTCGAGCACGGACGCGCAGGAGTCGGAGGAGACCGGGCTTAGCAGCCCTCTTCGACCCACTGCCAGTACTCAATATCCAGAGAAGGAGCGAGATACACTATCTCCGCACCCTCAACGCTGATGCCGGTGGTGTCGATGTCGTCGGTGTAGAAGTTCTCGGTCTGCACTTCGGCGGCGGGCTCTGCCGCGGCGCTGTCCTGTGCGGGTGCCTCGGCTGCCGCCGGGGCTTCGCTTGCTGCGGGCGCGCTGCTGCTGCCGCAGGCGCACAGCGCAAACATCATGACCATTGCAAGCAGGAGGGATAATGCTTTTTTCATTTTCTCTTTCCTTTCATTTTTATTCTCCGTATCGGAGCGTATTTCAATTGTTCAACATCCTACGTTGAACATATTTCTATTACACGATAAGGCAAGAAAATATAAAAGTCAACAACATTTTGCAAAATGCATAGTTTTTCGGAGTTGTGCAGTAAACTCGCCATTCGGTTTTGAGCACTATATACAAAAAGTTAAATAAATAACCGACAAACAGCCGCAAATATTGTGAAGAAATTATCATCTTGACTTTGAGTATACAGCTTGTTACAATAAATGTGGATAAAAGTCGTGGAAAGATGTGTAATTTATGGCCGATTTGCAGTACAACAAGATCAACAGCACCTCCGTGGTCGAGCAGACCATCAACTTCCTGACGGACGCTATCATCCGCCGGGAGCTGAAGCCGGGCAGCAAGATCCCGACGGAGATAGAGCTTTCGGAAAAGCTGGGCGTATCGCGCAACACCGTGCGCGAGGCGATAAAAACGCTTATATTCATGGGCGTGCTGGAGATCAGGCGTCCGGAGGGGACGTTCGTGCGCTCGGGGTTCACCGAATCTCTCATTGACCCGATGGTCTACGGGATAATCCTCAATCAGGACGACAGCTATGATTCTCTTATGGAGCTGCGTGAGATGACCGAGGTCGGTGTGATGCGCCTCGTCATGGAGAAGGCGAGCGACGAGGAGATAGAAAAGCTGCGCGAGCCGCTCTCCGCGCTGGAGGCCGCGTGCCGCGCCGAAAAGCCCGACCTTGACACTGTCTTCAACGCCGACAATGCATTCCACGAGGCCATAAACGAGCTCGGCGGCAACCAGATGGTCATAAAGATCAGCAACATCGTGCGCATGCTGACGCACGCCATGCGCTATGAGAGCGTTGACGTGATGATCCGCAAGGGCGAGACCGCCACGCTCTACGAGGTGCACGAAAAGATATTCAACATTCTGAAAAACCGAGACGAGAACAATTTGAACCACGAGATACGTTCGACCTATTTTGTCGACGGACAGGCGCTGTGCTGACAGCGCGCCGCGACGACACAAAACACCCCGCGGGGCTGGACGATAGCCAGTCCCGCGGGGTGTCTTTTTTATTCTGTTCCGCCGTTATTTTTTCAGTCTCGTCGCCAGCTCCTCATCCGCCTCGGCGAGGATGGTTTTATACTCAGTGTATATTACCTTGCCCGGCAGCACGCCGGAGGGCTTGCGGACGTTTCTGACCATGGTATAGTCCACGGGTACCTTCCCGGCGGTGCGCCCCTGCGAATAGTACGCGGCGAGGGACGCCGCCTGTTCCAACGTCCTCGGCGGCACGTCCTCCCCCTCGCAGCGGATGATGACATGGCTGCCGTGCACATGCTGCGTGTGCAGCCACATATCCGTGCGCCGCGCGAGGCGGCACGTCAGCTCGTCATTCTGCGCGTTGCTGCGCCCGACGAGCACTTCAAACCCGTCGTCCGTGACGAACCTGTACGGTGCCTGCGCCTTGACGCGCTCCGGCTTTCCGCCCTTGGCGCGGCGGAGATAGCCGGTGTCTATAAGCTCGCGGCGGACGTCGGAAATGTCGCGCTCGGTCTCGGCGCGCTCAAGCTCGTCAAGAACACTGTTGAGATAGTCCAGCGAGCGTTCCCCCTCCGCGATAAGCCCGGTGAGGTGCTGCTCCGCCGCCTTGAGCTTATTATACTCTTTGTATAACGCCGCCGCGTTCTGCTGCGGCGTTTTCAGCGGGTCGAGCTCTATTTTTATCTGCGGGCAGTCCGGCTCATAGTAATCCTCGCACTCGAGCGTCCTGTCGCCGCGTTTGATGCGGTAGATGTTTGTCGTTATAAGCTCCGCACGGCGGCGCACATCGTCGCGCCCCTCGGTGCGCCTGAGCTCATCTTGCTGCGCCGCGAGCTTGCGGGCAAGACGGTCGCGCAGGGTGCGCACGGTCTTGGTCAGCTCGTGACTGCGGCGGCGCTGCTGCTCGGCGCGGTCGCGCGAGAGATAGAACGCATCGAGCATTGCGGAAAAGCTCTCGTACCGCTCCAACGCCGCGGACGCGCCGTACTGCCGGATGGGCATGAAGCTGAAATCCCGCGGCTTGCCGTCAATGCTGATCACCCACGGCTCAATCCCCCGCCGCGACGGTCTCCGCGAGCGCGGCGGCGCAGTCGGGCAGCAGGTCATAGTCCCCACCGCAGCGGTACGCCAGCTCCCGCGCGATGAGCGGGGACAGCCCGGAAAAGCTGTCCATGAGCCATTTGTCGACAGGTATATCCCTGTCCGCCGACGCTATCATGGCGCGGCGCTCCTCATCTGACGCGGCAAAGAACGCGCGCTTTCCCTGCGCCGGGCGGCAGACGGTAGATCATCCCCGGCAGCAGACGGCGCAGCGCGTCCCCGGCGAAGTCCATGCGGCGCATGCAGTCGATTATCCGCCCGTCCGCGCCGACGAGGATCACGTTCGAGCTGCGGCCGATAAGCTCCACAACAAGCTTTTTCTCCGCGCTGACGCCAAGCTCATCGTGCGTGTCGAGCGTGAGCACGACCATGCGCTCAAGCTCCGGCTGCTAACGGACTAGTATGCGCGCGCCGACAAGGTGCTTGCGCATGAGCATGCAGAACATCGGCGGCTCGGCAGGGTTTTCAAACCCGCCGGAGGTGAGGTGCACGCTCGGGCGTTGCCCGTCCCCGCGGCGATGACGAGGCGGAGGTTATCGCCCTTTGCGCGAAGCGATATGAGCAGCATATCACGCTCGGGCTGCTGCACCTTGTCTATGCGTCCGCCCTCTATCCTCTCGCGCAGCTCGCGCGTGAGGGCGCTGACGGTCACGGCATCAAGCGGCATCGTTGTCCTCCATTATCATTGAAAAGAGCGCGTCGATGCGCTCCGTCATTCCCTGTAAGTACAGCCAGCCGAACAGCGCTTCCAGCCCCGTCGCGGCGTGGTACTCCCCCTCCGTCGCCTTCTGCGGCACGGAGTTGACCTTCGCGTTGCGCCCGCGCTTATATACGGCAAGCTCCTGCGCCGTCAGGGCGGGCATTATCTTTTTCGCGGCGGCGGCCTGCGCCGGGGCGTTGACATACGACACCGTCATGCGGTGGAGCTTTGCCGCGGCGGAATGCCCCTGCTTGCAGAGCATGGTGCGCGTGAGCAGCTCATAAACGCCGTCGCCGATGTGCGCCAGCCCCAGCATGCTCATCGCGTTGACCTCGTTGAGCGTCATCTGCGGGCAAAAAATAGTCCATAGCTTTTTCAGTCCTTTTCTCTACAATGCAAAAGGGCGTCATTAACGCCCTTTTGACCGTGTTTTATACTGTTTCGTCTGTATAGTCGGGCACATCATTGTTCATCCCGGCGGCGAGGGCAATGTCGTCGTCCGACGCCATGCCGAGCTTGACCTGTATATCATGCCAGCCCTGATAGTCCACGAGCACCTTGCGGGGCTTCGCGCCCTCGTAGGGACCGACGATGCCCAGCTCCTCCATCTGGTCGACGATGCGCGCGGCGCGGAGTAGCCGAGCTTCACGCGGCGCTGGAGCATGGAGACGGAGCAGGACTTCGTCTCAAGTATCGCCTCGACCGCTTGGGGCAGCATTTCGTCATAACCGCTGCCGATGCTCTCGTCCTTGGCGCTCTTGCCGCTGTCGGAGGCGGACTTGTCCTCCGCCGCCTTGTTCATGTACTCCTCTATCTCGCTGTTCTGCTGGACGTCGGACGCGCCCTCCTTGATGAACTGTATGACCTCCTCGCGCTCCTCATCGGACACGAACGCACCCTGTATGCGCGTGGGCTTGCCGCAGCCGACCGGAGAGAACAGCATATCGCCCATGCCGACAAGCTTTTCCGCGCCGGTCTGGTCGAGGATGATGCGGCTTTCAAGCGAGGACGACACCGCGAACGCGATGCGCGAGGGGATGTTCGCCTTCATCAGACCGGTGATAACGTCCGCTGAGGGGCGCTGGGTCGCGATGACAAGGTGCATACCGGCGGCGCGCCCCATCTGGGCGACGCGGCAGATGCTCTCCTCGACCTCCTTGGAGGCGACGAGCATGAGATCCGCCAGCTCGTCAATGACGATGACGACGCGCGGCATGGTAGGCTCGCCCTGCTGCTCGCAGTGCTTATTGTAATTATCCAGATCGCGCACGCCGATCTCGGAGAACAGGCGGTAGCGCTTGAGCATTTCCACGACCGACCATTGCAGTGCGCCCGCGGCCTTCTTGGGGTCGGTGACGACGGGGACATAGAGATGCGGATGCCGTTATAAACGCCGAGCTCCACCATCTTCGGGTCGATCATGATGAGGCGCACCTCGTCCGGGCGCGCCTTATAGAGAAGGCTGAGAATGAGCGAGTTCATGCACACGGATTTGCCGGAGCCGGTCGTACCGGCGATGAGCATATGCGGCAGCTTTGCGATATTGCCGACGACGCAGTCGCCGCCGATGTCCTTGCCGAGTGCAAAGCTGAGCTTGGACTTGGCGTTGATGAACTTCGGCGACTCGATGATATCGCGCAGGTACACGGTGCTGACGATCTTGTTCGGGACCTCGATGCCGACGGTGGATATCTTGTCCGGGATGGGCGCGATGCGCACATTCACAACGCCGAGGGCAAGCGCGAGGTCGCCCGCGAGATTCGTCACGCGCGCGAGCTTGACGCCCTGCTCAAGCTCTATATCAAAGCGCGTGACCGTGGGGCCGCGCGTCACGCCGACGATAGCTGCGTTGATGCCGAAGCTTCTTATCGCGCCCTCAAGGCGTTCCTTATTGACCATGATCTCGTCGCGCGCGTCGACATTGGCGACAGCGCCCGTGCGCAGCAGGTCGACCGGCGGGAACTCATACCCCCGTGGCGTCAGTGTCCGCCACGGCGACCGCCGCCTCCACCGCCTTCGCCTCTTTCTCGACCTCGGCGCGGCTGATCTTTTCTTGGCGGGTCGCTTATCTCGGTGCTCATGGTGGAAGAATGCATGATCTCCTCCACCGTGGCGCTCAGCTCGTCCACGTCCACACCGGCGGCGCGCGCTTCGGCCGCGCCGTCCGTGACCGCGCTCTCGCGGATGATGGGCGCGCCGCGGCGCTTCAAGAGCACCGTCGCGGGATCGACCGGCAGCTCGCCGCCGTCGCGGCTCCTGCCGCGCGCGGGTACGGCGTCCTCGTCCATGAGGCGCGCTTTGCCCTTTGCCGGGCGCGCATCCGCGCTCTCGGCGGGATAGGGCTTCGTGCCTTTGCCGCGCTTGTCGGCGAGGGGAAGCTCCTCATCGTCGTCCAGCGATATTTCGGGCAGGACGCTCTCGCGCTGTATGCGCTCTATCTTCGCGCCGCGCTTTTCCGGCTTTGCCGCGCGCTCATGCGCGCCGCCAAGCTCAAGCGGGAGAACGGCGTCCTCATCCTCGGCGGGGGCAGGTCTCTTCTTTTCGTACATTGCGGGGTCATACTTCACGGAGGCACGTTCGCGCGCCTTGCCGAACGCCTTGATGAAGCTGCCGTTGAAGCACTTGACCGTGAAGAATATCAGCAGCACCAGCAGCACGGGCATCGCCCCGTAGAGGCTGAACGCATTTTCAAGCCCGATGGCGATAAGCCCGCCTATAACGCCGCCGCTCTGTAGGCTCTGCCCCTGCTCAAAGAGCGCGCCGGTCAGTGCCTGCATATCGGCGGTATCCGTTGTGCCGGTGTAGAAAAAGAGGCTGCCAAGGGCGGCGGCGATGATAGGGATCATCAGCGCCGAGGTCACGCGCAGAGCGACGGGCTGCCCCTTATGGAAGCCGAGAATGATCGCCGCCATCAAAAACGCCGGCATCGTCAGCCAGAAGCCCCAGCCGATCAGCCCTTTTATGAGGTTGGCAAAAAAGACGATGAACTTACCGTCGGCATTATAATGACTGATGACGACGAACACCGCCAGAAAAAGAAAGACGACCGCGCCAAGCTCCCGCCGTATCGGCGGGGCTGGCGGCTCCGGCGGGGTGACGACCTCGGGCGCTTTCTTCTTCGTGCTTGTTTTCTTTGCCGTGGTGCTCTTCTTTGTGCCGGAAGAGCCGGTTTTCTTGGTTTGTGCCATTAAAAAGTCCTTTCTTCGTCAGGAAAAACTAGAAGATCATCGTGAGTATTATGGAGAGCACGCCCATGACCCAGCAGTAGTACGCGAAGCCGCCGAATTTGCCCTTGGCGGCGATGCGCTTGACAAGGCTGATCGCCCCGATGCCGGAGAGCATCGCCGCGACCATGCCGATGAGATACGCCGGGACGTTGGCAATATCCACCCCCTGCTGGAATGCGTCAATAAGCGTGACGATGTTCGCGCCGAGCACGGCGGGGATGGAGAGCAGAAACGAAAACTTCACCGCGAACTCTCTTTCAAGCCCGGTGGCGATGCCGGCGGTGATTGTGGTGCCGGAGCGGGAAAGACCGGGGATCGTGGCGACGCATTGGCACAGGCCGATGATGAGCGCGTCGGAAATGGTCATGCCTCCGGCGCTCTTTGTGCCGGGCTTCATCCTGTCCGCGACGAACAGCATGCACCCCGTCAGCACCAGCGCGATGCCGATGAAAACATTGTGGTAATAGAGCGTTTCTATCATCTTATGTACCGGGAGGATGAGCACGAGCGGGAGCGTGGCGAACACGATCATTATAAACGTGCGCGCGCCGGGATAGTGCCGCTGGCGCTGACCGGCGAGAGGACCGACGTTTATAAGCCCCAGCACCTCGTAGAACATGCGCACGATGTCCTGCCAGTAGCACACGAACACCGCCGCGAGCGTCCCCAGATGCATCAGCACGTCAAAGAGAAGATGCCCGTCGTCGGTCGAGGTGAGGTCGAAAAGATTGTTGAGTATTGAAAGATGACCGGAGCTGGATATGGGCAGAAACTCCGTTATTCCTGCACCAGCCCCAGAATTATTGCGTTCCACACGGACATTGCCCTATACCCCCATGGTAAACATAATTGTAAGTATAGCACAATTTTATGTAAAGCACAAGAGCGCAAGAACGGCGGGCGCAGGAAAAATTTATCTGCGCCGCCGCGCGTTTTTCGGCTATTTTTCCAGCGCGTCTATCTCGGCATGCAGATACCCCAGCGCGTCGGAGAGCGTGCCGAGCGTGTCGATTAGTCCGAGGCGCACCGCCTCCTCGCCGTAGATTACGCTGCCGATGTCGTTGGCAAGCTCGTCCGTATTCGTCATGAGGCGCAGATATTCCTCCCGGCCGACGCGGGAATGCCCCGTGACAAAGCCGACGATGCGCTCTTGTATGCGGGCAAAGTAATTATACGTCTGCGGCACGCCGATGACCACGCCGTTGAGCCGCACGGGGTGGATGGTCATGGCGGCAGACGCCGCGACCATGCTGCGCTTTGCCGCGACGGCGAGCGGCACGCCGATGGAATGCCCGCCGCCGAGCACGAGCGACACCGTGGGCTTTCGCATCCCGGCGATGAGCTCGGCAATAGCGAGCCCCGCCTCCACGTCGCCGCCCATTGTGTTGAGCAGTATAAGCAGTCCCTTTATCTCCGGCGACTCCTCCACCGCCGCGATGAGCGGCAGCACGTGCTCATACTTTGTGGTTTTCGCGTCCTCGGGCAGAAGCTGATGCCCCTCTATCTGCCCGACGATCGTAAGACACTGTATCGTCCCCGCCTTCGCGGCGGAATAGTCCTTTATCCCGTCTGCTTCCAAAAAAATCACCTCATGAGTAAGTATACCCATGAGGCGATTATTTATATTGCGCTTTTTACTTGTCGCTGTACGCGGCGAGGCACGCCTTGTACGTCATGTAGCAGTCGAGCTTTGCCACGACCTCGAACGGCGCGTGCATGCTCAGCACTGGGACGCCCGCGTCGATGGTGTCGATATTGCGGTTGGCCATGAACTTTGCGATGGTGCCGCCGCCGCCCTGATCGACCTTGCCCAGCTCCGCCAGCTGCCAGATGACATTGTTCTCTGCAAAGAGGCGGCGCAGATACGCCACGACCTCTGCGGAAGCGTCGCTCGTGCCGGACTTGCCGCGCGCGCCGGTGAACTTGCAGATGCCGACGCCGTAGTTTATCTTCGCGTCGCTGCGCTTCTCGGACACGTCGGGGTAGAGCGGGTCGTAAGCGTTGGTGACGTCGGCGGAGATGCAGAAGCTCTTTTCATAGCAGCGGCGCAGCTCCGCGCCCTGCGCGGCGCACAGATCCTCCATGAAGCAGTCGAACGCGGCGCTCTGCATGCCCGTCACGCCGTCGGAGCCGGTCTCCTCCTTATCGGCAAGAATGCACACGCAGGTGCGCTCCGGCGCTTCAACGTCGAATATTGCCTTGAGCTCGGCAAAGGCGCAGACCCGGTCGTCATGGCCGTAGCCGCCGATGAGCGAGCGGTCAAGTCCGATCTCGCACACGTCGAACGCGGGCACGGCGGCAAGCTCTGCCGAGAGGAAGTCCTCCTCCGTGATGCCGTACATATCGTTGAGAAGGCTCATCACCGCGAGCTTCACCCTGTCCTTGCCGTCGTCGGCATAGGGCGCGCTGCCGATGAGGATGTTCAGCCCCTCGCCCGTGAAGCCCTCAGCCATCGTCTTTTTCATCTGGTCGGCGGCGAGATGGGGCAGAAGGTCCGTGATGACGAACTTCGGCTCGCCCGGCTCGCGCCCGATGACGACGTTGATCACCTCGCCGCTTTTCAGCACGACCGCGCCGTGCAGCTCCAGAGGGATCGTGACCCACTGGTATTTCTTGATGCCGCCGTAGTAGTGCGTTTTGAAATAGCACATCTCGTCCGACTCATACATCGTCACCTGCTTGAGATCAAGGCGCGGGGAGTCGACATGCGCGCCCGCGATCACAGCGCCCTCGGAGAGCGGTCTTTGCCGATCACGGCGAGCATGAGCGCCTTGCCGCGGTTATTTTTATATAGCTTCATCCCCGGCTTTATGTCCATCCCCGGCACGAACTCCGCAAAGCCGTGCTCCTTTGCGAGGGCGACGGCGTTTCTGACCGCCTCGCGCTCCATGCGGAATTGTCGAGAAAGTCCATATACTCCTGGCAATACTGCTCGACCTTTATGCGCTCATCCGTGCCGATAAGAT
>VOFG01004888.1_pt1 | contig 37732 bp, 59 predicted proteins | sample 5384171 | NCBI WGS metagenome assembly VOFG01 (sample SAMN12384726, study PRJNA508395) | human gut metagenome | isolation source: healthy gut F | host: Homo sapiens
GTGTGGGGTGCGTCCGGTGTGATTTCATAGGTCAGGATGCCGTCACCCACATCCTCGATGCGGCAGACCGCCATCTCGTTGAGGATGCGAAGAATCAGCATCAGCTTTAGCATCATAGGCGCTCCGGCAGCAGCCAGACGCGCGCGCAGTTCCCCCTGCACGCACGGTGCGGAGCCGTTCCGGACACGCTCACGCAGGCAAACGTACACCCGTGCCACGTCGTCCCGATCGGGAAGCAGTCCCTCCTCCGGAGAAAGCCGCCGCCTGCCAGCAGGCTTGCCAGCCGCTCGTCCGCCGCCGCCTTTTCACGCTCCTCGGCGGCAGAGTGCCGCACATCCCGCAGAATCAGTTGCAGCGACTCCACGCCGTGATACTCATTGATCCCCAGCTGGAACAGCACGTCCACCCGGTCGCCGGTCTGAACCGGAAGTGCGGACGTCGGCATACCGAACCAGAGTGCCTGGAACAGCCTCCCGTCCGCATACAGCGAAAGGCGGGTATGCTTTCCGCCCGACAGCGCGGTGATCTGCTGTACCGTAGCGTTCTCCAGCATCAGCAACGGAACCGGGTTCGCCGTACCGCACGGCTCCAGCAGTTCCAGTTCCCGCGCCTGCTCCATGGTCAGTTCGTCCGCCGTGACACGGCACTCCGCCTCCTGCCGCTGGGCTGTCATGTCATCGGTGAGGTGGGCGGCAGCATACTCGTTCAGCCGCTCCCCGGAAAGCGGGGATGTCCTGCCGCCGGATGCACAGTCCGCCGCCAGCTCGTGCCCGCCGAAACGGACAAGCAGATCCGGCAGTACGACAGCGCGTCCACGATTCAGTCCCCGGACGCTCCGCCCGGAGCCCTTGCCGATCTCCTGCCCGTCCTCATCCGGAACGCCTTCAAACGAAATCAGGATGGACGGAAGTCCGTACTTCTCCGTGATGCGCGAGGCTACGATGCCGATAACCCCCTGCGCCCAGCCGTCATCCTCCAGCACCAGCACCTGCCGGTTCCACGGGACATCCCCGACAGACAGTGCCGCGTCGATGCGGCGATACGCCTCTGTGGCGATGCGGTTTTCCTCTTCCTGCCGCCGGACGTTGATCCGGCACAGGGATTCCGCACGCGCCTGCGCCTGCTCCGGCGTATCGGCAAGCAAAAGCTCCACCGCCTCCATGGCATCGGTGATGCGTCCGGCGGCATTCAGCCGCGGCGCAATGCCGAAGCCGACAGCCGTCGCACTGACGCGCCGCCGGGGACGCTCGGCGCCGCTCGCCGCGGGACGAACCCCTTTCCCGGCTACAGCATCAGGAGGGCGGCAATGCCGGGACGTTCCTCGCCGCGATTGAGTATCTCCAGCCCACGCGACACGATCAGGCGGTTCTCGTCGCACAGCGGCATGACGTCCGCGACAGTTCCGATGGCAACCAGATCCATGAATCGCCGGCTCATGGCTTCAAACACCTCGGCGGCGCTCCCGCCGGTGCGTGCCTGCTCACAGGCACAGATCAGCTGAAAGCAACACCCACCCCCGCCAACTCCCGGAAGGGATACGGGCGTCAGGGCGGTGCGGATTAACCACCGCCACGCAGTCCGGCAGGGCATCCAGACACTCATGGTGATCCGTCACGACGGTATCCATACCGAGTCCGGCGGCATACGCGACCTCCCGGACGGCAGTCACGCCGGTGTCCACCGTCACGACCAGCGTCACGCCCCTTTGCCGCCAGCGCGTCCACACCGGTCCGGGACATTCCGTATCCCCTCTCGCGCAGACGGTTGGGGATGTACCGGACGACCGGAACGCCCAGTCCGCGCAGGTAGAGGTACAGGCAGGTGACGGAGGTCACGCCGTCCACGTCATAGTCGCCGTACACCGCAACCGTCTCCCCGTCCCGGACGGCTGCCAGCACGCGCGAAACGGCGGGCTGCATATCGGTCAGCAGGAAGGGATCATGCGGCTGCATACCGCCGTGGCTGAGGAAGGCGGCAGCAGCGGCGGGATCATCGTAGCCGCGGTTGCAGAGCAGACGGGCGGTCAGCGGACGGATGCCCAGCGCCAGCTCCAGACTGCGGGCGGCGGACTCCCGTTCGGAGTCTCCCTCCTGCCAACGGAGAGACCATATCCTTGCCCGGCGGGGCAGGCGGCGTTTGCGGAACTTGTTTCGGGCATGGCTGTTTCCTTTCCTTGATTCATCGCATCGGGCTGGGAAGAACAGCGTCCCGGTCTTCGCGTGTCGGTTTAGGGGCACCTCTGAAAGGCTGTGATAGGATTCTGCGCGGCGCGCCGGAAGGTAATTCCCTCAGTGCACCGGGGCGTTCCGCGCACAGATGGCTTCCGCCACGCGGATGCCGTCCACGGCGGCACTGGTGATGCCTCCGGCATATCCGGCGCCCTCCCCGCAGGGATGCAGCCCCGGCTGTCCGATCGCACAGAAATCCTCCCCCGCGCAGGATGCGCACGGGCGCGGGAGGTCCGCGTCTCGGCGGCGGACAGGATTGCTTCCGGCATGGCGTAGCCGGGGCGCTTACGGTCAAAGGCGCGCAGTCCGCGCGCAAGATTCCGGCAGGCGAAATCGGGCAGGACATCCCCCATGCGCGCGAGCCGGAAGTGCTCGCCGCCCCGGTATCCGGGCTGTACCCGTCCGGGCATATGTACCGGCCTGTCTCCGGCAAGAAAATCTCCGACCGTTTCGACCGGAACGTCGTAATGATCGCCACCCGCGCGGAAGGCGGCGGACTCTATGCGGCGCTGGAACGCGATGGCACCCAGCGCAAGGCTTCCGTCAACCGGTTCATAATCCGACGTCTGTACCGAAACGGCGATCGCCGCGTTGGAGTTGACACCGTCACGTGCCCGACAGCTCATACCGTTAACCACGACCGTGCCGCGCTCCGACGCCGCCGCGACCACCTGCCCACCCGGGCACATACAGAACGTATACACGCCGCGCTCTCCCGCAGTGTCCGAGAAGGAATACCCGCCGCACCGAGGTCGGGGATGTCCTGCCATTTTTCCGTAGAACAGCCGGTCGATGTCCTCGCGCCGGTGCTCGATACGCACGCCCACCGATATGGGCTTGGCGACGACCTCGGAGCCGCGTGCGATCAGCATCCCGTAGGTATCGCGCGCGCTGTGCCCCGGCGCCAGCACCACGACCCCGGCAGAGATATCCCCGCGCGTCGTGTACCGTCCAGCTCCCGTCCGGCTGGCGTGTAAAGCCATCCATGCGGCAGCGGAAAAGCGTTTCGCCGCCTGCGGCGCGTATTTCGTCCAGCATCCGGGTAACAACCCCGCGCAGTACATCGGTACCGACGTGCGGCTTTGCCTTGAGCGTGATATCCTCCGGCGCTCCCAGCGCACGGAAGGTCTCCAGTACGAATGCGCACCGGGCATCATTGATCCGGGTCAGCAGCTTGCCGTCCGAAAAGGTTCCCGCGCCGCCCGCGCCGAACTGAATATTGGATTCGGTGTCCAGTTCGCCGTCCTGCGTGAAGCGCGCCACCGCAGCCGTGCGCTCCGGGATGGCGTCGCCCCGGTCGATGAGCAGCGGAGCGTACCCCTGCCGGGCAAGCAGAAGGGCGCAGAACAGCCCCGCCGGTCCCATCCCCACTACCGGGGACGTGCGGCGGGGCACTCGCCCCGCCCCAATTCCAGCCGTCCGGGCGCATAGGGGTTTGGCACCCAGCCGCGCCAGCTGTTCCGGCAAAAAGCCGGGTGCGTCGTCTGCCGCACGGCACAGCACGGAGCAGACCAGCGGATATCCTCCCGGTGGCGCGCGTCCACCGACTTTTTATAAAGCCGAAAATGAAGCGAACGGACATCGGTGCCGCTCCGCTTCATTTTCTCCGCCGCGCGGGCAAGGATATCCGGCTCCGGCGTACCGACCGGAACCGAAATCCCCTCAAGCACGGCTTCCCTGTATGTGATTGTTTCCATACCGTTCCCTACAGCGCGCATGCAGTCTGCACGCATGCAGTCTGCACGGATGCCGCGTCCGGAGCAGGCACGGTGTTCTCCGCCGCCCCGGACCCGTAACGGGCGGCTCACGGTATCCCTGCCGCAGTCCTCCGTTGACGACATACAGCCACAAAAGCACCGCCAACAGCAGGCAGACAGCCATTGCGGGCCAGTGCAACTCCAGCCTTTTACGGCTGATCCGGACGCGGCGCCGGTTGCGGTCGTCCTGCCTCGATCTCATATTTTGCCATATCGTTCAAGCCTTTCTCGACGTCACGTCTTCCCCGCCGTTCTCCGATCCGTCCTGTACGTCCGGCTCGTCAGCGTCCGCAGGAACCTCAGGAACATCGCCCGCATCAGGCGTGCTCCGGACGCGGTATTTCTTCCGGTGCCGGTCACTGTCCTTACTGCCCGTATCGGCGGTGGGGTCAGCCGAGCCGGTCATCAGCAGGAACAGGTCTGCCCGCAAGCGGTTCTGTATCTCCTTTTCACCCGTGGCAAAATCCGCCATGGACTTGTTATAGTCCCGCTTGAGGCATCCGTTGTTCGCCACCGAGATGACATGCCGTTCCTCGGACACCACGACCACCACGCAGTCGCTCAGCTCCGTAATACCCAGCGCCGCCCGGTGCCGGGTGCCGAGGCGCAGTCCGGTCTTATCCGTTGTGGAAAGCGGCAGTTTACAGCCCGCCGCCACAATCCGGTCGCCGCGGATGATAACGGCGCCGTCGTGCAGCGGGGAACGATCCACAAAGATATTGGTCAGCAGGCTGGAGGAAACGCGGGCATCCAGCGCGATACCGCTCTTTTCAAACTCCCCAATCGGGTAGAGCCTTCCAAAATGATGAGGGCGCCGTCCTTTTCCTGCTGCGCACTGGCACGCTGCCTCCACGACCTCGTTGATGGTGTTGGTCAGGGCGGCATGACCGCTGCGCCCGCCGGAACGCAGGTCAAACACGGTAGAGCCGAGCTTATCCAGCGCGTCCCGTATCTCGGGCTGAAAAATCACGACCAGCACGATAACGCCGAAGGACGCCACCGCGGACAGCAGCCAGTGCGCGGCGCGCAGATCCAGCCAGCCGGTCACCACGTACAGCACCACCACGGTCGCCAACCCGAAGAGCAGCTTACCCGCGCGCCGGACACTGACGAAGGAATATAAAAAATAAAACAGAACCGCCGAAGGAGGATATCCAATCCGTCCTTCCAGGTCATGGAGGACACGGGGTCCATATATTGGCGCGAAAAAATGCGCCAACCGACTCAAGTATTTCTGCCACAAGCCGCTCCTTTGTATGCATAAAGCAGGGGCACACGGTTTCCGCCGTGACGCCGTATCGCAATCGTCCCGACCTCTTACGAGCGTCAAACATCCCTATTATATCACATACTCAGGAGGAATGGCATCGTACTCCGCACCTTTTACAAAAAATTCACATCCGTCCGACAAGGTCTGACAGCCCCCGTCAGCCGTCGATCAGGCGGCTGACCGTCACGAAACGGTACCCCCGCTCCAAAAGTGCGGGAATGAGCCGGCGCAGAGCGGCGGGTGTCGGGCTGTCGTGACCGATATAATCGTGCATGAGGATGATATCGCCTGCCTGCACCGACTCCAGCACGTTGCGGGTGATGGTATCGGGCGGCGTGTGTGCCCAGTCGCGGGTGTCGATGTCCCAGAGGATCAGGCGGTACCCCTCCGCACGCGCCACGCGGCGCACCGTCGCGTTCATGGCTCCCTCCGGCGGGCGCAAAAGGTGCGGGCGGTACTCACCCAGCGACGCCAGCGCCTCCTCACAGCGCGACACCTGACTGCGCACGCCTGCTTCGTTCAGCTTTGTCAGCCGCCGGTGATCGTAGCTGTGGTTGCCGATCTCGTGCCCCTGCCGCCAGCACGGCTTCCGCCGCCTCCGGATAGTACAGCACATTCTCGCCGACCATGAAAAGGTCGCCGGCACACCGTACTCCGCCGATGGACAGGATCTCCTGCGTGTACGTCGGTGTGGGGGCCATCATCAAAGCTGAGGGCTATCTCCATGCGATCGTTTCGGCGGCGGTAGTATACGATATTGCCGTCATCGGCATCCGTCGGGGCGGTTGTGCGACCACGGCGGCGGTGTCCGCGACCGTCTGCACGACCGCCTGCCCATTCCGTACCGCCGGCGGCAGCCCCGCCGCCGGCAGGCGGGATCGGGGAACCTGTCGGGTCTCTGCTGACTGCCCGTCCGGCGCACCGTTCGTCTCATACAGCCACAGCGCCAGCACCGCGATTGCCAAAAGCAACAGTGCCGCCGCCAGCCAGATCACCTGTCCCGTCCGGCTCCGGGGGCAGGCGGATGCCCTGCCCCGCCTACCCATCCGTCCCCTCCGCATCGGATGCCGGAGCGTCCGGCTCCGGCACACCGGTCAGTTCATACAGCGTCCCGAAGCGGTATCCCTGCGCCCGTATCTCCGCGAGCAGTGCCGGAAGCACCTCTGCATTGGTCGCCGAGGTGGGGTGCAGCAGGATGACCGCGCCATTGTGGAGATTGTCGAGTATCTTCGCCTTGGCAGCCGCCGGGGAAGGCTGTCGGTCGTTGTCCCAGTCGGCATAGCCGAAGCTCCAGAACACCGTCCGGTAACCCTGTGCCATGACAGCCCGGAGCAGGGATTCGCTGAAGCGCCCCTCAGGCGGGCGGAAGAATTTCGCAGTCTCCACACCCGCCTCCCGGCAGGCGTCCTCCAGCCGCGTCAGTTCCGCCGCTATCTCATCGGCGCTCCACGAAGTCATATCCCGGTGCGCATACGAATGATTGCATACCGATGTCCCTCCGCCGCCATCCGGCGGATAAGGTCGGGATTCTGCCTCGCCGATTGCCCAGCACAAAGAACGCCCCCGCAGCATCCGCCTCCGCCAGCGCGTCCAGAACCCGCGCCACGCTTCCGTTCTCGTAGCCCGCATCAAATGTGAGGTAGACCACCTTGTCCGCACCGTCCGCCGCCGTATGCTCCGGGCGGTCGTCGATATAAAGCCTCCGCAGTCGCGGATGAAGGCAAACCGCCCGTCCGCGCGCGGTTGCATATGCCCCCGCACGTGGGCGCAGTACCAGTTGTGGTTTCCCCTGTCGCGCCCGTCCGCAGAGCCACGCCGCCGGACAGGCAGAGCGCCAGCAGAAGCGCCGCCGCCCGGAGCATCCGCGCGGCTTTCCAGTCCCCTGTGTTCCGTATCCTACGTGTAGCATGCATCGCACACCAACTCCTTTCGCTAAAGGACTCTTCCGCATACTCCGTCCCGCAGTTTTCGGCAGATCGCGGAAAGCCGCCGCCGATTCGCCGTGAGCGAAATTTTCAGAAGTCCCCGGGAAGTAGTGCGCCGCCGCGCAGGCACATTCTCATGCAAATTCCGGCACGGCGGGCAGTCTTCGGATAAAAACAATCCGCTTTCCGTTTCTACCGGAAAATCTGTGTGAATTTCCCTAAAGTTACCGGATTATTCATACATTTTTCACAAACAGGATGTATAATGTACGGGTTCTACCAAGCGCGGAATATACCGATATACCGCGCGCAACGTCCGGAGCGAAAGGAGGCAGGCTTGTGGCAGGCAACACATTCAAACGCATGGAGAAAAAATGACAGTCTCCACAGAGATGATACCCGCTCTGCAGGCGTGCATGGAGGAGTACATGACGCCGGATCCCTTCAATGTGGACGGGAAGCCATACATGATCTGCAACCTATACTTTGACGACGACGCGGATGACGTCATACGCACCTCGGTGTCGCTGCCATGGTACAAGGGAGAAGTTGCGTCTCAGAAGCTACGGCGTACCGGACGCGGACACGAAAGTGTTTCGAGCTGAAGAAGAAATGCGCCGGCGTCGGCACCAAGCGCCGCGCCAAGATTCCCCTACCGGGATGCGCTCGCCTACCTGGAGACCGGACAGCATCCGGAGGAACTGACATACATCGACGAGCAGGTACTGCGGGAGATCGACTACTACCGCGCCCACAACACAGTTTATCCGAAAATATACGTCAGCTACGTGCGGAATGCCTTTTTCGGGCGGGACGACCCGAGCTTCCGCGTGACCTTTGACAGCAACATTCGACCCGTCGGTACGATCTCGGATCTTGCGCTGGGGCGATACGGGGATCCTGCTCTGTCCCCCGGAAAAACTCTGATCGAGGTCAAGTTTTCCGGTGCGGTACCACTGTGGTTCTGCCGGATTATGAGTGATTTCGGGCTTTCCTTCCACACCTTCTCCAAGGTTGGAACCAATTTCGCTGTATTCCTACGAGCGTGCCCGTGAGGCACACCCGGAAGAAGAACACGTGCTGCGGCTGCTGCACTGACCGCGCACCGACAAGGAGTTAATGATCATGGATTACATTCTGAAAACCGTCGATATCAGCCCCATCACACTGGGGCGCGCACTGACTATCGTGGGCAGTTCTCGGGGCTTGCCGTGGCGCTGATGCTGGTATATATGTTCACGCATCGCCGCACGGGCTGGCGTCCCTCCATCGCCATGACCATGCTGATGCTTGGTCCCATCGTTTCTGTCATCGTACTGTGCATTGGCAGCAACATCGCCCGCGCCATCTCCATCGGCGGCGGTCTCGCGCTGGTGCGCTTCCGCAACACGGTAGAGGATCCGCGCGATCTTATCTACTTTTTCCTCTCGTTGGCATCCGGTATGGCTTGCGGCATCGGGTTCATCGGCTTCGGCGCACTGGCGGTCGGAGCTATCCTGCTCCTGCTTGTCATCCTGTCGCTGATCGGTCTGGATCGGCTCGGCGGCAAGGGCAAGCAGCTTCGCATCCTTGTTCCGGAATCCCTGGACTATACCGGCGTATTTGACAACGTGCTGAAAAGTACTGCCGCGGCTATCATCTGAACCGCATCCGCACCGAGGATTACGGCACGCTCGTGCGGTTGGACTACCGCATCGTCATGAAGGATGACAGGCAGGAAAAAGCAGTTCCTGGACGAGCTGCGGGTGCTCAACGGCAATCTGACCATCTCCATCGTTAGACGGCTGTCGAGGAGCAGTAACTGCTGCACCGGGTTCATGGTAAACGACCAAGCAACTCGTAATATTCACGAAAGAAAAAAGGTAATATGACATTAAAAAGCAAAAAGATTTTAAAATTCATCCCGATAATTCAGCTTATAACTGTATTTTTTTGGTTGAAATATTATTTAACCGCAAAAAAACCTTTGGTCTGATTTTTTTGCTAAAGCTTTGCTGAAGATTTTTGCCGTCTTATTGTTTATTCATATTCCAAGAATGATTTTGCACTTTGTTTTCGAGAATGACATTTTAGACAATGTTCTTTACTATGTTTCTCTGTATCCTACATTTTTGGCATCGCAGCAGTTGTAGTTGCTGACCAGTGCCAGCACGAAGAAAACTAAGATTTTCCAGCCGCACTTTCGGGTGCGGCTGTTTTTATTCGTCACCATTCAAAAACAATTTGTAAATAAAGGTATGGGGAGTGCGGTTGAAAAGCGGGAAGATCTATGCTATAATGAGATATCACAAGCTCGGACTTGGCGAACTGAAAACGAGGGGGTAGGCGCATGAATTACCAAGGCTATCATTTACCGTACCCGGATACAGCGGAATTGGAGTCGCAGGATTGTGCAAAGGAATTTGCGCAGTTTCGTATTTGTCAAAAATCGAAACCGGCAAGGCAGAGCCGTCGGAAGAGATTTTACAGTTGCTCATGGAGCGGCTGGATTTGAAATGTGACAAAAACAGAGCAGGAAGCCGCCGAACTCGCCAATCACGGCTGGGAGCTGCTGTTTGACGGTAGGCACGCAAAGCTGAACGAGCTGTTGCGGGGCAAGGAGAATGCTATCGGGCAGTCCCGGCGTGGCTGGATTTGGCGTTGCTTTCGTCCGAAGCGCCCCGGATGGCGCTCTTGAGCCCTGCATGGACACACGGCAGTTGGCATTGCAACGAATTTTGCAGGGACGGGCGGATGAGGCAGTGCGCCTCATGCCGAACGCATATACTTTCCTGTCGCTGGGCATTGCCGACTATAACACCGGCAACTATTCCGCCGCCGTGGACCGTTTGCAGACCGCCTATGACATGGCAGGCAGGGACGGCGCCGCAAGGATCATGCTGGATGCAAAGCTTTTTCCTCGGCAGTGCCTATTGCAATCGGCAGGATCTTCCCAATATGGAGCGTCACTACCAGGTCGGAAAGCGGCTGGCGGAGGATCTGCAAGACCAAAAAGCCCTGCAGGCTATCGCTACAACACGGCGTCGGCGTGGATTGAAACCGAACGCTATGAGGACGCATACGCATGGTTCTCGGAGCAGGAGCAACCCACTCTGCTGTCCCTGCACAAGCTGGCTATCTGCTGTGAAAAAGACCGGACGGCGGGAGGAAGCCCTTTGTGCCCTGAGCCGGGCTGAAGACATGGGTGTCAGCGAGCCGGAGCATTCCCTCGTGTTACAGCTTCTGCGGCTGGTGCGGTATCGGCTGGAACACCCTCGATTACCTTTCCCGCGATGAATACGGTTTGCTTCTTTCAGACAGCTTTGCGCGCATCCGGAACGAGCTGCCCTCCGGCTTTGCGATTTTCCACCTGCCTTGGATGCTGGAGTGGTATAAGGCGACAAGGCAATACAAAAAGCCTGCGAGCTGTTGGAAGAGTTTCCTGGAAAGTCCCTGTAAGCGGCATATAAGCCCGTTTTTCCGAAGCAACTTTCCCAAATACACGGACTTTCATTTACCTCACCGATGTGCTATACTATGTGCGGAGGTGAGATATATGAAAAACAGTAAAACTTTGGACGCGAAACTTCCGCTTGGTGATTTTGCATCTGCCATCGGTACATTGGGCGCAATCGCCGGCGGCTTTGCGCTGGCTTTCCTGGTGTTTGATGAAACCGGCAGCACACTGGCGTCCGCGCTGATCGTAGCGATCCAGCTTCTGCCGTACCTTTTGCTCCCTGTTTTGATTGCGCCGTTTATGGACAGGCTCCCCCGCAAATCGTTTTTGGTGGCGGGCGATGCCGCAAATGCGGTTTTGCTTGCCGGAATGGGTATATGGCTGCTGTTTTTGACTTTTCCTATGTGGGCTATCTGGCTGTTTCTTTGCTGTTGGCTTGCCTTGGCGCAGTAGACGAATTGGCGTTCACCAGCATTTATCCGGAGCTGATTCCGGAGGGTGCCGAGCAAAAAGGCTACGCCGTGTCCTCCATGCTCTATCCGGTTTTGAAGGTCATCATGACGCCGCTGGCAGCGATTCTGCTTGATACGCTCGGCGTTGCGTGGATCCTGATCGCGCAAAGCGGATTCTCACTGGCGGCGGCTGTCACGGAGAGCTTTATCCGTCTGGACGAAACCGAGCGCAAGCACCGTGAGCCATATTCGCTCAGGGCGTGGGGCAATGACATACGGGAAGCTGTGCAGTATTTGAAAAAGAGCGCGGTCTGCGCAGCATTTACGGTTATATGGCTGTTACCAACGGCGTTTCCAGCGGTTTTTCCCCTATTTTGGTCGCCTTTTCCGCACTTTTCGGGATTCACCGCGGCGATGTATTCCGCATTTTCCGTGGTGGAATTCGTCGGACGGTCAATCGGCAGCGCAATGCAATACCGAATCAGCATTCCCGAGAAAAAGAGATACGGCTTCACTTTTTTTGTCTATCAGATTTATGAAGCCATGGATATGTGCCTGCTCACGGCTTCCTTTATCCGCTTATGCTGGTCAACCGCGGGATATGCGGATTTCTGGGCAGTAACAGTGCCATTATGCGGAATGCCGCCGTGCAACGCTATATTCCGGAAAAACTGCGCTCACGCATCAATGCATTCAACGGAGTGATGTTAACCGCCGGCGCAAGCATTTTTCTCTTTGCTGATGGGATTTCTCGGAGAAATTGCCGACTATCGCCTATGTGTCACGATAGGCGGAACTGTTGCCATGCTTGCCTGCTGGCCCCGATTGGAGGCAGACGTGCCGATGTGCGAAAGGTATATGAAATAAGCGATTGCGATACAGAATGACACTTCTGTACCGTCTGTTCGGTGGCAGTCGCTCCGACTTGTCAAGGCACAAAACTTCCTGCCCGATAATATTTTTTTTCAGATTTTCTCCGGCAATGAAAAGCGCGCCCGCGATGCTTCGGAGGCATTACGCTCCGCAGCCTTGGATAACAGAGCTGCACTGCCAACATAAAAAGCAAAATATTTGAAAAAACTCTTGCGTTTTCTCCGAAGTTGTGGTATAATACAGGCTGTTGTCTTATGATTGCAGGCGTGTCATGACCTGACAATTTTGAAACCACAGTAAGGAGGTGTCAAGTATGGCAAAGTGCAGTATCTGCGGAAAGGGTGTAGTGTACGGGCAGAATGTGTCCCATTCCAACCGGAAGACCAATCGTACCTGGAAGCCCAATATTCGTAAGGTAAAGGCGATCGTGGACGGTACTCCGAAGACCGTGGCGGTTTGCTCTCGCTGCCTGCGCTCCGGAAAGGTCACGCGCGCGTAATCTTTACCCGGCGTGCTTTTTCCTGCAGAAACCGGCACCCGTTCCGCAATGTGCGGCGGTGCCGGTTTCTTTTCTTTGCCGTTCTTATCTTATCGGTTCCCTTCCCGGTGCCCCGGACTGCAGCTGCATTCAAGCCTCCCGCCGACCTGCACAGCTTCCTTTTCCAGCATCGCAGCATAGTGCAAAAGCTCCTTGCGCGAGGATACATTCAGCGTCTCGTAAATGTGCTTGTTGTGGTATTTCAGCGTGTTTTCGCTGATGCAGAGGACGTCACGGATTTCCTTGCCGTTCCTGCCGCCCAGGTACAGGTCGAAAATCTCCCGCTCCCTCGGCGTCAGCTTGCAGAGATTGCTGTAAATGAGCATACCCTTCCGGATCAACCTCCTGCGCAGAGGATGAAGTCAGCCGGGTGATCTGCGTTTGGCACGCACGTATTCTTCCTGAATACGTGTTTTTTTTTTGTATCCTGGAAAGCTCCTCGTTTGCCTCCTTCATCTCAACTTGAGTCCGTCGATGACCGATTGCTTGTTTCTGTCCTTCTCGGCAAGAAAAGCAAGCAGGTCATCTATCTCAACAGGCGCGCCGCGATGGGCACGTTGCTCGTCCCTTTTCAGCTGCTCCAGGGACTTCAGCACGGGGGCAAGATAGCTCCTGCTGAAAAAGACGCAGAAAGCGATGGACAGTGCCGTAAGCAGGGCGATCAACAGCAGGTTCTTGACAATGGTGTCCATTGCCGCGCTGTCGTAGTCGCTTTTGTTTGTCATGGCGAACGTCGCAAAGCTCCCGCCCGTGCGTGCGTCATTGTAGGAGCGCTTCATGCCGAGATAGGTGTTGTCTTCGCCCGTCAGTTTCAGGATCCCGTCGCCGAAATCCGAGACGGCAAAGCACGCCCGCCGGGCGCACGGTAATACCCGTCATCCGCGCCGCAGGAGAAAACGAGGGGTGATACTGTCGCCGTCCATGTGGCTGTCGTCGTCATACGTCAAGAAGCCCCCGTGAAATGCGAAAGCTTGGTGGTCTGGCTGTGCAGACGCGCAAAGCAACTCTCGGACACCTCAAAGCCGCATACACCGAGGTGTTCTTTCCCGTCACTGCCCGTATGGGAGCATGAGCAGCATCGCCTTCTCGGACATCCGGGCAGGGTAAATATCTCGGTGAAGCGGTAGGTGTGCGCCGGCATCCGGGCGGGATCGCTGTGACTGTGACTGCGACTGTCGTCCCAGCCCCGGATGACGTTCCGTTGCGCTTCCAGCCGCCACTTCCGGTGCGGCATGATGCCGTGCGCCTTACCGACAGAGGGTATCCGCGATAAAGGATTATTTCGCGGCGGTCGGCTTCGTAGCCGTTCACCTGCAGGTACAGCCCGCTGCGCGTCGGCTCGGCGGCGTTCTTACCTGCCGTGGCGTTGAGCAGGACAAATGCGCCCGAGCACTCCGCCTGCAAAAGATACTGCCGGAGCGGTTCGATGATGCGCTCCTGCAGGTCGGCAAGCCGTGCGCCGTCCGACAGCTCGTCAGGAAATGCCTGCGTCCGCGAGGTAGGCTTCGATCAGCGTTGCGGCGTCCCCGGACAGGTACGCGCCGACCGTAATCGCTGTTCCGGTGTGAAAGCAACTGCTGCTCAAAGCTCATCGCCTGCATATCCAGCCGCTCCGCGAGCGTGTCCTTCGGCGTTTTGAACCGATCGAACAGCGACAGGCAGGAGGCAAGCAGGACAAGGATCAGAATAACGGGGACAAGCATATACAGAAACAGCTTTGTCTTCATGCTTCGCCGCGGCAGGCGGAAGGAAAGTCTGTTCAAGCCGATCCCCCCTTTATTTCGCCGTGCGGAAAAGCTCCCACAGCTCCGCGGCAAGCGCGGCGGCGCTCTCCCGCCCTGTATCCGCACCGGGAAAGCAGACTGCACCTTGCGGATCTCGGCATACAGCCCGTTCACCCTGCCGTAGTAGCCCGCATAGGACGGCTCGCGCAGGAGCGTGTACCCGCTTTTGACCGTATTCAGCACGGTGTAGAGACTGCGGTAGCCGTCATCGCGGAAGGTGTACGTGTCAAGCCCGGCGTACGCATCGGCGGTCACGGGCATATAGCCCGTCTCGGCGGCGAAATCCAGATTTCGCCCGCCCTCCGTGAGCCAGTGGGCAAAGACGGAAGCCGCCTCGGCTTTCCCTCTCATCGGACTTCACCGCGCAAAGCCCCACGCCCGCCTGCGTGTCCACCCGGCGTGCGCTGTCCACATACGGCATGGGGCAAACCCGGAGCCTCATCGGCTCGGAGGTGTTGTCCGGATAGGTCACGGTGTCGTTATAGTACAGGATGCCAGCCGACGAACCCATGCCGGCGGGTGTCTCGCCCGTCATCACCTGCGTGTTGGAATACTGGTCGGCAACCACGATATGCCCCTTGGCGATAGCCTCGGCAAAGCGCAGGTACGCCGCCTTCAGGGAAGCATCCGAGAAGTCATACCAGCCGTCCCTGTAGAAGGCGGAGGCGTCCGCGCCCGCCGACACGGCGTACAGCTCCACCGCGCGGAGCAGATAGTCAAAAGGGCGCAGAAGGGCTTTCCGCCGGAGTATGTATAGTATTTCTCCGCCGCGGAAAAGAACCCGTCCCATGTGTTCGGAGGCTCTCTGGGTTACGCCGGTCGCCGCGGAAAAAGCGGTCAAATTCGCCGCCGCTGAGGTACAGCACGTGCGTGGATTTGGACACGGGCAGTACCGCGAGCCGCCCGTCCACCATGCCGTCGGCAAGGAAATCGGGAACAAAGGCGGCGGTCTCCGCCCCGGTGAAATAGTCGTTCCAGTCCAGCAGCCTGTCCACGCCGAACCCTGCCGCATCGTTGTTGTGGCAGAAGAACAGATCCGGGAGCGGCACCGCGCCCGGCGTGCCGTCCTGCGCCTCGGCAAGGCGGTCGCTTATTTTGGCGGCGACGGTTATCAGCGTGGTGCGGATGACGACGCCGCGCTCCATGCCCACGGTGGAATTGAATCTGTCGATCAGCCTGTTCATGGGCGAGTCGGCTTGCTCGCCGTAGGTGTGCCACAGCGTCAGCACAACGGGATCATGCGGATCAAGCAGGGGCTGCTCCCGACAGCCGGAAAGGCAGGACAGAGCAAAGATCGCGGCGAGCAGGACGGCAAGCACTTTCTTCATTTCGGACGCCTCCTTTGGGACAGCACGTTGTGGTTTTTTGGCTTCTCCCACCTTTTTTTGAAAAAAGGGTGGGAGAAAGAAAAATTTTTGAGTTTTTCCCACCCTTTTGCTCAAAAAGTGTGGGGACAAATCCGTAAAAATAAGTATAATGTACGTGTAGATCCCCCTGCCGGAGCGAGGGCGGATCGACTTTTCCTACGGTACCCGATTCCCATTATAGCACAGAGCCGGGAATAAAGCAAGAGCAAAAGCGGCGGGAACCGGATTTTTTTACCCCCCGAAAACCGAAAAAAAAGGAGGGACGCGGCACAGATGGAGAGCAGGACGACGGCGAAGTATCAGGTCATCCAGGACGCGGGCGGCTGGCGCTTCCGCTTTTACTGCGATGCATCCGGCGCACTGGGATGCGCCACGGAGGTATATCGCGGCGAAAGACCGGAGGACGCGCTGGCGGCGGCATGGGAAAGCGAGGGCAGGCGGCAGTTCAACCGGTGCGGCAGATGCGGCAGGTGGGTGATCAACGCGATGTACAACGTGGACAGCCTGCAATGCGTGGACTGTGCGCCGTGGACAGCCCGGATTGCTTTCTGCCCCGCCTGCGGGGCGAAAACGCGGAAGGACGACGCGGTCTGCTCCGCCTGCGGCGCGGACCTGCGGGGAGAGGGGGGAGCGGCGGATGCATGAGGCGGTACTGCAGGAGGACGACCGCGCAAGGCTCGGCTTCGGTGAGACGTGCATGAAGCAGCTGCGCGTCTGCCCGGAATGCGGGCAGCTCGCCGCACCGGGTGAGCCGCGGTGCCGCGGCTGTCACGCTCCCCTGCCGGACAGGACGCTCTATGAGCTGTACCTTTCCCGGCACACCGTGTGTCCGGGATGCCGCACGGTCGCAAAGCCGGGCGCGCGCTACTGCCATGTCTGCGGCAGGAGGCTGCCGGCGGACAAACCCAACCCAACAACAGAAAAAGGAGAGAACACAACATGAACAGAACGCAAAGTACGCTACGGAAAACGCTGGCTCTGCTCCTGACGCTGGTCATGCTGCTGGGCGTCATGCCGTTTGCGGAGCTTGGCACGGTGATGATCCGGGCGCAGGCGGCGGACGCGGGCGAGCCTGCCGCGAGCGTGGCGGCAGCAGGCAGTGCCGCCATAGCAGCCACCCCGCGCAGAGCGGCGGCGGCAGAGCCGACATGGGTCGAAGTCGGCAGAGAGAGAAAGCACGAGGATCGCATGAAAAAGCTGATCAATCTGCTGACCTCTCCCACGAATACTACATAAAGCTCGTGGGCAATATCGACATTTCCGACAAAAACGACCTGCCCATATGGGGCAAGACGCGCGGCATTCAGATAAAGGGCGTCAAGCACCTGGATATGAACGGCTACAATATCTCCTATGAGCACACCGGTGTGGGATATTCGAAAAAATTTGTATATAAGGACGCTGTCAACGACAATGCGGAGTATCTCTACTATCTCGATGACGGTGACGGAGGACGCGAGCTTCTATCTCTATAATTCCACCGGCAAAAACGGAAAGATATTCTTCGGTCAGCCGATGTATGTATCGGAAATGCCCTACCGCAATATCATATCCGTAAAGGGACGCTTTTACGATGTACGGCGGCGAGATAAGCACCGGTGCTTCAAAGAAGCTGTACTACACCGACGTAAGAACGGTTAATTACTATGGTGAGGATAAACATACCTTCTCGTATACCGGAAATCTGCGCCTGCAGCTTCAGGGAAGCGGAGTCACGGTTGAGGACGGCGGCTATTTTGAGCTGAACGGCGGCGACGTCTACGGCAGAGGACCGCATTTTGCCGCCATCGAGGGCAGACGCGGCTCCACCGTTGTAATAAACGACGGATATATCGAGGGTGCCGGCGGCGCCGACGTTTATTCCGGCGGATATAAGAGAAGAGCATGGGAAGGATGGAGAACTTTGCGCAGGGCAGACGCTCGGAGCACGGCAAGCTCACTGTCAACGGCGGCAGATTCAAAGCGCGCGTCATAGACGTGGAATTGGTTCATCATGAACATCCAGATGATAAATACGGCGCTTACAAAAATATGAAGCCCGGCAAAGTCTACGTCATTGTTGACAATCGCAATCCCGACACCTATTTTGACATGGACTGGTTCATCGAAGACGACGTTGTCTATTATAGTGGAGTAAAAAGTGACCCCGCGAACCGACGGCGTATCGAAACCGAGCAAGAGAATCACGCTGGAGAGCGCTCCCGGCTATGACACGACGTACTATCATCCCAACGACGCGTTTGTCATCAACGTAGGCTATCAGTCCTACTGGGGCAAGTACGCAAGCGCTTTGGAAAACGATTACAACCCGAACAGCTGGTGTCGCCTGTTCTATATGTTCTATCTCTATAAGGTCGGCGAAAGCACGCCTATCGCCGAATATTACAGCGAAAAGCCGCGGCTCAACCTCCGCGACCTGCGCGACTCCAAGACAAACGCATGGCCGAGATATGAGATAGGCGCGAAATACTACATCCGCGTGCTGGTGTCCGAGGCATGGAACAACCGGTACCACACGGTATATGAGGGCATTCAGGACTGGTACTTCACGGCGACGGACTTTGAATCGCGTAGGTGGACTTTGATTACAAGGTGACCATCTCCGACAAGCCCACGACAGGCGGGCACACGGTCATAATGTCGCCCTCACGGACGAATGCGTCAAGAGCATCAAGGATATGGGCTATTCCGACAGGGTAAGAGTCTCCTATGCATACAGGTACTACGAGGGCACGAACTCAAGCACCAAGCCCGTAAACTACTGGCTCTCCAACGAATTCAGGATGGACGGCACAACGCCCCTATTCGATAATCACGGGGAAAACGGGGTACCGCTTTTCCTTAAGGTGACGCTGACCTTCCGCGAGAGCAACAACCTGAACGCAAAGACCATCGCAACCTTTGAAAAGGAATGCAGGGTGTTCTCGTCCGGCGAGATCAAATATACGGTTCAAACAAGGGCGGAAGCGTCCCCGGCTACAAATGGAAGAGTCAGGGCGAGGGAAGCACGAAATTGGAATACGGACAGAAGATATGGCTCAATCACGGACTGCAGGATTATCTGGACGACGGCGGCTGGCTCGACCCCTATGACAACACCCCGATAGATCAGTATGACATCATCCTGGCAGTATCTCGACGGAAACACATGGGCAAACGTCACCTACGGCGACACGCGCTTCTCGATTGAGGACGTAAAAGTCAAGGAGGAGGGCAGAACCTATCAGCGCCTGCTCTGCACCGACCGGAACGGCATTTACCGCTACGGCGTGAAATACCCTCGCCGGACGGAAAGGGACATCAGTACTACTGGTCTACCTGCTTCTTCAATGTCGAAGGCGTGGACTATGCCGCGCCCGCACGGTGACGATATCCTCAAGTGCCTCGGAAGCCGAATACGGCAAGGGCACTACAATCCGCGCGAGCCGCAATGAGCGCATCGCCGACTGGGGCGGCTTCAGAAGATATCGCCTTGACGTCATCGAAGCACCCGCCAATTATCGCGGCTTTGACATAGGTCCGACGAGCAGCAGCCTCCGGACAGCGAAACCGGCGTATGGAACCTTGACGAATACTTCAACAAGGCAACGGCGGAAAACATGATTCCCGGAGAGTATGTGTTCCGCGTGGTGGCAATCGGCTACGTCAGCGGCGTGAAATACGAGGTCTATTCCAACACCGTAACGGTGAAATACGAAAAGCACGCAACCGGATACAGAATTATCTACAGGGTACGGACATTACGATAACAAAAGGACGAAAGCGTAGTCGGCACTTTCAACATGGGCCTTTTGACACGCTCCCTCGATATAGCCTTTGTTCCGAAGGACGCAACGTATGCAAGGACCACCACTAGCGGATGGAAGAGCTCCAATCCCGAGGTCGCAACGGTTGACGAATACGGTTATGTAACGTCACATTCTCCCGGCACGGCGCGCATCACCTATTATGCACGCTGGGACAAGGATGATTCGTGGCACGAATGCCATGTCGACGTTATCGTGCCGATTTATGAATTCAAGATACAGACGCCCGACCTTGCCGACCACATCGGCGAAAAAGTTTGTCGATGTTCTGCCCGTCGTCACGGCAGTACGAAGCTACAACGGCGAATGGGTGACAGGCGAGAAAGCGAGAGAGCGCCTGACGGTGGAAACGCTCAAGATTTCCTCGCAGTTCAAAACCTATTATGAGCATGTAGGGGAGAGCGTGATCGCATATAACGACGCGCCGGAGATAACCTATATGTTCAAGCCCACGGAGGGCAACACCTTCTGTCTCCGCCACGTAATGTACAATTATTATCTCCCGGATATCGACACGGTCGGCTGTAACGGCTTTGACAACAGTCGAGCGTGTACGAGCTGAGCAAATTCGGCGCGACATATCCGAGCTCCTACGGCGTTTACGGCTACAATCCGGACACGACCAGCAACCCATGGAACGCATATCTGCTTCTCGACGCGGTATGCAGACTTCCTCTATGAACCCGGCACAACCTATATCGACACGCTCGAAATCACGACAAACGAAACCGTATGCGGGCGACAACCGCGTATGGAACTTCAGCAACGGCTACTATCAGTTCATGGACCTCAAGTACGGCGGCATTGAAAACATAACGGATATTGATCTTGTCTGGAGCTATGCCTCAAGCTGAACGAAACCATAAACGGCTCCGGCGTGCCCTATGAGGACGCATCCTCCGAGCAGCACAGCACGGGCGCACTTGAATATACGGACTGCTTTGTCTCCGATGAGAACGGCATGCTTCCTCCCACAAAGAAATACGAAGGCGGACTGTACATGCACAAGCTTGCCTTCAATATCGGCTCCTTCGGCGAAGCTGAAAGCAAATTCAGGCTCGCGCCGGACGTGAAGGTTTATGTCAACGGTCACTATATGCCGTTTGCAAAGCTCACCGACAGTTACGGTCGCTCCCGCATTGACGTGGAGTATTACTTCTCCGTCGGCGAGCCGGAGCCTTACGGCGGCGCGGACGACAAGCACCTGATGCTCGTGGGTCCGCAGGAGTACGTCCGCACGGGCAAGCCGATGCCGGATCTCTACGATTTCACCGTTGTGTGGAAGGATAAGCTCGACGATGCCGGAAGAAACGTCGAAACAAAGCTGTCGGTCACCGGGATCCAGTGGTTCATCGACCGCAACGGCAACGGAATGTTCGATGCGGGCGAGGATACGGGCATCTTCGACGCCAAGGGCAACGCGCTTCCCAACACGGTGTACTCCGGACTTGTCACGCTGACGGCGGAGGACAATGCAAACGTCCGCTTCGCCGAGCCCTGCCGCCTCTATGTCGGCAAGGACACCTATGTGACCATCAGCGAGAACAGCCTCACGGCGGTATTCACGCTGGGTGCGGACTATTACGAGCTGCACACCGGCATGATCCTGCCGACCGGCGGCGCGACAGGCAGCTTCAAGATGTTCACCCTGCGCCCCGATGCCGCGCTGAACGGCATCTCCATCGCGGATGAGCATATCGAGAAGGAGGACGGAACCGTCCTCTCCGCCAGTCAGCCGCTGAACGAGGGCACGACTTACTACTACTGCATCACCTATCAGTACGAGCCGCGGTTCCTCCTTGCGTCACTCCACACCGACCTCCCGCAGAACGCCCGCGTGGTGATAGACGGCATAGAGCTGGGCGCGGACGCGTGGGAGCTGGCGACCAAGACAGTCGGCGATAAGGTCTACTATACCGGCTTCAAGGTACGCATCCCGTGCTGGACCTCGGGAACCGGCAGGAGCGTATCGGGCAGAATCACGACCTTCCCTGGACGACACCGACAGCGTGACCGTGACGCTCACCCGCAAGGGCGACAGCAAGCCGTCCTACTCCAAGGTGATCTACGGCAACAGCGCAACCTATACGTTTGACAGCGTGGCAGAGGGAACCTATATCATGACGGTTTCAAGAAGAACCACGTTGTCCGTTCGGAAACGATCACCGTTGGCTCCACCTCGGTCACGAAGAACATGAAGGTTCACGTCATCGGCGACATCAACGGCGACGGCAAGGTGACCACGCTGGACTACATGAAGGTCAACGCCTACATCAAGGGCACGGTCACACTCACGGAGTACGAACTGAAATGCGCTGACGTCATCGGCACGGACGGCAAGGTCACCACAGCCGACGCGATGCGTATCAACGCGCACGTCAAGGGCACAAAGCATCTCTGGTAAAACGGCACCCCTGCCGCCGCCCTGCGCGGAACAGGGCGGCGGCGCAGAAAACGCTTCCGCAGACAACCATACTACGCTAACAGCCACAGGCTGACAGCTAATAGGAGAAGATTGTCTATGAACCAAAAAAATAACATCTATATTACTGTGCCTTGTCATGATTCTTTCCATGATGACGGTTGCAGTACCCGTGTATGCCGCGCCAGTCGCGTCCACTGCGCTGACTGTTTCGGCGGACAAAACGACCGCTTCCCCGGTGATACCATAACCTATACCATCACAATGGGAGCTGTTTCCGACCTCGGATCAATCCAGATGGTACTGGATATTCCGGCGGGACTGACTTATGTCTCAGGCTCCGGCGCGCTGGCTCCGGGGCTTAAGGCGAAGCTCGGCTTTTGACGACATTTCCTTCACGGAGAATGCCGCGACCGGGCGGTGCATCATCAACGGCGCCGCCTCCGCCGCGGACTACGCGAGCACGGCGGACACCGTGATAGCGACCTTCCGCTGCACCGTCAACGCAGATGCAACAGGCGTGCAGGAGCTGGGACTGACGGAGCTTGAATTTGTCTCCTGCCGACCTTTGAGGAGATCACCTCCAACTTCTCTGTCGTCAAGGCAGCCGTTACGGTCAGCGGCGCGACGCCGCCCGTGACTGCCTTCACCGTCAGCTTTGCCGCCAACGGCGGGACGGGGACGATGGCGGACGTCACCGATGTCCCCGCGGGCGCATATACGCTCCCCGCGTGCAAGTTTATGCCTCCGGATAGCAAGAGATTTATCGGCTGGGCAACCACGGCAAGCGGGACTGCCACCGCGGCAGGCGGAACAATTACCGTATCGGATAATGTAACACTGTACGCGATCCTGGGAAGAGATTCCCACAACGCATCCGGAAAAGCCGGCGGTAAGCGTAACCGGCACCTACACCTACAGCGGCTCGCGCCAGACTGTGACCGTCGCAGGCTTCGACAGCGCGACGATGCAGATCTCCGGCAACACCGGAACAAATGCGGGCAAGTATACCGCAAGCATCACCTCAAGAGCGGACGCTGGGCAGACGGCACAAGTGCGCCGGTGACGGTCGAATGGACGATACAGCGCAAAGCGATCACGCCGACTATCCGCGTAAGCGGCACATACACCTATACGGGTACGCCGGTCATACCGACCTTTACCGTAGAGGATGGCGGCAAGGTGCTTTCTCTGCCGAGTACAGCCGAGCATCACCGACAATGACGCGATCGGAACGGGCAGAATAACCGTCTCCGACAAAGCGGGCGGAAACTACGAGATCGCAACGACCTCGCAGACCTTTGATATCGGCGCGCCCACACCTCCTCCCACGGTCTACACCTCGACTGAGATAAAGATAACGGCGGATAAGACCACCGCAGCGGCTGGCGATGTGATTACCTTCACCATCACGATGGGTGCCCGTTTCCGACCTCGGCTCGATCCGATGAGGCTGAAGCTTCCGGCTGGGCTGACCGTGGTACCCGGTTCCTGCGTGCTGGATGCGGGGTTGCAGGCAACACTCGGCTTTGACGATATTTCCTTTGCAGAGCCTGCGGGCGGAGATCCCGTCATCACCGGTATTGCGTCCGCAACGGATTACAGGAGCGATACGGACACCGTGATTGCCACCTTCCGGTGCAAAGTAAAGGCAGGCGTCGCGGGTGAGCTGAAAGCGGAGCTGAAGGATCTCGAATTCTTCTCCGTCGACTTCACCGAACGCACCGAGCGCTTCAGCGTGCTCCCGGCAACCGTGACCGTTGCCGCAACACCTCTTACCGAGGCGCTTGTTCCCGTCACCGACCTGACGGGCAAAGTCTATACAGGCGCGGTACAGGAACCTGCCTTCGGCGGTGCGCTTGTGCGCGGCACCGATTATGATGTGGCCTACACACGCTCGGGGCAGCCGGAATCGGCAGTCTTGACGGAGGGAAGCCCTTAGGGCGCCGGCGTGTATACCGTGACCGTAGCGGGCAAGGGCGGGTATTCCGGCAGCTTCACAAAGGAACTGACGATAGGCAAAGCAGATCCGGCATACACGCTTCCTGTGGGGATTACGGGCGATAAGGGCAAGGCGCTCTCAACCAGTACGGCACTCCCGGCAGGCTGGAGCTGGATGGACGGCACGGAGATCATGGGTGTCGAGGGAGCACACGCCTTCAAGGCGAGATTTACCCCCGTCCGATACGGCAAACTACAATACGATTGAGAATATCGACGTAACAGTTACGGTCGCGGAGCACGTCCACGCAGACGCCAACCATGACCATATATGCGATGTCTGCCACGCTGTGATAAGTTCGTGTACAGATGCCGATCACGATCATAAGTGTGATGTATGCGGCAAAACCCTGAGCGAGTGCGCGGACGAAAACAAGGATCACAAATGTGACCTCTGCGGCAAAACACTAAGCGAGTGTGCGGACGAAAACAAAGATCACAAGTGTGACCTCTGCGGCAAGACGCTGAGTGAATGTGCCGACAACAACAAGGATCACAAGTGTGATCTCTGCGGCAAGACGCTGAGTGAGTGCGCTGACAACAACAAAGATCACAAATGTGACCTGTGTGGCAAGACACTGAGCGAGTGCGCGGACGAAAACAAGGATCACAAATGTGACCTCTGCGGCAAAACCCTAAGCGAGTGTGCGGACGAAAACAAAGATCACAAGTGTGACCTCTGCGGCAAGACGCTGAGTGAATGTGCCGACAACAACAAGGATCACAAGTGTGATCTCTGCGGCAAGACGCTGAGTGAGTGCGCTGACAACAACAAAGATCACAAGTGTGACCTCTGCGGCAAGACGCTGAGTGAGTGCGCTGACAACAACAAAGATCACAAGTGTGACCTCTGCGGCAAAACACTAAGCGAGTGTACCGACAACAACAAGGATCACAAGTGCGATCTGTGCGGCAAGACGCTGAGTGAGTGCGCTGACAACAACAAAGATCACAAGTGTGACCTCTGCGGCAAAACACTAAGCGAGTGTACCGACAACAACAAAGGATCACAAGTGCGATCTGTGCGGCAAGACGCTGAGTGAGTGTGCAGACGACAACAAGGATCACAAGTGTGACCTGTGCGGCAAGACTTTGAGCGAATGTGCGGACGAAAACAAGGATCACAAGTGCGACCTGTGCGGTAAAACTCTCAGCGAGTGCGCGGACAACAACAAAGGATCACAAGTGTGACCTGTGCGGCAAGACTTTGAGCGAGTGCGCCGACGAAAACAAGGATCACAAGTGCGACCTGTGCGGCAAGACGCTGAGCGAGTGCGCTGACAACAACAAGGATCACAAGTGTGACCTGTGCGGCAAGACGCTGAGCGAGTGCGCTGACAACAACAAGGATCACAAGTGTGACCTTTGCGGAAAGACTTTGAGCGAATGTGCAGACAACAACAACAAGGATCACAAGTGTGACCTGTGGCAAGACGTTGAGCGAATGCGCGGACGACAACAAAGATCACAAGTGTGACCTGTGCGGCAAGACGCTGAGTGAGTGTGCAGACGACAACAAGGATCACAAGTGTGACCTGTGCGGCAAGACTTTGAGCGAATGTGCAGACGACAACAAGGATCTACAAGTGCGACCTGTGCGGCAAGACGCTGAGCGAGTGCGCTGACAACAACAAGGATCACAAGTGTGATCTCTCTGCGGCAAGACGCTGAGCGATGTGCAGACGACAACAAGGATCACAAGTGTGACCTCTGCGGAAAAACTTTGAGCGAATGTGCAGACGACAACAAGGATCACAAGTGCGACCTCTGCGGCAAGACGCTGAGTGAGTGCGCTGACAACAACAAGGATCACAAGTGCGACCTCTGTGGTAAAACCCCTGAGTGAGTGCGCTGACAACAACAAGGATCACAAGTGCGACCTCTGTGGTAAAACCCACGAGTGAGTGCGCGGACGAAAACAAGGATCACAAATGTGACCTTTGCGGAAAGACTTTGAGCGAGTGTGCGGACAACAACAAGGATCACAAGTGTGACTTGTGCGGCAAGACTCGAAAGTGAGTGTGCCGACAACAACAAGGATCACAAGTGTGATCTGTGCGGCAAGACGCTGAGTGAGTGCGCGGACAACAACAAGGATCACAAGTGTGACCTCTGCGGCAAGACGCTGAGCGAGATGTGCAGACGACAACAAGGATCACAAGTGCGACCTGTGCGGCAAGACGCTGAGCGAGTGCGCCGACAACAACAAAGGATCACAAGTGTGACCTGTGCGGCAAGACGCTGAGCGAGTGCGCTGACAACAACAAGGATCACAAGTGTGACCTGTGCGGCAAGACGCTGAGCGAGTGCGCTGACAACAACAAGGATCACAAGTGTGACCTTTGCGGAAAGACTTTGAGCGAATGTGCAGACAACAACAAAGGATCACAAGTGCGATCTTTTGCGGCAAGACGCTGAGCGAGTGCGCCGACAACAATAAGGATCACAAGTGCGACCTCTGTGGTAAAACCCTGAGTGAGTGCGCGGACGAAAACAAGGATCACAAATGTGACCTTTGCGGAAAGACTTTGAGCGAGTGTGCGGACAACAACAAGGATCACAAGTGTGACTTGTGCGGCAAGACTCGAGTGAGTGTGCCGACAACAACAAGGATCACAAGTGCGATCTTTGCGGCAAGACTTTGAGCGAGTGCGCCGACAACAATAAGGATCACAAGTGTGACCTCTGCGGCAAGACGCTGAGCGAATGCGCGGACGACAACAAAGATCACAAGTGCGATCTGTGCGGCACAACCTTGAGCGAATGTGCAGACGACAACAAGGATCCAAGTGTGACCTGTGCGGCAAAACCCTGAGCGAGTGTGCGGATGAAAACAAAGGATCCAAGTGTGACCTGTGCGGTAAGACGCTGAGCGAGTGCGCGGACGACAACAAGGATCACAAGTGTGATGTTTGCGGGAAGCAACTGACCGATCACACGGGCGGCACGGCGACCTGCAAAGAAAAAGCGGTCTGTGCAGTATGCGGTCAGGCGTATGGAGAGCTTACTGCTCATACATACAAGACCGAATGGACAAGGACGGCGAGCAGCATTGGCACGAGTGCGCTGTTTGTAAAGACAGGCGCGACGGAACGGCTCACACCTTCGAGTGGAAAACCGACAGGGAAGCAACTGTGACCGAGAAGGGCGCCAAGCATGAGGAATGCACGGTCTGCGGCTATCAGAAGCCTGCTGTTACCATCGATAAGCTCGCTCCCACTATCACGGAAGGGGAAAACAGCAGGTGGAACAAAGGGCAGCGAAAAACGGACTGACATTCCGGTCCAATGCGGCATATGCCGACTTCGTAGAGGTCCTCGTCGACGGCAATGTGATCTCCTCCGACAACTACGCTAAGCGCGAGGGCAGTATCATCATCGAGCTGAAAGCAGGTTACCTCGGGACACTTTCCGAGGGTGAGCACACCATCACCATCCGATCCGGAAGCGGCGATGCAACGATCAGCTTCCATGTCGGAGCGCAGATTGCATCTCCTTCGACAGGCACCGCATGTGTGTGGGCCGGATAATCCTTGGAATCATTGCGCTCGGTGCCGGTGCCATGGCTGTCGTGCTCGTGACCCGTAAGAGAAACGCGACATAAGGCAACATTCAAGAAGCCCCCGCTGGCGCGGGGCTTCTTTGGGTGACTTTGCCGGCGCCATCCGGTGAAATTTCGGAAATCCCTCTTGACGCAGGGATGGATTTGTTGTATAATATACTCTGTGTTGGAGTGCCTACCGGTCACGTGTCTGTGACAGGTGGCATCCGCAAGTGACGCGCGGCTTGTGCCGTGTGGGAACGAGGTGCGATACATGGGGAACGGAAAACCGGAGAAAGGGACGCTGTATACCGGCAACGGCGACAAGGGACTGACCTCCCTTCTGCCCGGCTCTCAGGTGTCCAAAGCAGACGAACGGGTCGCCGCTATCGGCGGTGCCGAGGAGGCCGTGGCGGCGCTGGGACTGGTGCGTTGCGTGACAGTATGCCCGGATTTTGCAGGCAAGCTCGTCCGGGTACAGACGACGCCCGCACGCTGGCGGCAGGGCTGGCGGACCCCCGGAGCGGAAAATTCGTGTTTTCCTCTGAGGAAATCGCCTTTCTCGGAATCTGATACGGATCGCATGGTCGGCGTACTGACTGACAAGCGCGGGAGCGATTGGCAGGGCGCCCTGCCCGGTGGCTGTGAGCAGTCCGCACGGCTGGATGCGGCGCGTTCAACGGTGCGGCGGGCGGAACGCGCGCTGATCGCCATGGACAGGCGCTATGCCGTCCCCGGTGCCTTCAAGGTGTACATGAACCGACTGGGCGACTGGTTTGCTTGCCGCCGCCCGGTATGCGGATTGGCTGAGCGAGGAGGAGAAGGACAAGGCGGCACGTGAACCGGTTGCGGCAGAGACCGCTCCGGCAGCAGCGGTTGTACCTGCCCCGGCGGATGCCGTCCCGGTTGATCCAACAGTTGAGAACGTACTGAAAGCCGTGCTGGCGCGTGTCGGCGGCGGCTCTGTGCTGGATCGGAGCGGGCTACCCGGCTGATCGCGGCGGTGGAGCGCAAGGCGCTTTCGGAAGGAAAGCAGGCTGTCATCGCGGTGGCGAATGCGCAAGGCAATCCGGTTGCGGTGCACGTTATGGACGGCGCGTTCCTCGTCAGCTATGAGGTGGCGGTACGCAAGGCATATACGGCGGTGGCTGTCAAAATGCCGACTGCCGAGCTGGCAAGACTGGTTCAGCCCGGCGGAACGTTTTACGGCTTGCAGAATCTGGATCGCATCGTGACTTTCGGCGGGGGCGTGCCCCTGTATGAGAACGGCGTTCTGATCGGCGGGTTGGGCGTCAGCGGCGGAACCAGCGAGGAGGATCACGCGCTTGCCGTCTGGGGCGGCAAACCTCGCACATACTTAAAGGCAGCACCACACAATGCGCGATCAATACCTTGGCGGCGCATCTGCGCCACCATCGTTGTGCGGCATTGCCGCAGCCTGCCCCCCGCCCATGCGGGGTTCTACATATAAAAAAAGAAAAATCACTGTACGGTAATGGAGGATAATTACATGAGCATCCGGAAAATCACGGACGACCTGCTGTTTGTCGGCGCCTCGGACAGGCGTCTTGCACTGTTTGAGAGCGCATACCCTGTACCGGAGGGGTGTCCTATAACGCCTACCTGCTCCGGGATGAGAAGAATGTCCTGTTTGACACGGTGGACAGAGCGGTAGCCGATACATTCCGACGGCAACTGCCGAGGCGCTGGACGGAGCCGATCTGGACTATGTTGTCGTCCAGCACATGGAGCCGGATCACTGTGCTACGCTGGGGCGGTGCTTACCCGCTGGCAGAACGCCGTTGTCGTGTGCAACAAGAAGACCGTCACCCTGCTGAATCAGTTTTTCCCGGGCTTGACGACCGGACGCACAAGACTGGTCGCTGAGGGCGAGGAGCTTTGCACCGGGCGCCATACGTTTACCTTTGTCATGGCGCCGATGGTTCATTGGCCTGAAGTGATGATGACCTACGACAAGACCGACGGCACGCTGTTTTCGGCGGATGCCTTCGGCGGCTTCGGTGCGCTGTCCGGAAACCTGTTTGCGGATGAGGCGGATCATGGGAGCGGGCTACATGGAGGAAATGCGGCGGTACTATACCAACATCGTCGGCAAGTACGGCGTACAGGTGCAGGCGGTACTGAAGAAGGCAGCAGCTTTTGGATATCCGGCGCATCTGCCCGTTGCACGGGTACATCGGCGCGGAGAACTGGGGATGATTCTGGAGAAGTACAGCCTTTGGAGCAGCTATACGCCGGAGGAGCGCGGCGTTCTCGTTGCGTATGCATCGGTTTACGGCGGCACAAAGGCGGCAGCCGAACTGCTGGCGGGCTATCTTGCCGAGGCGGGCGTGCGCCGCATCCGGATGTTCGATGTGTCGGCGGTGCATCCGTCGTATGTGCTGGCAGAGGCGTTCCGTGTGTCGCACGTGGTTTTGCCGCAACGACCTATAACAACGGCATTTTTGTGAGTATGGAGACACTGCTGCACGATCTGGTCGCGCACAACTGGCAGGGACGGACGGTTGCGCTGATCGAAAACGGCAGCTGGGCGCCCGCTTCCGGCAAGCTGATGCGCGAACTGCTGACGCCGCTGAAAAACACCACTGTGCTGGAGCCGACGTTGACTCTGCGTTCCACGCTGGCACCCGGTCAGGAGGAGGCGGTTCGCGCGCTGGCTCAGCAGATCGCTTCGTCGGTGCTCGGCTGACCGCATGACGGCGCGATGGCAGGAGGTGTTGTACTGTGAAACTGACCTTTCTCGGAACCGGCGCGGCGGACTGGGACATTAACGCCTACACACCCGGCGTTTTTCACCGGCGATTCTCGTCGGTGCTGGTCAATCGCGATCTGCTGATTGATCCCGGTCCGCACGTGTTTCACTATGCGGAGCATAGCAATGACCCGCATATACTGGACGGCGTGAAGAATATCCTTGTCACCCACACGCATAGCGATCATTTTTGCCCGGAAACCGTCGAGCGCCTGTGCGCCGGGCGGGACTGTACCCTGTGGGGCGATATGGCGTGCCTGCGCAGCCTGCGTGCGGCACTCGGAGATGCGCGCACGAGCCGCATTGCGTTCGTGGATACCCGTGTCCGACCGGAGCTTGCCTACCCCATCGGCGGGTACCGGGTACTGTCGTTGCGCTCCAATCACGCGACCGATGATCCGGAGGAAACAACGCGCCTGTATCTTATCGGCGACGGGGAGCGATTGCTGTACTACGGCTGTGACAGCGCATGGATACCCACGACCTCGTGGAACGCCATCAAGGATCAGCCCGTCAATGCCGTGGTGCTGGAGCTGACCTGCGGCGAGACGGCACCGGATGATTGGCGCAGCTTTGAACACAATACGCTGGATATGCTGGAGCTGATGCTCCGCACCTTCCGTAAGTACGATCGCTTTGCCCCGGACGTCAGATTCTACGTGTCGCACATGGCACGCACCCTGCATACCGGTCCGGATCGACTGCGGGAGCGCCTTGCCCCGCTGGGCGTCACACCCGCTTATGACGGGCTGTGCATTGATGTCTGACCCTCTGTTTTTGAGAGCAATAATATATTAAAATGGGTAAAGGAGACCAAAACAATGGCAGAGAAGCAGTTGAACATTACCATTTGGAATGAGTACCGCCACGAACGGCAGGAGCCTGCCTGCCGGGACATCTACCCGGACGGCATCCACGGATGCATCAAGTCCTTTTTGGAGACAGATCCGACTCTGAACATCCGTCTGGCGGCGCTGGACGACCCGGAGCAGGGTCTGCCCGACGAGGTGCTGAACACCACCGATGTGCTGTTCTGGTGGGGACATATGGCACACCATGAGGTGTCGGACGAGCTGGTCGCCAAGATCCGCGACCGCGTTTACCGCGGCAAAATGGGACTGATTGTCCTGCACTCCGGGCATCACTCCAAGGTGTTCCGGGAGGTCGTCGGCACAAACGGCAACCTGTCGTGGGGACGTGACCAGAACGAAATAGTGTGGAATCTGTTGCCCGGACATCCCATTGCCGCCGGCATTCCCGACCACTTTGAGCTGTTTGAGGAGCTGTACTGCGAGCCGTTTTACGTACCCCAGCCGGACGAACTGGTGTTCGGCAGCTGGTATGAGGACGGGTTTATCTTCCGCTCCGGTCTGTGCTACTACCGTGGCGCAGGCAAGATTTTCTACTTCCAGCCCGGTCACGAGTTCTGCCGTTCCTTCTATAACCCGTACGTACAGCGCATTCTCAAGAATGCCGTGCGCTGGGCGGCACCCAACGAAATCGTGTACCCCATCGAGAACGGTTGCCCCTGCCTCCAGTACAAACTGAGCGACAAGTTCTGAAGGGAACCTCTAAAAATTCCGATAGGAATTGAAAAGAGTCACGAAATGTGGTATAATGGGAACAAACAAGAGAAGGGCGGCGAAAGCAATGAAACAGATGAGAAAGGAGGGCGGGACGATGAACGAGAGATTTCCGGGGATTGATTGGTACTGTGATCGGTGCAATGCATATTTAAATGATCAACCAGGTTTTGATGATCATCATTATGTGTGGAAGTGTACTGAGTGCGGGCATAAAAACAGTATATCATCCGATGATATCTATGAATCGGAAGAAGAGTTCCGCAACTATACTGATGACTGATGAGGATTTAGCACACGCAACAAATTGAATATTTAGATAAGGAGATATAGAAGATGACTAGAGAGGAGTTAAAAGCACAGATTGACGAACTGATGAGACAGTATGCTAATGAAGAAATTGATGGGTCTACTTACGCTCAGAGTATGATGGAATTAACAGCATCTGCACAAAGCGATGATGACGATGAGTAAAAGTAAATTCTCGGTATGATTAAAAAAATATAAGGTGTAAATAAGGAAGACGGTTATGCCAAAATATAAAATCGTATGGGATGACGGCTGGGAAGAAGATGGTATTTTTGATACTGAAAAGGCAGCTGATGAATATGCTGTTTATCTTCAAGGATGCGCAAGAGAAGGCGCTGAAAACCTTCATATGTCTAATCCAGGAGATTATGATTACGATGAGGAAAATTTTGAGTATCCGAGTATACGATAGAAGAAGTAGACGATTAATTTTAGAGGTTCCTGAAGTAAGCATGAACCCGGAGAGTCCCGCGCGGGATTCTCCGGCTCTTTACGCGCGGAACGGGCAAAATCCGATATATCCGGAGAAAACCGTAAAATTAGACGAAAGAAGAAGGGCGGGCATACTAATTCCGTAAAATGATGAAAATCTGACGAAACCGCGTCCAAATCGTGTAAAAATCCAAAAACAGCTTGACAAATCCTGCCGACGGTGCTATACTGTTACCGCTTGCGGACGGCATACTCCGACCGCTTGCCGGTGGGGAGCGGGTTTGCGTGCCGACTGCCCCACGTTCAAATCAAGCAAAGAAACGGGGGATGGATCGTTATGAAGCACGAAAACACGAACGACGGGCGCGATGAGCGCTCGAACCTGAACGACGCCGTGCCGTCGGACGACGGAACAGACATGAACATGACACCTGACGAATCGGGGGGCAGGTATCGGCTGTGAAAGTACAGCCGACACGACACCCAAAGAATGTCAGCTGCCCCATCCCCGGAACCGGATCCGGCTCATGAGCCGGAGGAGACCGATACACCCCACGAGGGGGGACGGGAAAGAGGAGCCGACCGAGTCCGAACAGCATACGCAGGAGGTCGAGGACACCTTCGAGCGCGACTGATATGCTCAACACCCGCCGGTATGTGGATTTCCGCGCGGAACTGGATGCGTTGCTGCCTGTTGAAATCGCGGACTTCTTCGCCGAACTGCCGGCGGCGCGGCTTCCGGCAGTGTTCAAGCTGCTGAGCAAGGATCAGGCGGCAGCCGTGTTTGCCGAACTGGATGTCGAGGAGCAGCAGCGCATCATCCTTGCCATGAGCGACCGGGAACTGTCCGCAATCGTGGAGGACCTGTCGCTGGACGATGCCGTGGATATGCTGGAGGAGCTGCCCGCGAGCATCGTGCACCGGGTCATGCGGAATGCCCAGCCGGAAACGCGCGCCGCCATCAACCGCTTCCTTGCCTACCCGGAGGACAGCGCCGGATCGGTTATGACAGCCGAATTCATCGACCTGCACCGGGATATGACCTGCGCGCAGGCGGTAGACCACATCCGCAAGACCGGAATTGACAAGGAAACCGTGTATGTTGCCTACGTGACCGATGCGGCACGGGTTCTGCAGGGTATCGTCCCGCTGCGGACACTGCTGTTCGCCAAGCCGGACGACAGCATCGAGAATATCATGGACGAAAACGTCATCTGCGCCTCCACGCTGGACGACAAGGAAACGGTCGCCTCGCTGATTTCCCGGTATGATTTACTGGCATTGCCGATCGTGGACAGAGAACACCGGCTGGTCGGTATCGTCACCGTCGATGACGCCATGGACGTCATGGAGGACGAGGTGACCGAGGACATCGAAAAGATGGCGGCTATCGTTCCGACAGACAAGCCATACCTCAAGACAGGCGTTCTGGAAACATGGTCCAAGCGCATCCCATGGCTGTTGCTGCTGATGGTATCCGCGACCTTTACTTCCACGATCCTGGGACATTTTGAGGGTGCGCTGTCGGCGCTCCGATACTGACCGTCTTTGTTCCCATGCTGATGGATACCGGCGGAAATGCGGGCGGGCAAACCTCCGTGACCATTATCCGCAGTATGTCGGTCGGCGATATTGAGCCGTCCGACGTCTTGCGGATCCTGTGGAAGGAGTTCCGCGTGGCACTGCTCTGTGGCGCGACCGTCGGAACCGCCTGCTTTGTCAAAACCATGCTGGTGGATTTCCGCCTGCACTTCACGTGGGAAAATGTCCGCGTGTCGCTGGTGGTTTGCGCGACCATTGCCACGGCGATCCTGATTGCCAAGCTCATCGGCACACTGTTGCCGATCGGCGCAAAGAAGATTGGCTTTGACCCGGCTGTCATGGCAAGTCCGTTCCTCACCACTATCGTGGACACGCTGACTCTGCTGGTTTATTTCGGCATTGCATCGCTGTGCCTCGGAATATGAGGGCGCGGTGGAATCGGCTCCGCGATGCCCGGCGGAACCGCCACGCGGCATCTCCGGGCGACCATTATCGTAATGGTTTTCGGGGACTTCCCACCAGAAGTCCCCGGCTTTTCTTCGCGAAGGATAGCCGCCCCTGACAGTTTACAAATTCTTCTTTACTTCAGCGAGGGAATGTGCTATACTGTTACAGCATAGCAGGTCTGCCGCAGGGAGAAAAACGGAAAAGTTTCGGAAAGCCTCTGCCGCAAAATTGCAAAAGCAGAAAACCCTGCTGAACCCCCCAAAAAACAGACGGAGACGCACAGGTCGGTGCCGCCGTCTGCGCGCGAAAGGACGAATACAGTCATGCCGAGCAAACTGAAGGACGAAAAACTGGACTGCCTGTTCCGGGGCATCGACGCTGGAAACAGTCGAGGACTGCTACAGCTTTTTGAGGATCTGTGTACAGTTTCTGAACTGCAGGAAATGTCCCGCCGGATGCAGGCGGCGCGGATGCTGCGCAACAACTGCGTGTATACGGACATCGCCGCACGGACGGGACTCAGCACCGCCACCATCAGCCGCGTGAACCGCTGTCTCAAGTACGGAAACGATGGCTACAACAAGGTGCTGGATCGTCTGGACGCGGCAGAGCAGTCGGGCGACGGCACCGACCGGAGCTGACCGTGTACAGCGGCTATCAGGCGCTGGCAGGCGTGTACGACTGCCTCAACCGGGAGATAGACTACGGGCGCTGGGTGCCTTTTCTGGAAGCGTGCTTTGACCGCTTCCTGCCCGCGCGCCCGCGCATCGTGCTGGATCTCGCCTGCGGAACGGGGCGCATGACCTTCCCCCTTGCCGATCGGGGGGGGTATGACATGATCGGCATTGACGGCAGTGAGGATATGCTTGCCGAGGCGTACCGCAAAAGCACCGAACGCACGATCCGGCTGTTGGACGAAGCGGGAACGGACGAGCTGCCCCGCCGGGGTGACGACACCGCTCTTCCTCTGCCAGGATATGCGCTCCTTTGAACTGTACGGCACGGTTGACGCCGCCGTTTGCTGTCTGGACAGCATCAATTACCTGTGCGGAGACGGCGACCGGACGCCCTGCCTTGCCTGCCTGTACCTGTATATCGCGCCGGGCGGACTGCTGGTCTTTGATGTAAACAGCCCCGTAACCTTTGAAAAGGTCTACGGCGGAAATGCCTATATACTGGAGGATACCGCCCCGGCGGCAGACGGACAACCGAGCGCGCCGGCGGTATACTGCGGCTGGCAGAACGAGTACGACCCCGGCACGCACCTGTGCCGCTTCTACCTGTCGGTGTTCCGGGAGGAGAAGGACGGGCGCTATGTCCGCACCGACGAGGAGCAGACCGAGCGTTGCTTCAGCCGCGGGGAATTGGAAACGGCATTGGATCGCGCCGGCTTTGACCTGTGCGGCATCTTCGGCGGGTTTGATTTCCTCCCGCCGGGGAAAGCGATACGCGCTGGCACATCGTTGCCCGCACCCGCAAGACCGGGGACTGGTACCTGTGCCCGGACGGACACGGTACGGAAAGGAAAAACGGAGTATCATGAGTAAAATTCTTCGAGCCATGACGCAGGACGGGAGCGCCCGCATCCGTCATCCATTCAACCGACATCGTAAACAGCGCCATACGCTGCCACACTCCGTCCCCAACGGCAACCGCCGCGCTGGGGCGCACGCTGACGGTAGCCTCCATGATGGGCTGTATGCTGGGTGAGGAGACCGATACCCTGACGCTGTCCATCGACGGCGGGGGTCCCGCCGGGCGGATACTCGCCGTCAGCGACTGGCGCGGCAATGTTCGCGGCTACATGCAGAATCCGAACGCCGATCTGCCGCTCCGCGCAGACGGAAAGCTGGATGTCGGCGGGCTGGTCGGCAGCAACGGGCTGGTACAGGTCATCAAGGATCTGGGCGGCGAACAGCCCGAGGTCGGCTCGGCTCCGCTGACCAGCGGCGAGATCGCCGAAGACGTGACCGGGTACTTCGCGCAAAGCGAACAGATCCCCACGCTGTGTGCGCTGGGCGTGCTGGTAGACACCGACCATTCCTGCCGGGCGGCAGGCGGCATCCTCATCCAGCTGCTCCCCTTTGCCGATGAGGGGTACCATCACCAAACTGGAGCGCAACGCCGGTGCCCTGTCCCGCATCAGCCGCATGATCGGAGACGGGATGGACAACCGCGCCATTGCCGATGTCGCATTGCAGGGTATCCCGTATGATATTTTCGACGAGCTGGAGGTCGGCTACCGTTGCAATTGCTCCCCGGCAGAGGATGGACGCCGTCATGGCATCGCTGGGGCGCTGCGCTCAGGTGGAAAAACTGCTGGCGGAGCAAGTCGCCGAGGGAAAACCGGAGGAGTTGGAGATCGTCTGCCGCTTCTGCGGCAACCGCTACCGGTACAGCCGGGCGGAGCTGGAAAAACTGCCGTTCAGCAAAGCGTGATCCCGAACAAAAATGCAGTGACCGGAGGATATATGCCTCAAGGGGTGATTCTCGCTTTCGCAGAAAAAATTCAACACCGCGTCGCGGGCAGTTTATACGGGTCTATTTTTGCGTGGTAATAAGAAGGTATTTTGTCAGAAACCCGACAGGCGTCCCCCTGCCGGGAAACAGGAGATTCACATATGCAGATCGAAACGGAAAACAAAACGGCATTGCAGTCATCGGGTGTCCCCGGATCGCTGACCATGGGCGACGGCGAGGTCGCCGTTATCGGCATTGATATCGGCCCACGACCGCTAAAATCGTCGTCTTTGCGGCGAGGCGGGATGTCCCTGCCGGGAGCGGGCGGCTGGTCCTTCCCTGCTACGAGCGGCACTTTTTTCGCAGGTGCGTCCCAAGACGCTGGGTTGCTCCGGCGCGTTCAGCCGCTGGTTGGGGAATCGACGCGTCCGCGTCGCCAGCATTATCCGGCTCCGCCGGGCTGGGACTGGCACGCGCGGCAAATATCCCGTTCGTCCAGGAGGTTTTTGCCACCGCCGAAACCGTGCGCCGGCTGGAACCGGACACATCCGCCGTCATTGAACTGGGCGGGAGGATGCCAAGATCATCTTCTTCGACGGCGGATTGGATGAGCGCATGAACGGAACCTGTGCCGGCGGCACGGGCGCCTTCATCGACCAGATGGCTACCCCTGCTTTGACCTGACCATTGAGGAAATGGACGAGTTGAGCCTGCGCCACACGCGCATCTACCCCATCGCCTCGCGGTGCGGCGTATTCGCCAAGACCGACATCCAGCCACTGCTGAA